>JADMIO011331777.1_pt1 | contig 114256 bp, 114 predicted proteins | sample 8958161 | NCBI WGS metagenome assembly JADMIO01 (sample SAMN16585339, study PRJNA669376) | soil metagenome | isolation source: Crop rotation soil | place: USA: Cullars Rotation, Alabama | collected 2011
CGCGACAACTTGTCCACGTGGAATTCTAAGCTTAGGATCCCAATGTGCTGGAAAGTACAGGCTTAAAAATTTTATTTTAAAGAACCACCCTTTTTGTTAAAAATTTCAGGTTTATACACCTCTTTGAAAGGGACTGCAAATTTACACATTTTTAAACCCCGACAAAATTATTTTTGCAAAAAAAATCGGCGGGGTGGATGCCCCGCCGATTCCCGCGATCTTTCGGTTTTTATTTTATTAAAATTCTTCGTTTTCGGCCATAATAACCGCTTTTTTCGAAGTTTCTGCTACTACGGCTTTCTTTTGTTTATGTTTTTCAATTTGCTTGCGCAAGCTCTCAACTGCCAAATCGGTAGCTTCTTCAAACGTCTTACATTGCTCTTTTGCGAATAATTGAACGCCCGGCAGCGCCAGTTTTATCTCCGTTATCTTGTTTGCCTCATCTTCTACATTTTCTAATTTTAAATATACCTGGCCATTAATGATTTTGTCGTAAAACTGATCGAGCTTATTGGCCTTCTTCTGAATAAAATCCAACAACTTTTTGTCTGCATCGAAACGGATAGACTGCACTGTGATTTTCATTTTTCCTCCTTGTTATGCCTTTGGATGGGCTTGTTTATAAATAGACTTTAATCGCTCAACTGAATTATGTGTATACACCTGCGTGGCGCTCAGGTTGGCGTGGCCTAAAAGTTCCTTGATGGCATTCAGGTCGGCGCCGCGGTTTAATAAGCTTGTTGCGAAGGTGTGCCGCAGTACGTGCGGGCTTTTTTTATCCTGGGTTGATATATTGGAGAGGTATTTCTGCACTATTAAATAGATGAACTTCGGGTAAGCCTCGGTTCCTTTGTTTGTAACGATTAAGGTTAACGAAATGTTATGAAAATTTTCACTTTTCTTCAACGCAATGTATTTCTGCAGCAATTGCTTCAGCTCATAGTTGATAGGAATGATGCGTTCCTTGTTACGTTTGCCTAATACCTTAATTGTACCGTCGTAAAAATTGACATCCTCTTCCTTCAATCCCACCAGCTCGGCCAGGCGTATGCCGGTACCGAATAAAGTTTCGATTATGAGTTTATCCCTTGTACCTTCAAAATCATCGGTAAATATTTCGCTGCTGTTCAGCATGGCATTTAGCTTCTCGTCCTCAACCACAACAGGCAGATGCTTTACTGTTTTTGGCGATTGTATTTTTGAAGCAGGATTATTAGTGATAACGCCCTCGCGCACCAGGAATTTAAAATATTTGCGCAGCGTGGCAATTTTGCGATTGACCGAGCGCGCAGTTTTATCTTCCATCAAATGCACCATCCAGTTGCGGATATGATGATAGGTAATTTCGGCCGGGCTGCTAACAGTCGGTTCGGGATGATTAAGAAATTTGAAAAATTGTTCGAGGTCTGACTGGTATGCGGAAACCGTGTGCGGGGAGTACCTTTTTTCGTGTTGAATATATCGTATAAACCGCTCTAAAAGCATAAAACTATTTGCACATACGGAATAATGAATGTACAAATAGTTTTAGTATATATTCAAAGAATATTGTAAAATTCTTTTTGGTTCAGAATTAAACAGTATCCTGGTTCAAAGTCTGTTTGTAGATGGCATGTTTCACCACGTGGCGACGGGTTACTGATTTTTTTTCAAATGCCTGGCGACTGCGAAGCTCTCTCAAAACACCTGTTTTTTCGAATTTCTTCTTGAAACGCTTTAACGCTTTATCTAATGATTCGCCTTCTTTTACGTTGATAATGATCATATTCCCTGTATACCTCCTTTCATGGGACGACAAAGGTAAGTATTTGGTTTTGAATTTGGAAATGGTTGGTTGATTAAGTTGATTGGGTTAAGTGGTTGATTGAGTTGTAAAGGCTAACCTAATCAACTCAATCCAACTTAATCAACCATTCAACTACCTCTCAACGCCTCCCTTGAGATCACGATTTTCTGTATCTCCGATGTTCCCTCGCCTATGGTGCAAAGCTTGGCATCGCGATAGAATTTTTCAACCGGGAAATCCTTGGTATAGCCATAGCCGCCGAATATCTGCACGGCGTCGTTAGCCACTTTTACGGCTACTTCCGAGGCATAGTATTTGGCCATGGCGGCTTGTTTGGTAACGGGCTGGTGCCGGTTCTTGCGGTCGGCGGCCTGCATCAGCAGCAATTCGGCGGCTTCAATTTCGGTTGCCATATCGGCCAGTTTGAAAGATATGCCCTGGAAATTTGATATAGGCTGCCCGAACTGGTGGCGTTCCTTTGAGTAGGCCAAAGCAGCTTCGTAAGCACCCTTGGCGATGCCCAGGGATAAAGCGGCGATCGAGATACGCCCGCCATCTAATACTTTCATGGCTTGTTTAAAGCCCTCCCCTTCATTACCTAATAAGTTTTCTTTCGGCACGCGGCAATTGTCAAATATCATCTCAGCTGTTTCAGATGCCCGCATGCCCAGCTTATTTTCCTTTTTTCCGGCCATAAAGCCCGGCGTACCACGCTCTACAACCAGTGTTGATATCCCTTTAGAGTCGCCTTTCTCACCTGTGCGCACCATCACCACCGCAATATCGCCCGATTTTCCATGGGTTATCCAGTTTTTTGCGCCGTTGATCACGTAATGATCTCCATCCAAAACAGCGGTAGTGCTCATACGCATTGCATCAGAGCCGGTGTTGGCTTCGGTCAGCCCCCAGGCGCCCAGCCATTCAACCGTGGCCAGTTTTGGGAGCCATTTTTTCTTTTGCTCCTCCGTGCCAAATGCCAGGATATGCCCCGTACATAAGGAATTGTGAGCCGCCAGCGACAAACCGATAGAGCCGCAAACTTTGGCTATTTCCTGTATCACCGTTACATATTCGAGATAACCGAAGCCAGAGCCGCCGTATTCAGCAGGGACAACCACGCTCATCATACCCAGCTCGCCTAATTGCTCAAATATCTCTCTTGGAAAATGCTGCGCCTCATCCCATTCCATTACATGCGGGCGGATATGCTTTTCAACAAAATCTTTAGCCATCTGGCCCACCATCTGCTGGTCTTCGGAAACAGAAAAATCAAACCCGGTAAAAGTATCGGTAGTAGAATTATCCATAAAATTCATAATCGGTTGGTTACAAAGATAAGGATTTGCCGCGATGCGGCGTCATGGATCGGTCAGAAGCTGGCATCAATAATTTTTGGCATTTTCTGCCTGCCAGGTCCGTTAGTTTTGCATTTTTTACTTCAATCTATACAATACGCGGCTGCAAAAGCAAAAAATCTTAACCCGGGAAATAACAGGGAGGAAACAGGCAAAAATTGCCGCTCGTCGTCTTTATCACATATAGATCAATTATATATCGACTGGTTACCGGGCTAAGTTTGAGACACAGATCAACCTCAAACTAAAGTCATGAAAAGTTTAACTATTACTCTCCTGTTAGCAGTAATTTCAATACAGCAGTTACAAGCACAAAAGGCGGCCTCAAAAAAGCCTGTTGACACTATAGCTGCAAAACAACCGGATCGGCTGAATTCGGTATATGTAGAACTTTTAGGTGCCACAGTTTTCGGCGCAACGCTTAATTATCAGCGCTTCATTTTCGGTCCTTCCGGACTAAGCGCTCACGTGGGTGGGGGTTACGGGTATTTCAGCCTGATGGGGGCCGGCGGTTCGTACGTTTTTATTCCGCTGGGGATTTCTTATTATATCCCATTCACACCTAATAACAGAAACCTGATAGAACTGGGCGGTACCGACACCTTTGTTTTTGGATACCAGGACCATGCACGCGATCAGTTTGTTTCGGGTAATATCAGCTGGCGGCACAATTCCCGTTCGGGGAAATCATATTTCAAAATTAATTTTCTGCCTTTTATAAAGAACAATGGGCCGGCTTTTAACATTAATATCCCGTGGTTTGGTTTTAGCATCGGCAGGAATTTTTAATATTGGCAAAATCACCCTCACTTTTGTAAAATTCTGACCATTACTCTCGGCATTAAAAATTACTTTTGCGCCAAATACCCGCTGAATGGCCAAAAACTTACTCCTTTTTTTCTTTTTGCTGATCACCATTTCTTCCTACGGCCAAAAAAAATACGCCATCAGCGGCACCATCAAAGATGAACTGACCGGTGAGCAGCTGATCGGCGCCACGGTAAGGATCAAAGAACTGCCGCAAAGCGGAACCGTAACCAACAGCTATGGCTTTTATTCGATCTACGCGCCTGAAGGCGAATACACGTTATTGTTTACGTATATCGGTTACCAGTCTATTGAAAAGCAGATCTCCCTGCACAAGGATCAAACCATTAATATATCGCTACCCTTATCCAGCACCTTAAAAGAAGTTGTCATCAGCGCCGACAGGCCCAATAACGACAACATCGCCTCGCCGCAAATGGGAGTTGAGAAGCTCAATATGTCGCAGATCAACCAGGTGCCGGTGTTGCTTGGCGAAAGGGATATTTTGAAAACCCTGTCGATGCTGCCGGGGGTAAAGTCGACCGGCGAAGGCAATACCGGCTTTTATGTTCGCGGCGGGGCATCGGATCAGAACCTGATCCTGCTGGATGAGGCCACCGTATATAACGCATCGCACTTTTTTGGTTTCTTTTCCACTTTTAACTCCGATGCGGTTAAGGACGTGAGCCTATACAAAGGCGGCATGCCGGCGGAGTTTGGGGGCAGGTTATCCTCGGTACTCGACATCAAAATGAACGAGGGTAATAACAAGGACTATACGGTGCAGGGTGGCCTGGGATTGATCTCATCGCGCGTGAAGGTGGAAGGGCCGATTGTAAAGGACAAAGGCTCTTTCATGATCAGCGCGCGGCGAACTTATATTGACTTCTTCCTGAATTTTGCGTCAGATTCGACCGTAAAGGGGAGTTCTATTTATTTCTATGATCTGAATGCCAAGGCTAATTATCATTTCGACAGCAAGAACGCCATTTACCTTTCAGGCTATTTCGGCAAAGATGTATTGGGCCTCAAAAACACTTTCGGCACCAATTGGGGTAATTCCACTGGTACTATCCGTTTCAACCACATTTTCAGTGACAGGCTTTTTTCGAATACCTCTTTGGTTTACAGCAATTATAATTATGTGATCCAAAGCTTCTTAGACAAGTCCGATTTTAAAGCCACTTCACAGATAACAGACTTCAACCTGAAGGAGGATCTATCCTACTCGATGGGCGATAACCATACTTTAAGGTTCGGCCTGAATATCCTGCATCATAGTATAGCGCCTGGCGACATTCATACCTCGCAATCCTCAAGTTTTAACAATATCAGCACCGAAAGACGCTATGGTTTTGAGAACGCCGCTTACGTGAGCGACGAATGGAAAGCCAATAACAAGCTGACGCTTCTATATGGGTTAAGGCTAAGCGGGCTGTTCCTGCTGGGGCCGGGCACTTTTAAAACGTACGATGAGGCTGGCAATGTGCTGACATCAAACACATACAGCTCCGGTCAAATGGTAAAAAGCTATTTAAATATCGAGCCGCGTATTTCTGCGAGCTATATGTTTAGCGACGATAATTCGTTCAAGCTATCCTATAACCGCAATACACAAAATATCCACCTGCTCAGTAACTCCACCAGCAACACCCCTACCGACCTGTATGTGATGAGCGGCAATAACATCAAACCCGAGATCGCCGACCAGGTATCAACTGGCTGGTTCAGGAATTTTAAGGATAATATTTATGAGTTTTCTGTCGAGGTATATTACAAATGGCTGCAGCACCAGATAGATTACAAAGATGGTGCGCAACTGCTGGTAAACCAGGATGTGGAGTCGCAATTGGTTTATGGCTCAGGGAGGGCATACGGATTGGAGCTTTTTCTGAAAAAGAAATACGGGCGTTTTAATGGATGGATAGGCTATACCCTGTCGCGTACGGAGAACAAATTTGCAACTGTTAATCAGGGAAGATACTTTCCTGCCCGGCAGGACCGTACCCATGATCTGTCCGTTGTTGGCATTTATCAACTGAATAAACGATGGAGCTTCTCGGCTGACTTTATTTATGGTACCGGCAATGCCATTACGTTCCCGACAGGGAAATACAATATCGGCGGGCTAACTACCTTCTCCTATTCTGAACGCAACGGATACCGCATGCCCTCGTCGAACAGGCTGGATATCGGCGCAACCCTGGAGGGCAAGCCGCATAAGAAATATCATTCGAGCTGGACATTTGGTATTTACAATGTGTACGCGCATAAGAACCCGTACATTATTACGTTTGCCGACAGCAAAACCGCGCCAAATACAACGGAAGCGACCGAGACCAGCATTTTTGGAACCCGGATACCATCTATCACCTGGAACTTTAAATTTTGAGATATGTGCAGGAAGACCTTTAAATATTATCCGTTAGCTTTAATCATTCTTTTAGCAGCATCGTCTTGCAAAAGAGTGATCGACCTCAACCTGGCCAACGAATCGGGCAAACTGGTTATCGAGGCCAATGTAACCGATACCGCCGGGCAGCAGGTTATCCTGAGCCGTAACGTTCAGTTTACCAGTCCGAACGTTTACCCGGCTGTTACCGGGGCAACCGTTATGATCAAAGACGCGGACGGCAACCAATATCCCCTAAGCGAAGGGCCCGCCGGAACATACAACAATCCCTTTAGCGGTGAGAGCGGTAAATCTTATTCGCTTTCTGTAACTGTTGACGGGAAAACCTACACCGCACAATCAACCATGCCTGCGGCGGTTAAGCTGGATTCGATAACGGATAAGAACGATATTTTTGACGCCAGTAATGGCAAGAAGATCATCACGGTACATTTCCAGGACCCGATAAACGAACCCAATCAATACCGATTTGTGCTGTTTGTTAACCGGGTACAGGTGAAAAGCATTTTCGCTTTTGATGACGAATTTGTTAACGGGAAGCACGTCGACCTTGACCTGCCGCAACCCGATACCGATATCCACGTTGGCGACACGGTACGGGTACAAATGCAGTGCATTGATAAACCTATTTACAAATACTGGTACACACTTAGCCAGCAGCAGGTAAATAACCCCGGTGGCCAGGTGGCCCCTGCCAACCCGCCTACCAATATTTCGCCGATCACCCTGGGCTATTTCAGCGCGCATACGACACAGACGCTGACGCTGGTGGTGAAGTAATTGATCCTGCGGGTAGCCGCCTGCCCCAGAATTTACTAGCTCTCCTGCAAGTGCACCGCCGGCTTTATGTTTTGATTTACCCTGAACAGGTTGCCCGGATCGTATTTGGCTTTAACAGCAGCGAGTTTTTCATAATTGCCGCCATAAGTGGCCTTTACCCTGTCCTCTCCTTCTTCCATCATAAAGTTAACGTAAGCGCCCCCTGCCGAGTATGGATGCAAGGCCTCCCAATAATCTTTGGCCCATTTGGTGATCTTATCATTATTAGCCGGATCAGGGTCGATACCGGCGATCACCATCGCCCAGGTGGCGCTGCGATAGTTCCATGCCGTATCTGTGTTACTTACCCGCGATGCCGCACCATTGATGGGGTACAAATGCATGGTTGAAAGCATAGTGGGCATTGCGGGACCATATTTGAGGTGCTCCGCAATGGCTTCATCGCTCAATTCATTCACAAAATCGGCTTTCCAGTACCAGTTCAGTCCCGGCGGCATCAATCCGTCGAACAGGCTGTTCAATACAGGTACGGGCATGGGCCCTACAAAATCCAGCGCTGCCTTTTTGAAATTACGGATAGGCTCAAACACTTTTTCGGCTTTTTCAAGATCGCCGCTATAGCACCATACTACACCGCACATCTTTTTTGCATGCAGGTGTTCAGGAAAAGGCGGGAACGGTGGAACGGTGAGGTATGCAAAGAACCCGTTTAATTCGTCCGGTGCGGTTTTGATCAGGTCCTGGTACCATCTCAGCACATCTTCTGCCTCATCCAGTTCCCAGAACATTGGCCCGGCATACACTATACTTGTCGGATGCAGCTTAAATACAAATGAAGTAACAACCCCAAAGTTGCCGCCTCCGCCACGCAGCGCCCAGAAAAGATCGCTATTGACAGAGGCATTGGCCTTCACAAAGCTGCCATCGGCCAAAACCACATTGGCTTCCAACAGGTTATCAATGGCAAGGCCGAAGTTTCGGGTGAGGTGGCCGAGCCCCCCGCCCAGGGTTATACCACCCACACCGGTAGTCGAAAATATACCGCTGGGGGTAGACAGGCCAAATACATGAGTGGCATGATCCAGATCGCCGAGTGTGCACCCGGCCTCAACCCACGCTGTTTTTGCGTTGGGGTCGACGTGAATACCTTTCATTGGTGAGAGGTCGATAACCAGGCCATTATCGCATATACCTAACCCACCGCCGTTATGGCCGCCGCTTCTTACAGCCGTAAGCAGGTTATTTTCACGTGCAAAATTTACCGAGGTGATTACATCTGCCACACCGGCACACTTGGCTATCAGCAAAGGACATTTGTCTATCATGCCGTTGTAAACCTTCCGGGCGGTATGATAATCCTCATCATTGGGTTGAATCAACCTGCCGCGCAGGGATTGCTTTAACTGGGTGATCTTTTCGTCGGGTAGCATGGCTCTTTCTTTTAAAAGGTGATTAAAACTCTATTTCGATCATAGTTCTGTCAATTCAATATGGCTAATGGGAATAGCTTAAAGACACCAGGGGTTTGCAGACAGTAGTTTGATGAAATAAAAGTAACGTGACAACCAATGACCATCAATGGCATGTTTGTGCTGTTTTACGAACGGCAATATCTATACTATCCTGTCGCGCAGAGCTTTGACTACGGCCTCGCGGCCGCAATTGACATGCAGCTTGGCATAGATGTTCCGGATATGGCCGCGAACGGTATCGAGGCTGATGTGGCAGTTACCTGCGATCATTTTATAGCTGTAGCCTTTAACCAGGTATTTCAGTACTTCGGTTTCCCTGTCGGAAAGATTGTATCGCAGCTGGGTCCTGCTTGTTTGCTGAAAGGATTGTAAAACTTTTTTGGCTATCAGCGGCGAAAGCGGCGCGCCGCCATGCAATACATTTTCAATGGCATCAAGCAACAAGGTAAATGATGTATTTTTAAGAATATACCCGTCGGCCCCTGCACACAAACACTCAAATAAGCGCTCTTCATCTTCCAGCACGGTATACATGATGATATAGGTTTGAGGCGAGTGTTCTTTGATGATGCGCAGGCCTTCTATACCGTTTACGCCCGGCATCTGGATATCCATGATAACGACGCCGGGTTTCTGCTGTTTAACAATTTCCGCGGCATCCAGGCAATTTTCGTAATCACCGCACACCGTATAACCCTCTACCCCGCTCAGTAAAACTTTAAGTGACTGCCGCAGCCTGGAGTTGTCTTCAAAAATTGCAATACGTGTGACCATTCGGTTATAAAGTTAATGCAGCCAATCTTTTTGGCAATAGCATATTTATGCTATACCTGCATTCAGTATAACTGCCGTACCCTTACCGCTTTGGGATGTTATTTGCAGTTGCCAGTGATAGTTCTCTGATCTTTCGCGCATATTCCTCAGGCCGTTTTGTGTACCGGGAAAATTGGTGTCGAATCCTGCACCATCATCCGCGATCGCCATGACGAGCTTTTTTTTCTCCAGGCTGAAACTGATCTTAGCATGAGAGGCCCTGGAGTGCCTGGCCATGTTATTTACCGCCTCCTTAAATATCAGGTACAGGTCGCGTCGCTGTTTCATACTTAATTTGACATGCTCTACCCCTGGTGCGATCTCGGCTTTCAGCGCGATATTGTTTGCTTCCAGCAATTCAGAAGCATAATGCACCATACGCGGCAGGGCCTCGCCAATGGTATCGATAGCCGGGTTAATGCTCCATACGATTTCGCGCATGGCCTGCGACACTGTTTGACTATCCTGGTAAATACGATCGAGCAGCATACTCACTGAGCCTTTGTTGTTGAGTTGCTTTTGGGCCATCAACGTGCTTAGGCTGATATTCGTCAGGTTGGCGCCTACTTCATCGTGCAGATTCCTCGAGATTTCGGTTCGTATCTGCTCGGTCCGCATCAACTGGTTCAGGCGGAAACGATACATTGTGTAAAATACGGCTACAACGCCCAGCAGCACTAAGCCATAAAACCAGGCAGTTTGCGTAAATGGCGGCCTTATATTAAACCTTATCTCCGCCACCTGCTTGCTCCACACACCGCTGCCGTTAGCCGCACGCACCATAAAAGTATAATTGCCGGGCGCCAGGCGGCTAAAATTGATCTGCCGCTGGTTGCCGGCTGCTATCCAGCCGGTATCTTCGCCTATCAGTTTATACTGGTATTTTATTTCAGCGCCGTTGGTCAGATCGACCGCTGTATAGTGTATCGTGATGTCATTCTCCTGCGGGTGCAGGCTGGCAAGCTTATCATTGCCAGGCATAAAGGACCGGTTATTCACCAGAATATTGGTAATGAAACTTTTCCGGGGCGGCCGATCAGGGGCAACAGCATCCGGGTTAAAGTAAAATATCTTGCCATAGCCCCCGGCAAATAGCCGGTTCGTCAGCTTATCGTACGAAAAAAAATCGTTTGGGTACTGCACCGGCAACCCGTCTTTCGGCGTATAGTTTACGAAGGTTTCTGTATTTTGATTAAAACATGTCAGGCCGCCCTCGGTTACCAGCCATAACCTTTTTTTACGATCCTCAAAAATACTGCTGATATGGTTGCTGTTCAGCCCTTTTTCATGACCATAAATTGTTATTGAATTTGACGAAGGCTGAAATTTTATTAAGCCGCTGGCCAGCGAACCCAGCCACAAAGAGTTCCCCTCGCACCATATTCCAAGCAACCCTTTGACCTGGTGCTGGGCCGATGCGGGCAGCGAAACGGTTTGAAACCTGTTATTGCTGCGCGTCCATTTAACCAATACCGCGCTCGCATCGTTTGTGAACCAGAGATCGCCGTGCCGATCTTCTGAAATATCAAGCGGATAGCGCAAAGGATAACCCCCGTCCGGCACATTGCCGGGGTAGTAAGTAAAGCGTTTATTTTTAGTATCAAAGTAACAAACCCCCTTCCCTTTGCCCAAACCCATCCACACGAGGCCATGGCTGTCCATAAATTGAGTGGTTATCGAAACCGAGTCGAGCACGCCTGGCTTACCGGCGTAGCCGCGCAACCTTCCATATTTTTCAGTAAGGATATTGTACCAGAACATGCCTGTTTGCGTACCTACCCAAAGCGTATCGGCACTCGCAGGCCTTACGTTCCATACAAAATTGGACCAGGTATCATCACCTGTTTGATAAAACTTGTGCTGCCGCTGTTTGCCCGTGGAAAGATCTATTTCAAACAACCCGTTACCATAAGAAGCAACCCACAGCTTACCCCGATGAGTACAACTCAAAACCACCTCATCATTGATCTGCTTCCCTGAGCTTTGATCGATCAGCGCCAAACCCGTAAAGTATTGTTTTGCCGGCGATATCTTCTGCAAACCGGCCTCAGCCGTGGCCAGCCACCAATTACCCTCCCGGTCGCTCAAAGCATCTGTATATTGATGATCGCTGAAAAGCAACCGGGATGTATTTTTCAGGATCGGTTTATGATCCTGCCATGATACCGGTATATCCACCAGACCATAGTTATGTAACAACAGGAGCAAATTAGCCGAATCAACCTCCGCAACCTGCTGCGACCACTGTACATAAAAACTTTTGTTATAAGGGAAAAAACAGCTGCTCAGTTTATGGCCCGTTTCGTCATACAACAGCAAACTGTCAGCATGCGGCGCAATGCATAAAAAATATTTCTTAAACGCTTTGAAAACATGGGCCATGGGAAAATAAGGGTCGATCCTCTCCTTAACCTTTGGGGCCGAGATCATATTCAGAAATTGCAATTGACCGGCCAGATCAGAATTATTCAAAAGCGAGAGCTTACCCGTTGTATTTGAATACACATACCAGTCGTCATACAAATACAACAATACCTTGCCGTTCGACAGGGGTAACACCTTTTCTACAAACCTCAGCCGTTTCTTAACAGACTCTGATGCTGTAAAACGCGATGTTATCGTCCTTTTCAGCTTTAAATGGGTATCAAAAATAAAAATGCAGTTGAGCGAGGCCACCCAAAGGTTTCCTCCAGCGTCAATTTCCATGTCAATGATACTATTATTGAGTTCATCCAGGCCATTATTAAGCTTGTAGTAAAAATTCTTAAAAATTCCCGTGCTGCCGCTATAAAAGCTCACACCTGCCTGTGTACCGATCGCAATGTAATTACCGGGCAGTTTTTTTAAACAATAGACATAGTTGTGAGGAAGCGAATTCACATTATCCTTGTGAAAATACTGCACTACCTCAGTACCGTCGAAACGGTTTAATCCATCGGTGGTAGCGATCCATAAAAAGCCGTCGTCATCCAATGCCATGTCGTTGACATTATTGTTGCTGAGCCCTTCTTCACTGGTCAGCTTTTCTATAAAGCGGGGTATCTCCTGGGCATTTAGAGCAGCAGGAAGCAAAAGAAAGCAGAGGTAAAATATGACACGCCTGGTTACCATTCGTCCGGTTAGATAAATTTATGTAAACGGCCCGAAACCTTAGTATAAAGTTAGAGATAACAAACTGATTCTGCGGCCTTAATAATCCGCCAGCACGATAATATTGTTACAGATGGGCCCGATCCTCTCTTTTCCGTTCAAAAATCCGAGGCCAACCACAAAGGCAAAACCGGCGATAATGCCGCCCATGTCGGTGATCAGTTCGCTGGCTGCTTCTACCGTACCTCCGGTAGCCAGCAGGTCATCGTGGATCAGGATGCGCTGCCCGGGCTCAAAGGCATCTACATGCATTTCGATAATGGCTGTGCCGTATTCAAGCTTATAGGCTTTTTGTTTGATAGTGTAAGGCAGCTTACCCGCCTTACGCACAGGAATGAACGGTACGCCCAATTTGCATGCTAAGGAAAGGCCGAACAGGAAGCCCCGGCTCTCCACCCCGGCTACCACATCGATTTGGGTGCCTTTAAGCTTTTCAACAAAAGCGTCGACGATGTTTTCGCACAAGGTCGGGTCTTTTAATATCGGCGTAATATCCTTAAAAACGATGCCTGGTTTCGGGAAATCCGGAATGTCGCGTATAGCCTGTTTGATCTGCTGCTCTATCATTTGAAACGGATATAGGGTTTTATCTTTTGTACGGTCGCATCGTCCATAATGGCGATATTTTTGAGATCATCTAACGATTCATATTCGCCATGTTGTTCGCGGAAGCGGATGATGGCATTGGCTTGCTTATAGCTTAAATACGGGAAATGGCTCAATTCTTCGAAAGTAACGCTATTGATGGCGATCTTTTTTATACGTGAGGCATCAACAGAAACCTGGGCCTGCAAGCCGGCATACTTATCTGCATCCAGACCGAAAATTTCCTGTAGTTGCTCTTTTTTATAAAACCCACCCAGGCGATTACGATAATTGATGATCCGTTTGGCAAATGATGGTCCGATGCCTGTTATGCCGGTAAGCGCAGCTGAATCAGCTGTATTCAATTCGATCACAATACCAGGCGCGGCTTTTTTTGTGAAATCCGAACCCGATACGCCAGGCTTTTTAGCTTTTTCGAGCAATGCGATGGCTTGTTCGAATTTTTTGATATCGACGGCAGGTTCTTTTCTAAAAGCACTGTAAACATACGGAGCAACCAATATCACAAGTATCAAGATAACCAAAACAACCATCCCGTTCCATTCCTTTTTAGACACAGAGAGGTAGTTTTTGATACGTGACAGCATTCCCGGTATTTTTAACAGTAAATTAATATAAATTTTAGGATATTTATTGAATAAACCCTTCACAGAATTAACCAACATAAATGAAGATCATAACCACGGAAGAATTTGCCAAGGCAACCAAACTGGATAAGCTGAAAATGCCCGGACTGGCTGCCCTGCTGATGGAAGTGATGAAGATAAACCAGGTAAACAAGTTGTTTGCCGAGGCCCAGCCCAACCAGGGGCCCGATTTTGTGGACGCGATCTTAAAAGGCTGTGGTGTAGATATAGAATTTGACGAACGCGAATTAAAAAATATACCAAAGACAGGTAGTTTTATTGCTATAGCCAATCACCCCTATGGTGGGATCGAAGGCATGGTATTGCTGAAAGTATTGTGCATGGCCAGGCCAGATTCGAAGATCATGGCCAATTTCCTGCTCAAAAAAATACCCAACCTCAGCGATTATTTTGTAGCAGTTAACCCATTTGAGAATATCGACCACTCCTCAAGTATCAGCGGGTTAAAAAATACGCTTGAACTGCTGGCAAACGGTACGCCCATCGGCATATTCCCCGCCGGCGAGGTATCTACCTTTAAAGTGGATAAACAACAGGTAACCGACCGTATCTGGCACCCGGTAGTAGGTAAGATCATCGCCAAGGCCAAGGTGCCGGTGGTGCCTATTTATTTCCATGGCAACAACGGGCTATTGTTTAATTTGCTTAGCATGATCCACCCGAGCCTGCGTACAGCAAAGCTCCCGTCGGAGCTTTTCAATAAGCAGGGCCATACGATCAAGCTTCGTATTGGCAAAGCTATCGAGGTTGAGGATATTCCTGATTACTATAACAGCACCAAACTGTTGAATTTTTTAAGGGCTAAAACTTATGCCCTGGCCGCCGGGCTGGAAACTGAAAAGAAGATATTCAACCCCCGTAATCTTTTTAAGATCAAAAGCCTGCCGGCAGCCATTGTGCCAGAGATTAGTCAGGCAGTGCTGGAAAACGAGATAGAACCGCTGCGTGAAAATTACCGGGTTTGGGTGGAGAAGAATTACGAGGTATTTATCGCGCCGACATCATCCATCCCGCATACCATCCGCGAGATAGGCCGGCTGCGCGAAGTAACCTTCAGGGAAATAGGCGAAGGTACCAACAAAAGCACCGACCTGGATGAGTACGATATTTACTATCACCACCTCTTTATCTGGGATACTGAAGCTAAACGGATAGTAGGCGCTTACCGTATCGGCCTGGGCGACGAGATATTTTATAGCCTGGGTAAAAAGGGTTTTTACCTTAACGAACTCTTCAAGATAAAGGAACAATTTACCCCTGTGCTGAAGAAAAGTATTGAATTGGGACGCTCATTCATTCGTAAGGAATACCAGCAAAAACCGCTGCCCTTGTTCCTGCTGTGGAAGGGCATCCTGAAATATTTGATAGACAATCCGCGCTACCGCTACCTGATAGGACCGGTCAGTATCAGCAATACGTTCTCCAGGTTCTCTAAGTCGCTTATTGTCGATTATATCAACCGCAATCATTTCGACCATGAAATGGCACAGTATGTGCGCCCGAAAAAGAAATTCAAAGTTGATTTTTCAAGTATCGACACGGATATCCTGATGTCGGGAGAGGATAGCTTTAAAGGATTGGATAACCTGATATCGGACGTGGAGACGCAAAGCATGAAAGTACCGGTACTATTGCGCCAGTACATTGCGCTTAACGCCAGGATCATTTGCTTTAATATCGACCCGAAATTTGCCGATTGCCTCGACGGCTTCCTGGTACTCGACCTGCAAAAGGTACCACAGGATATTCTGGATAAACTGGGGAAGAATTTATAATTAGTTGTAGTAGTTTAAGGTGTTGTATCAGTTGATGGGTTAGCTATGTCTTTTAAATAAAAAGACGCCTCTTAAGGGCGCCTTTCTCAATCAAGCCAATTAAACTATTTTATTACTCTATTTTATTGTCCTCTCGAAGCACCGGAATGCTTCAATATTTTTGCCTCAACGTAGAAAATGATCTCTTCGGAAATATTTTTAGCCTGATCGCCGATACGCTCCAGTTTGCGGATGATCGACAGCATAAACAGCGATTCGTTCAAACTGCCGATATCCTTCTTTATCAGCTCGCCAATGGTGTTAGTGGCATTCCTGTTTATAGCATCCAGCGTTTCGTCGCGTTTGAATATGCTGCGGGCAAGCGCGGTATCTTCTTTTTCGAACGCAGTCCGGGTGTCAACCAGGATATTGACCGCTTCGTCATACATACGAATGATCGAAGTGCTTTCCAAAGCCGCTTTATCAAAATTCACGGATGATTCGATCACATATTTGGCAACACCGGCAGCAATATCACCGATACGCTCCAGGTTGGTGTTGATCTTCAGCGCGGCAAGCAAAAAGCGCAGGTCGACAGCTACAGGACAATGCAATGCGAAGATATTTTCGCAGTCGCGGTCGATCTTAAGCTCAAAAGAATTTACTCTTTTTTCCTTAACCAACACCTCGCGGGCAATGTCTTTATCAAAATTGATCATAGCCTCCTTTGCCTTGTTCAGTTGCGACTGAACCAGCATCCACATATTAACCAGTTCCTTCTTTAGTGCTATTGTTTCGGTTTCTATTGGTGTCATATCTTTTTAATTCAAAAGTTTAAAGTCAAAAGTAAAAAATGGTCTAGCTGAAACGGCCGGTTATATAGTTCTGTGTACGTTGGTCCTTCGGGTTGGTAAACATCATTTTGGTATCGTCAAATTCCACCAGTTCGCCAAGATAAAAGAAGGCGGTACGGTCGCTTACACGGGCAGCCTGCTGCATGTTGTGTGTTACGATGATCAGTGTGTAATTGGCTTTCAATTCGTGGAACAGCTGTTCAACACTCGAGGTAGAGATAGGGTCGAGGGCAGAAGTAGGTTCGTCGAACAAAATTACCTCGGGCTGCATGGCTATGGCGCGTGCAATACACAAACGCTGCTGCTGGCCGCCGGATAGGAACGTTCCTTTTTTATGTAGTGAATCTTTTACTTCTTTCCACAAAGCGGCACTGGTAAGCGATTTTTCTACGATCACATCCTTATCCGCCTTGGAAAGTTTAATGCCGTTAAGTAAATAACCGGCAATAACATTTTCATAAATACTTAGGTTCGGGAATGGGTTCGGTCTTTGAAAAACCATACCAATTTTATAGCGAACATAGATAACGTTCATCTTATAAACATCTTCGCCGTCCAGTTTCATCACCCCTTCTGCACGGGCATTGGGGATAAGTTCGTGCATACGGTTGATACAGCGCAAAAAGGTAGTTTTGCCGCAGCCTGACGGCCCCATCATGGCCACAACCTCGTTCCGTTTTATTTTGATATTCACGTTTTTTATCGCGTGACTATCGCCATAATAGGCATTTATATTTTCGGCACTTACAATTGTACTTTCCATCTTCTTGTGGTCACTTTTGTGATTATGTTTAGTGTTAAAACGAATACTAACAGGATAAATGAGGCACCCCAGGCCAGATCGTGCCAATCGTCGTACGGACTGGTGGCATACGTAAATATTACGTGGGGTAAGCTTTCCATCGGTTTGGTAACCGAAGTCGACAAATAGGGATTACCAAAGGCTGTGAACAACAACGGTGCTGTTTCGCCGATCACACGTGCTACTGAAAGCATCACACCAGATATGATCCCGGTAAAGCCACAAGGCACAACAACCTTCAGGATAACCCGGTGATAGGGTACGCCCAATGACAGCGCTGCTTCCTTAAGCGAATCGGGTAATAATTTCAGGGTCTCTTCGGTCGACCTGATCACGATCGGCAGCATCATGATAGATAATGCCACACTACCTGATATAGCCGAAAAAGTGCCCAGTGGCTTTACGATCCAGAAATATACGACGATACCCACCACGATAGATGGCACGCCCTGTAATATATCCACGCACAGGCCACTGTAGTAAGCCAGTTTAGTTTTTCGATTTTCGGCCAGGTAAATACCTGCCAATATTCCCAAAGGTATCGCAATAACAGCCGCCATCAGCACCATCAGGAAACTGCCGAGTAACGCATTGGCTATACCGCCGCCCGGCTCGCCAACCGGTGCCGGCACATGGGTTAAAAAATGCCAGTTCACATGCAATATCCCCTGCTTAATAATAAATAAAAGTACAACGATAAGGGGAACAGTGATGAGGAAGGCAAAGAATGTAATGACTCCTTTAAAGAGCAGACTTTTTGTGTTTCTTATTCCGATTCTGGCTTCCATAGTTAATTATTAGTGAATCGTGTGATAATTCGTTTTCCGATCAGGTTAATAACAACCGTTACTAAAAACAGTACAAGACCGAGTTCGATCAGCGCCGAAAGATATTCGGTATGGTCGGCCTCGGTAAATTCGTTAGCGATAACGCTGGCCATAGTATTGCCGGGGCCAAAAATTATCTCTTTAAATGTGTGCCCTAAAGCAGTAGTGTTACCAATTAGCATTGTAACAGCCATGGTTTCGCCCAGGGCTCTTCCTAATGACAGTAGTACTCCAGCAAATAAACCGGTACGGGTATAAGGCATAATTACGCTCCTTATAACTTCGTAACGGGTAGACCCTAAGGCATAGGCCCCCTCTTTTAATGGTGAAGGCACCATCCGGATAAGCGTGATACCAAGTGACGCTGCATACGGAATGATCATTACCGCCAGGATAAGCGATGAGGTAAGAACCCCGATACCGTAAGGCGCTATATGCCATTTGATCTCTATCGCGCGGATAATAGGCACCAGTACAAACAGGCCCCAAAAACCATAAATAATGGATGGTACGGCAGCTATCAGTTCAACAGTATTCTTTAATAGATTAGATAGCCAGCCTTTGGGATTATACTCGCCCAGGTAAATAGCGATAGCATACGAGAACGGCACAGAGATGATCAGCGCTATAAACGAGGTAAGCAGCGTACCTACCAGGAATGGGAAAGCTCCGTAAATGTTGCTTACCGGGTCCCACACCTTACCCCACAAAAATCCTATCCCTAATGATTTAATGGATGTCCATGATTCCACAATAAGTGTTATCAATACGCCAACAACGATGAGCACCAAAATGGCGCTCATTATTTTCAGGATACGCTTAAACGTGACTTCCCACTTAAGCTGAGCGTTGGAGAGGTTTAATCTTTTATTTTCCACAAAGTTACCGGGGTTTACAAAACAATTACCAGTATCCTTCAAAACCGGAACTGGTAATTGTTTTTAGAGTCAGGAGTCAAGAACCAAGAGTCAAGAAGCCAAATCCATTTGATCCTGACTCCTGGTTCTTGACTCTTGGTTCTTATTTCTTACAGAATCGCCTTACCGTCGAAAGTGGCTGATTTCAATATTTTCTCAGCAACCTTTACGGCTGATTTTGAAAGCGGTGCATAGTTTAACGGAGCGCATTCAGCCTGTCCCTGGTGAATATTGTACCAAAGCAGTTTCAGCAATTCAGTTGCTCTTTCTTTTGAGCGGCCGCCATAGTTTTGATCCTTATAGATCAATGCCCAGGTAAAGCTGGCAATAGGGTAACCTTTAGGGTTGTCGGTATCAGTGATAGATACTTTTGAATCGTCAGGTATAGTTACATTACTGGCCAAAGTAGTAGCCTCGATGGTTGGAGCAATGTATTTGCCGCTTTTGTTCTGGATGTTAGCGTAAACCATGCCGTTTTGCTTAGCGTAAGCCAACTCAACATAGGTGATACCACCCGGAGTTTGTTTTACCAAACCGGCAACGCCTTCGCTGCCTTTGGCGCCTAAACCTGCAGGCCAGTTAACCGCACTTGCTTTACCTACTTTCTTTGCCCAGTCCTGGTTTACTTTGGTTAAGTAATCAGTGAAGATAAAAGAGGTACCGCTACCGTCCGAACGGTGGATAACCACGATCGGCATATCAGGGATGTTAACGCCTTTGTTAGCGTCTTTTATTTCAGGGCTGTTCCAGTTGGTGATCGTTCCTAAGAAAATATCAGCCAGGTCCTTACCGCTCAAATTTAAAGAAGTTTTAAGACCGGGTACGTTATAAGTAACCACCACGGCGCCCGAAGTCATCGGGATGTGCAGCACAGGAGCGCTCATTTTTGCCGTCTGATCGGCATTTAAAGGAGCATCTGAGTCACCGAAGTCAACAGTTTTGTTGGTCAGCTGCAATATGCCACCGCCCGAACCGATAGACTGGTAGTTCACCTTAGAAGCGGTGTACTTTGAGAATATCTTGGAGAACAGCGGGTACACAAATGTACTGCCTGCGCCCAATAATGTATTGTCCTGGGCCTTAACTGATAGGGCCATAGCAGATGTCGCCAAAGCAATCACCGCCAGTTTCAGATTTTTGTTTATTTTCATGATTTGATTGTTTACTTGTTTAATTTTTATTTACCAAATACATAGTAGAAGGTAAATCTGAAAACAAGGTTATGGTCAGGGGCAACATAACCGGCAGTTGCTGGATCTCTCTGGTCTTTATAATCCACTAACCAAACGTTTGGCATAAAGTGTACATTCTTGATCGGGTTGTAATCCAAACCGAAAGTGTAGAACATCTCTTTATTGGTAGGATTGTAAGAGCTTAAGTTGGTATTAACTGCATAAGAATCTGATTTGTTGAATTTTGAATCAGGATTGTAGGCGTCAACACGTGCAAAGTAGTTCAGGTTTTTAACCATCGAGCCTTTGATAAATGCGGAAAAGCCTTTAGCAGTAGCGTCTTCAGGCAAATGCGTAGTTGAATTCATTACGCCGTTGCTGAAGTTCTGCATATAAGCCTCAACACCGATTGTAACCGGTTTAGCGGTATAGGCTGCAAATATTTTGAACATATTGTGCGATTGTGGTCCAACTGCAACACCACCAACGGTAGAGTTACCGGCAGTTTTCAGGTCGTCGGCGTAAAAGTCGATCAATACATGCTTGCCGATCTTAGCCCAGATATCTCCATAGAATATTTTGAAGAAACCAGTATTAGGGTTGGTGGCGCCCAGCAAGCTCGACTGGCTGTTGTTACCAACCATAAATACGTAACCGAAATTTTTGGTTTCCGGATCAAAAGTTCCCTGCAGGGCAGCGCCAACGTCATAAGAGTTGGTCTTGTGAATATCGGATATTGTTTTTTCGATTGAGCGGAAACCCCAGGTTGCTTCTGAAAGCGAGGTTGCGCCATTGGTACCTGGTTCATTCAACGCGAAACCAGGCGTTGCCATTTCACCGATCACAAAGTCGGTACCTGGCCAGATCTCTCTAACACGCAGGTTAAAGTTCTTAACCCAAAAAGCCATCTTGCCGTCAACCAGGTTGTCCCCATTTTGGATCGAGGTACCTGTTGCAGCGCCGGTGTTTGCGTTTGGCTCAGATGCCAGTAACACTTCGGCTTTGAATTTTTTGGTTATTTCATAATCATAACCTAAATACAAACGGCGGAACTGGAAAGCGTTTCTCCATTGTGGTACGCCATTATACATGTTTTCGGCGCCACGGTTGCCTGCATCGGCGTGTGAGTTGTAATAAAAATCACCGAATGCATAGCCCCAAAGCCTGCGCTGTGGTTTCCATGAGGTGTCTTCTGCAGCAGCTTTAACTGCGGTTTTGGTTTCAGCTGCAACAGCTGGTGCTTCTGTCTTAGTGGCCGTTGTTTTGGTCTCTGCAGATGCTAATGTGGTTTGAGCATTGCCATTAAATCCCGCCAATAATAGGGTTGTGAACAAAGCGGAACCGGCAATCGTTGTAAAAAATCTTTTCATGCTGGGTGAGGTTAAATTAAATTTCGGCTCAAAAGTGCGCACCCAGCATTACCTTAATGTTAAGAGATAATTAACATTTAGTAATATTCACACAACATTAATTAAACCTGACACTCAAAAGTGTCAGTTAAATCAAATAATTATTAGTTAATAAAATCCTAAGTTATTGCAAATCAGCTATTTATTAATTTCCGGCCTTTTTATCCATAAAATAACTATTCCTTAATATGTGCCCTTGCTCATTTAATACTCTCTTAACATAGCGGGAGTACCTTTGGGGTTTCGATTTTAACGCATGCGAAACCTTTTCCACAACTTCTTTTCACACAGGGCCCTGTTTTACAACTTATTTAACCAGGCCGGGAAAAATATCGTGGAAATGTCCGAATTACTTGTGGCCGTAGTGGCTGAGCCGTCGACCGAACAGCGTGAGCCGCTTTACCGGCAGATCAATACCTTAGAGGAAACCGGGGATGATATTACGCATAAAGTCTACCTTGGACTGGATAAAGTCTTTTTCACACCTTTTAACAGAAAGGATATCCATATCCTGGCTTCGACCCTTGACGACGTTGCCGACAACATAGACGAAGCAGCCGGCAGGATGAACCTATACCATATTGAAGAATTTATGCCGGCCATCGGCGATATCGCGGGCTATATCAAGCGCTCGTGCGACGAGATACAAAGGCTCATCAATTCGCTGGGGAAGGTAGAAGATGCCCCGGCAATGTTTTCGGCGTGCCGCCTGGTGAAAGATTATGAGCACGAAACGGACAGTATTTATTACCATGCCCTGGCTAATCTCTTTACTAAAGAAAAGGACCCGATGATGCTCATCAAGCACCGGGACATACTCGACTCACTCGAAGCATCAGCCAATAAATGCAAAAATGTGACGGATGCGATCGAGATCATTTTGCTGAATAGCCTCTAATCGTCGTAAAGGAGAGCCCTGTTAATATTTAATATTGAATTTCCTGAAGATAAAATGCAGCAGCCATATCGGGCCGATGAGCAGGAATTTAAGATCGGTTAAAAAAGAGGGCCTCTTCCCTTCTATCTTATGCCCGATGAACTGGCCTACCCAAGCCACCACAAATATAACGGCGCATATTAGCCACAAAGCAGGTCCTCCGGCCTTTTGCCATTCGGCTAATTGGATAATAAGGTAACTAAAGCCCATGAGTATGATCAGCATTATATAGGACATTACCGGCGACAGCTTATAATAGAAATAGATCGCAGCGGCTAAACCGAACGAGGCCCAGTTAAAGTAACCGTTATACTGGCCCATAAATTTGAGGTAGGGGAAGGGTACGGCCCATAACAATCCGAATATGCTGAATACGATCAAAGGTACACATATCCAATGGATCAGTTCGTTGGTGCCATTTTGATGATTTTCGGAATATTGGGCAAAATAAATATCTACAGGCCGCTGGTTAGCTGCCTTCGAAGGTTCGTTCCTGTTTTTAGTATTGGCCAATTGAATAAAATAAAAGGATGTCATTTCGAACGACAGAGAGAAATCTTAAACAACATGCAGGGAAACTGTGCATGGCGTATAAGATTTCTCCTCGTTCCTCGTCGAAATGACAGGTTGGAATAATTACTTCGCAAACGCTACCGACCTGGTTTCCCTGATCACGGTAACTTTGATCTGTCCCGGGTAGGTCATCTCAGTCTGTATGCGGTTGGATATATCAGCAGCCAAAACTTCCGACTGCGCATCCGATATCTTTTCGCTCTCCACTACCACGCGCAGCTCACGGCCGGCCTGGATGGCGAACGTTTTCTCGACACCGGGATACGATAGCGCCAGGCTCTCCAGTTCTTTCAAACGTTTGATATAGCTTTCCACTACCTCGCGGCGTGCGCCGGGGCGTGCGCCGGATATAGCGTCGCAAGCCTGTACGATGGGCGACAGCATCGAGGTCATTTCGATCTCGTCGTGGTGGGCGCCTATGGCGTTACAAACTTCCGGATGTTCCTTGTATTTTTCGGCTAATTGCATGCCTAAAATAGCATGCGGTAGTTCCGGGTTATCATCAGGCACTTTACCAATATCGTGGAGCAGTCCTGCGCGCTTAGCCATTTTCACATTTAAACCTAATTCGGCCGCCATAGTAGCGCAAAAGTTGGCCACCTCGCGCGAGTGCTGCAACAGGTTTTGCCCGTAAGATGAGCGGTAACGCATGCGGCCCACCATCCTGATCAGTTCAGGGTGAAGCCCATGAATACCCAGATCGATCACGGTACGTTCGCCTATCTCGACGATCTCTTCTTCGATCTGTTTTTTGGTTTTGGCAACTATCTCTTCGATACGCGCCGGGTGAATGCGGCCATCAGTAACCAAACGGTGCATAGCCAGGCGGGCGATCTCGCGCCTTACCGGGTCAAATCCCGAAAGGATGATCGCTTCAGGCGTGTCGTCGACGATAATTTCGATACCAGTGGCGGCTTCCAGCGCACGGATGTTCCTTCCTTCGCGACCAATGATACGGCCCTTGATCTCGTCGTTCTCGATATTAAATATCGATACCGTATTCTCGATAGCGCTTTCCGTAGCGGTACGCTGTATGGTTTGGATAACGATCTTCTTAGCCTCCTTGGTAGCAGTAAGTTTAGCTTCGTCCACGATGTCTTTGATCTGCATCATGGCTTTGGAGCGGGCCTCCTCGCGCAGGTTTTCGATCAGCTGGTTTTTGGCATCTTCAGCCGACAGGCCGGCAATGGTTTCCAGTTGCTCTACGTGCTGCTGTTTAAGCACTTCAACTTCCTCCTGCTTTTTTACAGCGATCTCCGTTTGACGCTCCAGGTTTTTACGCACGCCGTCAATTTCTGCTTCCTTGCGCGACATGTGCTCCAGACGCGAGTTGTAGGATTGTTCCTTCTGTTTCACGCTGTTCTCGCGCTGGTTGATGGCATTGTTTTTTGCATTGATCTCTGTTTCATGCTCTGCCTTCATCTGTAAAAAACGCTCTTTTGCTTCGAGCAGCTTGTCTTTCTTCAGTATTTCGGCACTGGTTTCGGCGTCCTTCAGTATCTTTTTTACTTTGTGCTGGGCCGCTGATTCCTGGTCTTTAAAAAGCTTGCGCAGCAGGTACCGGCCTATGGTATACCCGGCGGGCACCCCCACCAGCAGGCCAATAATGGTGTATAATAATCCGTTCATCTCTTAAGTTTATAAAATAAAAAAACCGCAACTAATTTTTAAGTGTCATGTACTGAAAAACCTCATTTCACAGTGTGGGACCGGGTTATTGCCAAATCGTGATTGAAGTAGCTTTTATTCCTTTTGGTCCGCTGATATTGAAGCGTTAAGTTTTTAATAGTGAAACCTAAAATTTAACTGCGGTTAAATCTTAATTGCTCGTTATGTGTAAGAACGTTATTACTTCGAGAAAAAATCAGAGAGCATATGATCCAGCTGATAAACCTTGTCCGCGACGTCGGTATCTTCCACCGCCACTTTCTTTTCCACTTTTAATGAGGATGTTGCGTAGTGCAACACCGCCATCGAAAGCAAATCCTGTTTATCCCTAACCGCATAATTTTCCTGGTATTCTTTTATGCGATCGTTGATCAGCTTTGCCGCCCTGCGTATTATTTCTTCCTCCTCCATGTTTACCTTTAGCGGGTAAACTCTGTCAGCAATATTTATTTTTATTGAGATTTCTCCCATTTGAGCTATTTCACTTTTGCATTACTTTTTCAGCAATACAATACACTTATCAATTTCCTGCACAAATTCGTTAATTTTTTGCTTTATGTCAAGGCTTTTTTCATTCGTCTCCGAAAATGTTTTTGCCATTTTCAATACACGAAGCTTCTCCTCGGTCTCTTTGGTCTTGTCTTTACTTGCATTTAATGCCGTGGAAAGCGATTGGTTCTCCAATTTGAGCAGGTCGTTTTCCTCCTGCAACACCGAACAAAGCTCGATCAAGCGCTGAGTTTTTTCGACAACCTGGTTTAACTGTTCCGCTACCGATGGCATTTTCTTGTTATTGATTTATTGAATTAGTGAATTATTGAATCAGAAATTTTCTTTCGGACTTCCGGTCTTTCCGACTTTTGGACCAATCTCTAATCACTAATTAACTAATCACTATTTCCTCACTTCCGCTCCTGCTTCCTTGCCGAAATTATAAATTAATTTTTGCATAATGGAATCTATGGCCTTGTCGGTCAAAGTTTTTTCTTCGTCCTGTAAAGTAAAACTTAAGGCGTACGACTTTTTACCACCCGGAAGTTTGTCGCCCTCATACTTATCAAATATGTTCACATCCTTCAGCAGTTTACGCTCCGTTTTTTGTGCGATCTGTTTCAACTGGCTGAAGGTAACCGCCTTATCCACCAGCATCGACAGGTCCCGGCGCACAGCCGGGAACTTCGATACTTCCTGGTAAACGATCTTATTTTTGCGGACCGTGTTCAATATCATATCAAAGTTGAAATCGGCATAAAAAACTTCTTTATCGACGTCGGCTTTTTTCAGCGAATCCGTCGCCACGGCACCGAACTTTACTAATTGTTTTCCATTGCGCATGTATTGCAGGCCGAACGCCATCTTGCTGCAGGTAGCATCTTCGATAGCCAGGTCAGTCAAATTGAGCTTAGCCAGCAAACCGTCTACAATTGCTTTCATCCTGTAAAACGAAACCGGCTGTGGTTTTTGGTTCCATTGTTCGGCCTGGTCATTCCCGGTAATAAAGATCGCGAAACGCTGTACCTCGTTGTACTTATCATCCTTAACGCTATAGACCTTCCCGAACTCATACAATTTCAGATCGCTGTTTCGGCGGTTTTGGTTGTAGGCGATAGCCTCAAGTCCCGAGTACAATAAGGTCTGTCGCATCACGTCGAGATCGGTGCTCAGCGGGTTCAGTATCTTCACTGCGTGATCCAGATCGGTCGAGTAAGCCGATTTTGTCAGCGAGTTTGACAATATCTCGTTAAAGCCATTGGCCGTTAATAAGTCTGAAATAGTGTTCTGCACATCATCCTTTTCAGGCCGGGTCGAATTATTAAGCGAGGCCCTGATCTGGGTGGGTATCTCGATATTGTTGTAGCCATAGATGCGTAAAACTTCCTCGATCACGTCCACATCGCGGGTAACGTCTACGCGGTAAGGCGGAACTTTCAGGGATAAGCCTTCGGCGGTCTCGTTGACGATCTGAATATCTAAAGCGCCGATAATAGCGCTGATCTCTTCATGCCCGATCGATTTGCCGATCAGCCTGTCGATATTCCGGTAAGTTACCTCAACATCAAAAGGCGCGACAGGGTTTGGATAGATATCAGATACCTCCGACGATATAGCACCGCCAGCTACTTCCTTAATTAATAAGGCAGCATACTTCGCTGCAAATACGGGCATATCCGGGTCAGTACCGCGCTCAAAACGGAATGAGGCATCTGTCTTCAGTCCATGGCGCTTGGACGTCTTGCGCACCCAAACCGGGTTAAAGTAGGCACTTTCGAGAAATATGTTTTTAGTCGACTCTATCACGCCTGAACCAATGCCTCCAAACACGCCAGCAATACACAGAGGCTTTTCCGAATCGCAGATCATCAGGTCGTCAGCAGAGAGTTTACGCTCCACTTCGTCCAGGGTTTTGAATGGCGTTCCTTCCGGGCATGTTTTAATGATCACCTTACCTTTGATGGCATCCGCGTCGAAAGCATGCAACGGCTGGCCCAGGCCGTGCAACACGTAATTGGTTACATCCACAATATTATTGATCGACCGGATACCGATAACCGCCAGCTTTTCCTTCAGCCACTTTGGTGATTCTTTTACCTCAACACCGGTTATGGTCAGGCTCGAATATCTTGGGCAGGCTTCTGTATTTTCAACAACCACTTCCATTTTGCGGTCGTTATTTTCAACTTTGAATCCGGAAATATCGGGGCGGTTGATCTTTGTCTTTAAAAAAGCGGCAATATCTCGTGCGGTACCCAAGTGAGACGCGGCATCGGCACGGTTAGGCGTTAAGCCGATCTCGAAAAGGTAATCATCGCTGATCTTAAAATAGTCTTTTGCCAGCGTACCGGGTACGGCGGATGGATCGAGCACCATAATGCCATCATGTGAAGTGCCCAGACTGATCTCGTCTTCGGCGCAGATCATCCCTTCAGATACTTCACCGCGTATTTTGGATTTGTTTATTTTGAAATGATCGCCTTCAAGTGGATGCACTGTTGCGCCAACAACCGCCACCACTACCTTTTGCCCGGCAGCAACATTGGCCGCGCCACAAACTATTTGCAGGTCGGTACCGGTACCTACGTCTACTTTTGTTAAATGCAGGTGGTCGGAATTGGGATGATCTATCGATTCTTTAACATGGCCTATTACCAATCCTTCCAATCCGCCGGGTATAGGCTGCACCTTATCCAGGCTTTCCACCTCCAGGCCAATGCCCGTCAGTATCTGCGAAAGTTGTTCGGGCGTTTTATCGGTGTCAATAAATTGTTTAAGCCAGTTATAGGAGATCTTCATTTCAGCAAAAATAATGAAGGGCAAAGATAGGATTTGAGGCGGAAAGCTGAAAGGCGAAAGGTGAGGAGTAAATGGTCAAACTTTAAGGATTTACAAAATAGAAGATAATAAGTGTCAAAAGCAGGAAAGTTGGCAAAAAGGTTAAAAATAGTTTGAGTGGTCTTTTTAAGATAATCACATTGGCTGGCTGTTTGTAATAAATTATATATTTAATTGAATAAAATAATTCTACCACATATAAAATTGTAGCTAACAGGACTATTTGGTTAAGTGTTCCTTCTAATATCGGCCCTTCAACGGTATATCTATATATGAGCCAGTAAATACCAAACGGGAAAACTCCAATTAAACTCGCTAAGCCAATAATTATTGCTAATCTAAAATGATATAAAGAGAGTACGGATGCAATTGAAAGCAACAATACCGAGGAAATTAAAGCCAAATATGTAATAATTGAGACTCCGAAGAAGGAAACAGTCCAAATCGAAAAACTTTCGAAGAACATATAAAATCCGAATATGAAATATAGGATATATAGCTTGATCATTGTTGACTTGGATTTATATTAATCCCAAATTTTGATTAAGGTAACCCGACCCAATCAAAGTTCCGAAATTACAGAAGGCTTTCGTCCGCAAAACTCAAATACCCGCTATCGGTAATGATGAGGTGATCGAGCACTTTGATATCCAGCAATCGCCCGGCTGATATCAGTTGCTTGGTGAGACTGACGTCCTCGTGGCTTGGTTTCAGATTTCCGGAAGGATGGTTATGTACCAGTATGATCCCGGTTGCATTATTGAGCAGCACCGCGCGGAAAATGATCTTCGGATCGGCGATGGTTGCCGCCATGCCGCCTTTACTTACCAATTCTTTACCCAATATTTTGCTGGATTGGCCAAGCAATATCATCCAGAATTCTTCATGATTCAAGTCGACCAGATGGCGGCGCATCAGGTTATAGCCGTCGCGACTGCTTTTAATAAATTCGGCGGGCTTGTCTTCGGTCTCGTTCCTGCGGCGGCCAATCTCGAGCGCGGCAATAATGGAAATGGCCTTGGCCTCTCCTATTCCCCTAAAATGACAAAGTTCGTTAATAGTAGCCTTCGATAGCTTGTTCAGGTCATTATCATAATGATGCAGGATGCGTTTACTCAACTCCACCGCCGACTCATTATCGCTGCCTGAACTGATGAGTATCGCGATAAGCTCGGCATCCGTAAGGGCGCGGCGACCCTGTGCGCTTAGCTTCTCGCGCGGACGGTCTTCTTCGGCCCAGGCTTTAATGCTGATCTTGGTTTCGTAAGGTTTCACGGCATTAAAGATAGAAAATTGCCAAAAAAAATAGCGATGGGTTTAAAACCCATCGCTATTTTCAAAAAAAGAATATCTTTTATATTATTTCAGGCCGTTAACAAACTTGGTCAGTTTCGACTTATTGTTTGATGCCTTGTTTTTGTGGATCACATTTTTCTTAGCCAAACGGTCGAGCATCGAGATCACTTTGGTTAAAAGCGCAGCGCCTTCAGCTTTGGTAGTGGTTTCCCTTAACTTTTTGATAGCGTTCCTGGTGGTTTTAGCCTGGTAACGGTTACGCAGACGCTTCGCAGCATTTGCCCTGATCCTTTTTATCGATGATTTATGATTTGCCATTGTAGCTAATATTCTGTTTTATTTTTCGGACTGCAAATATAGGGTGAATTTTTTTTATTGTCAATTGTTTTTGATTTTTTGTTGAAAGGTTTGAATGTTGTAAAGTTGGAATGTTAACTCCTGCTACATAAAATAACCTTTCAACATTACAACCTTACAACTTTCCAACATAAAAAAGCATATTTGAGCATGAAGTTCTTCGCCAGGGCGATCATTGCAGTAATAATCCTAACCACCCTCTCCTCCTGGGGCTTCTTTGCTCATAAGCGGATAAATCGCATTGCCGTTTTTACTTTGCCGAAGGCGATGGCAACGTTTTATGAAGCTAATATTGATTTCATTACCGAACATGCCGTCGACCCGGATAAGAGGCGCTACGTAGACTCATTTGAAGCGCCACGCCATTTTTTGGATGCTGATCATTATGGCAAACGCCCTTTTATGAAATTACCGGTGAAATGGAAGGAAGCGGCCAAAAAATATTCGGAAGATACCTTAAAAAAGTACGGCACTGTGCCCTGGGAGATCCAATACCAATATTACCGGCTGGTTGATGCCTTTAAGAAGCATGACACGACAGACATCCTGAGAACATCCGCTAACCTGGGCCATTATATCGCCGACGCGCATGTTCCGTTACACCTCACTCAGAATTACGACGGGCAATTAACCCACCAGAATGGCATTCATTCGCTTTGGGAAAGCCGTCTGCCGGAGTTATTCAGCGATAAATACAATTACTACGTCGGCACAGCTAAATACATTGAAAACCCGCTGAACGAGGCTTTTAAAATTTGCAGGGCATCCTTTAAGGCAGTGGATTCGGTATTGCGGCCTGAACGCGTGATCAGCAAAAGCTTTCCTCCGGTAAAGAAATATGAAATGGTAAAACACGGCAGTAAAACTACCCGGGACTACTCCGCTGCTTACGCTAAAGCCTATCACACTGCATTGAATGGAATGGTTGAGCAGCGCATGCGGTCGTCTATATCAGAAATCGGCAGTTTTTGGTACTCGGCCTGGGTGGATGCCGGGCAGCCGGATCTGAACAGACTAATAGCACATCGTTTAACAAAAGAGCAAAGACAAAGGATAAAAGACGAGGCGGCTTTGTATAAACATGGTAAAGTATTAGCTTTAGATAGGCATTAGGTTGTTTTATGAAATCCGTTATCTTAATTGCTTTACTGCTTTTTTCCATCCCATGTTTCGCTCAGGAATTGCTTTCGACTTATAAACCAAGAACCCAAACAGAGAAACGGGTTATTGCAAAACTAAAAGCGCTGCCTGAAATTGTACAACATTATGAACAGAAGAGCCAGGGAAAACGCGACGTTATGATCAACACACCTGACGCCAACACGAAGGAATACAGCTTCCAGGTGGGGACCAACTTTGGAGACAGGTTCTCGACTAATTATTATTTATATATCGACCCAAAAACATTTAAGATTTATTTCTTAGACTATATGGATGAATCGCTCGGTAAATCGATAACCCTGGAACAATGGCGGTATTGGAGGAACAAACCAGGGTTCCATGACATTCACAAATGGGTCGACGGAAAATTAGTAGTTTTAAAGGAAAAAAAACATGTTCCGAAAAAAAGCAGCCACTCTTAAGAAAAACACCATCCGCTGGCGCAGCCATGAGCCTACCCGGCTTGAAACTTTCAGCGACGCGGTATTTGCATTTGCGGTGACACTGGTTATTGTATCACTGGAGGTTCCTAAAACTTTTGACGAACTTTTTGAAACCATGAAAGGTTTTATGGCCTTTGGGGCCTGCTTTGCTATCCTTTTCCTGATATGGAACAGCCAGAATATTTTCTTCAGACGTTTTGGTTTGACCGACGCCTGGACAACGGCGTTAAATGGCATCCTGCTGTTTGTAGTGCTTACCTACACATATCCGCTCAAGTTTCTCTTTACACTTTCTTTTTCGAGTAACTCTTACGTTAGCCACGGACAACGGCTGACCATGATAGCTGATGAACAAGTGCCAACCTTGTTTTATGTTTATAATACCGGGTACATCGCGATATATCTCCTGTTTTACCTGATGTACAAGCATGCGCAAAGTCATGCTGAGCGGCTGGAACTGACCCCCTTCGAATTATTCGAGACAAGAAGTATGATGTATATCAACCTGGTGAATGTGCTTATCGGCCTGATCGCCATATTGGTCACATTCGTCTTACCATCTAACCTTATAGGTGTCTCGGGTTTTACGTATTTCCTGATACCAGTAGCTTATTCGATCTTCTTTAGTCTAAGAGGCAAAAAAAGCCGGAAATTATTTGGTCATTAAGTGTTCTGTTTGCGGCTGCGGCTCCTGATGGCCGCAATGATCGGTGGAATAACCGAAACTAATATGATCGCAATACCCACCAGGGAGAAATGCGCTTTAAAGAAAGGGACATTACCAAGCCAATACCCCGCAAAAAGGAAAACCACTATCCAGGATACCCCGCCAATAATATTATAGAGGCTATAGCGCAGGAACGGCATCCGGCCCACGCCGGCAACGAATGGCGCAATGGTGCGAATGATGGGCATAAAACGGCTGATGATAACGGCCTTGCCACCATGCCTGTCAAAAAAGGCCTTGGTTTGCAGGTAATAATCGAGCTTTAAGATTTTGTTTTCCGGCTTGAATACTTTTGGCCCGAGATAGTTCCCAAGCAGGTAATTGACGGTATTACCAGTAAACGCCGCTACTATCAATATCAGAGCCAATACATAAATATCCAGCCCTGTAGCCCCCCCGGCGATTAATGCACCTGCCGCGAACAGCAGTGAATCGCCCGGCAAGAATGGGGTGATCACAAAGCCTGTCTCGGCAAAAATAATGACAAATAAGATGAGGTAAGTGAGCGTATGATACTGGCTGATGATATCGGCCAGGTGTTTATCAATGTGCAGTATAAAGTCGATCAGGCTTTTTATTACTTCCAATTTCTTAAGATTTTGGCAAAAATATAAATAAAAGGCGGATTAACGGTTTACGATAACCCCTTTGCCGAAAGCAAGACTGTCCGTACGCCCTGCCAGGCCATACGTATACATGGTGTAAAGCTTGCCGTCTTGTACCGTTACATTTTGAATGGTACCGATGATCGGGGTCGACGTGCCCGTGGCAAATATCTGGAAATTGTAATTGCCTGCAGGCATTTCAATATAGGGCGAAACTTTGAGGTATTGCTGGTTGGTAAATGCAGAAACCCCGTTGGCTACTACATCAAAATTGGGCGAAAAAGGTGAAACGTTCAGGAACCTGACCTTTCCATACCCGATCTTCGGCAAGGCCGAAGTGTCCGTCAAAAATACACTGCTTAAACTGCTGTCTCTGTTAAATCCGGCAATGAACAAGGTGTATTTTAAATTTGCTTTCAGGGCGTTGTTCAGGCTGAAAAGGTTTTCAGTAGAAACAACTGTACCCGGGATAGAATTTGGGGAACGCCTGATCTGGAACGGGGTATCGATAGACGTCAGGTAAAAGTAGCCTGATGGGATGGCATAGTAATAAGCAGCATTGCGGTTATTTTTAAAGTCGATATAAAGGCTCACGGGGCCCAGATCCGGACTGAGGTTGATCACCTGGTATTGGATATTAAACGACACCGCATTGGAGTTACCCGCCTTGCCGCATGACGACAGAAAAGGGAAACAGAAAAACCCTCCGATCAGCAGGAAAAGAAACAGCGAAAAACCACGGTTATATATTTTGTTCATTTCGGTCCGCCTAATTTACATTAACTGTAGCACCCAATCCAAAAGCCGATGTGCCGGTCCCGCCTGCCCTGCCCCGCGAAAAAATGGTGTACGATTTACCCTGCAGCAATTGGATGTTGCTGATGAACACCGGTGTCGCCGAATCAGCCTGGTAAACTTTAAGTGGTTTTTTACCGCTTATCCCGATTACAGTAAAATCCGAAGCTATGCCGAAATCTACGCTTGTAAATTGTGTGGTATCGCCCAAAGCCATACTTAAAGTACCTGCACCAGGTGAGGCGTTCACAAATCTTACCAGGCAAGTATTGGGTATGGTATCATTTTGCAGAGAATCCTTTGTGCGAAAGGCCAGATCAGCAGTTTCTCCGGCTACGAACAGAGAATAATATTTATTAGCCTCCAGTTCAAGCGGCTTATTAAAAAGTGTTTTAACTAAATTGGTCACCGGGTTGAATATCTTTTTTACCTGGTAATTTTGCGCTCCGGCCAGCACACCAAAATAACCCGAAGCGCTTGCCGGGTACAGGTTGTCGTTGTTGTTGAGCCGGCTGCCGTTCAGGTAAAAATTGACCGTATCGCCCGATGCGTTGATCACGTTCAGGTTAGTGGCTGCCGCGATCTTTGGGGCATCGTCATTTTTTTTACAGGCTGACAAAGCCGCCAATAAAACAATAAAAAGTACGCCTTTTAAGCTATTCTTCATCTTAATTAACTGCAATAATAACTGCATATAGCTGGTTTTGTTATTGCGCCGAACAAAAAAGTCCGGTTTTACGCCGGACTCTGGATTTGGATCTATAATTTAAGTTTACAACTTAAGCATAACTATTCAGCATCACCGGCATTACCAGCATCAGCACATCTTCGTTCTCATCGCCACCCTGCGGCAGCAATAAGCCCGCGCGGTTTGGAGTCGACATTTCCAGCATTACTTCTTCGCTGCCCAGGTTTTTCAGCATTTCGATCAGGAACCGGGCGTTGAAGCCGATCTCCATATCCTCGCCATCGTACTGACAGCTTAATCGCTCATGCGCCTCGTTAGCGAAGTCAATATCTTCCGAAGATATATTCAGCTCGCTCCCGTTAATTTTCAGCCTTACCTGGTGCGTGGTTTTGTTAGCATAAATGGCCACGCGGCTCAGCGAGCCTAAAAATGCCTGCCTGTCGATGGTCAGTTTGTTCGGATTATTCTGAGGGATAACCGCTTCGTAATCCGGATAGCGCTCGTCTATCAAACGGCAAACCAGGTTGATATTACTGAACTTAAAGAATGCACTCGTGCTGTTGTATTCCACCGAAACGTTGATATCCTCGGACGGCAGTGCCGATTTAAGCAAATTCAAAGCCTTCTTTGGCAAAATAAATGATGCAGTGCCTGCTGCTTTCGCATCCTTGCGGCGGTAACGCACCAATTTGTGCGCGTCGGTTGCCACGAAGGTGATGGCTTGCGTTGAAAGCTGGCAATAAACCCCTGTCATAGCCGGGCGAAGCTCATCGTTACTTACCGCGAAAATGGTTTTGTTGATAGCCTCGGCGAGCACGGATGCCGGCAGGTTTACGGATGAGGCATTTTCAACGACCGGTATCTTCGGGAAGTCCTCGCCGTTCTCGCCGCTCAGCTTGTATTTACCGTCGCCGGCGTTTATTTCGATGGCGAAAGTGCTGTCGTCGATAGAAAAAGCTATGGGCTGCTCGGGCAGTGATTTCAGGGTGTCTAACAGGATGCGTGAAGGTATCGCGATGCGGCCGTTATCCTTCGCTTCTACGGTGAGCGAGGTGGTCATGCTCGTCTGCAGATCGGTAGCCGAAATAGTTAAGTTTCCACCCTTTATCTCGAACAAAAAGTTTTCCAGTATCGGCAAAACCGTACTATTACTTAGGGCCCCGCTAACGGATTGCAATTGCTTGAGTAATGTGGATGTTGAAACTATGAATCTCATATTTTGATAGTATTAATCAACCAAAAGTATAAAAATTAATGAGCATACTTTCGCCTGCGAAAATAATGTTGAAAAATAGCAAATATTAACACGATAGCCAAAGGAACCGCATTATTTATCACCTGCCAGTACAGTTTTTCGCTGCGTATTTTAGCCCTGTCGAGCAGGCGTATTTGTATTTCTTTGGTGCGCAGTGATATCAGGCCCGAATCGTCGGTCATATAGTCGGCAATGTTCAATAAAAGATTCTTATTGCCGAAGCTTTGCTGGGTGTAATGATCGTAGCCAAGCGGGTATGGCGAACCATCCTGCCCTATCTGATTTTTCAAAATATCACCGTCGCTGATGACGACCATTTTGGTGTCTTTGCTCTCTGGCAACTGCTCAATTTTTTCGGTCAAACCCTCTGGCTGCGGACGGTTCAAAAAGTCGGACTTAAACTTCCCTTCCAGCAATACGGCAACCGTTTTGGGGTCACTTTGGAATGCCTTGGGATCCGGCTCCTGCTCCATCGACTGCAGCGAGAGCTGGTAAGGCGCATTGAACTTTTTATTGTAAGGCGAGGATTGCAGCAGGATGGTTTTATTAATGCCTTTCACCCCTATGGTATCGATGGTGCTGATAAATTCTGTCCGGATGCCATCCAGGTTTTTCACAAGAGGATGCTTTGATAGCGGCATTACCAGCGGGAAAAACAACCAGGGCACATTTTGTATCTGTGTCTGTCCGCCTACGTTGCCGGTTGCTACGGGTATCTGGGTGCAGCTGATATCGGCTATCAGGTCGTAATTGATACGCACGCCATATACAAAAAGCTGGTCATCCAGGTTCAGTTGTTTGGGGAATGACAGCTGATCGCCACCATGCCCGCGCAGGCTGTCCATTTCGGCGCTTACCTGGTCTATCGTCCAAAGTACACGGCCGCCGCGCATCACGAATTGGTCGAGCTTAAATTTTTCGAGTTCGGTAAATGGTTTATCCGGTTTAGGAATAACCAACAGCTTAACCCGTTTTAGGCTATCAAAAGAAATAGTTTTCAGATCAACCCTGCCAACCAAATAACCATCCGATAAGGACTTCATAGCATCGGCCAACTGCAGATCAGTTAGTTCATGATGGCCTTCGGTAAACCCTATTTCCGGCTTGCCACCGGTGTTTACTTTTTTAACAGCCGATGACAAGGCATATTCCAAATTTTGGATGGAGTTGTTTAATACTTCTTCCTTTGATAAACCGATACGATTATGCAACAGCTTTACCGCGATCTCTTTTCCGTTAGCATTTACCAACGCATACGGGATGATCAATTTTTGAGTGAGCCCGCTCTCGGTCTTTACACTGAGGTTTGTAGGTTCCACACCGCGCTGTATCAGCTCCTGTATCGTTTGCTGCTGCTGCTCGTTGGATTGCCCTTTCAGCGCATCGGTAAATTCATAGCGCAGCTTATGGTGACTATAAGCCTGCAGATCGCTCAGCATATCGCGGGTAGCGCTTTGCAAGCGGCGAAATGCCGACGGAAAGTTCTCGCCCTGTAAAAATACGGTCACCTTCACATCGCTGTGCAGGCTATCCAATATGCTACGACTTACTTTGGAAATGGTAAAGCGTTTTTCCTTCGTAAAATCAAAACGGGTAAATGCCAGTGATGATAAAAATCCGACAATAACGATCGCCGCCAAAATGCCTGCCATTCCTTTTTTGCTCTTCTGCCTTTGCAATTTGATGACCAGCATGGTGACCCAGATGAACACCCCCCCCAGGCAAAGGAAATAGGCAAGATCGCGGGTATCCAGCACACCCCTGCTCACCGATTCGTAATGCTGGGTGATGCCGAGGCTTTGCAGACCCAGGTTTTGTAAGGAAAGCAGATTGCTTAACGAATCAAACCCGCTATAGAAGAAAAACGAAAGGAAAACCGCTATAGTAAAGGCAATGATCTGGTTTTTGCTGATGGATGAAGCGAACAAACCGATAGCCGCAAAGCATGATCCTAATAAAAACAAGCCGATATACGAGCCGATAACCGCACCGGTATCAATATTGCCGGCCGGCGTGCCCAACTGGTAAACCGAATAGTAATAAACCAGGGTAGGCACCAGTGCGAAAAGCACCAGCAGCACACAGGCGAAAAACTTGCCTAAAATGATCTGTGCATCGGTAAGGGGTTGGGTGAACAGCAATTCATAGGTACCCTCTTTGCGTTCTTCCGCCAGCGAACGCATGGTGATGGCCGGTATCAGGAACATGAACAGGTACGGCGAAGTGCTGAACAGGCTGTCGAGTGTTGCGTAGCCGTAATCGAGAATGCTTGAATCGGGAAATATCCACAGGAACAGGCCCAGAACCAATAAAAATACGCCTATGGTTACGTAGGCCACCAGCGAACTGAGATAAGAAGTGACCTCTTTTTTTAGAATGCTATACACTGATAGAAATAATGGCTGTCAGGTGCCGAAATTACAACAATAATACACTAATGCAAAGGCGTGCAATCACAGTTTAACATAAATTAAAAGGCCGCAGGATTTTAGTCGCTGCGGCCTTTTGATTTTCCATTTGCTTTTTATTTCGTAGGACCAAAACTGAAAGCGGCCCTAACAGCTACCTGGTTAAAATTGCCGTAAATACCTGATCCGAGGCGGCTCTCGTAGCGCAAGCTCACATCCACACCTACCGACCTGATAGGAATATACACGCCTGCTGCCGGCGCATAGATCAGCGCCATTGATTTGGACTCGTAGTCTAAATTATCGCCACTAATGCGGAACGAACCGCCGACGTTTCCTTCAACATAAACCATGGGGGTTAAATAGACTTTGGCCCCTACTTCGACAGGTACAAATGAAGCAACCGATCCATAGCTGTATGAACCATTATAAGTATCATAGCCGGTTGAAAAGCCGCCTTTGGTAACATATCCCAAATAACCGGCCGAAACTGTAAAACTTAATGGAGTCACCACAGGTACTTCGAGCTTTACAGATACGCCGCCCGTGGCACCATAAATAGTACTGGCCGGGCCTATTGGAATACCTACATCAAAACCTGCACTGATCTTCGTAGTGTTTTCATCCTGCGCATAAGCGCCCAATACAGCAAAGCATACAATAATTAAAGAAAGTAGAATTTTTTTCATAACGGGATAAGATTTATTGTCCGGTGCAAAAATAGAAAAAATATTATTTCGTGCTGCCGGTAAGATCAAAATGTATAATGGTACCCGATCAAAATACCGAACTGGCTGGTTGGGAACGGGTAATCTACTATCTTGTAGCCGCGCGAATATTGCGAACCGACATCAATACCGTAATGCCTGGTAATAGGTATCAATACCCCTATTCCGCCTGAATAAATAAAGGCCGATTGTGTGGTGCTGTTTAATTTGACAGCCCCTCCAAGTTCCGCATCGGCATAAAAATATTTTAGGAGATAATATTTCAGCCCGGCCTTCAATGGCAGAAAATGGTAGCCCGGCGGAGTAGCGCCACTGCCCGTCGGGAAATAGCTGTCAGAAGCAGCCATAAGATAAACGGGGTACTGGTTAGTGGCGAACCAGGCATAACCGGCCGAGCCTGTAACATGCAGTGAGGCGGTTAAAGGCAGTTCCGCCTTAATATCACCGCCTACCCCATCCTGGTAATACATCCTCGTTTGCCCGTAGTCAGTTGTGCCCGTGTTGAAAGGAATAGCGAATTGTCCTTCCGCAATAAGCGATAGTTTACTGCCCGTTTGGGCATTTGTAATTCCGGCGGTGAGGACAAGAAAGAAAAGGTTCAGGAGTTTCTTCATTGCTAATAGTTAATCAAATTATAATAATTACGCCGGTTGATGTTCGTTTGCGACAGCTACAATTAAAATATTACCACCCAAAACGATACGCAACCCTGATAACGGTCAGATGCACCCGGCTCTCCCAGGCCTCGTACCTGAAGCTAAAATCGACGCCGCTTTTACCGTTGATCGGAGCTACAAAACCTGGCCCGATGGAAAAGGCAAACAAATTCTTTTTATCGTAATTGGTTTCGATGGCTGTACCCGCCTCCCCCCCGGCATACACTCCCCTTGCGAAATAATACTTGACGCCAGCTTTTAAGGGAATATATCCGGCGGCGCCGGGCGTTTTGCCGTTCCCAAACAGGTTACTTTTATAAAACATGGAAGTAATGCCACCTGTGAGCGAAATGCTGACAGGGTTTACAACCGGAAATTCGAACTTGAGCGACGCGCCGGTGCCAATACTATAAATGCTGGTAGTGGGTATGCCCAGCTCAAATGCGGCGCTTAAGGCCGTAGTATTATTGGTTTGAGCGTGCGCGGCGGTTTGGATGACGATAATTAAGAGTAGCAGGGTGATAATTTTCTTCATTTTGCAAGGGGCTATTGGCAAATATGAATTAAATACGCAATACAGCCAACAGGCGCAACGAATTGTTACATATAAAATACCCCGGTCTGGAAAACCAGCCGGGGCCATCTTATTTTTCGGGATATTAAGTTTAATCGCTCCAGCTAAAACCACCGTAATTTACTGAGCCCGCGGCAGCGATCGCGACAAGCCAGACAATGACGGCCGTAAGGGTCACACCACCGGCTATAAGCGCAATGGTTTTGCCGGGCGCTTTTTTCTTTTGAGTGAGATTAACGCCCTCTGCCTTTCTGTCCGTCACATTACCCTGCTTATCAAAAGTAAAAATCACGTATTTTTGATAATATCCAAATTGGGTAACGTTTGTAGTCTTGACGTCAGGATTGGCGGCCGGGCCCTTATTATCTGCCTGGAAACTATAGAGCCATTCCTCATTTTCGCCACCTGCCATGCTCTCGGTTGGCTGCCCGAACCTTTTTATTACCTGGTCCTTGGTCTTATAACTCTCCAATACCTGCTTATGGGTATAGATAACTGTGGTACAGCTAAATAGCGTCGCCGTACTGAACAGTATTAGGATTGTGATGAGGTTTTTCATGGCAAATATTTAATACCAGGTTAATGATGATTGGGCCATAGCAGTACCGGCTACAATAGCGAGTGCAGTTAATGCTATCCCGCCTATAACCAATGCGATCGTACCCCCCGGGTCTCTTACTTTGTGGGTAAGGTCCACTCCCTCGCCCCGCTGCCCTGTGATATTGCCCTGCTTATCAAAAGCAAAAACAAGGTACCGCTTATAAATCGTAAATTCGGTTACATCGTTAGTTTTTACATTCTCTAACTGGCTGACTACAAACTTACTCATCGTTGGTTTCAATTCATAACGGTACAGCCACTCCTCTGTATCTGCGCTCATTCTTTTTTCGGTGGGTATCCCGAATTGCTTCAGCACCTGTTCTTTAGTTTTATAGCTGTCCATAACCTGCTGATGCGTATACAGAACTTTTGTGCAGCTAACCAGCGTTGCCATACTGAACAGCGCTAATACTGTGATAAGAATTTTCATGATCTTTGATTTAAGTAGGATCTGTCCGTCCGTTTTCTAAGCCGGGTATAGTTGGCCAAGATGGACAAATGCATTATTTCTTCCCCGTGCCACCAAACAGGAAACCGAGTTTCAAACCAGCATAATAGCTTTTGATAGAACCATCGTCCGATACGGGTATCAGGTTGCTGAAGCCTGCGTTATAATTGAAAGCAAACATCAGCCCGTTTTTTAAGCGGTAGCCGAAGACAAAATTTGCGCCCATGTCAAACCGTTTCATATCGTCGTCCTCGGTGCTGCCAAATTTCAGTTTTTGGGTAACTGCATCGGTACCATCGGTTATTTTCCAGTTGCCCGAAAAGCTGTAGGTAAACGATGGCCCGGCACCTACAAAAAAAGTGCCCGCATTACCCGGGGCATTGTAGAAGAAATCTAAAGGTACTTCGATGGTATTTACGTTAAGGGACGCAATAAGTGTGCTTCCATTGTCCGTTTCGGTTTCCTTGGTGCCCTTTTGAACAAAGTTTGCCGCCGGTTGAAAGCTGAAGTTTTTGCTAAGCGGTACATCTACCATCAAACCGGCAGTAAAACCGGCTCTGGTTTTATCACTGGCATCAACACCGCCCAATTTGGTGTCATAATTGGCAAATGCAACACCGGCGGTAATACCTGCCTTGATGTCCTGGGCATTGCCGCTTAAATGCAACACCAGGCATACGATCGGGATAAGTAATACTTTTTTCATGATAATGATCTTTAAGGTTTGATAAATATTTTTTCAAAACCACACTATTGATTTTGCATGAGTAAAACTACCCGGTAATAGTACCCGTTAAAAATTGGTAAATCAGGCGATTAACTTTATTTAAGTAAAGAATGGTGTTGACCGTAAAGCAGGGATATTGTATATTGCAATAATTACTATATTTAGATATTGTTAATTTTCCGTTAGCGATTATTGCAAATAATACCCCGGCAGTTCGCGAATAATACTAAAAAATACCGACCCTTATAATGAATGCTATCCAGGTTCAGCAGCAGTTTTTTAACCACGTTAAAGCGAAAATACCGCCCCACCTTTCGCTTGCCGAGGAGGTTGCCGAGGTTTTAAATATCAGCAACGACAGCGCTTACCGCCGTATCAGGGGCGAGAAACCGATAACCCTGGACGAGGCCTACCTGCTTTGCAGCAAATACAAGGTCTCGCTGGACCACCTGCTGCAGGTAAATACAAAATCCATTATTTTTTCGGACGACCGTGTCGATTTTTCACTGGGGTTTAATAACTACCTGAATTTCGTAGCTAATAACATGGAGCTTTTTAATAAGCTGCAAAACCCACTAATGTATTATTACAGTAAGGATCTGCCCATTTTTCATTTTATGCCTTTCCCCGAGCTTACAGCGTTTAAGTTTTTCTTCTGGAAGCGTACGGTGATCGGTTACCCCGAGCTGGCCCGGCAAAAATTCAACGGCGAAACCGATGATGCTGAAGCCAGTCAACTCGCAAGAAAAATAGATGATCTGTTCGTGAGGCTGCCATCCACCGATATTTTTAACGAAGAGAGCGTGAATGTGACGCTGAGCCAGATAGAAATGTACAAACAGGCTAATGTTTTTGCCGACAATGGCATATTGCCAAAGATATATTCCCAGTTAGAGCAAATGATCGACCACCTGGAGGTGCAGCTTGAAACCGGGAGAAAATCGTTTTATAACCGGCCAGATACTACGCTTTACGCACCCTACGATGCCTATATTAATGAGAGCCTGATAGGCGATAATACCGTATATGTGCAAAGCGATAACCGGCATATTACCTTTATCAATCATAACGGCCTCAATTTTATGTCGACCCAGGACCCTGATTTTTGCGAGTTTACCAACAGGCACCTACAAAATGTGATCCGTAAATCAACCCATATCAGCGTGGTTGGCGAGAAACAGCGGAGTATCTTTTTTAACGTTATCCGGCAGAAGATACAGGATAAGAAGAGGGGTGCTTAGTTGGAGTAGTTGTAAGGGTTGTAAATGTTGTAAAGGTTGGAGTGGTTAAATTTATACCCTGACATCGCTGTTAATTAGTTTCCTTTTTTGGTAAGGAAAGAAATGTAGCCGTTTAGCAGACGAAAGCAATCATCGTATTGACGTCTTGAATCCTCCAATTGCTCGGTAGTTATAATCGACTCATCGCAAGCGCATATTAAATGATCTAATACCTCATTTAAAGAACCACGTGCATTTCTGCAAAATTTGAGATTGTCCTGATAATGGAAACGACCGTGTCCTTCAGCTATATTTGCGGTTACTGATCTCGATGCTCGCTTCAATTGATCAACTAAGAGATATTTTTCATCAGCCGGGAATTGTTTTAGAAGTAAACTGATATATCGACGAAACTCGCGGCATTTTTTCCAGGTTTCCAAGTCTTCAAAACTGTTCATGATAAGGACTGATATTCAAATTAAAAATCCAAAACTTTTACAACAATTACAACCTCTGCAACCCTTACAACTATGCGTTCGTCAATCCGATAAATATATCCTCCAACGATTTCCCCTTGTTGTCAGCCCGAAGTTTATCTAATGAATCATTAGCCACTATCTTACCTTTATTAATGATCACCACGTTATTGCAAACGGCCTCCACTTCCTGCATAATGTGAGTGGAGAGAATAATAGTTTTGGTTTTGCCAAGTTCGCGTATCAGCTGGCGGATGCCGATGAGCTGGTTGGGATCGAGGCCCGAGGTTGGTTCGTCCAGTATCAGCACCTGCGGGTTGTGCAGTATCGCCTGCGCCAGGCCCACGCGCTGCCGGTAGCCTTTACTTAGCTGACCTATCTTTTTATGCCTTTCGGGCGTGAGACCCGTGATCTCTATCACCTCGTCAATCCGTTTCTGCGGAACCGGTATCTTATGCAGCCCCGCCACCATATTCAGTGACTCGCGCACATACATATCCTGGTAAAGCGGGTTGCTTTCTGGCAGGTAGCCAATGCGACGTTTCACTTCAAGCGGATGCTCCTGCACATCGAAACCGCATACCTGCGCCTTGCCAGATGTTTGGGGGATGTAGCCCGTCAATATCTTCATGGTGGTAGATTTGCCCGCGCCGTTGGGCCCCAAAAAACCCAGCACACCCGGCTGCGCACTGAATGTAATATCGTCCACAGCCTTTTGCTGCCCGTAAACCTTGCTTAGTGATTCGACGCTGATACTCATGGGTGTAAATGTAGGTGTTAGTCGGAAAGTCCGCAAGTCGGGAAGACCGAAAGATTTTTAAGCTAAGGGTGTGTCAGGTGACGAGTCAGTAATTAGAAATGGTTTTATTGGAGCTTTATTACCGTCTATAAATTTGTTAACTCTTTTCCAGAAGAATAAGGATAAGGCGATGATCAGCATAACTGTTCCGTTGATGATGAAATGCCAAACAGATCCCTTGAATAAATAGCCTGGAGCCCGGAAAACAAATCGCAAGAATGTCCATGGTGTAATTTCGATCTTTAATCGCACCCATAAAACCTTCAGCGATAAGACGAAAAGAAAAATAAATACCGGGTTTACCCAATACCATTTTTTTCTTATAGATATAAAAAGTGATAGACCAAATGTTATTAGAAAGCTGATCAGCGGCATAAGATTAATTATCATATTATCGTTCAAAATCCTTTTCCAATCATTAACATTCATGCGCCGGAAATCATCGTTTGTTATGTGCCTGGAAAAATGATGCTGATTGGAAAAATCATATATGAAACGATAATCATAGCAAATGGCGAAATATTCAAATGCCTCGAACAAAAACCAATAAGCTACAAAGTGTACTACCATCAACCGCCAGTTGAGCTTTGATATGAAGTTGGATAAGGTCATGTGACTATTACTTATACGAATATAGAGAATTGTAATTATAACCCACTACGTCATTGCGAGGAGTGAAACGACGTGGCAATCTCTGAACTATTCCGCCACTTAACGAGATCATCGATTTGCACGTGCAGAGATTGCCACGCTACCGCTCGCAATGACGCGCGGAGAAAGGCACAATTCTTTCGGACTTTCCGTCTTCCGGACTTTCGGACTTCATAGTCTTTCGGACTTTCCGACTAAAAACTATCTTTGCGCTGTTATGAGCAATTCCACCGACGAACTATTTAAGAACGTAATATCCCATTGTAAAGAATACGGCTTCGTATTCCAATCCAGCGAAATATACGACGGCCTGAGCGCTGTGTACGACTACGGTCAGAACGGCGCAGAGCTGAAGAACAACATCAAAACCTATTGGTGGAAGGCCATGGTGCAGTTGAACGAGAACATCGTCGGGCTCGACGCCGCCATTTTTATGCACCCTAAAGTATGGGAAGCTAGCGGCCACGTTGCCGGCTTTGCCGACCCGATGATCGATAATAAGGATTCGAACAAACGTTATCGTGCCGACCAGTTGCTGGAAGATAAGGTAACATCGCTAATGTCTAAGGCTGTTGATGATGCTAAGACTAAGGGAATCGCAACTTATTATGAAGATGGCTTTGTACCTTCAATGCCAGATATAGCTAAAGAACAGGCACTCCAAGATTTCCTTTTTCAAAACGAGGATTATAAGAAGGGCTATGAATTAATGGGAAAAGTTAATAACTGCCTATTAAATGATGACCTACCTGGACTCAGAGACTTAATTATTGAATATGATATAAAAGACCCCATCAGCGGAACCGCTAACTGGACCGATGTCCGCCAGTTTAACCTGATGTTCAGCACCCAGATGGGCGCTTTGGCTGAGGAATCGGATGTGGTTTACCTTCGTCCCGAGACCGCGCAGGGTATATTTGTGAACTATTTGAACGTGCAGAAATCGGGCAGAATGAAAATACCCTTTGGCATAGCACAGATAGGTAAAGCATTCAGAAACGAAGTGATCGCCAGGCAGTTCATTATCCGCATGCGTGAGTTTGAGCAGATGGAGATGCAATTCTTCGTTCGCCCGGGCACGCAGAAGGAATGGTTCGAGCACTGGAAGCAGGCCCGTTTGAAATGGCACCTGGCATTGGGTACATCGCCGGCTAAATACCGTTTTCACGAGCATACCAAGCTAGCGCATTACGCCGATGCTGCTTTTGATATCGAATACGAGTTCCCGTTTGGCTTTAAGGAGGTGGAGGGTATCCACAGCCGTACCGACTTCGATCTGAGTCAGCACCAGAAATATTCGGGGAAAAAGCTCCAATACTTCGACCCGGAGATCAACCAGAACTACGTGCCTTACGTGATAGAAACCTCTATCGGTTTGGACCGTATGTTCCTTTTGACGATGATCAACGCCTACGAAGAAGAGGACCTTAGCACCGAAGAAAGACAGGACAGTCGCGTTGTACTAAGGCTGCACCCATGTTTGGCACCGGTAAAGGCGGCCATATTCCCGCTGACCAAAAAAGACGGTCTGCCCGAAAAGGCCCGCGAGATAATGGATAAGCTTAAGGTGGATTACAACCTGCAATACGAGGAAAAAGATACCATTGGCAAGCGTTACCGCAGGCAGGATGCTATTGGTACGCCTTTCTGCATTACCGTCGATCACCAGACTTTGGAGGACAATACCGTCACCATCCGCCACCGCGATACCATGGAACAGGAGCGTGTAAATGCCGATGACCTGGATAAAATTATCGGCAACCTGGTGAGCTGGAGAAATGTACTTTAGACACAAAAATAAGTAGCTAATAATCAGCCCGTTTACGTTTGGTAAGCGGGCTTTTTTGTTTAAACATCAATTTAATATAACCCAAACCCCTTAGTGTAACGTATAAGGTGTCAAGTAAATGCAAATGGGTTATTAATACAGTGTTATTATGCTTTTTGCGGGGATTTGTGGATGGGCGGCATCATAATATTGAACTGCTTACTTTAAAATTTTAAGAAATTGCGTCGTTTTTTAATTTTTGTTTTTTTACTCACAGGGTTAAACGGGTTTGCAAGCGACCTGTATAATACAGGGGACTATTTTGGTAAAAATGGCGGCGCTGCCTCCTTTGGGCTGGCAAGCTACCGGGTGGATAGCCTGAAAACGCTGCTGGCACCCTCGCTGGCTAATAAGGATACCCCAATTGATACGCTTACCATCAACCGCATTAATAAGCTTGCAGCCGAATTTATCGATATCAATCCGGACAGCACACTTTACTATGGCAAACTGGCCATCGATAAGTCGATAGTCATTAAATATAATAAAGGCATTGGCGATGGGATGCTGCAGATTGCGATTGTTTACGCACTTAAAGGCGACTATACCAAAGCCATCAATAATTTTAACGGCGCAAAGCTTCTTTACGAAAAAATAAAGGACGAACGTGCGCTGGCAGCCTGCTATATCGGCATCGGGCGTATGTACTACCGTATTTCAAACTACAACCTGGCTTCATCCTATTTCAACCAGGCGCTCGAGATCAATAAACGGCTTAAGAACGAATCTGGTATTGCAGATAGCTATCACAATATGGGTATGGTGGCCGACGGTGTGGGTAAATCAACCTCGGCGCTGGATAATTACTTTAAATCGCTGTCCATCAATATCAAGCTTCATGATAATCCATCGTCGGCCAAGGACTATAATGACATTGGCGAGGTGTTGAAAGAAATGGAGATCTATCCCAAATCGCTGGAGTATTACAAAAAGGCCATCAAAATATGGCAGGCAGCAAAAAATATACAGGGTATCAGCACCATCGACCAGAATATCGGGGAGATATACCTGCGGCAAAAAAATTACGATGCCGCCATCGGCTACCTTAACCAATCGCTGAAACTGACTTTACAGCAGGATGATAAGGTAGGGCTTACCGGCTTATACAATGACCTGGGCCTTTGCTATGCTAACAAAAAGGAGTTTACCCGGTCGCTTGACTACATGGCGCAATCGCTCAAAATAGCGACAGATTTTAAACTTGATTATGATAAAGCAGTGGCCCTTAACGGCTATGCTACGGTATATAACCTGCAAAAAGATTACGCTAAAGCCTATGAATATGCACTGGCAAGTAAAAAAGTTGCCGACAAGCTGGGTAGTTTAGGTATCCGCACGACGGCCGCATTGCAGTTAAGCTCGGCCCTTGGTGGTTTACATCGGTTTGAAGAAGCCTTTGCCATGCGCATAGAATATGACGGCCTGAAAGATAGCCTGAAGAGTGATGAGAACGTTCAAAAGCTGACCTCGTTCAACATGGAGTCGACCTTTGAAGAGAAACAGCGCCGTATAGCTGAAGAGCACCAGCACCAGGATGAGCAATACCAGGAAAAACTGCAGAGGCAGGGCTTACTTAGTATTATCTTCTTCATTATTATACTGGGGATGATCGCCGTACTCATCGTTTATTACAAGGCTAAACGCAAGCAACAAAACATCAATACCATACTGGAAGACAAGAACCACGAAGTATTGCAGCAAAAAACCGACCTGAACGAACAGGCCCATAAACTGAATGACCTGAACAACCTGAAGGATCGCCTGATATCCGTATTGGCGCATGATCTGAGGGCACCGTTAAGTACCCTGCGTGGCCTCTTCGGCCTGCTTGAAGACGACAGCATTACGCACGAACAGTTTTTGGAGATGATACCACAGGCATTGAAAAAACTGGAATATACTTCCGACTTCCTGGATACCCTGTTATTCTGGATAAACAGCCAGATGGACAATTTCGAAAGCTCTACCAAAAGCTTTACCATCAAAGAAATCGCTACGTTCGAAGTACAGAATTATATCGAACAGGCCGCCGGAAAAGGCATCAAACTTGTGGATGAAGTTCCGGATTCGCTGAACGTTGCAGCCGACCCGAACTCTATCCGCATCGTGATACGCAACCTGATCACCAACGCTATCAAATTCTCGCGAAAAAATGACACCATTACGGTGAGCGCCCATCAGCGGGACGATAATTATGTGCTGTTATCAGTAAAAGACAACGGCGTGGGCATGTCGTCGAAACAACTGAACAAGCTCTTCAAAAGCAAGGTTGACAGCGGTGCCGGCACCAACAATGAAACCGGAACAGGCATGGGATTGCTATTCTGCAAGGACCTGATCGAGAAATGCAACGGTAAGATATGGGTGCAAAGCGAAGAGGGTTATGGTACCGAATTCTTCTTTACCCTGCCATTGGGTGTTGTAAAAGAGGAAGAGGTTGCTGTGGCATCTTAACCTCCTCCCCTTCTAAAAATCTTTACTGGCTTACCGGGTTTTCCGGTTTTTTAATACCGTTGGTATATTCGGTGGCGGTAACTTTCTTAGGATCGCCCTGGTACACCCAAACAATATTGCCGATATATTTACGAAACGCATCGCTTACCTCTCCAACCGTCAGTTTCTTCACATCACTTACTAAAGTCATCGAACGGCGCCAGTTGTTAAATAGCACTTCGTTGGCAACAAATGATGCCGCCTGTGCCTGGTTGGTTTCCTGGCGATAGTAGAAGCCGGTAAGATAGGTTACTTTCATATCCTCTACTTCATCCTTGGTAAAACCATTCATTTTCGTGGTATCCACCAGCTTATAAAACACGTCGATGTATTTATCAGGCTGGGTTGTAGATACCGAGAACCTGGCTACAGCAGTACTGCCTGCGGAAAAGAAAGCTCCCGGCGCATACGATAAGCCATTTTTGGTACGGATATACAGGAAGTGCCGGTTGGCAAATATCCGCATAGCTACGTTAAAGGCATTAAAATCATCCATACCCGGCGATGGGCCGCTGGTGGTACCTACTACATAATTGGTTGCCAGGTCGCGCTGCTCGGGAGTAAAAGTATTTTTATACGGCCTGAAAAACTCCTTTTTCAGCTCGAACGGCTGGCCTTGTTTGATAGAGCCAAGCAACTGGCTTACGCGCTGCTCTATTAATGTCCTGTCCAGGTCGGCAACTATTACGATAGCCAATCTCGAACGGGTAAGTATCGATTGATAATAAGCCTTCGTTTCAGCTGGCGTTAGGTTTTGGATCACGTCCACGGTACCATAAGGGTCCTTGGCATAATCGCGGCCCTCAAAGGCAACTTTATCTGCCAGTTTATTGATCGCGTTATCAGGACGGCTGTCCTGCTGCTTCAGGTTGTTAACCGCATCCTGCTTGATACGGGCAAATTCCTTTTCGTCAAACTTGGGTATCGTTATCGCTTCGGCATAAAGGGGCCATACCGCATCAAAGTCGCTTTTAATGCAGTTCATCCTGATCACCGAGTAATCCTTACCACACAAGCCATAAACAGCCGCACTTACTTTGTCCAGCTGGTTCTTAAACTCATTTTTATCGTGCTTCAGCGTACCGCATTCGGTTAGCGCATTCAGCGCCAGCGATTCGATGCCGGCTTTGGCAGCGGGGTAATTCTGCACACCGCCTTTAATAACGGTTTGTATCTCTACAATGTCGTTACCGCTTGGCATAACAATTACTTTTACGCCATTCACGGTCATTTCGTAACCTTTTTGCTGTGCCTTTGCCAATTGCAGGCCGAGCGTTGCAGCAATAACCAGTAATATTCCTATTTTCTTTTTCATCGTGGTCAGGTTTTATTTAGCTGCAAAAAAAGAATTCGCATCCACAGTTTTGTTTAATTCAGGTTTGATGACGAGCCCGGCTACCATCGGTTTACCGGCGATGTATCTTTTGATATACTTAATGAGATCGTCACGGGTCACTTTTTGGTAATTATCGTCCAGGTCGGTATAATACGTAAGCGAGGTGCTGCACCACTGGTAGCTGGCCTGGCTTGGCAGCAAGGATGGTTTTTCCTTGCGGCGTATACTATTGCGCAGTAAAACCGCTTTGGCATCTTTCAACTGCTCGTCGGTATAATAATCAGGATTTGCAAACTGGCTAATCTGGTTCAATACTTCGGCATAGCACTCTTTTATCTTATTAGGGTTCGGACTCACATTGATGCTTATCGGCCCTACATATTTACAGGTAGAATAATTCAGTCCCGCTCCCGAAGCCAGGCCCTTATCTATAAGCGCCTGCTGAAACTTCGATGAGTTGAGATCAAGAATAGTCGAAAATAAATCTGCCGCTATGGTTCCGGCTGAATCCGTCAGGTAAGAAGGGCCCTGCCAGGCAAATTCCATAGCGGGAGATTGGGCGATGGACATTTCCTTCACAAAGTATTCGCTTTTCTCCAATGGTTTGAAAGCCGGTATCGGGTATTTCTGTATCGGGTCGAAACCACTGCTTGCCCAATCACCAAAAATACTTTCGGCCATGGCAAAGGCTTCGTCGTGTTTTACATCACCGCAAATGGTAAGCAGGCTATTATTAGGGAAGTAATATTTATCCTTAATGATCATCATTTTGGCAGGCGTAGCTGTGTTGATCACCTCGTGAATACCGATAGGTATTTTGCGGGTGATCAGGTCGCCCCACAAGTGTTTTTGTATTTCAAAATATAACTGGAAGCCCGGGTCGCTTTCGGCGCGCTGAAATTCGCCGTCAACTACGGGGCGCTCCTTTTTCATATCCTCCTCGCGATAGATCGGGAAACGGATGGCCGCGTTCATAAATTTCAAGCCCGCTTTCAGGCTGTCCCTGTCGAAAGTGAAATAGTAATTTACCCGCTCCACGTTGGTGGTGCCGTTCCATATAGCACCCAGCTGCTGGGTACGCTTCAGGAACACCTCCTGTGTCGGGTAGTCCTTATTAGCTTTGAAGAACATGTGCTCGAACAGGTGCGACAGGCCGCTGTACTCGGGGCCCTCGGTGTAAGCGCCGTTCTTTACGGCTATCTCGATGGTAGCGAGCGGAACTTTTGCGTTCTCTATCACCAGTATTTCGAGACCATTGGGAAGCTTCTTCCAAAAGTATCCCTGCGGCAAGCGCGGCTGCGCCTGCGCCGACAAGACACACGTTACCAGCACAGCGCTGACCATTAATAATTTGATAAACTTTGAGATCATACTATATTAATTTGAATACAAGACGATAAATATATTACTTATGTGACTAAAATGGTAAGCGAAGAATATAATTTAACAAATAAAAGCAGCCCCTATAGGAGAGGCTGCTTATACCTTGAACCAAATACGATTTTTCGTTATACCCTATAACTTAGAGGCTGGATACTACTCATGATTGTTGTAGCTCCAGTTCCAGCTGGTACCGGTATTCCTGGGCATGTATTTGTCCTTATATTTTTTATAGATCGCGTCGCTTTGTTTCTTGCCGTTAACCACGAGCTTATTATTGCTGATAGAGAAAGAAACATCCTTAGCATCAGATATCAAACCATCCTTCAAAAGGTCGGCAATCAGCTCTTTTTGCTGTTTGGCCCAATGTTTTTGCTGCTCGGCTGATGCTTTTTCATATTTATTTGCGTAATCCCTGTAATTCTTGCCCGAATAAGTCGCGGAATAATCATCGGGTACCATCGGGAGCGGAGGCAGGGGATTAACCGGCGGAACCGCAGGTACGGAAGGCACCGAAGCCATTGGAGGGATATTGGAAACAGCCGGAAGGGGCGGCACTGCACCAACCGGCGGCACCGCGGGTACGGAAGGGAGCGGAGGAGCAAAGTCGTCATCCGTATCCCCTGATGTTGAATAGCTGCCGCTGAACGTTCCGCTGGTGCCTTTAGTTCCAAACTTTTTGACTACCTCCTGATGTAATTCTTCGGACATGCGCACACCGTTTACGATGAGTTCCTTGTCGTTTAAGCTGATGCTGACGTGGTTAGTATCTGTGATTATGTGCTTGTGATACAATTCCATCTCGATGTTATGAAATGTGTTGAATGCACGTGGATTCATCGCCATTAAGTTCTTCAGCGGATTGGTATCCGACTTTGCCAGTAGCGTTAATGGCGAATTGAGGCTGCCTAAATTTCCATTCAGCACACTGGATTTTCCCAAAAGGGACAGATTCGCGTTAAGACCAGATAAGTTTCCGGTCAGGGCGAATTTACTTGAATTTAATCCGGACAGCGTGCTGCCGGTTCCTTTCAAACTATCCACGTTGTGGATCAGCGCATCCAGTTCGGAACTGCCTGTGGTTTTGAGCGTCCCAGTTTGAAGTTGTTGCACTTGATCTAATACCTCATTTAAATGATCGCCCTGCCCCCGTTTCTTATTCTTTATGGTATCAGTTTCTACCGTTTTTACTTTCAATTTAACCTGTGCCTTATCATGATGAATTACGGCTGCTACGGTTTTCAATGCCTTTTTAATATCCTCGCGGGCGCTAAAGGCTGATACACCCAACCCCATTACCACCAGGCAAACGGCAAGCACTGTCTTTTCGAACGTGTTGAGCGAGTGATTGCGGTTACCGGCCATGCGTTTTACGCGCTCGAGCAGGGTGTTTTTACTGCCGGGGAAGCCCATCGCATAGGTCGGTACCGAGGCCCTGTATTCCTCGCACGAAACCAGTGCGCGGATATAGTTAAGCTTGTTGTGATTTTGCGCCAGCGCCAGGTCATCGCAACAGTTCTCGCGCTCCGTTTTGATCAGTTTGGATACCCATAGCACGGCCGGGTTAAAGAAGAAGATGATCTCTACCAGACTTTGCAACATATTTACTAAGTAATCGCGGCGTTTGATGTGGGCCAGCTCATGGATCAGGATAGCTTCTACCTCATCAGCGGAAAGCGATGTCAGCAAACCAACCGGCACCAATACAACAGGCTTCAAATGGCCTATTACCATAGGTACCTTAGCCAAACCTGATTCGAGCAGCGTAATGGTTTGCCTGATACCAAGCTGAGCTGCCAGGTGCTGCAACCGGTTCAGCCAGTCACCTTTTACTGCACTAACCCTAATCTTTCTTAAGCGATAAGTACCGTACAAGCCAAAACCCAATTGCAGGCTGCGCGCACAGACGATGAGGAACCAGATAAAAATAATGGTATTATGATGATCGGACAGGTAACTGTTCAAACGCTCGGGAAAGCCTGGGAGCGATTGCTGCTGACCATTTATGAAAACATGTACGGGCTGCACTTGAACATGATCTGCATAACCATTGCTATGCGGAACCTGCGAAGCCGCCGTGATGTGTTTTTCGCTCTTTGCATATTGCCACGCAAAAGTTGCCGCCGTTCCTATAGCGAAAAGCAGCATAGCGCCTATCAGCAGGTTATAACGTAATGCCGACGTTGCCTTGCGGGTACAAATAATAATAATGCCCGCCGCAGCCGCCAATAAAACGCCCTGCCAGAGTGAGTGAACCAATGTATTGCACAGCGCCCCTACCAGGCGATCAGTTGCGTCGTTATCGATCAAATGTAGTGTCATGATCTTTATTTTTTACAGTGAAATCAATTATTGCTTGTCCAGTTTGTCCAGTATCTCTTTTATCTTTTCTATGTCGTCTTTCGAGGCCTTTTTGTTACCAAGCACCTGCATAACCAGGCTCTCTGCCGAGCCCTGGTACACCGAATCGATAAACCTGTTCAGCAACTGGCTCTTTGTTTTTTGCTCTTCTTCGGCAACGTGATAAATATGCTTCATCTGACCCTTATCGCAGGTAAGGCTACCCTTATCGGCCATGATCTGCATCAGCTTTAATGTCGAAGTATAATTGACATCTCGCTGTTCGTTCAGCTTATCATTTACAAAACGAACGGTTGAGGGGCCGTATTCCCAAAGCACATTCAGTATTTCCAGCTCGGCTTTGGTAGGCTCCTGTTTTGGGTTTTTATCTTCCTGTTCAAACTTCATAAACCAAAGGTAGGAAAGTTTTCGTACGAAACAATAGGTATAGTTAATTTCGTACGAAAAATTTCCTATGGTGCTGGAAATGAGGGGGAAAAATTTCTATGGTGTAACCTGCGGGCCGCTCCGCTGGCCAGCGTTACGAGGGTTATGAAAACTCCAAAGGAGTCCCTTTGGGACAAAACGCAGTACCCGGTACTATGCAATACCAAAAAAGTGGTCCACGCGGTTCATCTGGTCCATCCGGTCCACGCGATACAAGTGGTCACATCGGTCCATGCGGACCATGTGGTCCTTACGGCCCCGGTTAGTGGTTAGCATTGCAGTACTTGCGCGAGTGATTGCAACGGAAAGCCCGACCCGAGGTACGAGGGGCACGCCCCATTCACTATTCACTATTCACCACATAATCCTATATTTATTCCATGTTCTCACTTCAAAACAAAAACGCCGTTATTTACGGGGCGGGCGGTTCGCTGGGCGGCGCCATTGCAAAGGCATTTGCCGCGGCGGGTGCTAAGGTATTTTTATCAGGCATTCACCTGGATAAGGTACAAAAAGTGGCTGATGAAATTAACGCTTCGGGCGGCTATGCCGAAGCTGCCGAAGTAGATGCGCTGGATGAAAAGGCGGTAAACGGACACATTGCATCTGTAGCAGAAAAAGCGGAAACGGTGGATATATCCTTCAACGCTGCCTGGAACGGCGTGGTGCAGGGCGTGCCGCTGACCGAAATATCGGTACATGATTTTGTAACGCCGATCAATATGGCTATCCAAAGCCGCTTCATTACCGCAGTTGCCGGGATCAACGTGATGAAGCGGCAAAAGTCGGGCGTCATTTTAAACCTGACCGCCACGCCGGGCGGCATCGGCTATCCCAATACGGGCGGCTTTGCGCCTACCTGCGCGGCTATCGAGAGCCTGTCGCGCAATTTGGCGGTGGAGTTTGGGATTTATGGTATACGGTCGGTCAATATACGGTCGTGTGGGTCGCCGGACTCAAAGGTATTTGCGGATACCATTGCTGCAAAACCGGAGCTGATGAAAACCATCCTCGCCACAATGGAGGCCGATACGATGGTAAAAAAGCTGGCTATGATGGCCGATATTGCCAATACCGCCGTTTTCCTGGTTTCGGATGCCGCGCAAATGATCACCGGGGTTACCATAGATGTAACCGGCGGCACCACGGCCGGCCTTAATTACCGGGTGGATAAACCTGCCTTTGACGAGATCCATTAAAAAAAGCGCCCCGGAATGCCGGAGCGCTTTGCTATCAGGGGTTAATAATTCTTAGCTGTATTGCACGCTCAAAGTGATGGGCACGCTTAATGCACGCGAAACGATACAATTAGCCTTGGCGCCTTCAGCAATTTCTTTGAATTTCTCTTCGGAAACACCTTCTATAACCGCGCCAACCAGATTGAGGTGAATGTCGGTAATGGTTACTGTTGGTATATCGAAATTCAGGATAGCCTCGGTATTCAGGTCGCCGGGCGTAAAGCCTGCTTCGGACAAGCCATAACTCACTGCCATGGTAAAGCAGCCGGCATGTGCCGCGGCTATCAGTTCCTCGGGATTGGTGCCTACACCTTCCTCGAAACGGGTTTTAAAAGCATACTGAGTATTGTTGAGGGTTGTGCTTTGGGTGGTCAGTTCACCCTTGCCTTCTTTAAAAGTGCCATTCCAATGGGCCTTTGCTGTACGTTTCATAGTTGATTGTTTTTGTTGATGCCGAAATTAATTAATTTATGTTAAGCCGTGTTTAAATCGTGGTCTTAATTTTACCTGTCGCCGGGTTGACTCACCCCGACTTCGCTTCGCTGGTCGACCTTCTCTGCTGCGCAAAGAGGGTTGTTGTTTTATTTTGCCCATTTGGCGCGTTCATATTGAACCGGCCATTTTATTTCGTGTCCTAACTCATGCGCTGCCCTTAAGGCAAAATGCGGGTCGCGCAGCATCTCGCGTGCTAATAACACCATATCGGCCTGCCCGGTTTTGATGATCTCATCGGCCTGCGTTGGGGTGGTGATCAAACCCACCGCGCCCGATAGTATGCCGGCTTCGTTCTTTACCCTGTCGGCAAATTCAACCTGGTAGCCGGGCTTTAGCGGAATTTTTGCTGTCGCGACGTTACCGCCGGATGAGCAATCCACAAGGTCGACGCCTTTTTCTTTTAATATTTTTGACAGTGCCACGGAATCATCAGCTGTCCAGCCACCTTCGGTCCAGTCGGTAGAAGATATGCGGACGAACAGGGGCAGATCAGATGGCCAAACTTCCTGTACCGATTCGGTTATTTCGAGCAACAGCCTCACGCGGTTTTCGAATGAACCTCCATATTCGTCAGTCCGTTGATTACTCAGGGGTGAATAAAATTCGTGGATAAGGTACCCGTGAGCAGCGTGAATTTCGATCACTTTAAAACCTGCCTTTAGTGCCCTTACAGTTGCGGCTTTGAAATCGGCTTTTACTTTTTCTATGCCGGCTTTGTCCAGTTCAATGGGCGCTTCTTCTGCTTCGGTAAAAGGCATAGCACTTGGCGCTAATGTTTCCCAGCCACCGTCCTGGACAGACGGGATCTGCTTACCCCCATCCCATGGAACACGGTGACTCGCCTTGCGCCCGGCATGTGCCAGTTGTATACCTGCCACACTCCCCTGCCCATGTATAAAATCGGTTATTTGTTTGAGCTTTTCGATATGCTCATCCCTCCAGATACCCAGGTCGTCGGGACTTATGCGGCCCTCGGCCGAAACAGCTGTTGCTTCGGTAAAAACAAGGGAAGCACCGCCCACCGCAAAAGCACCGAGATGAACCAGGTGCCAGTCGTTGGCAAAACCATCCTCGCTGGAGTATTCGCACATGGGCGAAACAACAACGCGGTTTTTAAATTCAATGCTTTTTATTTGGAGGGGCGAAAAGAGGTGGGCCATTTTGATTTGTTTGCGCAAATATGGAGAAGTAACACAAACGCAGCTTCACAGTTTTGTAAAATAGCTGAGATCAATCCATCTTCTCTTCCCTTTTTACCAGCAGAAACTCATCATTATCCAGCGGCAGGTAGCCGTATTCATAACAAAAATGATAAGTCTTGCCATTTTGTGTTTGATAAGTGTGGGTATGATAATCGAAGTTGAGGCCTTTGGCCGCTAATTTTTTCAGCGTGGTTTTGGTTTTTCCACCCGGGTTCAGTTCCTCCAATATCCGGCGGTTACGCTTCAGGATGTTATTGATATTGCGCACCATGTTATAGCTGCTGCTGTTCAGCTGGTTGTTATAATTGTTGCGGCACTGGTCGTTGCAAAACTTTTTGTCGGCCCTGCCGCGCAGTACTTCGCCGCAATCGAGGCAGTATCTTTCTTCGCTCATGCGATAAAATTACACAATATATTTTCCATTTGCAAACGCTTACAAACGGAAATTGTCGACTATAAGCGGTTAATAACCGAATAATTTTTTGACCCTGCTGCAACTTTGTCTCACCGAAACGAAAAGAAAAAATTAAAAGTTTAACAGCATGAACACATTAAGAAACAGCGTACGCCTGGTAGGCAACCTGGGTATGGACCCCGAAGTAAAGAGTTTTGAAAACAACCGTAAACTGGCTAAGATTTCTATCGCCACCAATGAAAGTTATAAGAATGACAAGGGCGAGCGGATAACCGACACACAATGGCATAATTTAATATTATGGGGAGTTCAGGCCAAGCTGGCCGAGGAACTTTTAAAAAAAGGTGATGAAATAGCCATAGAAGGCAAGCTTGCCAGCCGCAGCTATGTGGATAAAGACGGCAACAAGAAATACATAACCGAAGTGGTTGTAAATGATTTTTTAAAACTGAATCACAAGAATTAGCATCTAACCTAAAACTTATCATAACGATAGGCAGGCGCCCCAATAAGCGGGTGCCTGCCTTATCCAATACAATCAAATTTTTATTATATTTGTTATGAGTTCAGAAGCAAAACAAACTGCGCGGTTGTATTCATTACTCACCGATAAACTGGGAGGCGATATTACCGAAGCAATGTTCAACTACATTGATAACAAAACAGAACATTCTGTGGAAAGTCATATCCATACATTGGCTACAAAAGATGATATTGCAACTCTTGCATTAGCTACTAAGGATGAAATAGCAAAACTTGCATTAGCTACTAAGGATGAAATAGCAAAACTTGCATTAACAGGCAAAGAAGACCTTGCAAAAGTCAAATATGATTTAAGCAAAGAAATCAGTGCTTCCGTAAAATGGATGTTTATCTTTTGGATTGGCCAGGTAGCAACGACCTTAGGTATTATTTTTTTATTCCTTAAGAAATAAAGCTCCCTTGAAAGCGACTGTCAAAACATCAGCTACAAAAGATGACAATGCGCTCGTACTGCATAGTATCAAAGATGAATTTGAAGGTCTTCGTCAAGATATTCGCGACTGGAAGAGAGACATTATTATGTGTATGTTTATTCTCTCCCTTGCCTATGTTGCGGTTTTCCTGACTATTGTTTTGTTGCTCAGATAAAATTACCCTTAGGCTATAGATCATTATTTTCAAGCTGCAATCAAATATTTGCCGTCTTCTCCACAATAATGTGGATCACCTCATCCAACTCCATTGCTGTAGTCTCCAGGTGCGCAATTACATCTTTGTTAAGCGGGTTATCAGGGTTTTTCCGGTCGAATAAATTCACCAGTCCAATAATAGTTGCCACCGGCCGGCGGATGTTATGAGAACTAATAGACGCTATATCCTCAAGGCGTTTATATTGCTCTGCCATTCTTGTTTCGCTGCGCTTGCTCTCTATTAGGGCACGGAGTATATTAACTGTGCGATCGATCATTTGTAATTCGTCTTTGCCGGGTTCGCGAACAGTATCATAGTAAATGGCAAAGGTGGCCAGCACGCGGTTGCTTTGGGCACTGATAACTGGGGTGGACCAGCAAGCTTTAAGCCCATAAGGTAAAATAAATTGTTTGTAATCGTCCCACAGCGGATCATTTGCTATGTCAGAAACAATAACCTGTTTACGATGGTAGGCCGCGGTACCGCACGAGCCTGCACGCGGGCCGATCCGGCAGGCATCGATCAGGCTGCAGTAATCGGGGTGCAGGCGCGGGCCTGACAGATGATGCACCCTTTCCTGCGCCTCGTCAACCTCCAGGATAGAGCAATACATCTCCGGGAAAATTTGCTCGATACCGGCAAGCAATTCGTCGGTTATTTTTGAAAGGGGGGAACCTGTCTTAAAATTCAACTCCAAAACCCGCCTCTCCAGTGTCAGGATCAATTGCTCTATTTTTATATGACTGATGTCCCTGATAAAAACCAATATCTCTCCTTTATAGGGATAAATATTTAAACGCAGCCAACCTTTACAATGGGGGTCGTAATATTGCATCTGCCCGGGCTTATTATCCTTGTAGGCTTTTTCAATTTCAGGAATAACCTCAGCTGTCGTTAATCTATCCAGGAGACGAAAATCGGCACCGTACAATTCGTCCTCGCTTACATTGATCAGTTTTCGAAAAGCAGGGTTAAATGCATTGATCCGCCAGTCCTTTCCCAGCATAAAAAAACCCTCGGTAAGGTTCGCGAGGACATATTGCACTTTATCTGAGATGTTTGATGCACTTCGGATATTCAGGTCATCGTTCGTATAAATTCCGGTTGCATAAATGACCCGCTCGCTATCATCAAAGCATGCCGACCATGAAATAGTCAGAAAACTATTGTCTTTGATCTTTATCCGAACAGACAAGTCTGCTATATTTTTTAGCGACCCGATGCTGCCAAATAATTCCGCAAACCTGATCTTATCAGCGGGGTGCGCCAGATCGATGAGGTTTTTTCCAATGCTTTCCTGTTCGTTATAGCCTGTAAAATGCTTCCATGAAGAATTTGCGGATATAATACTACCCGTATTATCTGTTACGCAAAAAATATCGTTAGAATGGTTTAATAAAAAAGTAAGCTTTTTGTCCATACAGGCTATATATTATAGTAAATGTAGCATAATAATTTTGCCTATTATGCAACTAATAATATATAATTTAAGGTGTTGTGACAGCTACCGGTAAAATCTTTCCGTTATAAAATTTGTGCCCGGTGAGCGCGAAATCAGCGATATATTTCCCCATTTCGAAAGCCATCATAGGTGACTGGTAACCGGGAAAAGCTTTTTCGAGCATTTCTGTCTGCGCCGAGCCCAAAGCCAGGCAGTTAACCTTGATTTGCCTGTCGGTTAACTCATAGGCCAAACATTCGGTTAAAGTATGCAGTGCCGCTTTACTGGCCGAATAAGCGGACAGTCCCGGGAATTTGACACTGCCCTGGAAACCGCCCATGCTACCGATATTAAGGATATGCGCCCCGGCAGGCATTAACGGCAATAAGCTTTGAATAATACGCACATGTCCTATAAAATTGCTTTGCAGCATTTCCACAAAATCTGTTTCCCCCAGTTCGGTAAAAGGCTTGTTTACAAGCATCCCGGCGTTGTTGATCAAAACGTCCACCCTGTTATCCAAACGGGTTTCTATAAATGTCAGCAGGCCTGCATAATCGTCATGTACAATGTCAAAGGCTACAGGATAAAGTGCGCAATCAGGATTAAGGCCCTGTGCAATTTCCAGCAGCCTGCCAAGTTTATCTTCAGAGCGGGCGAGGGCAATAACCTTGTGCTCATTTGACAGTATGAGGTCGAGAACGGCTTCGAAACCTACCCCGCTGCTGGCGCCCGTTATAATGATATTCATAAACGCTAAGTTATCAAATTTCTCAAACCACCAGCTTCTGCTCTACCGGGTGTTTGATCAGGTAAAAACCGTCGTTAATGAGTTTGGTAAGCTCGGGCTCGGCTGCCGCCTTATTTTGAAGAAATTCTCTTATTTCATTCGCAACTTCCGGTTCAACGTTCTCGTGGTCAAGAATTTCGAGTATTTCTAAAGCACACAGCCAATCGTCGTGATGATTTTTTTGTAACCGCAGCCATACATTACCTAAAAACCCAAAATCTCCCCCAATATGCCGGCGGTTCCGTACCTGTTGGTACAGTTTATGCAACTCAAGGGTATTTTGATCGTATTCCACATGATGTGTGCCTGTGTTTGATTTTGGAGGTATCTCTTCAAATGCTTCTTTGTCCGCGGCCCCGCAAAAAACCGAGACTATCTTCTCTCCAACCGCCATATCATAAACTCCCCATGACGGATCGAACAAAATCTTTCCTTGTTCGCCTGTTACTATACAGTCTGCAAAAGTGATCAGCAGTATCTTATTCACTTGTGTAGTAATACTCTTTACAATGCCTTTTACTTTAATACCGCCTTCAAATTCAAGTTTGGCAGGCTTGCCGATCTCGATACCCAGCATCTGGAGGTCGTCCAAAGGCATATTTTCCAATGCAGTAGGAATACCTTTCAGTTTTCCAACGGGCGAGCTGAAGCCATCTTTATGATAATTTTTCCCGTGCCCTTTCAATTGCTTGTAATCAAAAGAAAGCGAGGTTGGGCCGGAGGTTTTGATAAAGGAGGGCTGCGTTTTGTCGGCTTTGCTGAAGTCTGCAAAAACGCCAGACACTTGCAAACCCGAACTGTAAACCGCCGTGCAGTTATTTTTGCTTTCAACTGCTTTCTGCAGGCCATAGTTTCCGCCGACCCTGAAAGACATCGTATTGGCAAATTGCTCTAATACATCGATCAGGTTCTGGAAGGTTGGCGTTACGAACAGCTGTGGCTGAGGCTTGGTAATATCATACGCATACTTGACCGCACCGATATCGTACCAGAGCTTTTTCACATGCTCCTTCATACAGCTTACGCTTTCGCCGATGGACGACAATAGGCCGGCGCCGTATATCTTGGGTTCTTCCAGGGTGCCTATAAGGCCATATTCAACGGTCCACCAGTGCAGACGACTTAAAAGGGCCATTTCGGAAGGCTCGCCCATGTTTTTTTGGCGATACTCCACCGTGTCTTCCGCTTTTTTAATTTCTTCCGGGTCAGCATCAGGCATTTCTTTGAGGATGGACAGGCAGCGGATCGCCTCATAGAGTTCAAAATCCTGGGCCGAGAACATGGCCTTCGCTCCTATCGACCCAAAATAACTGAGGTATTCGTGGTAATCCTTATCGGCAATAATAGGCGCATGCCCGGCTGACTCGTGAATAATATCAGGAGCGGGGGTATATTCAATATGCTTCAACTGGCGTATGTCAGCAGCTATAACCAATACCCGGTAAGCCTGGTACTCCATAAAGGCGGCCGGGGGGATAAAGCCATCGACCGTAACAGCACCCCAGCCTATTTTGCCGAGGGCATCGTTCATTTCCTGTAAGTCGGGGATCTTTTCGATAGTCAGTCCGGCTTTTTGCAGACCGGGTATGTAGGGGTAATAAGCAACGTCTTTGAGGTAACTGTAGTTTTGCCGCATTACATAACGCCACACCGCATGATCGATAGGCGTGTAGTGTTCGTAGTGCTGATCGACTATAAATTGTTTTAAATGGGATGGCAATGCCGCTACCTGCGGGTTATTAAAATCATTAAAACTCATTACGTTCAGTTGGTTTATTAAGAGAGCGTAAAGTTAAGGATTTGCTTGCAGAAGTTGTAGCGGTTACCCAGTGGATTATTCGTCCGAATTAATGGACTTTAGACCTTCTTCCAAGCGCTTAGGGCGAAGAACGTAATAAAGACCCGACAAAGCTACCAGGAGGGAAGTCAGGTAAAAAGATACACTCAGGAATACCGCAAGTCCCACATTCATGTGAAAAATCGGCGAAAGCTTTGCAAAAATTGCTTCACGCGCACCGGCACCGCCAAAAGTGATCGGTACCACGGCCGCTAAGGCCGAAATAAGGAATGACAAAAGATACGGCGAGAATTTACCGTGAAAATCCTGGCCCATCAGCACGCAAATAATGGTTAGTACCTGCAACGACTGTACAATGACCGCTTTGGCATGCCCTTTAAAAAAATGCTTACTAAAATCCTTAAAAAATATTTTTACGACGAAGTAATAGATCGCGCTTCCCGCTACAAATATTGCCATTGGAATAGCGATATGGATCTGTTCCTGTATTTGGGGGATGAATATGGTTAACGTCACTACGATCAGCCCAATGGCCCATAAACCGCTCAGCCTGTCAAAAGCAATTGCCCAAAAAACCCGTTTTGCGGGAAGTTTATAGGTTTTGTGCAACAAGTATATTTTGTAACCGTCGCCCCCAATGCCTCCCGGAAGAAGGAGATTGTAAAATATGCCAAGAAGATACAAACGGAAATTAAACCGCGTATCCAGGCGCAGATCGATCGACTTAAAAAAGCTCATCAACCGCCATGCGGAAGCTACCATAGAGAAAAAGTAAACGACAACCGCAGCTGCCATCCACCAGTAATTGGCGTGAAAAAGACGATCCTTGATCTCGCTTATCGGCTGTTTGCTAAACACGTAGTATAACAGAACCGAAGTAACCGCCAACTTTAAAACCAGTTTAGTTACATTCCAGAGCTTATGTTTCCAGGTACGCGGATTAGGGTTATCTTCTACTATGTCTTCCAGTTCGGCCATTCGGCTGCAAAAGTAGGTATTTTTTGATTACACCGATTTGAATAAAGTGATTACACCGATTTTTTGGTCGGCACACTGTTAACGAAAATTGACAAAAGGGTTAATATTAAAATCCTATTTTTGCGCAAAAATATAGCGGTATGGCAAAAGTAAATGTTGGTTTGGTACAGATGTCGTGTACGGCAGATAAGGATCAGAATCTGCAAAAGGCGATCAGCAAGGTGCGTGAGGCGGCCGAAAAAGGTGCGCAGATCGTTTGTTTGCAGGAGCTTTTTACCTCGCTTTATTTTTGCGACGTAGAGAATTACGACAATTTTAAACTGGCCGAAGCAATACCTGGACCGTCAACCGATGAGCTTTCCAAACTGGCAAAGGAATTGAATGTGGTGATTGTCGCCTCGCTTTTTGAAAAACGTACGCAGGGCCTTTATCATAATACTACCGCCGTAATAGATGCGGATGGCGCCTACCTTGGCAAATACCGCAAAATGCATATACCGGATGATCCGGGTTTTTACGAGAAATTTTATTTTACCCCCGGCGACCTGGGCTATAAAGTGTTCAAAACAAAATACGCTACGCTGGGTGTGTTGATCTGCTGGGACCAGTGGTACCCCGAAGCCGCGCGGATCACTGCGTTAATGGGCGCCGAGATATTGTTCTACCCAACGGCTATCGGCTGGGCTACCAGCCAGGATAATGCTACCAACACCGAGCAATATAATGCCTGGCAAACCATTCAGCGTTCACATGCGGTGGCGAATGGGGTACACGTTGTAAGTGTGAACCGGGTGGGACAGGAAGAAGAACTGAAATTCTGGGGCGGGTCGTTTGTATCGAACCCATTTGGTACGGTTTTGTACCAGGCGTCGCATACGGAAGAAGAAGTGGTAGTTCAGGAGATCGACTTGCAAAAAACGGACTATTACCGCACTCATTGGCCATTTCTAAGAGATAGAAGGATAGACTCTTATCAACCAATTACAAAGCGATTAATTGACGAGGAATAGTCTATGAACTATGAACCATCAACTATGAACCTGCCGAAGGCAAAAGGCTTCTACTTTCCGGCCGAATGGGCGCCGCATACCGCTACCTGGCTCAGCTGGCCTCATAAAGAAGAATCATGGCCAGGCAAGATCGGGCTGATCTATCCAAAATATTGCGAGTTTATCAAAGCACTTACCGAAGGTGAATTGGTTCGCGTCAACGTAGCTGACGACACGATGAAGGCATTTGCCATGCAGCAATTGACCGTTGCAGGGGTGGATCTAAGCAAAGTTGAATTCTTTGAGTTCCCAACCAATGATGCCTGGTGCCGCGATCATGGGCCGGCGTTTTTGATCAACCCCAATACTAAACAAAAAGTCATTGTCGACTGGGGCTACAATGCCTGGGGCGATAAATATCCGCCATATGACCTGGACGATGTTATTCCAACCAAAATAGCGCAACATTTTAACCTGCCGATTTATCACCCGGACATTGTGATGGAAGGCGGCTCGGTAGATTTTAATGGTAATGGTACCCTACTAACCTCAACAGCTTGCCTCCTCAATAAAAATCGCAACCCGCATCTAAACCAGCAGCAAATCGAGGAATACCTCCAAAACTATTACGGTGTTGAACAGGTGCTATGGGTTAACGAAGGTATTATAGGCGACGATACCGACGGCCATATCGACGATACCGTTCGCTTTGTAGACGAGGATACCGTGGTAACCGTGATAGAGGAAAATAAAGCTGACGAAAACTACGACATCCTGCAGGAAAACCTGGAAGCGCTTAAAACCATGCGCCTGCTTAATGGCAAGCAACTGAATATTGTCGAGCTACCTATGCCGGAGCCGGTATATTATGATGGGCAGCGCCTGCCGGCATCGTATGCTAATTTTTATATCGCTAATAGCTCCGTTATAATGCCCACTTATCGCTCAAAAAATGACGAGAAGGCCTTGAATATTCTGGAGCAATGCTTTCCTGACCGAAAGGTTATTGGCATTGATTCAACAGATATTATCTGGGGGCTGGGCAGTTTTCATTGTTTGAGCCAGCAGGAACCGGCTGTTTAAGTCTTAGGGTGTCATCCTGAGCCTGTCGAAGGATGGACGTAAGGGCCCTCGCCCGCATGTTTCGAGAGCCTCAACATGACAGCACCCGTTCACCGACCTTTCCCCTTTCCTTACCGACTTCTTCAAACACATCGCCAATATTCCGTTGCCACGCCTGCTATATTAAGATAGTTTTGGGTAAGAATTTAATTACTAAGACAATGAAAACTATCATCGAAAATAAAAGTGCAAGCCATAACAGCAGGACAATCGTAGGGGTTATCCTTTTCCTGGTGGGTGGCGCTTTACTGGTAGATCAACTCGACCTTTTTTTTGTTCCCGACTGGGTATTTAGCTGGCCAATGCTGCTGATCGCTATCGGCGTGTTCATCGGCGCAAGAAGTAATTTCCAAAACCTGTCATGGGCGGTTGTCAGCTTTATCGGCGTCGCCTTTTTGCTGGACGATATCTTACCCGATCTTTCGATCGGCAATTTCATCTGGCCAGTTGCGCTGATCTTGTTAGGGGTTTACCTGGTCATGAGGCGCAGCCACTATTTTAAGAGTTAAAAATATAGCTATTACTTATCTACATAATACCAGGGGATATTGAGTGTCCCCTTTTCTACGTAAATATCTATAGTTTCCCCCGGGCTGACATCGTTAAATAAAGAGTTCGTTACAGAGACATCTTCTGATGCCGTACGATTTCCCCAGACATCTACCGTCAGATAATAGGACGTATGTCTCCCGCCCGACTTATGTTTGTCGAGCACCCGGGTGTGATAAATTTCAGGTTTTGTATTATCGTACAAGCAATCAACCATGATCATACTGCCATAGCTGTAGGAAAAAATAAAAATAAAAACTGCTGCAGAGTCTTTTGAAAATAACCCGATCTTAACAGTGGAAGAACTTGTGATCCATATTACGACCATGCTTAAGATCAAGAAGATCACACACCAGGCGATCAGGCAATCTGCGAAATTCAACAAGTCATAATCTATCAAAGCACGTAAGGCCAGGCCTAAAGAAGGTATTGTCATTGCAGATAATAGCGAGGGCTGCTTTGTCTGGACTTTGCTATCACTATCATCTTCCAGGGAAATCTGTTTCCTGTACTTATAATATATATAAAGCATAGTTAAAGGAAACACCAGCGCGATGGAAAACACTAACTTATAGGGATGTGGATAAACGAATATCCACAAGGCTAAAGCTAACCCTATATTATCCAGATATGACGCCAAAGTTTTTGCTTTCTTTGGGCTGATCTGCTCCTCTTCCGGTACAAGTTTGGAAATATCAGTGCTCAAAACTAATGATGACAGGTTTACCAGCTAAAATAGACAAATTATTCCAATCGCCTAAAAAGAAAACGACGCCATATTATTTCACCGACAATTTTTACCCCCTTACCGACTTGTTTATTAATATCGCCAATATTTGATAGGTTCGCCTTTAATATTACCTTAGTTTTGGATATGTTTTAATTTTGAGATACGTAAAGACATGAACGACAATATCAACGATATAGAACCACAGAAAAAGCAGCACAATGGAAAAGCATTTGCTGGCTTAATTCTGCTTACCGTAGGCGGCATACTGCTGCTGCGGAATTTCGATTTCCCCTACTTTCCTGATTGGCTGCTTACCTGGCCAATGCTGATCATAGCCTGGGGTATGTACGTAGGTTTTAAATATAACTTTAAGGATCCCAAATGGTTCATCATCACCATGGTGGGGCTGGCTTTTTTAGCAAATGAAAATATCCGTTTCTTCGAAAGTCATGATCTGGCATGGCCGGTTATCATTATAGCGGTAGGTTTGTGGATCATCCTGAAACGCGGCCGCAGTTCTGAACGCAAAGAAGCCTGGAGAAAAGAAATGGAAAGCAAATGGGACTGGCGCAATCATGCCCAGCAAAACCCTGCCGATCCTAATACTGTGCCTCCTGTTGAGCCTGTAAATCCTGCCGGTCCGCAGGCGACCCGCATGATGGGCGACGATATCCTGGACGCTGTATCCGTTTTCGGGGGCGTTAAAAAGACCATTCTTTCCAAAACGTTCAAAGGCGGTGAGATCGTGAATATTTTTGGCGGAGCTGAACTTGATTTGACCCAGGCTGATATCGATGGCAAAGTGGTGGTTGATATTACCCAGGTATTCGGTGGCACCAAGATCATCGTGCCCCCGCACTGGCAGGTAGTTTCAAACCTCTCGGCTGTTTTTGCCGGAGTTGACGACAAGCGCCTGAGGAAAACCGGCTCGGGCGATAACAATAAGATACTGGTACTGGAAGGTGTTTCCATCTTCGCCGGGGTAGATATACGCAGCTTTTAAGCAGGCCCTTATCCAAAGCAAAACGAATGAGACAGGCTTTAGCTAACGTACAATATTATATATCAAAACTGATCGTCGCGTTTATAGCGGGGGGCCTTGCCTGGGGCACCCTGCTTACTTATGTAGTGCATAGTTTCGGTTTCAGTTGGTCCGACGCGCTGATCGACGGTTCGGTTTGTACCCTGATGCTGGGCGCCGCCTGCTGGCTCATTAATAATAACCTGCGATATTACCAGCCAGGCAAAGGCAGTTACATCAACTTACTTTTCTGGTGCCTGGCGCTTACAGCCGCCTGTACCTTCGGCAGCAGGTGGATACTGCCTTATGTTAACACCAATAAGATCTATGTAACCTTCCTGCTGCAATCGATCACCATACGCTTTTTTACCAATTTTTTGGCCATTGGCTGGATGGCCCTGATCAGTATGATCTGGTACTCGCAACAGGACCAGAAGGAAAATGAAAAACGGAAATCGGAAGCCGAAAAGCTGGCCCGCGATGCAGAATTATATAACCTGCGCCAGCAATTACAGCCTCACTTTTTGTTCAACAGCCTTAACTCCATCAACGCGCTCATTGGCTTTAAGCCCGATGAGGCAAGGAAGATGATACACCAGCTATCCGACTTTTTACGCGGCACGCTGAAGAAAGACGACCAGCAATTAGTGCCGTTAACCGAGGAACTGGCACACTTGCAACTGTACCTTGATATAGAAAAAGTACGTTTCGGTCACCGTTTGCAAACAGAGATCAGCTGTGACGACCGCTGCGGCGAAGCCAAACTGCCGGCCATGCTGCTGCAACCGATTGTGGAGAATGCGATAAAATTCGGTTTGTATGATACCACCGAAAGCGTAACAGTAAGCATCAGGGCCGAAATGGAAGATAACTACCTAACACTGATGGTGCAAAACCCTTATGATCCCAAAACCGCACGGCCCCGCAAAGGCACGGGTTTTGGCTTGAGCGGTGTGCAAAGAAGATTATATTTGCTTTTTGCCCGCACCGACCTGATTGAAACTTACGCGGATGATAATATCTTTACAACCATTATTAAAATACCTCAGCAATGAAGCGCGCATTAGTTATTGACGACGAACCCCTGGCCAGGATGGTTGTACTGGAATATTTACAGGATTTTAAGGACCAAATAGAGGTTTTGCAGGAATGCAACGACGGTTTCGAGGGCCTTAAAGCTATCCAGCAATATCAGCCCGATTTGGTTTTCCTGGATGTGCAAATGCCTAAAATAAACGGCTTCGAAATGCTGGAACTGGTGGAACAGCCGCCCGCTGTGATATTCACCACCGCTTTTGACGAATACGCCATCAAAGCTTTTGAGGCGCACGCCATAGACTATTTAATGAAACCTTTTAATAAGGAAAGGTTCCATAAAGCGGTTGAGAAATTCCTGGCTCAGGCGCCAACATCACATCCGGCCAAACAAACCGAAAACCTGCTGGAAGCCGTTTCACATTCTCCTGCCCAGCATGAGCGGATCGTGGTGAAAACAGGCACCAAAGTAAAGATCATCCCCGTTAGCGACGTGGAATACCTTGAGGCTGATGACGACTACGTAAGCGTACACACCAAAGAAGGCTCCTTCCTGAAAAACAAAACCATGAGCTTTTTTGAGCAAACGCTGGATGCTTCGCAATTTGTCCGCGTGCATCGCTCCTTTATTATCAAGATACAGGACATTACCCGTATCGACCCTTATGAAAAGGACGCGCATATCGCAATTTTGAAATCCGGTGCTAAGATACCGGTGAGTAAGACGGGGTATGCGAAGCTGAAGCAGGTTTTGGGGATATAGCCATTGCGGAAGTCGGAATGCCGAATGCGGAATGAGCTAAAAATCAAATAGGATGTCATGCTGAGCCTGTCGAAGCATGGTGCGGCGGCCTTTACCCTGCATCCTTCGAGAGCCTCAGGATGACAAAGCTCATTTTGATCACATCACCAATAGCACTTTCCACGCCTCTTCCACCCTGCCTTCATCCAGCAGTTGTTTGGCTTTCAGATGCAATTGCATTTCGCGGGTTTGGCCGTCGCCAATGGTAGCGTCGAGTAATTCCTTTACCTCCGGAGATTGGCTGTAATCGTCGATCTCTTCATCTGATGGTAATCGCTCGACATTACCGAGTTGGCCCAAGTTGTTGCCTGTCAGTATTTTCGAATTACGGATGGAGAACGGGATATTGTCAACCCCGATACCAATACTGCGTACGGGCTTGGCAACTTTAAAAAGGTTGTCCTTATTAACCCGGGCATACCAGTCGCCGCCGAGGCGGGCCACCAGGTCGAGCTTTTGCTGATCAATCCTGTTATCGGCGTCTAAAATGGACTCGTCGATATGCATTAGTTTGATCTCGGCCAATATCAAATTACCTGCACCGGGGCCTTCTCCCAGGTGTATAACCTGGTTCACCACGCATTCCAATTGTACCGGTGATTCTGCTACCCGTGGTGGTTTTACCAACTCCGACGCAACCGGCGTAAATCCCGCTTTGATAAACTCGTTCACTCCCTTGGGGTATTCCACACTCGCCAGCGAGGTTTGCTGCACCATGTGGTACGTGACGATGTTGATCACGCACTCGGGCACTTCGAGGATATTTTCGAGCGTATGCTTGGTCGTGGCATCCCTTACTCTCCGGGATGGTGAGAACACACAAACGGGCGGCTTGGTGCTGAACATATTGAAGAAGCTGAAGGGGCTCAGGTTTACGTTACCCTCCTTATCTACGGTCGAGGCAAAGCAAATCGGTCGTGGTGCAATAGCGTATTGCAAGTAGTTTTGGAGATCGACGGGGGAAAGGTCCGATGTTTTTAGCGTCAGCATTATCAAATAAATGCGTCATGGCGAGCGATAGCGTGGCCATCTCTACACATGCTAGTCGATGATCCTGTCAAAGGGACAAAATCACGGTGCTGAATGTCCTATGCAGAGATTGCTTCGTTCCTCGCAATGACGGGTTGACTATTTTTTTAATTTCAATATCGAAAAATCACTATCTGCCTTTTTGATCACATTACTCAATATTCCCAAGCCCGTTACTTCCATCTCCACCAAATCGCCTGGTTGCAGCCATTGGGGCTGGTAATTTGGATCATTCAATAAGCCAGTGCCATTAAGTTCCAAAAAGCAACCCGTACCTACTGTGCCCGAGCCGATGACATCGCCCGGCAATACATCACAACCATAAGCACAACGCTCAATGATCTCGGCGAAGGTCCAGTCCATATCGGCCATATTGCCGCTGGAGACTTCTTTACCATTGACATGGCATTTCATCGTCAAATTGTATGCGTTGCCGGTGTGACCAGGCTTAGGCGCTACTTTATATTTCTCCAGTTCGTCCGGCGTTACCAGCCAGGGGCCGATAACTGTCGAAAAATCCTTCCCTTTCGCCGGACCGAGGTTGAGCAGCATTTCTTCCATTTGCAGGGTGCGGGCGCTCATATCGTTCATGATCATGTACCCGGCTATATAGCTGTCAGCATCTTCGGCTTTGATATTTCTGCCTTTCTTATTCAATGCCACGGCTACTTCCAGCTCAAAATCAAGTTTCTCAAAATGGTCAGGCATACATTCGATCTCGCCTATACCCTGTATTGCATTGTGATTGGTGAAATAGAATATGGGGTATTGGTCAAACTGCGGTATCATCTCCGCCTTGCGGTTGCGGCGAGCAGCTGCCACATGCTGGCGGAAAGCATAGCCGTCGCGGCATGAGGTGGGGTGCGGAACGGGTGCCAGCAATTCAAAAAACAACTCTTCCTTAGCTTCCAGTTTCCCCGATTTGATATCGTCATTCACCTTTTTGGCACGATCCATCAATTCATCCCCTCCCCACAAAAAATCGTTCATATTATCAGGCAGCAGCTTATGGCACGAGTTAAGGTTATAGATATGTTTATTTACATAAATGCCCAGGTGCTCGCGGTCTTCGGTTTTGTAGGATACTAGTTTCATAATGGATAATTGGTTTTCAAAACTACGTTTTTTAGTTGTAAGGGTTGTAGACGTTGAAGAAGTTGTAGATGAATATAACCAACCTTTTCAACCCTTACAACTACTCCAACGATTACAACTAATACTATGCTTGCATAATAAGTAATTTATTGCTTAATTTTGCATAACCATGCTGAGCATACAAAAACATTTTCTTTTCTCCCTTGGGCTCACTTCAATGAGTGATGCCTCTTCTTTCAGGGACGCTATGCTGGCGAAGATCGTTTTAGCGCAATACTAATTCTTTTTGTTGGAAGGTTACAAGGTTGGAATGTTGAAAAGTTAAACTATTCTGCCCTTATAATCGTTTTATATTTATAATGCTGATATGCTGTGAGTTGGATCAATTTCAACCTTACAACATTCAAACATTTCAACATTAAAACCAATAAATAAACCACATGCCGATCTATCATAAATTAGGACAAATTCCTGCCAAACGGCACACGCAATTCCGTAAACCGGACGGTTCGTTATATGCTGAAGAACTGGTATCCACCGAGGGCTTTTCGAGCCTGTATTCGCTGGTATATCATGCCTACCCGCCGACCATCGTCAAAACTTTGGGTGAGCCTTATTCTGTCGAGCCAAAAATTGCACGCGAAAAGCACCTGAAGCATACCAGCCTCATTGGGTTTAATATCCAGCCCGAGGATGATTATTTAAAAAGTCGCAAACCTGTTCTGGTGAACAGTGACCTGCATATTTCGCTGGCCGCGCCGCGCAAGTCGATGACGGATTATTTCTACAAGAACAGCCAGGCAGATGAGGTGATATTTGTACACGTAGGCACAGGTACCTTGAAAACCGGTTATGGCAATATCAAGTTTGAATACGGCGATTACCTTATCGTTCCGCGCGGTACTATTTACCAGATGGAATTTGACAGCGAGGATAACCGCCTGTTCATCGTGGAAAGCTTCAGCCCGATACGTTCGCCAAAAAGGTATTTGAACCAGTACGGCCAATTAATGGAGCATTCGCCCTATTGCGAGCGCGATCTGAAGTTGCCTGAAAACCTTGAAACGCATGATGAGAAAGGCGATTTCAAGATCCTGATCAAAAAACAGGGGCTGATCTATCCATACATTTACGGCACACACCCTTTCGACTTTGTTGGCTGGGATGGCTTTCATTATCCTTATGGCTTTTCGATACACAATTTTGAGCCGATAACCGGGCGCCTGCATCAGCCGCCGCCGGTACACCAGACTTTTGAGGGGCACAATTTTGTGATCTGCTCCTTTGTACCGAGGAAGTACGATTATCACCCCCTGTCTATTCCTGCGCCATACAATCATAGCAATGTGGACAGCGATGAGTTGTTATACTATGTAGACGGTGACTTTATGAGCCGCAAAAGCGTGGTAAAAGGTCAAATTACCTTACACCCGGGCGGCATACCGCACGGACCGCACCCGGGCAGTGTGGAAAAATCGATCGGCAAGGAATCAACTGATGAGTTGGCCGTAATGATAGACCCTTTTAAACCGCTAATGCTGACGGAAGATGCTATCAAAATTGAGGACGGGAATTACTACAAAAGCTGGGCTTCTGAATGAGCAGAAAGACCAAAGCTAAAAGCAGAAAGCTGAATCAATAATTCGATAATTCAGTAATTCAATAATTACAAAAATGGAAACACAAACACTAGATAAAAAACCAAAAACAACAGATTTTTTGCCACTGAACGGTACGGATCATGTTGAATTTTATGTGGGTAATGCTAAGCAGGCGGCTCACTTTTATAAAACGGCCTTCGGCTTCCAGAGCCTGGCTTATGCGGGGCCGGAAACTGGCGTTCGCGACAGGGCATCCTATGTTTTGAAACAGGATAAAATACGCCTGGTACTGACCACTCCCCTGCACTCCGATCACCCGATCGCCGAACACATCAAAAAGCATGGCGACGGTGTGAAGGTGCTGGCTCTGTGGGTTGACGACGCTTATGATGCGTTTGAGCAAACTACCAGTCGCGGGGCAGAGCCTTTCCAGGAGCCAACAACGCTGACTGACGACAACGGTGAAGTACGCACCAGCGGCATCAAGCTTTACGGCGAAACTGTGCACCTTTTTGTCGAACGCAAAAACTATAAGGGTATATTTTTACCGGGTTACGAAGAATGGAAATCGGACTATAATCCACCAGGTGCTGGTCTGATGTATGTCGACCATTGCGTGGGCAATGTGGGCTGGCATAAGATGAACGAATGGGTGAATTTTTATGAAGAAGTGATGGGCTTTAAAAACATCCTGACCTTTGACGATAAAATGATATCCACCGAATATTCGGCGCTGATGAGCAAGGTGATGAGCAATGGCAATGGTTACGTAAAGTTCCCGATCAATGAGCCTGCCGAGGGAAAAAAGAAGTCGCAGATAGAGGAATACCTGGAGTTTTACGAAGGCGAAGGCGTACAGCATTTGGCGCTTGCTACGGATCATATCGTAGAAACCGTTACTGAGTTAAGAAACCGGGGCGTGGAGTTTTTGCACGTTCCGACAACTTACTATGACGATCTGCTTAGTCGTGTGGGTCATATCGATGAAGACTTAGCACCTTTAAAAGAACTCGGCATTCTGGTTGACCGGGATGATGAGGGCTACCTGCTGCAGATATTCACCAAACCGCTTGAAGACAGGCCGACGGTGTTTTTCGAGATCATCCAGCGCAAAGGTGCGCGCTCATTTGGGGCGGGTAATTTTAAAGCTTTGTTTGAAGCGATAGAGCACGAGCAGGAGTTGAGAGGCAACCTGTAGAATTGCGGAAGTCAGAATGCTGAATGCGGAATAATAGATTTTTTAAGCCGGGTTATGCCCGGCTTTTTTATGCCTTATTTTTATAAATTTAATAGCTTCGCGATCTCTTGTTGCAACTTTCGGGACCAGGAGACATCCCCGGAATCGCCTGCGTGTGTTAGGATAATAATAGTTATTTGTCGATCGGGATAAGCATAGATAAGAGAATTTGCACCGAAATCTTCATTCCCCCGAATAAAAATGAATGGATGACCTGCTGTGGACCGGCCAAGAAACCAACATAACGCCGCCTGCCCTTCACCGATTTTAACAACAGGGTTAAACAGCTCCGTAAGTGCCTTTGCTGATATGATTTTGCCTCCCCGAAGAGCAAGCCACCAATTATACAAATCGCCGGCACTTGAATAAACACCTTGTTCTCCCCAGTATGGCTTAACAAGCCGTGACGGAATTGTATCATTACCAGGGGTGACATACCGTGAACCTTTGTCGCCGGCAAAACCGGTGTGTTTCATGCCGGCTACCCGGAAAAGATTTTTCGTGACAAAGTCTGCGTACGACATACCTGAAACCTGCTCTATTATGGCGGCGCTAAGCTGTATGTTTAGATTTGAATACCTGAACTTGTCGCCTGGTGTCCCCTGTAGTGTCTCGGTAAGCATCTTCTTCACGGCCTCATCACGTGAGGATAATTGTTCCGAGACATAAGATTGCCCAAAGCCGGATGTATGTGAGAGTAACTGGAGAATGGTGATCATTTTTTTATCAGGCGGGCATCCGGGAAATAACTGGCCAAGGCTGTCGTTCAAATTTAGCTTCCCCTCATCTCTCAGTCGCATTATCGCCGCAGCTACAAATTGCTTACCTGTGGATGCGATCCAAAATCTATCATCTTTTCCTATCCGGGTACCGGCAATAGTTCCAACGCCTTCGTGACTAATGATCGTATTTCCCCGCGCAACCAGAACCGAACCAGAAAACCCGCTGTCTGCCGCGTTATATATTAATTTATTTAATGCTGTGGTATCCGATACAGCAACAGGATGTATGTTAGCCAATACCGGCATTGATAAAGCTATGACCGATAGCATAGTGCCCGTAAACCACCGAAGAGTTTTTGTGCGGACCACTTTAAAAGAAATGAGGGTATTATATACCCGCTTTCGGTTAATCATTATTGTTTAATAAAACGCGTCTTAAAAACCGCAATAAATTAAACTCAATATTATAATAAAATCATTATTTGAGTGCCCCCCCATTACGGGGGATTTATCTGGCAACCGGGTTTCAGTCCCATTAACAAAGCATTGAATTACTGAGACTGTTTAGTCTTCACAACGAAGATTGCTTATATTTCCTACATGAACGCTGCCGAAATCATCGACCTCCTCAAACAAAAATCCAACCCCGCCTACCATAAAGGCATGGCCCGTTTCGGTATCGATAGCTCGAAAGCTCTGGGGGTAAAAGTGCCGGAGTTACGACAACTGGCTAAAACCATAAAAAAGGATCAGCAGCTATCGCTTGAGTTGTGGGATACGGGCATACATGAGTGCCGGCTTTTAGCTTCGATGATCGGCAACCCGAAATTGGTAACGCCGGAACAAATGGATAAATGGACCGGCGAGTTCTACTCCTGGGACATCTGCGACCAAGCCTGCGGAAATTTATTCGACCGCACTCCTTTCGCTGTTGAGAAAGCGCTGGAATACGCTACGTCTGAAAAAGAGTTTATAAAACGGGCCGGTTTTGTATTAATGGCCGAATTTGCAGTTCACGATAAAAAGGCGGATGACCTGGTGTTCCTTCAATTTTTCCCGATTATCGAACGGGAAGCATGGGAAGACCGAAATTTTGTAAAAAAGGCGGTTAATTGGGCTCTGCGGCAAATCGGCAAGCGGAATAAAAACCTGAACCGGATGGCTATAGAGACTGCCATTAGAATAGCCAAACAAGGAAGCAAATCGGCCAAATGGGTAGCTGCTGATGCGCTGCGGGATATGGAAAATCGCTTTTCAAAATAATCGCCTAAGTATTATATTTATAGGCTAAACTTAACGGACAAACCATGTTTAAGAACATTTTGATCGCTTTGCTGCTGCTGGCAGGGAGCGCTTCCTTTGCACAATCTAAAAATCCTTTATATGATGCCGATCTCGCCAAGAAAGTTGGCGCGGACGAATACGGCATGAAGACCTATGTAATGGCCTTTTTAAAAGCCGGGCCCAACCGGCTGAAAGACTCCACTGCCAGGAATCAATTGCAAATGGCCCACCTGAAAAATATCATGCGCCTGGCTGATGAAGGCAAGCTGATCGTTGCCGGGCCTTTTATGGACGACCAGCCTATCCGCGGAATATTTATCTTCAATGTAAGCACTGTTGAGGAAGCCAAAAAGCTGACCGAAACCGATCCGGCCATCAAAGCAGGGACATTGATCATGGAACTGCACCCCTGGTACGGATCAGCGGCTCTTGTGGAAGCTTTTCACCTTCACAAAAAGGTGGAAAAGAAGAGCGTAGCCGACTGAGGAATTTCGTTTCCCGTTAAGGTAATTGGCGAAAAATTAAACCCATAAATTCGCAGTTAATCTTCTGATTATCATGGGTAAATAATTACCCAGTATCGCATTATTTACTTATTTTCAGTCGCGACAGGCCTTTATTGTCACAACTTAAATTGCCTTTTTTACGTACAATAAGGGATTGTTAATTAAGCAAATAGCAAGCACATTTAAAACGGGATGTTTTAGCGCGAAAACGTTTGGTCTCGTATTTGTAATAGCCAAGGCTAACTATTGGTCGCCATAATTTAAAAGCTTCCTAACTAATTAATTGACTGTTTTTTAACCACCATGAATAAGATTTCTGTGATCAGAAAACAAAGATGAGTACTACTGAAGGGGATAAATTTTCTTATGATGGTGAATTTCACGTTGCCCATATTATAAATAATATCAATACGGGCATCTGGGAATACAATATCAGCACAAAAGAAGTAAGCTGGTCGCCCGGTTTCTATGCCTTATTGGGCTATGATCCCGGGGAGATCGCCCCTTCCTATGATTTCTTTTTCGAAAACCTGCTCTATTACGAAGATAAACCACTCTTTCTAAAGTCGATCAACCGGCATTTCCAGGACGCACCTGAAACCATCATGGTGCGGTTGCTGACCAAAAGATCGGGCTACCGCTGGTTCGAAAGCACGGCCAAAAGATGGGACGACAATTCGGTGCCGAAACTTACGGGATCGATTGTCGACGTACACGATCATAAACTGCTGCAGCTACAGGCTACGCGCAATGACTTCCTGTTTAAAGAGACCATCAAGATAGCCAGGATAGGCGGCTGGGAAATTGATGTGCGCAGCATGACGCTTACCCTCACCCGTGAGGCTTATGATATTTACGAGTTGCAGGACACTGTAAAGCTGAGCATTGAAGAAGCGATCAGCTTTTTTGAGCCCGACTACCGGCAGGTAATGACCAAGGCGGTTGATAATATTATCAAATACTCGCAACCTTTCGATCTCGAGCTGCTTTTCCGTACCGCGCGGAACAACCAGGTGTGGCTGCGAGTGAAGGGCCAGGCTGTAATAGATGATTATGGTAAATGCGTTACCGTACGTGCCATATTCCAGAATATCGACTACATCAAAAAGAAAGAGCTGGAAGTAAAAAACGCCGTCGACCTCTTAAGCGACCAAAACCGGCGCCTGCAGAACTTCGCCTATATCGTATCACACAACCTGCGCTCACATACAGGTAATTTGAAGTTTATGGTGGACCTGTTCGATCAAACTGAAGAAGATGGTGATAAGACCGAAATATTCAACCATATCAAATCCATAAGCAGCAGCCTGGGCACTACCATTGAACACTTGAGCGAGATCGTAAAAATACAGGCTGAGATAGGCAAGGAAAGGAAAATGCTGAATTTTGAGGAGACCCTTAAAACGATCATCTCCGCACTGCAAAGCAATATTAAGGCGTCCGGCGCAAAAATTGAGTACGATTTCAGCGAATGCCCGGAAGTGTTCTACATCACTGCCTACCTGGAAAGTATCTTCCAGAATATGATCACCAACTCGATCAAATACCGCAGTCCCGACCGCAAACCGGTTATTAAGATACGTTCAGCTAAGATCAGGCACCATATCTATCTGTATTTTGAAGATAACGGCATGGGTATCGATCTGGATAAGTACGGCGACTCGGTGTTCGGCATGTACAAAACATTCCATCATAACCCTGACGCCAAAGGCATCGGCCTGTTTATGACCCGCAACCAGATAGAAGCGCTTGGCGGCACGATCGACATCGACAGTACAGTGAATGAGGGGACGACGTTTACGATTAAGTTAGTGTGACCAATGTCAATGGTCAATAGTGAATGGTGAGTCAAAATACATTCACTATTGACTATTCACCATTCACTACTCAATATAACTCTCCAGTATTTTAAAGCCGTTAACAGTTATCATATCTACCCGGCTAACGGTAGCTGGCAGCAGGACACATTCGCCCATTTTTACTGAATGTTGCCCGCCTTGGCATTCGATCACATAATTGCCTTCTACGCAAACCTGGATAATAAAGGAATCCAGCTTGGAATAGTCGCGTGATGTGCTCTTTGTAAAATCGAGAATGTTAGTCGTAAAATATGGGCATTCAACTAACTTCACTACTTCGTCCTTTTCGGGGTTATATTGGGTTTTGTATTCGGGATAGAAGTTATAATCAATGGCAGCGAGGGCCTCTTCGGTATGCAGTTCGCGCTTGTTGCCTTTATCATCTACGCGGTCAAAGTCGTAAATGCGATATGTAATGTCTGAAGTCTGCTGTATTTCGGCGATCAGCAAGCCTTTGCCGATGGTATGTACCCTGCCTGCCGGCAAAAAGAAAACATCGCCCGCATTTACATTCTCGCGGTTCAGGATATCCATAATATGGTCGCTGTTCAGTTTATCTACGTAAACCTGCTCGTTCACCTGCTGGTTAAAGCCGGAGATAAGCGTCGAGCCCGGATCGGCCTCGATCACGTACCACATTTCGGTTTTGCCGAATGAATTGTGGCGCTTTTTGGCCAGTTCATCATTCGGGTGGACCTGGATGGAGAGGTCGTCATTCGCGTCTATAAATTTCACCAGTAATGGAAATTCATTGCCGAAACGCTCGTAAACTCTCTTACCAACCAGTTGATCTTTAAATTTCGCCAGCAGATCAGCTAACGGCTCCCCTTTCAATTCGCCATCAGCGACCACGGAAACATCGGATTTAACGCCTGATATCTCCCAGGTCTCGCCGCAATTGGGCAGGCTGCCAAAATCCTTATGCAAATAGGTTTTGATCTTTTGGCCGCCCCATATTTTATCTTTATAAATGGTTTTGAATTTGAGAGGGTATAATGCTGACATTGGAAAATGATTTTTGGGCTAAGTTAAACGTTAAACGGCTAATGAAAAATATAAGTTCATTTTAGCGTTCTTGTTTTGCCAAATTTCAATTATTCCCGGCTGTAAATAACCGTTTGCTTAAAGCCAGCACGATCAGCAGCATCAGAAAAGTATGATACCAGATAAAGTCCGGAATACCTAAATAATGCTGCGTTGCGAAAAATCCTGACTGCAAAACCAGTCCGAGCAGTTTGAACTCGTAAACCCACATAATGAGTAAGGGCAGAACGCAAAAGGCGGCTATCATATAAACCCGTTTTTCATTTTGCAGACGCTTAAATGCCATGTATAAAGGAGGGAATGCCAGGGCGAATACCGACACAAAGCCGATCACCTTTATCATTAGTATATTCACACCAGGCATCAGTAAAGTTTTCAATACAGTCGTTTCATCCCCGCCGCCTATTGCAGCAGTAAATATGCGCGCAAAGGGAAGATTACCAAGCACCAGCACAAAGCCAGCGGCCCAGAGCTTTTTATTATTAGACAGCAACATGAAAAATCCGGCCCACATGATGATGTAACTAAATACCGGGCCGAATAAAGTTGCCATCCACACCTGCGGATTACCTGCGCAGCTGTCGCTGGCTGTCCATAAATTGAAATCGATCTGTGTGCCGGGGACGCCGCATATCGAGCGGGCATTAACCAGGTGCATGATCTCGTGCAATTGCCCGAATACAAAAACAAAGGCTATAAAGGCGAGGGCGTATTGCCAGGTAAGTTTAAGTTGCATGGCGTTATGACTTAGCGGACGGCGTTTAGGTTACAGCAGCCTGTTAACTGGCAACAAAAAAGTCCGCATAGCTATGTGCGGACTTTAAATATTAAAAAATGTCATTTCGAGCGAGGAACGAGAGAGAAATCTTATAAAAGGGATGGGCGATTATGCATAGCGTATAAGATTTCTCGCTATCGCTCGAAATGACAGGCCGGATTAAATTATTTTCCCAATTTCTTCTTCAAATTCTCGTCAATAGCTTCCAAAAATTCTTCGGTGTACAGGTAATCGGTGCCGTGCTCAACTTTTGGTTTGATGGTAATGGCCAGATCCTTGGTCATTTTGCCGCTTTCAACGGTTTCTATACAAACCTGCTCCAATGTTTTGCAGAAGTCAACCAATTCCTGGTTGTTGTCCAGCATACCGCGGAACTCCAGGCCTCTTGTCCACGCAAAAATAGATGCAATAGGGTTAGTTGATGTTGGCTTGCCTTTTTGGTGGTCGCGATAGTGGCGGGTAACTGTGCCGTGAGCTGCTTCAGCTTCCATCGTTTTGCCGTCCGGGGTAACTAAGGTCGAGGTCATTAAACCTAATGAGCCAAAACCCTGTGCCACGGTGTCAGACTGCACGTCGCCGTCATAATTCTTACAGGCCCATACAAAGTTGCCGTGCCATTTGAGTGCCGAGGCCACCATGTCGTCTATCAGGCGATGCTCATAGGTTAATTGATTAGCTTCAAATTCCAGCTTGAATTCATTATCATAAATTTCCTGGAAGATATCTTTAAAGCGGCCGTCGTATTTTTTAAGGATGGTGTTTTTGGTCGACAGGTATAGCGGCCATTTTTTTAGCAAAGCCTGGTTAAAGCAGGCACGGGCAAAGCCTTTGATCGATTCGTCGGTATTATACATGGCCAGGGCAACGCCGTCGCCTTTGAAGTTAAATACTTCAAACGATTGCTCGGGGCTGCCATCCTCTGGTGTAAATTTGATCGTCAGTTTACCTTTGCCTTTGGTTAAAAAGTCGGTAGCGCGGTACTGGTCGCCAAAAGCGTGGCGGCCAATGCAGATAGGCGCTGTCCAGTTAGGCACCAGGCGCGGAACGTTTGACATTACGATAGGCTCGCGGAACACGGTGCCGTCCAGTATATTACGGATAGTTCCGTTTGGCGACTTCCACATTTGTTTCAAGCCAAACTCTTCCACACGGGCCTCATCGGGCGTAATGGTGGCACATTTGATACCTACACCGTATTGCTTGATAGCATTAGCGGCATCTATCGTAACCTGATCGTTGGTTTCATCGCGGTACTCGATGCCCAGGTCGTAATATTTAATATCGAGGTCGAGATAAGGGATGATCAGCTTATCTTTTATAAATTTCCATATGATGCGGGTCATTTCGTCCCCGTCGAGCTCCACTACTGGATTTGCTACTTTGATCTTTGACATAACAGGTATGAGTGTTTTTTCGTAAAAGGTCTCAAATATATAAAATTGGCTTAGCTATTGTATTAAATACAATATTGAAATTATCGATACTTAAATAAACAATTCGCACGTTTTGTTCATTGTTTTACCAAAGAATGATTTATTTTTATAAAATTGTGGCATGCTAACAAATTGTATCCGCGCCTTATTGTAATACCTGATCAGCAATTATGACAAAATTTACTTCGAGAATTGTGCTTTTGACCTTGCTTGCCTGCCTTTCGGCTATGGCGTCAAAAGCGCAGGTGGGATACGATTTTACGCAATACAACCTGGGCGCTTCGGTAGGCTTTAATAGTTTTTTTGGCGATGTACAATCTTCAACGGGCACCAAAGCAGTTAGTTTCCAATTCGCCTACAATCAAACGCCTTTTGTCAATTATATCGCTGAATTCCAGGCAGGCAGGATGGCTGGCGGCGACTCGACCAAAGATCTTTATGGCAGGCAATTCACAGCCGATTACACCTATTATGCTTTCAGGATACAGGTGCAGGCCGGTGAGCTGATTGATTATTCGCAAAGCAAATTCCTCAATATTGTAAAAAACGCTTATGTGGGCGGCGGCATAGGTGTTATTTATAGCACCGTCAAAAATATTAACCGCTATTCTATCCAACTGCCGGGCTATTATACGCCGGGCGAGATGAAAGGGAACCAGCTATTTTTCCCGGCCAGGATAGGATATGAATTCAAAATATACAACCAATACCAGCGTCCTGATATCAATATCGATATAGGATATCAATACAATTTTATATTCGGCGATAACCTCGACGGTTTTAAAGCGGGCACGCATAATGATAGTTATGGCCAATTTACAGTTGGTGTAAAATTCGCCATTGGGGGAGTTGCGTCGTACCGCAAGCAGGTAACTTATTAGTCCCCGCAGCCAGCACATCTATTTTCGCTTTTTTAAATCATTGCCGTGATTTTATTGTTTAACTTTAAAATAAAAACATGGCAAAGGACAGATCATACCCTGAATTTGACAATGAAAATGACGACAGGGACCGTACACTGAAAGACGAGTTAGGCGAGGAATCGGATGTGGAAGACCTGTCCTTTAACGCCGACGACGACAGCTTCGAATATGATGTAAAAAGCGACGATCCGGATTATGACCATCCCGATCCTTATAAAACCTCGGTTAAAAACGGCGAGGATATGAACTCCACCTATGACGAGGCCAATCCCTACGATGCAGTGGATGAATATATCCCGAATGAGTCGTTAGAAACGGATGTGGATCAGCTAGGTATGCATATTGACAATACCGGTAAAATTGTTGATGTTGACCCGATAGATGATATCCTGTCGAGAACAGAAGAGGATAATCGCCCCGACCTGGATGAAGAGGGCTATCCTAAAAATGACCGGCCTAGGCATCCGTAATGTCCAGAATGTCATTTCGACGAGGGACGAGGAGAAATCTTATAGAAGCGATTACGTAACATTGTATGGCGTACAAGATTTCTCTCTGCGTTCGAAATGACAGATGTGTTATTTAGTAATCTGTTTCCAGGTTAAATCTCTTTTTCAGCTCAGCCAATTGCGGGTTTTTGCTGGCCATGTGCTGGAATTTTTCAGATGTAGTATAAGGGCGTTTGGCGGCTTTGATCTCGTCGATGCGCGTTTGCACCTCGATGTCGAAATTTTTAAGGCTGGTGCGCAGGAAGTTCAAAATATTGTGCTTATCATCCCTGAAAAGCGTCTCCTGCGATTTATTTCCGACTATCACCTCGAACTTGTAAGGCTCCAGCATTACCGGTGCATTGGATGTGAAAACGGTAAACAAGCTCATATTTTTGTTTTCAGCTTTGATCTTTGCGGCATAATCGCTCCAATGCTTCAGAAAATCCTCTATTGTAAAATCTTCTTTGTCTTCACCTTTTAAATAGGGGTCCTCTTCTTCGGCTACTTCGGCGGCGGTTTTATTACCCAGGTCCTTTAAAGAAGGTATTTTAACAGAGGTCGACGCCGTATGCAGGTTGGGTATAAATATTTTCGCCTTCTCTTCGGGCGGCGGTTCGTGTCCATTTTTTGCCGGCTCGGCAGCCTTTGGTTCTGGTTTGTTGTAAACCATCGGTGGATCGCTTAATACAGGCAATTCCTCTTTGGCTTTTTCTTCCGGCGCAGGCTTTAGCTCAGGGGTATCAGGTTTTTTTTTTATTTGCCCTGCTGTAGCGGACATTTCAGCGGCCGGAGCCGTGAGCATATTGAACGCCGACGGCAGGTGACACATTTTGAGGAGCGCCAGCTCCACCTGTAACCGCTGGTTTTTGCTGAGCTTATAGTTCAGCTCACATTGGTTGGCTATGTTCATCGCCGAAAGCATGAAGGAAACCGAAGCCGCCTGTGACTGCTGCAGGTATTTGGTTTTGATCCCTTCGCTTACTTCGAGCAATTTTAAGGTGGCAGTATCTTTGCTGATCAGCAGGTTGCGAAAATGCTCGGACAGGCCGGATATAAAATGCGAGCCGTCAAAGCCCTTTGACAATATCTCGTCGAACAACAATAAAGTACCGGCCGTATCTTCTTTCAGCAAACTATCTACCATGCTGAAATAGTAATCGTAATCCAGGATGTTCAGGTTATCGATTACTGTGCGATAAGTTACGTTGCCATTGGAAAAACTGACGATCTGGTCGAACATGGACAAGGCATCGCGTAAACCGCCGTCCGCTTTTTGGGCGATGATATGCAGGCCGTCTGGCTCGTAGCTTATATCTTCTTTTTGCGCAATGGACGCCAGATGGTTCGCCATATCATCCACCCGGATGCGGTTGAAATCGAATATCTGGCAGCGCGACAGGATAGTTGGCAGTATCTTATGCTTTTCGGTCGTAGCCAGGATAAAGATGGCATAATGCGGCGGTTCTTCCAGCGTTTTCAAAAAAGCATTGAAAGCCGCTTGCGACAGCATGTGCACTTCATCGATGATATATATCTTATACTTCCCGGTTTGCGGCGGTATGCGCACCTGCTCGATGAGGCTGCGGATATCGTCGACGGAGTTGTTTGATGCGGCGTCCAGTTCATGGATACTAAAGGAATTTCCGTTTTGGAACGAGATGCACGAGTGGCATACGCCACAGGCTTCGCCGCTGGGCTGCAGGTTCCCGCAATTGATGGTTTTGGCAAGGATGCGCGCGCAGGTAGTTTTACCTACACCCCGCGGACCACAGAACAAAAACGCCTGGGCCAGCTGATTATTTTTAATCGCGTTTTTAAGCGTATTGGTGATATGCTGCTGGCCTACAACGGTTTCGAAGGTCGCCGGGCGGTATTTGCGTGCCGAAACAATGAAATTATCCACTGCGGCTAAATTAGCCAAAAAATGCTTCAGGTGGAAGCCCCTTTGATAAGAATGTTAGTAAAATTCTTTTAAAAATCATTCGTCATCATCCGGTAAATGATCGTCGTCATCGGCATCGGGCTCATCAAAGTCTTCATCTTCAAGCTGTATCTCGTGCAGGTCGTCCAGGTCGGCGGCGCGGTCGTCAAAATCCTCGTCATCCTCATCGTCGGCGCCGCTCCATTCTTCATCAGGATCCCATGAGCCGGTAAAGGTTAACCGATCGGTTTCCGGTACTTCGTTTTCAAGGTCAGTTGTTAACATAGTCGTATCTATTAGTGGGCGGGTAAATATATTCAAAAAACGATAAAGTATAAGGGGAATTGTCTATTTGACTGAGCATATTTTAAGTGATAGCCGCCGTTGCAGTAGCAGAACGATAGCAGTAATTCAGCGTGAATAATGGAAGCGGATAGCGGCTCCGTGATTAAGGCCTGTGTAGTATGAGCGGATAGCATGACCCGAGGCACGAGGGGCACGCCCAGCTTTAGTTGAACTCGTTGTAGAGGTTGTATTAGTTGAAATAGTTCAGACGACTAGCGAAGCGGTTGCCGCATCGCCCCTCGCCCACCCCTCTACAGGTGACTCGCAATGACATCGTTTATCATATAGCCATTGTGCAATACTGTGTACTTATTGTGCAATTGCGTATAACCTTTTGTACAATATTGTGCACTTTTTTCACAAAAATTCTTAAAAATTCACATTTTTCTTCCTACATTTGCAGCCCCGTAATAGCGGGTAAAACATTAAAGTAAAGCAAGATAATGCAACAGTACGAAACCGTAATCATTCTTACCCCGTTGCTGTCGGAAGAAACTGCTAAAGAGGCCGTGGCCAAATATAGCAAGTTGTTAACCGACGGCGGAGCCGAAATTGTCCAGGAGGATAATTGGGGTTTGAGGAAACTAGCGTACCCTATCCAAAAGAAATCGACAGGGTACTATCACTTAACTGAATACAGGGCTCCGGGTGATTTAATTAACAAATTGGAGGTTGAATTCCGTCGTGATGAGCGTGTAATGCGTTTCCTGACTATTGCACTGGACAAACATGCCATTGCCTACAACGAGAAAAAACGCAGCGGTGCATTCAACCAGAAAAAAACCGTTAAAGCAGAGGAGGCAAAATAATGGCTAACGAGCAAATTCAATACGTGACCGCTCCCAAGGTGGACGATCAGCGCAAGAAATACTGCCGCTTCAAGAAGAACGGTATCAAGTACATCGATTACAAAGACGAGAAATTTCTTTTAAAGTTCATTAACGACCAGGGTAAAGTATTACCCCGCCGTTTAACAGGTACTTCACTGAAGTTTCAGCGCAAGGTGGCACAGGCTGTGAAGCGTGCACGCCACATCGGTTTACTTCCTTATGTAACAGATTCTTTAAAATAATCAGGAGGCAGACACAATGGAAGTTATTTTAAAACAAGACGTTAAAAACCTGGGCGAAAAAGACGATATCGTTAATGTAAAACCAGGTTATGGCCGCAATTACCTTATCCCTAAGGGTTTTGCACAACAGGCCACTGAATCTGCCCGCAAAGTTTTGGCCGAAAACCTGAAACAAGCGGCTTTTAAGCAAGAAAAAATACGCAAGGACGCTGACGCGATAGCTGCTAAACTGGAAGGTGTAAAACTGACCATCGGCGCTAAAGCAGGCGAAACCGGTAAAATATTCGGTGCTATCAACACGATACAACTTGCCGATGCTTTGAAAAAAGAAGGCTTTGATGTTGACCGCCGCCGCATCACTTTTGATGCCGAACCTAAGTTTGTTGGTGAATACACCGCAAACCTTAACCTGCACAAAGAAGTGAAGGTGAAGGTTCCGTTTGAAGTGGTAGCAGAGTAATTCGATTTCAGAATTACGACTTACGATTTTAGATTAAAGGTGCTTGGTTTTCACTAAGCACCTTTTTCATTTATTAAGAATGTCATTTCGATGAGTGGCGATGGATTGAGCAGTGGCGCGAAGAGAAATCTTATAAAAGCGGCAGGCAGGGCGTATAAGATTTTTTCGCTCACCCAGTCTGAACACGGCCCGCTCAAGAAATAGTTCTCCTCGCTCCTTTCAATAGGCCGGGCCGGCTCGTTCGAAATGACATTAGTTTTTTTAAGTAAGCCAATAAATTCGAATTGCACATCCGACATTCGAAATAATTCAGATATTTTAGCTTGATGAAAATGAGACCCGGCCTGCTGAAGCTTATCTGGCGAATTGTCAAATTGACGCTGATATTGTTCTTCGGGCTGTCGATCTTGTGGGTGGTCGTTTACCGTTTTGTCGATCCGCCGGTTACCTGGCTGATGATTTCGCGGGGGTTTGAGCGGAAGTCAGATGGCAAGGACTGGAAGATAGACAAAAAATGGATCGACTTTGATGATATTGCCGATCCGATGAAAAAGGCGGCCGTTGCTGCCGAGGACCAGAAGTTCCTGGATCATTTCGGGTTCGACTTTAAGGCGATGGAGCGCGCCATCGACAAAAACGCGCACAGCCATAAACTGATCGGCGGCAGCACCATATCGCAGCAAACGGCGAAAAACGTTTTCCTGTGGCCGGGGCGCTCCTATGTCCGCAAGGGTTTTGAAGCTTACTTCACCCTGCTGATCGAACTTTTCTGGAGCAAAAAACGCATCATGGAGGTTTACCTGAACGAGATTGAAATGGGTGACGGTATTTACGGCGTGGAAGCGGCCTCGCAGGTCTATTTTCATAAATCAGCGTCAGATCTTAACCAACATGAAGCGGCGGCCATCGCCTCCATCTGGCCCGACCCGCTGAAATGGTCGGCTACCAACCCGAGCAATTACGTGCAGCACCGGCAATATTTGATCAGAAAGAATATGAGGAGATTGGGGGCGCTGGATTTTTAGTTTCAAGTCGGAAAGTCCGGAAGTCCGCATAAGTCTGAAAGATTACCTGTCGCTGTGACAAGATTCTTCGCTGCGCTCAGATGACAAAAAGAAACCCGGTAAATTTTCACTCTTTTCTTTCGGACTTCCGATCTTTCGGACTAACAGTTCTGATACTTCCAATTCCTTGATTTGCCTTCGGCTATCCATTCCTGCGCCTGCTGCATGCGCTTTTCGCGGGTGGCGTCGGATTTAGCTTCGGCAAACCATTCGAGGTACTCACGCTTTTTGGAGGGGCTGAATTTTTCGAAATGATCCATTGCTGCCAGGTTTGCTCTCAGCATCTGGTCAAATTCCGGCGTCATGGCTACTTCTGCTTTGGGACCAGCCGGTTTCTTCTCAACCTTGATGCCTTTCTCATTGATGGCAACAGCCTGGTGGATAAAACCGATCAAAACCTCATCGGGCGGCAGTTCATCCATACTGGTAATGCGCCCGAAACTGCCCGCTGCCGCTTCGTCGCCTTCGCCTTTGATGTAGCCATCCGGGTCGTTCAGCAATTTGGCCTTCCAGAAACCAAAACCACAGTGCTGTTTAAATGATACCATTTGGCACATCGGTCCCTTATAATCAAAAAACGGAAAGCCCCATTTAATACCTTCGATCACATTTGGTTCGGCCCGGTGAACGAGTTCGCGCAGATGTATCAAAATCGGTTTGGCAAAGTCGGCGGATTTAGCGATATAAGCGTCCACCTTTTCGTTGTATTGTCCCATGCCCTAAATTACAAAGTCAATAGTGAATGGTCAATAGTCAATTGCTGAATCTAAATCGATTTACCCAATAACTCATCCAGCGCCGGATTATGCCGGGCGTGCAGAAATTCGGTAATAGTCATTTCGGCTACTTTGTGCTGGTAGAAAGGGTCCTCTGCTATTATCCCCTCCACTTCCTCTTTCGAGCCGGCATTAGCGATCAAAATACCGCCGGTACGCGGAACCTTCCGTCCTGCGATAATGAACGTATTATTGTCGGCATACTTCTTCAGGTAAGCAACATGGCCGTCGATATGTTTATCAACTTCTTCGATCGGTGCGGTATAATGGATGTCGATGATGAACATTTTGTTAGTGATTAGTTAACTGGTGATTAGAGATTAGTGGATTTGATTTACAAACCGGCATGTCATTTCGAACGATAGTGAGAAATCTTATAAATCATGCATCGCGACCATACAAGGCGTTTAAGATTTCTCCTCGTACCTCGTCGAAATGACAGTTCTTTTTTTAATTTGTAACTAAGTTTCCAAACATCTGTGGGTGCCAGCTTTCTTTAAAGGGCACTTCCCATTTGTTTTCGAGCTGATCAAGGTTTTGCACCAGGTTGTTGAAGACGATGGTATTAATATTGACCTTACCAGCTTTTAACAACTCTTCAAATTCACTCCTCGGCGCGGAAAGCACTTTTTCACCTTCACGGTAAGCGAAATTGAAACGATCAAACAGGTTGATGCCAAATTCCTGTTCCAGGCGCTTCATGAAATTAACCGACTTATCTATTGAGCAGCCGCTGGCGCCGGCCTGTGTTTCGTCTACGATCAATATCAAAAAGCGGTTATAGCGCACCTCGGCTTTGGCTTTCAACTGGTGATTATGGGCGGTCCATTCGGCAGCGAAATTGTTTAGCAGATCGTGTAACCTTGCGGCCTCCGCGTCCGTTAATTCTTTGTCGGATTGGTATATCCAAACCCGGGAGTGTTCAGAAAATTGCATTCTCAAAATTAGTCATTTTATTAATTTCGGATAAGGTGTTAAAGTCATGATAAAATCACTTCTTTTTCGACGCTGGAAACTGCTGGTACTAATTGCGATCATCCCGATAAGTGCCTTTAAATACATGCCGACTCATAAAATGGACGAGCAGGAATGGCTGCAATGGAGCAACAAATGCCTGAATGAAAGTTACGACCCATCCAATGAGACAAAATTGAAGGCCTGGGAGCTGAGCATTACCCCCGAGCATTTTTTACGCCTGAGGAAAACTTTTCAACATGGTAAACAGGAGTATTTTTCGCTCTATCTCCACGCCTTTAACGAGCTGGATTATACCGGTAATACCGACCACGGCAGCCTGCAAATCAAAGCGGCTGAGGATGATATCATCGTCCAAACTTATGATGACCCTAAGGGTAATGTGGATTCAATGGCAACCTCGCTTGAACTGCCGGTGAAAAATATGCTTCCGGAAAGGCTAGATAGTTTGAAGAGCGCGCTGTTGTTTTTTAAGACTGGGAATTTATAAGTATTGTTGATTCAAAACTCTATTTATAATTCTTTCCCAATTTGAAACCCTGGCGATTTATTATAACATAATTCACATTAGAATCGATCTCCTGGTGATTTTGCGCTTCCAAAGATATCATATGTTCGATGTCCGTTATTTTAACCCCTGAATTTTTCCTAAGCATAGCTGAATAACCACTACTAAACAAATATGATTGGATATGATCGTCATATCCGGCTGTTATGAATTTGTATGGAAAGCTATTAAGTTCAGGCTCTTGCGCAGACACGACATAACCATCACCATCTTTTTTTATCGATATTTTTAAAAGCCCAATCATCGGCTTATTTTTTTCATAACCGCCGCAAAACAAATTAACCTGGTATCGATTTATACCGTTACCATCAAAAAATGACTTTTGAGCCGGAGTTATAGAGCCAAAAAACTCCTGCACTGCCGCCGCCATTTGACTACTGATCAAATCGCAGTTTTTTTCCAAATTAATAGCCGGGTTGTAGTTTTTTATGACAATATTTTTCAACTGTGTATTTCCAAAACTTTCTACGCCAACAAATACAAAGAAAAATTTTCCAGCTTTAAAAATTTTATTTGTAGTATCGGTAAAATAAAAACTATTATCGGAAGTATAAACCTGATTGCGTGAATCGGACGCCATTATAATGCTATCCTTTTCGGTTAACAGAACGATTGTAGTACCCCTTTTGACTACGCTTGCGGGCTCTCTTTTACCTTGGGAATTATATAAAAGAAAACTCAACGGGATAAAACAAATTGAACAAAAAATGAGACCTATTCTCATATGCAAAAAAGATTTAGCAATCTAAGATAGCACTTTGAAGATAATTATTGTGCTTATAACCCATTCACCCTCGCCGTAATCTCCGCTACATCCAGCACCTGTATCTCCTGCTCTTTTTCTTTGCCTTTTACACCGTCGCGCAACATGGTCATGCAAAACGGACAGGCTGCAGCGACTACGGTGGCTTTGCTTTCAAGGATATCTTCCATACGCTCCATATTAATGTCTTTGTTGCCCTTTTCCGGCTCCTTAAACATCTGGGCACCGCCGGCGCCGCAGCACAGGCCGTTGCTTCGGCAGCGCTTCATTTCTACCAGGTCGGCATCTAATATTTCCAAAGCTTTGCGGGGCGCTTCATACACTTCATTGCCACGACCTAAATAACAAGGGTCGTGATAAGTGATGCGTTTTCCTTTAAAGCTTTCACCGCCTTCGGCTTTGAGTTTGCCTTCGTCGATCAGTTGCTGAATGAGCTGGGTATGGTGGATCACCTCATAATTTCCACCGAGGCCGGGATATTCGTTTTTGATCGTATTGAAGCAATGCGGGCAGCCGGTGACGATCTTTTTGATATTGTAACCATCCAGCACCTGTATATTCACCATCGCCTGCATCTGGAACAGAAACTCATTGCCCGCGCGTTTGGCAGGGTCGCCGGTACAGCTTTCTTCGGTACCTAATACGGCGAAGCTGATACCCACGTGGTTCAGTATTTTGCAGATGTCGCGGGTGATGCGCTGCGCGCGCTCGTCAAAACTGCCGGCACAGCCCACCCAAAACAAAATCTCGGGCTCTTTGCCCTGCGCAGCCATTTCGGCCATGGTGGGTATAATTTGCTCCGTCATAGGGCTTATTCGTCTCCTTTTATTTGATCTATAAATTCGTTTATATCACTATAATTTTGAAAAGAGATGACTGAATTGGTCTCCTTTAATTGAATCAAGACATCGAGAGCCAGATCTAAAGCATCGCTCTCTTTCCCAAACATGTTTTGATCCCAGTTAACGCCAGCCAAAGTTTCATCGTCGGCCATGCCAACACACCAGCTTTCTAAAAATTCGGCCAACGGAATCTCCACTGCCGAATAACCTCTCCAATCGTCACGCGCACATGCCTTGGCATAGGCCCTGTCCGGCCAAAATGGGATCACGCCGATCTCTTCATTATCAATAGCGTGCGAGTTGGCCCAGCCGTTCTTGTTCTTTAATCCCCAAACCAGTTTTGATGCGGCTACCCTTTCAATAAAGTATTTGTACCTGTTTTCAATTGTCGCTATATCCTGTAACATGGCCGAACAAATTTACTGGCTATTTTCTTTCCAATTGAACCTGTCGGCCTGGCTATACTTCCAGGGCGCTCCGTTATTTTCCACGTTGCCGAACATATTGTTGAGACTCGCCGGCGCCTGCGACTCTTCCATCACCATAAAGCGGCGCATTTCAGTAATGATCTCCAGCGGGTTGATATTCACCGGGCAGGCTTCCACGCAGGCGTTGCAGGTGGTGCAGGCCCAAAGCTCCTCGCGGGTGATGTAATTATCCAGCAGGGTTTTATCGTCCTTAAAGTCCTTGCCATTTTTATCGATACCCTTCCCTATCTCGGTCACCCGGTCGCGGGTATCCATCATGATCTTGCGGGGCGATAACAGCTTACCTGTCTGATTAGCCGGGCATACCGAGGTACAGCGTCCGCATTCGGTGCAGGTATAGGCTTCCATCAGGTTTTTCCAGGTAAGATCGGTGACATCCTTTGCACCGAAGCGGGAAATCTCTGACTGCGGCGGCACGAATGACGGATCGAGCATGGCCTTTACTTCGTTGGTTACCGACTCCATATTGCTGAACTTGCCTTTTGGATTCAGGTTGGAATAATATACATTCGGAAAGGCCAGCAGGATATGGAAATGCTTGGAATAGGGCAAGTAATTCAAAAACGCCAAAATGCCGATGATATGAAACCACCAGCAGCCGCGTTCGATCATTTCTAAGGCGGTCGCGCTATCCGGCAATATCGGGCCGAGCAGATCGCTGACCGGGAAACTGCCTGCTTTAATGTAATGGCCGAAATTTAAGATTTGAAGCTTATGATCGGCGGCATTCATGGTGAGGAAGGCCGTCATCAGCAATATCTCAATGATGAGGATATAATTGGCATCTGATTTGGGCCATGCCGTCATTTCCACGCCGCTGAAGCGTTTCAGCTTGCCGATATTTCGCCTTACGAGGAAAGTGACACAGGCCACCAGCACCAACACCGCCAGGAACTCGAAGCCGCCGATAAGCATGCCGTATAGTCCGCCTAAAGGGTGCGAGAAGATGCGGTGTGACCCGAATATACCGTCGATCAGTATTTCCAGCACTTCGATATTGATGATCACAAAGCCAACATAGATAAAGAAGTGCATCACCGCTGCAAAGGGGCGCTTCACCATTTTACTTTGGCCAAGGGCGACGAGCGCCATGGTTTTCCATCTTTCGCCGGGATTATCCGAACGGTCGGTATCGCGGCCCAGCAGGATATTGCGCCTTATTTTCCCGACATTTTTACTGAACAAATAAACAGCCGCAGCCAGTATGATGATGAATAGGATTTGCCCGATCATTATGCGTGCATAGTAATTTTGTTCAAAGTTAACCGAATTGTTGTAATGTTGAAATGTTGCCCGATAGTTGTAATAGTTATAAAGGTTGTATTAGTTGTAGTGGTTAAAATCCGGTTATATTGTACGCTTATAACTATAGATTAGCTTTCTGCTTTGGTCTTTTCGCTTTCCGCTCCAAAACCTTTTTTGAAAAAAGTTTTTCATAAACAAAAAAACGGAGTACATTTGCAGCCCCAACGGGACGGTATCATAGCTCAGTTGGTAGAGCAAAGGACTGAAAATCCTTGTGTCGCTGGTTCGATTCCAGCTGATACCACAGTAATCGGAAGCTTCTTAGTTAATTCTAAGGAGCTTTTTTGGCGTTTAAATACCTTCTAAAGCTAATAAGTGCAATCAAGCAGGTTTTCGCTATAGCCTGCAAAATAGCTTTAATAACGATCCGGACCTGATCACTTTTGGCAAACTTTCCAATCAATACAAAATTAAATACATCTACCTGCAGCAAAAGCATTTGTCAACTGCATACGTTACTCTCCAATAATTGACTGATCTGGTTAAATCAAGTCCCGGTGCAAGCCGGGACTTTTGCTCAACCCGGGTGCCCTCATAATTTCAATTCTACCGGACAGGGGAATGTTATTCTTCTATCGTTTTGATAGAACACCCTACCATTTTGAGAGTTTGCACGATGTCAGTGATTTGACCGTAACCGGATATTTCAATCTAATTAATTATCCATCAGCATTTTAGCGACATGTTCAATTTTAATGGTATATGGTTTGCCCATCGCCATTAGTATTAGAATGAAAGGCAGTACGGGTATGTATGGTATATGAAAAAAGAACAAACCAAACACTCACTGAAAGACATAACCATCGTTGTCTTTACCTGGCTCCTGGCAATATCAATGATCTACATCATCTATTTAAAAATTAAACTTCTTTAATAATTAACTGAACTATGCAACAAACCCAAACTCAAAATTAAAACTATGCTCACCATTTATCTCTTCGTAGCCATCATTGTAATGTGCTGGCTATCATTTAAATCGATCGACTGGTTCGAAAAAATCTAAAAGTCATGACTACGCTATTTATCACCTCAATTGCGGTTTTCATCTACATGGTATATGTACTGCTGAAGCCCGAAAAATTTTAATCTGAAACAATGAACACGGAATTAACTGGAATAATAGTAACGTTTGCCATTACGCTTACCATTGCCATTTTGCTTGGTAAATACATGGCAAAAATGTACGCCGGAGAGAAGGTTTGGACCGACTTTCTGAAACCCCTTGAAAAATGGATGTTCAAACTGGGAGGCATCAATCCAAAAGAACACATGAACTGGAAACAGTTCCTGAAAGCGATGCTGACCATCAATATTTTATGGGTATTGTATGGTTTTTTTGTGCTGATCTACCAGGACAAACTGCCGCTGAACCCTGATGGTAACCCCGGCATGACACCTGATCTGTCATTTAACACAATCATCAGCTTTCTGGCTAACTGTAACCTGCAGGACTATTCGGGTGAAACAGGGGCAACCTATCTAACCCAGCATTTTATATTCATGTTCCTGCAATTTACCAGTGCCGCAACAGGTATGGCCGCAGCCGTTGCTGTTTTTAAAGCATTCAGGGACAAGACCACTACCGATCTGGGCAACTTCTGGGACTTTTTCGTGAAATCGATCACCAGGGTATTGCTTCCTATTTCAATTGTAATTGCCTTAATATTAACCTTCAACGGGACACCAAGCAGTTATGCGGCTAAAGATAAGTTTATCTCCCTGCAAGGTGATACAGTTACCTTGTCGCGAGGCCCTGCTGCACAAATGATCGCTATCAAACACCTCGGTACTAACGGTGGCGGATATTTCGGCGCAAACTCGGCACACCCATTTGAGAACCCTAACTATTTTACCAACGTTACTGAAATCACCTCCCAATTCATCATCCCTGTCGGTATGATCATTGCGCTCGGCTTTTTCATCCGCAGGAAAAAGCTGGGTTGGGTGATATTTGGCGTGATGCTGACCGGCACACTAATGCTAATGATACCATCCATAGTGAGCGAGGTAGGCGGCAATCCCAAAATAGCCGAAATGGGCATAACCCAGGCCACCGGTTCAATGGAAGGCAAGGAAGTGCGTTTTGGTCCGGCAGCTACTGCTTACTGGAGTACATTGACTACGGTGACATCAACCGGTTCTGTAAATGGTATGCACGATAGCATGATGCCTTTAACCGGTGCCTGGGAGCTGCTTGCCATGATGATCAACGGATTCTTCGGCGGGGATGGTGTTGGCTTCCTGAACTATTACATCTATCTCATCATTGCCGTGTTTATCTCGGGACTGATGGTAGGCCGAACACCGGAATTTATGGGGCACAAAGTTGAGGCCCGCGAGGTGAAGATCGCGGCCATCATTACATTGCTTAGTCCGCTGCTTATTAAAGGCGGCACCGCCCTTGCCTGTTACATTTTCTATACGCACACAAATGCTGATTGGACGGTAAAACCATCGGCATGGCTCAATAACCCGGGTTATCATGGCTTTTCGGAAATGCTTTACCAGTACGTATCATGTAACGCAAACAACGGTTCCGGCTTCGAAGGCTTGGCCGACAACAATATTTTTTGGAATGTGAGCGCCGGCGTTGTGATCTTTTTTGGCAGGTTCCTGCCGATCATCGGTCCTATTGCCATATCAGGCCTGCTGGCACAGAAGAAGTTTATCCCTGAAGGCGGTGGCACACTAAGGACTGATACGCTAACCTTCGGGGTGATGACCTTTGCCGTTATCCTGATACTAAATGCTTTGTCCTATTTCCCTGCACTGGCATTGGGCCCGCTGGCAGAATATTTTTCAATGCTTAAGCACTAATTAAAAATGAAGAATCAATCCAATAAATTATTTGAACCTGCCCAGGTAAGGACAGCTTTCAAAGAATCATTCATAAAACTCGATCCCCGGGTAATGATCCACAACCCGGTGATGTTCACCGTCGAGATCGGCACGCTGGTTATGGCAGTTGTATGCTATTATACCTTTTCACATGCCGACCAGGGTTCGTTCGGATACAATTTTGCCATATTTATCATACTGCTGCTGACGGTGTTATTCGCCAATTTTGCCGAAGCGATAGCTGAAGCGCGTGGCAAAGCCCAGGCCGATAGCTTACGTAAAACACGTGAAGAAACTCCGGCTAAAGTATTACTGGATAATGGCACGATCATTAGCAAATCATCCAACGAATTGCGCAAAGGCGATATCTTCGTCTGTGTCACCGGCGATACTATCCCAACTGATGGTGAGATCGTAGAAGGTATTGCTACTATCGACGAATCGGCCATTACCGGTGAATCTGCTCCGGTTATCCGTGAAGCAGGAGGTGATAAATCTTCAGTTACCGGTGGTACCAAAGTATTATCCGATAATATTAAGGTACTGGTAACCACTCAGCCGGGCGAAAGTTTCCTTGACAAGATGATCGCGCTGGTGGAAGGTGCATCGCGCCAGAAAACACCCAACGAGATCGCTTTAACCATCCTGCTGGCAAGCTTTACGCTGATATTTATCATCGTTTGCGTTACGCTGGAACCCTTTGCCAGGTATGCCAATACGCCGATCACTATCGCCGCATTGATATCGCTGTTTGTGTGTTTGATCCCCACTACCATAGGCGGGCTTTTGTCGGCCATCGGTATCGCGGGTATGGACCGTGCGTTGCGTGCCAATGTAATCACCAAATCAGGCAAAGCGGTCGAAACTGCAGGTGACATCGATACCCTATTGTTAGACAAGACCGGGACAATAACAATAGGTAACCGTAAAGCCACCCAGTTTTGGCCTGCAAAAGGTGTCGATCCTGATGACCTGATGACCGCCTGCGTACTGGCTTCCTTAGCTGATGATACACCGGAAGGGAAGTCCATAGTCGATCTTGCTTCGACACAGTTCAAATTGCCAACGGCACCCGAAGGATCAGAGTTTGTGAAATTTACTGCCGAAACCCGCTCAAGCGGTATCAATACGCCAAAGGGGGTTAGGATACGCAAAGGGGCGTCGGACGCTATCAGGAATATCGTGACCAAATCAGGCAATCCATTTCCTCCGGAAGTTGAGGATCGTGTTAAATTAATTGCTTCTGATGGCGGTACGCCGCTGGTGGTATCCCAAAATGAAAGTGTTTTAGGTGTGATCGAGTTGCAGGACATTATCAAACCGGGCATTTCAGAGCGTTTCGAGCGCCTGCGTAAGATGGGTGTAAAAACCGTAATGGTTACTGGCGATAACCCGCTGACCGCAAAATATATTGCCAATAAAGCCGGTGTAGATGACTTTATCGCCGAGGCCAGGCCCGAGGATAAAATGAACTACATCAAGCATGAGCAGACCGGCGGCAAACTGGTCGCCATGATGGGCGACGGCACGAACGATGCCCCGGCACTGGCCCAGGCCGACGTAGGCGTGGCCATGAACAGCGGTACGCAAGCCGCTAAAGAGGCCGGCAACATGGTCGACCTGGATAACGATCCGACTAAGCTGATCGAGATCGTTGAGATCGGGAAACAGCTGCTGATCACCCGTGGTACCCTGACCACCTTTTCTATTGCCAACGACGTAGCTAAATATTTCGCTATCGTTCCGGCATTGTTCATCACCTCAATACCTGCTTTGCAGAGCCTGAATATTATGCAACTGCATAGTCCTCAGTCGGCCATATTATCAGCGGTGATTTTCAATGCGCTCATTATACCAATGCTTATACCGCTGGCTTTGAGAGGCGTAGAATATAAACCGATCGGAGCAAGCGCGCTGCTCCGCCGCAACTTGCTGATCTACGGTTTTGGCGGCATTATCGCGCCATTCGTCGGGATCAAGCTGATTGACCTGGTTGTTTCATTAGTAGTTTAAAAAAAACATGAAAAAGTACATTATTCCATCAATAAGGCTAACACTTGTAATCATTGTGTTATGCTGTGTAATATACCCCCTCTTTATTGCTGCTGTGGGTAAATTGGCTAAGGGAAAAGGGGACGGCGAGGCCGTTATTGTTAATGGTAAGGTTGTTGGCTACGAATTGATTGGTCAAAGCTTTACAAAGCCGCAATATTTCTGGGGCCGGCCGTCAGCTGTGGGTTACGCCGCCAATGGCTCTGCGGGTTCAAACAAAGGGCCAACTAATCCCGACTACCTGAAGGACGTTCAAAAACGCATCGATACGCTGTTAAAATATCATCCCTATCTGAAACGCAGTGACATTCCTGCTGAGATGGTAACTGCTTCAGGCAGCGGGCTGGACCCGGACATTTCTCCGGAGGCTGCAAAAATGCAGATCAAACGCGTAGCACAATACCGGAAGCTCGACGAGCAGAAGGTAGCCGAGCTGGTGAACAGTCATGTTGAAGGCCCGTTGCTTGGCTTTATGGGTCCGTCAAAAGTGAACGTGCTCAAGCTCAATATCGCGCTTGACGAACTAAAGAAATAAATTTTACACTTACTAAAATGAATAAAACGATAATTATAATTTGCTTTTTAACAATAATGGGAATTGTGGCAAAAGCCCAGGATACCATTAAAACTACCAGCGATGCACCCCTGGTCATATACGGCTCTGCAGATACCTATTGGAAATATGATTTCTCCGGCCACGCCAATATCCCCACCAGTTTTGCTTCTGATCAAAATTCGGTGTCAATCGGTATGGTCGACCTGGGTTTGAAAAAGAAAGTAGGCAAAGCCGCCTTTGTGGGCGAATTATCCTTTGGTCCGCGCAGCGATCAGTCTATCCCCGCTTCGGGTTACCATATTCAAAACCTTTACGTCTCTTATGATGTGACAGATAAGTTCAACCTTACTGCAGGTTACCTGGCAACATTTATAGGTTACGAGGTGATATCGCCGACAGGAAACTTTAACTATTCCACCTCTTATTTATTCACTAACGGACCTTTTCAAAATGCAGGCTTCAAAGCTACCTATGCATTTTCAGATAAAATAAGCCTGATGGCCGGGATATTTAATAATTACTGGAATGTTTACAGTTCATTCAGGAATGTTGGAGGTGGCACAAGCTCAGGCGATGTTTCCACTTTCGGCGCGCAGCTGATGGTGACGCCTGTAAAAGGGTGGACCGCCTATCTGAATATGGCGGCAGGAAGTTATTCGGGTACAGAATTCGACCTGACCACCGCGTATCAAATAACTGATGCCTTTAAGCTGGGGCTGAACGTAGCCGATTTCTCCGCACCGAACAGCGCGGGCGGCTTCGCTGGTGTGGCACTTTACCCGCAGCTGGCTATATCAAAGGCGATAACTTTGGGTATCAGGGGCGAATATTTTAAAACCAAAACCGGGAGCTATACAGATGCCGGGCCCGCGCCCGGCGAATCGGTGATGGGTTTAACATTTACGGCGAATATAAAAGCGGGGCCAATAACATTAATACCTGAAATGAGGCTTGACAATGGCTCAGCGCCAATGTTTGTTGACAGCAATCTGTCGTCTGTAAAGTCAGCTTCTCAATTTTTGCTGGCTGCCGTTTATGCGTTCTGATGGAAATAAGAGTAAGCATGAGGTATATTTATAATTAATTAGTGTTTGTTTAATTATAGCTGGTTTGATTGGTACTCATGCAAAAAGGGGATGGTCGCATCCCCTTTAAAGATGTGTAAGTTAGTTGATTAAATGGGTGGTTGATTGGGTTGAATAAGTTGCTTTAACTCAATCAACCTTTTAACTAAGCGGATGATCGAAGAAAATAATAAAGAGCCGGTACAGCATTTTCTCGAATTGATCAAAAAATCGGGACGGGGAAGTTTAAGATCTATATCGGTATGAGTGCCGGGGTAGGTAAAACCTACCGTATGCTCCGGGAAGCCCATGCTCTTTTACGCAACGGCATACAGCTTGAACGTGATATTTTTATATCAATGAAGTGATCGTTGTTATGATCAGATTGATCACGTCATTCTTAAACTTATCGGCTTCTATTTCGGCAATGCCGGCTTCTTTTAAAGCAACCATTTCCAGCTCTTCTTTCTGACCTAGCACCAGGTCTTCAAAGTCGCTCTTGCTTAACTGGCCCGAAGTTAGTTGCAACGTCCAGTTTTGCAAATCGGCTTTTAAGTCGTCTAATATCGCCTGTCCGTCCGACTTCGCCGAGGCAACAAAATCTTTCAGGTCAGTTTCGGCGATATTGATGACCCCGTTTTTTAATGTGTTAAACACATTTGCAAAATCTATTGCCATGATAATTATTTTATCGGTTTAAAATCTCAAATCCTCCTAATTGGTATGTATCTTTTTAATTTCCAGTTCAGATATCTGGTCAAACGATTCGCCTATCTGCTTTTTCTTATCGGTAACATAAGCAGGGCTTTCCTTTCCTTCTCTTTTCCATTTCGCCAAAAAGCCGCCCAAAAGGTGGCCCGCCGGGTCGCTTAACAGTTTCCATTGATCGTTGGTGATCGCATTATGCGGACGATGCGCATCGTATTCGATCGCCTTATCCAATTCAAGTTGTAGCGCAGCAACCTCATTGGCATGTGCCGGGTAATCCTCGGTAGATTTATCCATCAAAGCCAAAGCATCAACCTTTAACGAAGTCACGTTTGAATAGGCAACCTGGTCAAACGTGGAGATTATCGGGCTGCAGCCAACAACAAAAAGAGCGAGCAACGCAACTTTCAGTAACCTTAAGAAAACTTTCATAGCCATCTGTTAATTGTGATATAAAATTACTTTACTTAAGGTTAAAATAAAAGCGCTTGATAAAGTGTATTGAGAATATCTGAATAATTTCTTCGTTACCATCCGGCTTTTGACTATCTCCCCAATAATATTACCTTTATCCTCATCGTACCACTGTAAACCCTTTTCTTAAACCATGCAGGTAATTTTCGGTATCATCTTCCACTTTATCGGTGGTTTTGCTTCGGGCAGTTTTTATATTCCTTATAAAAAAGTAAGGGGCTGGGCCTGGGAGAGTTTCTGGATCGTGGGCGGGCTGTTTTCCTGGCTCATCGTTCCGCCGATAGCCGCCTGGCTCACTATTCCGCATTTTATCGATATTATCAAAGCCACCAATGGCAACATCCTTTGGCTCACTTACCTATTCGGCCTGCTTTGGGGTATTGGTGGACTTACTTATGGATTAGGAGTTCGCTACCTGGGCGTATCGCTCGGCAGCACCATTATACTGGGACTTTGCGCGGTGTTTGGCTCGTTGATCCCCTCGGTTTATTATAACTTCTTTCCGCAGAAAGACAAGGATACCTTCAGCATGCTGCTGCATACCCATTGGGGGCAAATGGTGCTGCTGGGTATTGTAGTTTGCGTTGTCGGCATTATCATTTGCGGCAAGGCGGGTACGATGAAGGAAAAAGAGCTTGCTGAAGGCAAGGCCGACGTCGCCGATAATAAAGATTACCGTTTTGGCCTGGGTATTTTTGTGGCCATTGTCTCCGGTGTTTTGAGCGCCTGCTTTAATTTTGGGCTCGAAGCAGGAAAGCCCATGGCCGAAGTTGCTAACCAGGTATGGCAGGCGGCGAATCCCGGGCAGGGGAATTTTCTTTTTCGCAACAATGTAACCTATGTTGTTGTTTTGTGGGGAGGGTTGACCACGAATTTCATCTGGTGCATGATACTGAACGCCCGTAATAAAACATTTGGCAATTATACCGACGGGAAAACGCCGCTGCTGAAGAACTACCTGTTCTCGGCACTGGCGGGGACTACCTGGTTTTTGCAGTTCTTTTTTTACGGCATGGGCGAAAGCAAAATGGGCAACGGCGCCAGCTCGTGGATACTGCACATGGCGTTCATTATCCTCATCGCCAATACCTGGGGACTATTTTTAAAGGAATGGAAAGGTGTGAGCCGCAAAGCGATCGGCACGGTGGTAGCAGGGATTTTGACGATCATCCTGTCGGTACTCATCGTAGGTTATGGGAATTCGATAAAATGAGGACAAAGGTTAAAGGAGAAAAGTAAAAGGTTTTTTCTTCCGGACTTTCCGACTTATGCGGACTTCCGGACTAATTCAATAAATCAATAATTCAACTACTATGACATTCAAACATGTCAGTTACTTATGGGACGACGCCAGAGCCGCCGAACTGGCCGGCGATGAGGTGGCCCTTTTGATATACCGCTCCAATTTGCTTGGGGCCGATCTGCGCCTCACCAACTATGGCGGCGGCAATACCTCCTGTAAAGTTTGGGACAAGGATCCGCTGACGGGAAAAGACGTTGAGGTAATGTGGATCAAAGGCTCGGGCGGAGATATAGGCACACTGAAAAAGAGCGGGCTTGCAGCTTTGTATCTCGACCGTCTGCGCAGCCTCACCAACGTTTACCGCGGCATTGCGCACGAGGATGAAATGGTGGAGCTGTTCAATCACAGCATTTTCGATCTCAATTCAAAAGCGCCATCAATAGATACGCCCCTGCACGGTTTTTTGCCTTTCAAGCATATCGACCACCTGCACCCTGATGCGGCCATTGCCATCGCGGCAGCAAAGGATGGTAAAAAAATAACCGAAGAACTTTTTGGCGGAACCATAGGCTGGGTGGACTGGCAGCGGCCGGGGTTTGATCTGGGATTGAAATTGAAAGCCTGTTTGGATGCGAGTCCGGGTATACGGGGCATTATGCTGGGTTCGCATGGTTTATTTACATGGGGCGATACGGCTTATGAAAGTTACGTTAATACCCTTGAGGTAATAGAAAAATGCGCCGAATACCTGGAAGGAAATTATGGTAAAAAGGCCCCTATTTTCGGCGGGCAGAAAATAGCAAGTCTGGCAGAAGCCGACCGTAAAAAACAAGCCGTTGCACTTGCCCCGGTACTGCGCGGTTTCTGTTCATCCAAAACAAGGATGATCGGCCACTTTACGGATGATGCACGGGTACTGGAATATATCAATTCAAATGACCTGGAACGCCTCGCCCCTATGGGCACCAGTTGCCCGGATCACTTTTTGAGGACGAAGATCAGTCCGCTGGTTTTGGAGCTGGAACCGAACGCAGACTTGAGCGATGCGGCAGCGATCAAAGAAAAACTGTCTCCTGCGTTTGAGGCCTACCGCCAGATGTACGCCGATTATTATAATACCTGTAAGCATCCAAACAGTCCGGCAATTCGCGATGCCAACCCCGTGGTGATATTGTATCCGGGTGTGGGGATGTTCACCTTTGCCAAGGATAAACAAACAGCGCGCGTTGCCGCTGAATTTTACATCAACGCCATCAATGTGATGAAAGGCGCTGAGGCAATCTCGGAATACACCTCCCTCCCGCGCCAGGAAGCTTTTGATATCGAATATTGGCTATTGGAAGAAGCTAAACTACAACGTATGCCGAAGCCGAAAGCGCTGTCGGGCCGAATTGCTTTGATAACCGGCAGCGCAGGCGGCATAGGAAAAGCTATCGCCAAAAAGTTTGTGGAAGAAGGTGCAGTTGTAGTGCTGAATGATATGAATGCCGAGCGTTTGCAGGAGGCAGGTGAAGAATTTAAAAAACAATTCGGTAAGGATGCTTACACCACGGCAGTGCTGGATGTGACCAACGCTGCACAGATACATGAGGCAATCGAAACTGCCGTATTGGCTTTTGGAGGGGTCGATCTTATCGTGAATAATGCTGGACTGTCTATCTCCAAAAGCATTGGCGACCATACCGAAAAGGATTGGGACCTGCTGTATGATGTGCTGGTAAAAGGACAATTCCTGGTGACGCAGGAGGCTGTGGCCATTATGAAGAAACAGGATATTGGCGGGGATATTATCAACATCGTGAGCAAGAACGCATTGGTAAGCGGGCCGAACAACGCAGGCTATGGCAGTGCCAAGGCCGCGCAGTTGCATTTGAGCCGTTTGAATGCTGCCGAATTGGGGCCGGATAAAATACGGGTAAATGTAGTGAACCCAGATGCGGTGATCAGCGGCAGTAATATATGGGCAGGTGGCTGGGCCGAGGGTCGCGCCAAAGCTTATGGTATTACCGTGGAGGAACTGCCTGCTTATTATGCCAAAAGAACTTTGCTTAATGAAATGATTTTGCCGGAAGATATTGCCAATGCCTGTTTTGCTTTTGCGGGAGGTTTGCTGAATAAATCGACCGGTAATGTGTTAAATGTAGACGGCGGCGTGGCGGCCGGGTTTGTTCGTTAGTATATAGTTGATAGTTCATGGATCATAGTCATGGGCGCTTCAACTATAAAATCGGGAACCAGCTATGAACTATCAACCATGAACTATGAACCAAAGAGTCGCATTCAAAATGAAACTGTTCCCCGGCTGTGAGGCTGAGTATAAAAAGCGTCATGACGAGATATGGCCTGAGTTATCGACACTATTAAAACAGGTCGGCATCAGTGAGTATTCGATATTTTTGGACGAGGAAACCAACAGCCTGTTCGGCTTTTTGAAAGCGGAAGATCAAACGCTGCTGGACAGTTTGCCGGCGCAGGCCATTATGCAAAAATGGTGGGCCTACATGGCCGATATTATGGAAAGCAATGCCGACCGTTCGCCTGTAAGCATCGCACTGAAGGAAGTTTTTTATTTACCCTGACGAATTACAAAGCTTTATGCAGATAGAAAAGCATCAAATAGAGGAATTGAACCAGCAGCAATTAGCCGCACACAAGCGCCGCTTTGAATTTACTGCAGAAGGTGTGGCAAATATCGACGAGGTAATCAAAAAGCTATCGGTTTTTAATATCGCCATACCCAGTTGGGCTTTAGGCACAGGCGGCACGCGTTTCGGGCGCTTTTCCGGTGGCGGCGAGCCGCGCAGTTTGGAAGAAAAGATCGAGGATGTTGGCGTAATACATGCGTTGAACCAGTCGAGCAATTCTATTTCGCTGCATATCCCCTGGGATATTCCGGAAAATGCGTCATCTATCAAAGCGTTGGCCTCGCAGCTTGGGCTTCATTTTGATGCGGTTAATTCTAACACTTTCCAGGATCAGCCAAATCAAAAACTGAGCTACAAATTCGGTTCACTGCACCACGTGGATAAAGCTGTGAGGAAACAGGCTATCGAGCATAACATCGAGGTTATTAAATATGGGGTACAGTTAGATTCGAAGGCCTTATCGGTTTGGCTGTCAGACGGGTCAAATTTTCCGGGGCAACTTAATTTGAGGCAGGCTTTTCAAAATACGCTGGAGAGTTTACAGGAGGTTTATGAGGCGCTGCCGGCCGACTGGAAAATGTGGATCGAGTACAAGCCTTACGAACCAAATTTCTATTCCACCACCATCGGCGACTGGGGGCAATCCTACCTGCTGGCTTCGAAATTGGGTAATAAAGCAAGCACACTTGTCGACCTGGGTCATCATTTGCAAGGCACTAATATCGAGCAAATTGTCTCGCTATTGCTGATGGAAGGCAAACTGGCCGGTTTCCATTTCAATGATTCTAAATATGGCGACGACGATCTGACTGTCGGCAGCGTCAACCCCTACCAGTTGTTCCTGATATTTAATGAACTGGTCGAGGGGATGGACGCCAAAGGCATGGATCACGCCACATCCATCGGCTGGATGATCGACGCTTCACATAACGTAAAAGACCCCATAGAAGACCTGTTGCAATCGGTGCAAGCCATTAAGATCGCTTACGCGCAGGCATTACTGATCGACAAAAAAGCTCTTACAGCGGCGCAGCAAAATAACGATGTGGCGCAGGCACAGGAAATTTTGCAGCAGGCTTACCGTACAGATGTGCGCCCGCTAATAGCAGAAGCCGCTTTGCGCGCGGGTGGCGCTTTGGATCCTATCGGCAGTTTCAGAAAACTGAAGGTACGCGATCAGCTTATTAAAGACCGTGGATTGAAAACCGTTGCGACTGGTTTGTAAAATTGGCTGATATGAAAGTCAAGCCCGTCATAGCCATATTCGACATCGGAAAGACGAACAAAAAGATCTTCCTGTTTGATGAGCACTACCGTATTGTTTTTGAAAAAACTTCCCGCTTCGCAGAGACGGCAGACGAGGATGGCTTCCCCTGTGAGGATTTGGAAAGCCTGCAGCAATTTATTTTCGACTCACTAACTGAAATAACAGGGCTAAAGGAGTTCAAAATAAAGGCGGTCAATTTCTCAGGGTATGGCGCCAGCTTTGTATTGCTGGACGAAAATGGCAAACCGGTAACACCGCTTTATAACTACCTTAAACCTTACCCTGAAGAATTGCTCAAGGAATTTTATGCCGAATATGGCAGCAAAGAAAAGTTCAGCCTGCAAACGGCCTCACCTGCATTGGCAAGTCTCAATTCAGGTTTACAATTGTACCGGTTGAGAAAAGAAAAGCCGGAATTATTTAGCCGCGTAAAATATGCCTTGCACCTGCCCCAGTATTTAAGCTTTTTGCTGACAGGTGAATATTGCTCCGACCTCACCAGCATCGGTTGTCATACGGCGATGTGGTATTTTGAACGGAACGACTACCATGATTGGATAAAGCAGGAGGCTATCGAACCGAAGCTCGCACCTATCGTACCGCCGAATAAAACATATAAAGCAATTTCCGGCGGCAATTATCCTATTGGCATCGGCCTACATGATAGCTCGGCGGCGCTTATCCCCTACCTGGTAAATTTTACCGAGCCCTTTGTGCTGATCTCGACCGGAACCTGGTGCATTAGCCTTAATCCCTTTAATCAAACCCCGCTAACCAATGATGAATTGAACAGCGACTGCCTTTGCTATATGCAATACCAGGGCAAGCCGGTAAAAGCGTCGCGGTTATTCTCCGGGTTCGAACACGAGCAGCAGGTGAAACGCATTGCTGAACATTTTAAATGTGACGTCGATTTTTTCTCAAAACTGAACTTTGATCCCGCAATTAGTGATCGCCTGAAAGCCAAACAACAGTCGGATTTAAATTTTGGCGACAGAGAGCTATCTGCATTTGACAATGAAACGGAAGCCTATCATCAACTCGTGAACGACCTGGTGAGGTCGCAACAGTCATCGACTCAGCTCGTTCTGAAAGGGACATCCGTAAAAAGAATATTTGTCGACGGCGGCTTTAGCAAAAACAGTGTGTTTATGCACTTGCTTGCCGCGGTATTCCCGGGCATGGAGGTTTTTGCTGCATCCATGGCCCAGGCCTCGGCGGTCGGTGCAGCGCTGGTGCTTCATTCTGAATGGAACACCAAACCTATCCCCGGCGATATTATCGAACTCAAATACTACTCGGCAAAGCAAACGGCTTCTTTATGAAGCCCAAGCTCTCTCCATAGCCGGCGGGCCAGATGCCTGGATCGCTTTTCAATTCGCCTTCAAAGGACGAGAGTATTTTTTGCATGATATGTGCAGAGTTGCCTTTCACATCATTCACGTCAAACTGAGGTCCATAGCCGATATGAATCCGACCGTCACGAAGTGAGGGAATAAGACTTACCAGCGGCACCTGCGCCATTTTGGCCAGGCGGGCGGGAAGCAGGGAAACATTGCCCTTATTCCCTAAAAAATCAACCGGGCAATCATCCATGTTGTTGAACATATCAAAAGCAATGATCAGCCGGCCGTTGTGTTTTAAATGGCGCATAACGTCGCGCAGATCGTTCGTACCACAGCCCTGTACCTGGATACGCCGTTTATCATGCGCCCATTCGCCGGCGGCAACCACCAGGGCAAAATCGTTTTCGAGGCACCACTGGACCAGCAGCCGTTTCCAGGGGGTATGGCAAATAGTGATGACGCAGCCCGAATTGAACGGAAATGGTTTTGCCGGTTTTATGAGCCTCAGGACATTGCGCCTAAGCGGGCTCCGCACCAAAACCGATATCACTTTCCGGACTACGACAGACGACCACGCGCTTTTAAGGTCTTTAAACAACGTTGCCTTAGCTCCGGTAATGTTGTGTGGGAATTTGGTAAGCCTGGCAGATAGGATGCCATAGTGAATGCCCGCCACAAGGTGTGAAAGAGCAATGCCCGCGGAAACACATTGGCTCGAAAAAAAAGGTTTGGCAACCTTCATTTTGGGGTGTGGACTGGTGGCGCGAAAAAAATCGGATACTGCAAGGGACCATCCGAAAAGCGGGGAATGGCGTAGTGATCTGTTCATAGCAATAAAGGTTAAAAGGTGAAAGCTTGTCAGCACCAACCGGTACTTCGTAACATAAAGCTAAGCCAGCATGCGGGTCGCCGAAAATTGAAAAAAGGCGGAGTATCAGCAATTTAAGCAAAAACTACTAAAGCGAGGTATACTATTAGAAGGGAATAGCAATTTTTACTAATAGGGGCTTCTGTATTGAGAAGGCTATGATTTATTGCGAATAATCCCGCCGGGTAAATCGCTATTCGAAAAAGAAAAATGGAGTTAATTGGGATGCGCTGTTATTTGTTTGGAAGTATCACCCACCTGTTCACCGTATTGTTAGCTCCCTGTATGCACACCTTGTAAAACTGCGAAGGCATCTTGCTTACATCTACCTTAACGTGTTCGTCTGTAGCCGGCACTTCCGCAAGCAATTGGTAATCATCCTTTTTGCCATCTTTAAATTCATTGGCGGCAGCTACCCATATCTTTACCTTGCCTTTTGCCTCAAGCGCCTTCCATGAAACATCCAGCTTACCCTGTATAAAGTTGGCCTGCGGTACCGCGACGGATACGGGGCCTATCAGTGAAGTTCCGTCCATCTCGCGCCGCTGTTCTTCCGGCGCCTTAATGTTCATGAACGACAATATAGAAGGAGTTATATCGATAATACCGGGCGTGTAATAGCGGGCATAGCTGTTCAGCACAGGCGCATTGGTCACCATCCAGGTGCCGCGCTGCCGTGGCGACTGACCGCCATGATCTTTACCATTTTGTTCGCTCCGGCCATGGTCGGTCGTAATAAATATCACCCAATCTTCCTTGTAGTGCTGCTGACGGTATTGGATGGCTTCCCATACCCGGCCCACCTGCGCATCCATTTTAAGTATCGCATCCTCAAACTGGGGGCTGTCGCCATAGCGGTGGCCCATGTCGTCGGTATATTCCAGGTAAATCCAGCTCAGATCGGGGCCGTTAGTTCTAATAGATTTCGCGCCGGCATCCACCACGTGTTCATCTATCAGATGCATATAATTGTCAGCCTTGTCATGTGGAAACTTAACGGTATCCACTTCAAAGCCGTCGGCAACAAAATCCGCTTTCAATTGCCCGTTTGCGGCAGGCCCTCTCCCATCAGCTTGGTGCGGTTATCTGTCCAGCTTGAGAATATGCCGATCTTTTTCGATGGGTCGGCATTTTTTATCATCCTGAAAATGGTCCAGTAGTTATAGTTGGGCGCCTTAATGTCGTTACCCCAAACATTGTGCTTATTAACCCAGGTGGAAGTGAGCAAACTGTTATAACCGTTGGCCGAAATGGTTGGCGTTTGCGAGTAACCGCCTTTTTCGCCGCCAACATAGGCACGCATATAATGGCCCTTTGCGGCAATCGCTTTTAAATTTGGGGGATCAATGTGCTCTATAACATCGGCGGGTATGCCGTCGGCAATAATAAATACCGCTTTTTTTACCCTCTCCTGTGAAAACCCTTTGAGGGATATGAACAATATAAATACCAGGAATGATTTTGGAGAAATGCGCATACAGCGGGTGTTTTAAAGTGCTAAAATTAGGTTTTTCGGAAAAAAGAATACGATTAAGAAATTGTTATTTTATCAGGTTTGAATATGAAGTTTGTGACTAACCCTGAGATTTCGAAAAATTAGTTTGTAAATTTTTTCGCTCAAAGCAGCGTTTTGCGGCTGCGTGTCGTAACGGTATACGGAAAACGGTTTTCCAAAAGAGCTTACCCATCATATGAAGAGACTATTCATACTTGTCCTATTCGCGGCCCTTGCGTTTACGGCCTGCAGAAAAATGCCGGCTACTCCGGCGCCACCAAACAATGCGATAGCCGGCAAGTGGACCATTATTTCGGTAACGGTGATCCCCCGGGACTCTACAGGAAACACCATCAATGCCGGGACTGTTTATCCCGAACCCTCTTACTATTATTTTAAATTTAATCCCGATAACACCTGGGTGGAAGTGCTGGCGCCCGACCCGCAATCCGACATTGGTGAAAGCGGCCATTATACCCTGCATTCTGACACCGGTTTTACACTGGTCAATACAAACCTGCCCGATCAAAAGGTTGAATGCAAGATCGTTTCGCTATCTGATACCGCGTTCGTTTTCACACACCAGCGCGCCACAAAGTTCAATGGAGTTACCCCCGGCTTCCTGGAATACCTGTTTAAGCTCAAAAAGTCAAACTAAAGCATCTTTCACTGCGGACGTTTATCGCGGTTAGCCAACTCCCAGGCAGTATAATAAACTAACTGTGCGCGTTTTACCAACAGGCCAAAATTAATGGTGTGGAGTTCGTCAGTTGGGCGGTGATAATTGGCATCTCCCCCGTCAAAATAGAATATGACCGGTACGCCATGCTTCGCAAAATTGTAATGATCGGACCGGTAATAGATCATGTTCGGGTCGTTAGGATCATCCGCATCATAATTCAGCTCCAGGTAGGTATTGGTGGCGTTGGCATGCTCGCTGATATCATGAAGCTCGTGGCTTATGCGGGATGAACCTACCAGGTACACGTTGTTTACCGAATCGGCCCGGCCGATGTATTCATAACTAATGCGCCCGATCATATCCATATTCAGATTGGTAATGGTGTTGGCCATCGGGAAAACAGGGTGATCTGTATAATAAGATGAACCCAAAAGCCCTTTCTCTTCGCCCACATTACCCAAAAATAGGATGCTGCGCCGCGGCCCATGCCCTGCCTTTTTAGCTTCCGTAAATGCTTTCGCTATCGACAAAACCCCAGTGATACCCGAGCCATCGTCGTCGGCACCGTTAAATACCTGGTCGGTGCCTGTGGGCAATAAACCGAGGTGGTCGTAATGCGCGGATATTACCAGCACTTCATCCTTCAGGTCGGTTCCGGGTAAATAGCCCAGCACTTCGACCGCATGAACATCATTAAGCTGCGTGGTGTAGGAAGTAGACACAGCTGCGCTGATAACCTGTGTATTTGCCTGCCCGGTTTGATCAATTCCATTTTTTAAACCGGCATAAGTCAAGCCGGCATTTTTAAGCAGGTTATCCGCAATAGCCGGGGAGATATTAAATACAGGCGTATTACTCGGCGGCGCCAATTGCTTGCCTTTGATATATTGACGGTTCCCGCCAATATGATCTCCAAACTTAGCTATCCCGGATAGCACACGAGGGTTAGCCGCCAGTATCAGGGCCGGGCCCCGGCTTCTTAGATTTTGTATACGCAAATTAGGATCGGTCGTCCAGCTTGATTTGGCGGCGGTATGCGTGATCCTCGATATCCCATTATTGGTTGGTTCGCCATCATTAATAAAAAGGATCACCTTGCCCGCTATATCGATACCGTTAAAATCATCATAGGCAGGGTCGTCGATACCATATCCCACAAAAAGGATCTCGCTGGCATTAATGGTATTCCCGGCTACGCCCTCTTTGGCATAAAAATCGGTACCGTTGGTGTAAGCCGTTCCATTAACGGTAAAGGAACTTACCACAAATTGATTCTCAACCAGGGGAACGTCAAAGAAATAGGAACCGTTAACCGGGGCCTCCAGTCCCATTTCCTGGAATTTCCCCGCGATATAGCCGGCGGTTTTATCGGCCCCCGGCTTGCCTGTTTCCCGGCCCTCATAATCGTCGCCAGCTATAATGCTTAAATACTGTGTAGCGTTAGGTATATTGATGTTGGCCGCATATTTTGCAGCGTTCTGGTCGCCTTGCTGTTTGTCCGGGTTCGATTTTTTACAGGACAGCACAAATGCCACTGCCACCGCAAACAGCACCAAAATTGCCTTATATCTCATTAAAACCCGGTAAAGCATGACTATTGAGATTGAGCGATAATTGTGTTAATTAAAGGAATTAACGTCAAAGTTTTATCACCCCAAATGGGTGATAACGTTAGTAAGCGTCTGATCACTATAGGTTATTCGCCCGATCTTTCCCTGATCTCTCTTTCGATGGCGACGATTTTTTTGCGGAGGTCGGTAACGATGGCGATCTTGGTGAGCTGGTCGGCAATGCCGTCGTCATAACTGTAGCCATTGAGCAACAGCCTGCGAATCTTAAGCTGGATATCGGCAGCTTCTTTATGGAGTTCGGCCAATGATTTCATTAATCAACACCAATTTCAGAAACAATAGTTCAAGTTTTCGACACGAATTATCCACAGGGGTTTAAGGGGATGTTGGGAAAGGGCTATTTTTCAACTAAATAGTATTCAGTAAGGCCTAAAAACGATTGTGGAAAAATGCGAGCGGGTAATGTTCTATTTGAAAAAATAACTCATATGAAATACAGCAGCGATTTTTGTCCCCGGAGTAACTTTCCAGCACAGTGGGATCCGAAGCTTGGAATTCACGTGACTTGAAGTCGCGGC
>JADMIO011167671.1_pt1 | contig 114239 bp, 72 predicted proteins | sample 8958161 | NCBI WGS metagenome assembly JADMIO01 (sample SAMN16585339, study PRJNA669376) | soil metagenome | isolation source: Crop rotation soil | place: USA: Cullars Rotation, Alabama | collected 2011
AAACCTACGTAAATTGCGAGTCTGGCTGTTTGAGACGAAGCGGAGCTTCGGATGCCGGGGTTCCCAAGCAGAGCTTGGGAATCAGAGAAACCTACGTAAATTGCGAGTCTGGCTGTTTGAGACGAAGCGGAGCTTCGGATGCGGGGGTTCCCAAGCAGAGCTTGGGAACCAGAGAATACGCGAAACTTAGGCGAAGACTTCAATCCCCTTGAGGGGCGGCGGTGGAAACGCCTTGCCGCAATCCAAACACGTCTCGCGATCGCGCGGTGAGGGCTGTTTGCACGCCGGGCATTCTTCGAGCACGGGCCAGACGCGGTGGAAGCGGTAGGCGATCCATCCGGGGATGCCAAACACGAACGCGAACACCGCCCACGCCGCGGGATTCGGCAAGCCAAACCGCATCTGCCGCCGATAGGCCAGCGACGCAGCGACGCACCCCGCCGCAATCACCGCGAGTATGCTGGGCCACGTGCGCGCCAAAACAAAACCGAGCGCCTGGCTATATTCTTCGTTCAATTCTTCATCGTCCGAATAATACTCGCTCATTTCAGGCATCCAGCCGAACGTCATCGCCGCGCTCACTAGGGGCAGGGGAGCGTTGCCCGCGGACATCCAGCCCATGGCGGCCAGCGATGGCCGTCGCCACTGCAACTGACGCGTAATCGTTTGCAGCCTGGCGATCTCGCCGCTGGGCGTGAGCCACACGACGTGCAAATCGGTCGCCGCGTAGTTTCGTAGCGTGGTGAGAAGCAAATTACCATCAGGCAATTGGGCCGCGGCAAGCTGATGCGTACGAAATTCCGCTGGCAGCGGATAGCGTTTGCTCTCCCCGCTCTTGGGATCGATGATCAGCAGGCTTTCCGGCTCGCGCACCAGGCCATCGGTCGGCGTCACCGACCCCGCCGACCGCTGATCCCCTTCCGCGGTTAGCCGTGGCGGATTTTCCAAAATTCGCCAGGCTTGGCCGACGCGATAACCTGTCGGGCAGTCCACGAGCTTGATTAGCTGCCTTTTCACGAGATCAATTTTCCACAACTTGCCGTCCGCGAGCAAAAGCGGCCGAGGAGTGGCTCCGCTCCACCGCGGCTCCTGGCCATAAAAGTGCATCGTGGTAATTGTCTGTAGCCCGGAATGCCCCGCCACATCGAACCATTGATCGCGGGCTGGCGGTGCATCGCCAAAACCACTCCTGGAGAAATATCCGACAACCGTCTGCGTCATCGGGTGATACCCGACGCCATACGCATGTCCGGGATCTTCACCATCATGGACCAGATACCAATAAGTGGGTGGGACGCCTCCATCGTTCGCCGCGACCAAACGGGATTGCCAGTCGAGCCTTTGCCGCGCCCTCGGCCCTTTTTCGAGCCCCAGGATCTGATTCAAATACAAGAGATCCTGGCTAGTCAGCTTCAGTGGCTCTCCGGTTAGCGACAAAATTTTCTCCGTAGTCTGTGTGTTGCCATTCAGCGCCCGGACCATCACTGGCTCACCGTTGACGGTCAAATAGACATTTTCGAAAGGCCTGCGGCCTTGCAGGGCCGATTCGATCACGCCCTCGAACCAACTCGCGAGCATGAACCACGCCCCGGCAATCCCCACTGCCACCACTCCCGTAATCAACATGCTCCGCCCCAGCGGCAACGTCTTATTCATCGGATCACCCTTTTCTTCCATTTCGTCGCCCTAACCAAAATCCCTCGCCTCGGCCGTGTACAAAATCGCGGCCGCCAGCGCCACGTCCGCCACAATCAGCACGAGCGGATAAATCAGGACCGCCGAAGCGCCCGCGACTACGACGATAAACTGCGCCGCACCCATAACACACGCCGCCGCGGCAAGTGGCGCTAACCTGGTTCCAATCCACGAGCCGGGCCGTAAGCCCGCCAGAAAAGCACCGAGATAAACGGTGACCGCTCCGAGCCAGATGCCCCACGCGCCAAGCGTCATCGACCAATCGAAGGGGCTAGCGTGCGTTCCCGGCGTCGCCGCCCAGCACGCATAGAGTACGATCGGCGCCGCGCCACACAGCAAATAGGCAGCCAGTCCGACCGCGAGCTTCGTCAGGTAAATGCTGCGCCGCGTGACGGGCCGATGCAACAAGAATAGATGCGCCTCGCCCCAAAAATCACCGAGGGCGTGCCAAAAACCCAGGGCCAGCGCGAAAGCGCCCGCGATCATGCGAAAATTGTCTTCAAAATTGTCACCCCAATGCATAAATGGGATCGCGCCCTGGGCATTTCCGCTGAGTACATAGTCGATCGGCGCATAGCCCATCGCGTTCAGCGCCACAAAGAGCAAACAAGCGAGCCCGACCGCGGCAATCGGCAGCGTCTCGCGGAATTCTTTGTATAGGAGTGCTGTGCTCATGATGTCTCCGTAGCGAAACGGCGTTCAAATTGGTGGGCCGTCGACTGCTGCGCAGCCTTGTTCCACCCTACACATTCAGGCGTTCTGCAATCTGCTTCTCCACTGCGAGCAATGGCAATCCGCGCCGCTGGCCGCGGGTGTATTCAATGAACGCGTCTTCCAGGTTCAGCTCGACAGCATCGATCGACAGCGGGCTGAGTGAATCGACAATCTGCTCGTGGCGCTGGCTGTAGCCGACGATGACGACTTCCAGTCGATTCGCGACGCGCCACGTGCTGACCAAACCGTCGCACGCCGGAAACGCCGGTGGCTCGCCGGCGAATTCGAGAACGATTTTTCGCAGCGACATCTTGAAATAATCGGTCGGACAATCGACCCGCAAGACGCCGTCCATCATGACGCCGATCCGGTCCGCGACCCGCTCCACATCCGCAAGAATGTGCGAGCTGATCAGGATCGTGCGGCCTTCGCGCTGGATGATCTGAATCAGCGACTCCAAAAAATCGCGGCGCACGACGGTATCCAGGCCGAGCGTTGGGTCATCGAGAATGAGCAGTTCCGGATCGGGCGCGACGGCCAGCGCCAGTGAGACCTGCGCCCGTTGACCGTTCGACAGCCGGCGAATTTTGGACCGCCGCGGGAGTGCGAAATGATCGAGAATCTGGTCCAAGAGGTCGCTGTTCCAATGCGAGTAGAACGAGCGCGTGAAATTCACTGCCTCGCCGATCGTCATCCAGCGATGAAACGGATGGCCCTCGGCGATATAGGCGATTCTGCCGCGGGTCTGGGGCGTCAGCGCTCGAATGTCCTCGCCCAGGAGCGTCGCGCTGCCGCGATCGGGCTTGACGAGGCCCATCAACATTTTGATCGTCGTCGATTTGCCCGAGCCGTTGCGGCCGAGCAAGCCATAGACCGATCCCACCGGCACGCTCAAGTCAAGCGTGTTCACCACGCACCGGCGGCCGTAATACTTGGTCAAACCGTGAGTCGAAATCGCACTGGACATCGGCTTGGCTCCGTCGTTAACCCAGACTTGGTGGGCCGTCGGCCGTTGCGCGCGGCCTTGTCCCACCCTACTGTCTATTCCCTCGTCGCTACTCCCTCCGCAAATACAAACTTCTCCATCCTCTCTGTCACGACCCCGCTCACCTCTTCACTCGTAAATCCCAAATGCACGGCTTCGGTCAACAGGCCATCAATGAGGCACGTCAGCCGTTCTTTTCGCACTCGTTTGGTCAATTCATTCCGCGGCTGGGCAACAAATACACCTAGACCGGGTCGTATATTTAAGATTCCTTCCCGCTCGAGCTCCGTATAGACCCGCGCGACGGTGTTGGGGTTGATCACCAGTTCGCGCGACAGTTCCCGCACGCTCGGCAGCCGTTCGTCGGGCTTCATCCGCCCACGGGCGATTGCCTCGCGAATTTGGGCCACCAGTTGCCGATAGATCGGCACCCGGCTCGCGCTTTCGATGATGAATTCCATAGAGCGGCTCGCGGTCAACTGTACTAATAGTATCAGTACAGTTAGTCTTGGTCAAGACCGAAAGCACGGGGCGCAAGAAAATTCCCGGTGAGTCCTAGAAATCAGCGATTTCTCCGGGGGCAGGTTTGCGGCTGGCTAGTGGGTTTGAGCGCGGAGCCAGCTAGTTACGATGTCTTCGAGCACGTCGAGCGGGACGGCGCCTTGGCGGAGAACGACGTCATGGAATTCGCGGATGTCGAACTTGTCGCCGAGCTGCTTTTTGGCGCGGTCGCGGAGCTCCTTGATTTTTAGCTCGCCGATTTTGTAGGCCAGCGCCTGTCCCGGCCAGGCGATGTAGCGATCGACCTCGTTGACGATATCCAACTCGGTCTTGGCTGTGTTTTCCTTGAACAGGTCGATAGCTTGCTGCCGCGTCCACTTTTTGTGGTGCATGCCGGTATCGACGACGAGGCGAATCGCCCGCCACATTTCGTAGGTGAGCTGGCCGAATTTGGAGTACGGATCTTTGTAGAGGCCCAGCTCGTCGCCGAGGCTTTCGGAATACAGGCCCCAGCCTTCGATGAACGCGGTGAAACCGCCGTAGCGGCGAAAGGGCGGTAGCTCCCCCAGTTCCGCTTGCAGGGCAAGCTGCAAATGATGGCCGGGGACCGATTCGTGAAGCGAAAGAGCTTCCATCTCGTACTTCGGCCGCGTTTCGGGCCGATAGAGATTGACGAAGAATGTGCCGGGGCGGTAGCCGTCGGCCGACGGCTGGCGGTAATAAGCCGTGGTCGTGTCCGGCGCGATCTGCAGCGGGACCGGCTCAATGCCGTAAGGGATTCGCGGCAGCGTTTTGAAGAGCTTCGTCAGCTCGGGGTCAACACGTTTGCACAGGGCGAGATAGCCGTTGAGCAATTCCTCCGGCGTGTCGTAGTAAAACTTTTTATCCGTCCGCAGTTGCGTCAAAAACTCCTGAAACGAGCCCTCGAATTTCACCTGCTTGACGATTTTTTCCATTTCGCCGCGGATGCGGGCCACTTCGGCCAAGCCGATGGCGTGAATTTCGTCCGGTGTCTTGCTGGTCGTCGTAAATTGGCGTGCTCGGAAGGCGTATAACTCCTGTCCGCGAGGCAGTTGCCAGGCACCGACCTCGTCGAAGCAGGCGGGGTAGTATTCCTTGTCGAAGAAGATTGCGAACTCGCGATAAGCCGGAACGACATGGTCGCGAATTGCCGCTTGTGCCGCGTTTCGCAGTCGCTCCTGGTCCGCGGCTGAGATGTCTTCCGGGAATTTTTTGAACGGCTTGTAATACAAGCTCTCAGCCGGGTCTTCGACAATCTGCTTCTTGATTTGGTCCGGCAGCCTCCGCATCACGATCTTGGGCTGGACGATTTTCTGGTGGATGCCAGCCCACATGAGATCCATCGTCTGCTGCATGAACACCGGAAACGAACGGAGGCGGGCGATCCAGTCTTCGTAGTCCTTAACCGTGCGGAATGGCAGTTGAGTGGCCAGCTCGTTCTCGGTTTGAATTCCTTCGCGTTGATCGAGCGGCACGAAATGCCAGCGATATTGAAAGGCTTCGACTTCTTCGGATATGTCTTTGCGAAAAAGCTGGTAATTGAGCTGATCGGCGGCGGATAGCTTCTGCTTGTCGATTTTCTCCAGCCGCGACAACGTTTCCTGCCGATGCTGATGCCGCCGCTCGATCGCCGCCAGGCTCACATCGGGCCAGCGGTCGTTGTAGCGCTTATCGCCCAAGTGCGAAGCAAAAGTCGGCGCCTCGCGCAGCGTGTATTCCCATTCCTCGGACAGCAAATCCTGAAACTGCTTCGTCACTGCGGTGTCGTCGGCGCGGCTAAATTCGCAACATGCCGTAATAATCAGAACCGCCAGGCAAGGAACTAGGCGCATCGAACACTCTCCCATCGGAATCCATTCTGGTTGTTTTGATCCAACGCTGATTAACGCAAAGGCGCAAAGTGGAGCAAAGACCGCAAAGGGTACAGGAGAATTCCTTTGCGCTCTTGGCGTTTCTTTGTGTCTTTGCTTTAGATACTTAAGATGTGGAACTCTAGTCCGGCTTCTACTTCGCGTTGGACTTCGCCGGCTGGATGTAGCCGAGGTTGATAAGGAAATCGTCGAGGGCGGCAACGGTTTTTTCATAGTATTCGTTGTTGCCGCGGCCGTAATTGAAGAAGCCGTGGGCCTGGCCTTCGTAGCCGACGAGCGTGCATTTGTTGCCGGCGTCGGTCATGGCTTTCGTGAAGAGCTCCACGGTCGCATAGGGCACGGTGGTGTCGGCCTTGCCGTGAAACACGATTGCCGGCGGCGCGCTGGGCTTTACCTGGTGATACGGCGAGAGCAGCGCTGGATCGACGCCCATGCGTTCCTTGAGCGAATCGACGCGTTCTTGGTTGATGGCGGCCAGGTCCGGCGCCCCGGCGAGGACAACGGCCGGGTTGAACAGGACCATGGCATTCGGCACGCTGCTGATGGACGCATCTTCGCTCGACTCGTCGAAGCCCTTGACGACTCCGCAGCAGGCGGCCAGATGTCCGCCGGCCGAGCCGCCGCCAGCCGCGATGCGATTGGGATCGATGCCGAGCCGCGCGGCTTCCTTGCGGACATAGCGGATCGCGCTCTTGGCGTCTTTAACGCACTCGACAGCCTTGACCTGATTCCGGCTGGCGACGCGATAATCGGCGGTGATTGCTACCATGCCCCGTGAGGAGAGATGCTTGCAATGCTCCTCAAATTGCGTCGGTGAGCCGTTCGTCCAGCCGCCGCCGAAGAAGAACACGATTGCCGGCGACTTGTCCGTCGGCTTATGTCCGGGCGGATTGTAGATGTAGAGGTTCAGTTTGGTGTCGCCGGCGGTCTTGTACGTTTCCACTTCGGCCCCTTCGAGCTTCGGCGGATAGGTTTTGCCTTTTTTGTCTTGGGCGCCGCCCAATGGCAGGCAAGAAAACACGGCGATCAGCGAAAGAGCTAGTGTGTGACGAGACATGGCAAGCGTTGGCCTTCAAATAGGGAATTTGTCGGAGGGTGAAATCAGAATACCAGACGGGCGCAGCAGGTGGAATCATTAAAACCGCGCGATACAATCGACCAGCCGCGGTCATGAAAGGCAGCCATGGAAATCAACCCCTACGAATCGCCGCGTGTTCCGCAGCCGGGCCAGGAGCAGGAGCTTGCCGATGCGAATTCCATCCGGCAGTTGCTCGTGGAGATCCGGGACGGGCAGCGAGAGCTGGTGCAGATTCAGCGAGACGCATTGAAGGCTCAGTCAGGCCTCAGACGATTCGGATGGGCGAGCGCACTCATACCGCTGCTCATGTTTGGCGTTGTGTTTGCGTCTTCGTTTTACTTCCGCACAGCTTTTCTTCGCCGGCCGAGCCCGACGGCGCCGAGCTTTGTTCCACCAACGCCGACGCCGAGAAGCGTGCCACGGCCGGTCCCATCACCGCGGGGAAGCTCGTCGAATTCGCCGGCGGGCGACAAAGCTGCGGACTGACTACTGCTTTGCCACACCCAGAAATTGGAGTAGCAGAAGTCGTAAGACTTTTGAAATCGCAGTGTTATTCGCGTCAATCGGAACTCTCACGAGTTCCGCTATCCCCAAAATCAGAATTTGACACAGCACTACGCAAAGCGGAAAGTTGCTACTTCTCGCCCGGCATCTTCCAGTTTTCATGCGGCGTATAGGCCGCTTTCATCGGGGCGGTGAGTTTGGCGACGACGTCAGGATGTTGCGCTGCGACGTCGTGTTCTTCGCCGAGATCTATTGAGAGGTCGTATAGCCGCACGGCTGAATCCATGGGTTGCTGAATCGCTTTCCAATTGCCGACGCGTGTGGCTTGGCCGCCTCCGCGCTCGAAAAACGTCCAGTAAAGATAGTCGTGCTGCTTTTGCTTGGCCGACTGACCGAGCAGTGTCGGCACGATGGAGATGCCGTCGATGTTCTTCGGTACGGCGTCCGTGGATTCAGTCAGTTCGGCGAGCGTGGGCATCATGTCTTGAAAGCCGCCAGCGAAATGGCTGACGCCGGGCGCGATGTGGTCGGGCCAGCGGGCGATGAAGGGCACGCGGATGCCACCTTCGGTCAGATCGCGCTTGATGCCCTTCAGCGGGCCGTTGCTGTTGTTGAAATCGGGATTGTTCCCGCCTTCGCGATGCGGACCGTTGTCGGAAGAGAAAAAGACGATCGTGTTTTGATCGACGCCGAGCGTTTTGAGCAATTCCATCAATCGGCCGACATCGGAATCCATCCGCGTGATCATCGCCGCGTGAGCTTTTTGCTGCGGCGGCCAATCGGTGTTGGCATATTGGCCGAGGTCAGGGACTTCCATGCCGTTCTGCCCGCCTTCGTTGTTGGCGTGCGGCAGCGTCGGCGAATAATAGAGGAAGAACGGCTGACGATGATGCTCCTCAACCCATTTCAGCGCCTCGGCCGTAATGAAATCCGCGCTGTAATCGACCTGCTTTGTCGCCACGCCGACGCCGAACGGCCCATCGCCGGGGACGACGTTCTTCAGCGGATAGCGGTCCTCGTTCTTGATGAGATACGCCGGGTAGTAGTTGTGGGCGTGGAACTGATTGAAGTAGCCGAAGAAGTAGTCGAAGCCTTGCTTGTTGGGCGTGCCGATCGTGCCCTCGTCGCCGAGGCCCCACTTGCCGCAGAGCGCGGTCGCATAGCCGGCTTTCTTCAGGACTTCGGCGACTGTCACGTCGCTGTCGCGCAGCACCTGAATCTCCGGCCGCTCGCGGCCCGCATTGCCGCGGATGTGAGCGTGGCCCGTGTGATAGCCAGTCATCAGCACGCAGCGCGATGGCGCGCAGACCGTGCAGCCGGCGTAAAAATCCGTGAATCGCAGGCCCTCCTTGGCCAGCCGATCGATATTCGGCGTCTGAATTCGCTTTTGGCCATAACAGCCGACATCACCGTAGCCGAGATCGTCAGCGAGAATGAAGACGATGTTGGGGCCTGGGGCGGCGCGAGAAACCTCACATAGAGGCACAGAGGCACAGAGGAGGAAGGCGAAGGCAAGGCGGATGATCATAGTTGATTGGCTACGAAAAAAATGATGAGTTAAACGAAGGGAAGTGGCCCTGAATGAGTGAGAAAAACAGTGATTTGAAGGAAGGTGTTAGTGGTACAACGCGGCGCTATTTCTTACCGCCTTTTTCAACGAAGTTGGGCGGCAATGTGTACTTTTTCGCATTGGCGGCGGTGCGAGTCGTGATCAATACAACTTGCTTCCCGGGGCTATCGGGGTCGGGGCCGATCAGCCAGACAAGCTTCTGATTTTTCTCCGAAGGATCTTTAACGGAAGGATCCGGATTCGCCTTGCGAACAAGCGCCGTCAAGATGTCGGCGACGGTTTGGTTCTCCTGCTTGAAGTCGCGAATCGATTGATTGCGGGTGATGCCGTCGAGCTTCAGATCGTCGCCAATGATTTTGATCGCAAACTCAAACGGAGCATTCTTCAAGTTGCCGTTTACATCGTCGGCCAAATCGCGCATCGCGAATTCCAGCGACTGGTTGTCAAAGCTGTACGACGTTTTAATTTGCAGGGCATCGGCCACTGTCTTCGGCCCGCTGGCGGCTGGCGTGGCGCTTCCGCCACCGCTGGCCAGTGATATAGCCTGCCCCGGCGCGGTTGACATCAGCAGCTCCCCGCCGAGGACCAAATTGTGGGCCGCGACAACGGGCAACACCGCGTTGATCATCGCCATCTCGTTTTCCACGCCAATTCGCATCTGATTGTGCAGCTCACGAATCATCAATGGATAGCGATTGGACAGTTTTTTCCAGAACGGCGGCGCGTTAAGCGTCACGAAATAATCCTCAATCGATCCTGGAATTTTATCGAGCCGCTCGCGCAGCTCCTCCGCCAGCGCGTACGGCTCTTTGTCGAGCGATGCTCGCAGCCGGACCTCGACATAAAACTCGTCGGCAAAGTGAGCGCTCACGCACGCCGCCTGCACATAATCGCCCAGCAGCCAACCTAGCGATTCCCGCACGTTTGCCCGCTCGCCCGCAAACAGCGGCTCGCCATCATCGTTGAACAGAAACTGCGGATAAAACAGCGCCGTAAAATGACGGTCGCCGTCGGTCAGTCGTCGCAGCCGTTCGATTTCGCGAAACACGGCCGGCGGAGAGCCGCTGATCGCGGCGACTTCTTTCATATCGCGGGCCTCGCCCATGGCGAACGTCCGCTCATCGTCCGTGGCCTTCGGAATATAGTAAGCCATGCTCGCGCCGGTGTAATACGCCTCGTCGCCTTCTTTCGTCAGCTCAGGATCGCCCCAGCGACCGAGCAGCTCCAGTTTCGAGAGCGGTTTTATTGTTTTGACGACGTAACTGACACGCGGGAACTTTGCGTCGTTGTTGTGCAACGTAATGTGGAGCTGCTCGATCTCATCGAGCTTGCAGCCGCTGGCTTTTTCGAACGCTTGCTGAACCGCGGCGTGGGCAGGGCCGAGCGCGGCGATCACGCGGCGGCCTTCCTCGCTGGAGAGGATAGCCGCGGGTCGAATAATAATAAAAACCTGTCCCTCGGGCGGTACGCAACGAAAAGTGATCGGCTGACCGTGCGTCGGCGAGGCCCACAACAACTTCCCATCGTCATTGACAACCTGCTGGACCGGTGGAACCGAGGAGCTGCCAGTTTTAGTGCCTGTGGTAGCGCTGCTGCCGGAATCGGATGGCTGATCGCCACCGGGCGACGTCGATTTGGCGGCGCTATGATCCTCGATCTTGGAACCTTCTGTCGCGACGACCGGCGCCCTTGCTGGTTCAACTTTACCGACCGTTTTCGTGGTTGGAGTAGCGCGGGTGAGCAAAAAAATTCCGCCACCGAGGGCAAGCAAAGCGAGCGCCGCGATCCCGACAATGCCGATCAGCAGATTGCGCTTTTGCTGTGCCTTGCGCCGCCGCATGATTTCGTCCGCGGCACTGGCGGTCCGCGGCGGGGGCGTCTGAATGCCGAATTGGCCAAGGGGGGGCAGCGTTCCGATCGCCTGAGTGCGATCATCGTTGCCTTGTGCCAGGCTGGCGGCAATGGGCACCGCCGGTTGAGAATTTGTCGCGGGGGCCGGTTGTGGCCGCGCGGGCTGTACGACGGCCGCCGGCTTCTGCTGCAAGTATTTTTCGTACGCTGCCAAAGTCGGTGGTGGCGGCGGTGGTCCGGCGGATAAGTTAGCAGGCGGAATGAACAACGCGAGCTGATCCGCGACTTGAGCAGCCGATTGATAGCGCACGCCTGGATTCTTGGCCATCAAATAAGAGACGAGCTGCGCCAACGGCTGTGGCACCCCCATCGTCTCCAGTGATCGCGCCGGCTCACTGATTTGCCGCTTCAGCTTTTGCTCCACATTGCCGCCCGCAAACGGCGGCTTGCCGGTCAGCAAGGCATACAAAATCGCGCCCAGGCCATAAATATCGCTCAGCGCGTCCGGCGGCCGGCCAGCCGCCAGCAGCTCCGGCGCGAGATAGTCAGCCAAAAGTGCTAAGCGGCCGCCCTCTTGGAGCTGCGACAAATCAAACGCCGCAGGCAGCGCCATCGCGTCATACAGCAACTTCACAATTGCCGGCTGATTGCCGAATGTCTCGAGGGCGATGCTGGCCGGCCGCAAATCGCCATGTGCACGTCCCGCGGCATGCATGGCGGCCAAACCGAGAGCCACCTGACGCATCAGCCGGCATGCTTCGGCCGGGGGCAACTTGCCGCTTGTCGCCAGAGTCTCGTCGAGCCCGCTACCGCGAACATCCTCACTGACGATGAATTTGAAACGCGTTGAATCGACGGCTTCAAAATAGCGCTGCACAAACGGGGACACAATTTGCCGGCTCAGCGCTGCGTTCTCGCTGGCCGCCGCCCATTGATGCGGTTCCTTGAGCAGCGTGCCGGTGGCGAACCGCAAGATGACGCAATACTTGCTGGCGTTATGAACCGCCCGAAAGCAGCCTGCCAGCCGGCCCTTGTCGATCCGCTCGTAAACCTTGTAGTCGCCAAAGAAGAAAGGCCCCGGCTTTCCCGCCAGGAGCACTTGGGCCTGATACTTGGTGAGGGCCCGCAGGTCCATCAGCCACTGGGCGGCGGTTTTGACGTTTTGCTCGGTGGGTGGTTTTTCTTTTTGAAAATCGGCCGCCAGCCGCTGCACCTGCGCGGGCGACAGTAAGCGACTATCGGCCAGCAGCTTCCAAAAATCCGAGAGCGACATTGGTTCGGTCGAAAGCGTTCGTGCAGCGCGTGCTATTCCAGATACATAACAAGCTCAGTTTAACGCGTTGGCGGTAGTGGCGAAAGAAACGGCCGCACCATCGTAATCCCGCAAAGGCCTCCCAATGTCGTAGAATTCCAACAGGCGTCACGATTGCAGGAACTCGGGTGAAGGCGTCGGCAGTCGATTGCGACATAACCATAGCCAAATGGAATAATGTTGTCGCAATCGACTCCCGACCCCCTGTTGTTCCCTTTGTGACCTGCAGCGGTCTCATTCCTCTCCAAAATTTCGACCACATGAAATCGCACGAAGCCGCTCAGCTCTATTTCGACAAGGCCGCCGATAAGTTGGGCCTGAATCCGGCCATTCGGCGGATGATGATCGTTGCCAAACGCGAGGTCCAGGTCGAAATCCCCGTCGAAATGGACGATGGCCGCCTGGAAACGTTCATCGGCTATCGCGTGCAGCACGACGATTCGCGGGGGCCGATGAAGGGTGGTTTGCGATACCACCAAGAAGTCGATCTCGACGAAGTCCGCGCCTTGGCCACGCTCATGACCTGGAAAACGGCGGTCGTCGATCTGCCCTACGGCGGAGCGAAGGGGGGCATCGCCATCGACCCCCGCAAGCTCAGCGTCAAGGAGTTGCAGCGGATCACGCGCCGCTTCATTGACCAGATTCACGATGTCCTGGGCCCCGATAAGGACATCCCGGCGCCGGACATGGGCACCTCCTGGCGCGAAATGGCCTGGATTCGCAATCAGTGGGAAAAGTATCACGGTTTCAACCCCGCTTGCGTCACCGGCAAGCCGGTCGAGCACTACGGCATCGAAGGCCGCGAAGAGGCCACCGGCCGCGGCGTCGGCATTCTGGCCTTCAAATTCCTTTCGCACCTGGGGCACAAGCCGCAGCAAATGCGGGTGGCTCTTCAGGGCTTCGGCAATGTCGGCTCGCACGCCGCGAAGTTCCTCTATGAATCGCAGTACAAGGTGGTCGCCGTCGGCGATCAGACGGGAGCCTACTACAAAGCCGATGGCCTGGACATTCCAGCGATGCTCAAACATTCGCTGAACAACAAGGGCCTGCTGCAGGGCTATTCGCAAGCCGACAAAATCTCCAACGACGAGCTGCTAACGCTCGATGTCGATTTGCTGATTCCCGCCGCGCTCGGCGGCGTCATCACGGCCGCAAACGCCGCTTCGATTCGCGCGCCGATGATTATTGAAGCGGCCAATGCGCCCATCGATCCCGATGCGGACGAATTGCTTTACAACCGCGGCGTCCGAATCCTGCCCGATATTCTCGCCAACGCCGGCGGCGTCACCGTGAGCTACTTCGAGTGGGTGCAGAACCTGCAGTATTATCGCTGGGGCCTCAACCGCGTCCGACAGGAGCTCGATGCGGTGTTGACACGCGCCTTCGACGCCGTTTGGAGCGAGCACAACACCAGTCACTGTAATCTCCGCACCGCCGCCTACATGATCGCCATTCGCAAGGTGCAAGCCGCGACGGAACTGGCGGGGCATCAGTAGCAAGGTCGAGAGCGTCGTTGGTCATTGCTCTCAAAGCCTGCTTCGCTAGCTGCCGGGAACACCAAGTTTTGGCGCCGCTAAAGTCTCGCGCCGACTTTGCCGATAATCCGGCCAGTGATGGTCCGGCAAACTACTCAGGCGCACCTGCGCGGCTTTGGAAAACGCTGCCGGCTGACAGCATTGCATGCATGGAGGCTTACCGTGATGATGCGGCCTGATTTTCGGCGACTCACCGTGCTGGCACTATCGGCCATTCTTTCCGGTCTCGTCGGCTGCTCAATGTTCAAAGAGCAGGCTACGCCCAAGCTTAGCGCGGAAGTGACTCCTGGCCCGACGCCCGATGGGCCGCCGGCTGCGAAATACACCGTCGAAATCCGGCCGGAAAAAGGCAAGCCGCAAGCCGTTGAAAAGACGTTGACCGAGCCTCTGCACGTGCAAACGGCGATGGAGCAAACGGGGGCTCTCAAAAAATTCAATCGCTCGCTGATCTCGATCTATCGCCCGCTGCCCAACGGCGGCGTGCACAAAATGGACCTCGAGTTCGACCGCGAAGGCCACCGCGTGCCGCCCGAATTCGACTATGCCATTTTGCCCGGCGATCGCATCATTGTCACCGAAGACCCGCGCAACGTGATGGACGACATATTCGAGCGGGCCCTCAAGCCGCTGGGCATCAATCCGCCCAAGAAAGTCGATCCGATCAAGGAACGGTATCAGATTCAGGGCTGAAAGGCCGCTAACCTACTGATCGCTTCTCGGTAACCGCCTCCGGATCAAACGCCGCGAGCAAATTCTGCAGCATCACCGGATCGACCGGCTTCACCAGGTGCTGATCGAAGCCGGCGTCGGCGGTGTGGCGGCGGTCTTCTTCCTGGCCCCAACCGGTGACGGCAACGAGCAGGATATTCTGCCCCTCAGGAAGCTGGCGCATGCGGCGGGCAACTTCGAAGCCATCGAGCACGGGCATTCCCACGTCGAGCAGCACGATTTCGGGCCGGAATTCCGGCAGCGATTCCAGCGCGCTGGCGCCGTCGTAGGCGACATGCACTGCCGCCCCCATGAACTTGAGAAATAACCCCAGGCTGTCTGCGGCGTCGCGATTGTCATCAACCACTAGAATCCGCCGCTCGGCCAACGATGTGCGCGGATCAGGCAACCGCGGCTCCGGTGAGGGTGGCGGTTCCGGCTTCGATTTTTCCAGCGGAAGCCGGATCGTGAACTCGCTACCCTGGCCGGTGCCGGCGCTGACTGCTTCTACGCGACCGCCGTGCATTTCCGCCAGTCGCTTCACGAGTGTAAGACCGATGCCCAAACCTCCGGTGGTTCGCCGCCCCACAGACTGAATCTGGGCAAACATTTCAAACACGTGGCTGAGCTTGTCGCGCGGAATGCCGATGCCCGTGTCACGCACCGAAATCGCGACTTCCTCCCCTTCCGGCTGAGCCGTCAGCCAAATCTGCCCGCCAGGATCGGTGTACTTGGCCGCGTTATTCAGCAAGTTCGCGATGATCTGTGAGAGCCGAACCGAGTCGGCATTCAGCGTCAGCGGCTGTGGCGGGATGCTGATCGCCAGTTGATGTCCGGCTTCGTCGATCAGCGGCCGGCTGGTTTCCACCGCATTCAAGATCGCGGTAGCCAGCTCCATCGGCTTTCGCCGCAGCTCAATCTTGCCGCGCGAGATGCGCGAGACTTCGAGCAAATCATCGACCATCCGCACCAGGTGATCGACCTGCCGTTCCATCACCTCCTGAATTTTTTCTGCCGCGGGCGTCAGCTCGCCCGATAGTCGCAAAATGTGCAGCGAGTTGCGAATTGGCGCGAGCGGATTGCGCAGCTCATGAGCCAGCACCGCGAGAAACTCATCTTTCGAGCGATTGCTCGACTGCACCTCAGAATACAGCCGCGCGTTTTCGATAAATTCGACCGCCTGGCGGACACACAGATCGACCAGGTGCATCGCTCGGTCGGTCGACTTGCGCGGCGACTGGAAATGGGTGGATAAAACGCCGACGACACGGCCCGTGCGCGAGATCAACGGTACGCTTCGTACTGCCCGAAAACCTGCCAGCCGCGCCGCATCGCGAAAGTCATTGAAAAGGGGATCGGTCTCGATGTCTTCGACGATCACACGGCGTTTTTCGTTAAAACAAACGCCAACCGCGCCAACCCCGGACGGCACGCGCTGGACCAGGCTCAGAAAATCCGGCTCAAAACCCATGCTCGCGGCCAATTTGAGAGTGCCCGTATCGGGATCGGCCAGCGAAATCATTCCCATATCGGTATTTTCAATCGCCGCAGCCGTCCGCAGCGTCTCTTCGAGAACGACCTGCAAATCGAGCGTCTTCGACAGACGCGCGCTCATGTCGTGAAGCCGCCGCAAGTCGGCAAGCTGCGCCGCCAGCTCGTCCTTGAGCAGCACGAGGGCCTGCTCAGCCTGCTTTTTTGCCGTGATGTCGCGAGCAACCTTGGAAACGGCGATAACTTTTCCGTTGGCGTCGCGAATCGGAGAGATGGTCAGCGAGATATCCAGCCGCCGGCCGTCCTTCGTCACGCGGATCGTGTCGTAATGATCGATGCGCTCCCCGCGTCGCAGCCGGGAGAGGATTGCTTCCTCTTCATGTTGTCTTTCAGGGGGAATGATGACCGTGATCGGCTTGCCAATAACCTCGTCCGGCGTATAGCCGAAGAGCCGCTGCGCCCCTGAGTTCCAACTGCGAATCACGCCGGTCAGCGACTTGCTTACGATCGCATCATCCGACGATTCGACGATGGCAGCCAGCAAGCGCTGCGTTTGTTCAGCCCGATCGCGATCCGTGACATCGACCAGCACGTTGACGGCGCCGATAATTTGGCCCATTTCGTCGCGCAACGGGCTGGCATGCGCCAGCGCGCTGCGGCGTGTGCCATCCGGCCGCTCGATAACGATTTCCTGCCCCGTGAAATCCTGGCCGGTCTGCAAGGCCTTCGCCATCCAGCAATCATGATGCTGTATGGGCGAGCCATCGGATGAATACAGCTTGAAGGAACCGCAAAATCGATCGATGGGGTCGCCCAGCTTGGGCTTCCGACCCCAGAGCGTCGTCGCGTGGTCGTTAAAAAAAGTAATCAGCCCGTCACGGTCGCAGGTATAAGCCCCCGCCGGCAACCGCTCCAGCAATCGACGGAATTCTGCTTCACTCAGCCGGGCGTGAGTGCTGGCTTTCGCCGTGGACGTTGGCGGGGACGAAAATTCAGCAGACACTATGGACGAGCCTCATGATGGGCTTTGATTTCCCAATTTTTTACGGACCGCGACTGCGTCAGATGGCGACGACGATGATAGCATAGCGCTGGATCATGCTTGTCCTATTCTGCGTTCGCCCATTCCGCCCTGACCAAGAATCCGGCCCGGCAAACGAACCGCGACAAAATGTCGTGGTACGAATCTCCTGCTAAGTGCAAACGGTACGCCGTTTCTTCATCGCTCGGCCACGATCGTGTAATTGAGCACCCGCGACCCGCCGATTTCCTCAGCCCGCAACCACAGCTTTTTCCCGATCAGCTCTTCCCCTTCCGGCAAGACGAACTTCAGCGTCGTTGGTTCGCGGCCCAGATTGATTACCTGCCGCGTCTGCCGTCGCCGGTCGGGCGCGAACAGAACACATTGGAAGCTCAGCGGCCGGTCCGAGAGATTTGTCAAATGCTCCTCGACGATCAGCGCCCCATTTTTTAATCCCGATGTCATTTCCACCTGAACGTCGTCGAGTCCCAGCTGCAGCGTCCGATGGACGCTGAAGTGGTGGCCCGCCACGTCAAACTCCAGCCGCACCGGCTGCGGCCCGCTATTGGCATCCGCCATCAGCGTCACCGGCAGCGGCAACCGTATTTCTTCGCCGGCCGCGATCTTGAACCGAGTTGGCCGTGGATCGAAGCCCCAGGTTTTGGGCGCAAAGAGCGTCAGCTCTCCGCTTACGCCTTGGGGAAAAGTATTCTTCATTCGCAGCATCAAAGTTTGCTCGCGGCCCGCGATACTCGAAAGCTGCGAGTTTTCAAACGTCAATGCCGATTGCCAACGCGCCACGCCTTCGCTCAGCCCGGTGATAAACGTCGGCAGCGGCCCAATCGGCAGCTCATAGACCTTGCGGCCGTCTTCGTCGCGCGTCTTCGGTTTCGACCCGCGGCCCCACACGTCGATCTGCTCGATCCCATCAGCCAGATCAATTCTTTCCGATGTCGGCCGATCACTCCACAACGCAACCACGGCGATGCCACCCCGCGCAAATACATGGCCAGTCGTCCCGCCCGGAAGTTGCATCGGCCCCAAATACTCCGCCCCGCCAAGCAACATCGCCGTCGTCCGCCAGGGAACAAACAAATCTCCCGGCGAGCCGTTCTCCTGCATGATCCCGGCGTCGCTGCTGAACGGCTGCGGCATAAAAATCGCCTGCACTCCTGCCATCTTCGCTGCCAGCATTCGCTGCACGAGGTCCTGCAGTCGCACTTCGCTCGAATATTCATCCCGCGCCAGCGGCGAAATCTGCATCCAGCGCCGCGTCAACGGCGCTACGGCTCGATTGACCGCCGTCGGACGACCTGCAACCGCCGCCGATCCGCGTCCCAACGACACGCTTGTCGTCTTACCCCGCTTTTCCGACGGCTGCGACGGAACCTCGCCATCCGCCATGGCCGCTGGAACATAGATGGCCGTTTCCTCCGCGGTCAGCGGTGGATCGACGCTATAACACAAACACGACCACGGGGCCCCGCGCGGCCCCGTCGCCTTCGGCGCCGAATAAATCCACCGCCAATTGATCCCTAAATAAATTTGCTGTCCGTATTGCTCCAAATGCTTCTTAATCTCCGCAACTTTCTTCTCAAGCTGCGGATGACCCACAAAGCTGATATCCGTGTCGTTGCCAAGCTGCCACCAATGCACCTTCAGCGATAGACGCGTCATCGTCGGCGCGACTGCCGGCTGCCACAGCTCGGGCTCATCAAACACGGTCGCCACTGGTAGCCGTCCCTGGTCGCGGAACACGGCCCGCAGCTCCGCCGGCGGCTGATCGAGAATGCCGACCAGCTCGATTCCTTGAATGCTGAGCTGCTCCGCGAACCAGGCAATGCGATCGGTCGCCGCGGTCTCTTTCGGATCGTGCCACACGGGCATCTTCACCCAGCCAAGTCCGCTCTGGCCCAGCAGATTCGCGAGTTTGCCGTAGTCGATCATTTCTTCGCCGCCCGGCAGCGTCCAGCCGAATTCGCTCTTGGGCGGAGTCTGCAGCGGCCGTAAATAGGCAATGGTCTGCGTCCGATCGAGCAGCACATCGTCCGAATCTTCGCCGAGCAGCGAGGCTCGCACGCGGTAAAAGCCAAAATCGGGAAACGGCGGCGTCCAAGCCGTCTGACCGGCGTAACCATCCGCCGGCAACTCCTTCGCCGCCCATTTCGCCGCATCCGCCGCCGAGAGGAGCGCCGCGCTCGATTCCGACAGCAACTTGCCGTCATGATCGCATAGTTCGAACCGCACCCGCGGATTGCGCGCCCGAATGCCCGACACCGAGCAGACCAGTTCCGGCGAGTCCTTCTTGCCATAGATGCCCATCGACCCAACCGATGTGAGCTGCATCCGTGGCAGTCGCATGATCCGCAAATCGTCGAACCATGCTCGCCCCCTCAAATCCTCGTGCTTGTCCAGCGGCGCTAAATGCAGCGACACGACCGCCTTCGCGACTTTCTCGCTCACCGCGTCAATCGGTCCTAGCTCGATCGTCTGCCACTCCGGGCACTTGGTCAGCGGCTGCGTGACATGCTTCTGCACCTCCTGGCCTTCGTCATTCACGAGCGTCAGCTCCACCCAGGCGCCATCGTGCGCCAGCCCCACAGTCTTGATCCGCACCGACAACGCCAGGCTGAACTGCGTGCTTACCGGCTGCGGCGCACTCGAAATCACCGCCCCGCCGCCGTTCAGCTCGATTTCCAAACAGTGATTGGCGGTCTTCCGACTCCCGACTCCCGACTCCCGACTCCCATCCCCTCCCTCGGGAACAATACCGACTTTCAAAAACTCCGGCAGCTCGCGGGAATGCTTCCGCGTCCAACCATCTGGCCAACCGTCATAATCGCGGTCCGTGCGCTCCTCAAAATCACAATTGAGCACATCCCCCGCCATCACCGACCCAGGCTCGCTAGGAGCGGCCGCGAGCAGCGATAGAATGACAACTAAAGACGTCACAACTTATTTCCTATTGCCTACTGCCTATTTCCGAATTGCTAACGGCCCAACCCTATGCTCCAAATCAAGTTAGGCATCGAACTAGCCACCCTGCGGATGCCCCTCAAAAAAGCCTTGCTCACCGCTCGTGAACTGGGGGCTGAGGCCGTGGAAATCGACCTCCGCAAGGAGCTTTCTCCGGACGATCTGTCCCGTACAGGCATACGTTCCGTGCGGAAAATGCTGGATGATCTGAATTTGCGGCTGGCAGCGGTCGCCTTCCGCACCCGCCGCGGCTACGCCGACCTGTCCGAACTTGACGCCCGCGTTGATGCCACCAAAAAGGCCCTCACGGCTGCCTACGAGCTCGGCACCAGCGTCGTCATCAACCACATCGGCCACATCCCGCCCGAAACCGACGTCAGCGCGCGCAGCACTCTCCTCGACGTCCTCGCCGATCTCGGACACCACGGCCAAAAATGCGGCGCCTTCCTCGCCGCCGAAACCGGCGCTCAAGGGGGCGAAGAACTCGCCGCCTTGATCCAATTACTGCCCCCCGGCTCCCTCAACATCGACTTCAACCCTGCCAACCTCATCATCAACGGCCACTCCCCCACAGCCGCCATGCGGGCCCTCGCTTCCCACGTCGTCCACTTCCAGGCCACCGACGCCACCCGCGATGTCGCCCAGGGCCGCGGTATCGAAGTTCCGCTCGGCCAAGGCACCGCCGAACTCCCCGAGCTGCTCGCTCTCCTCGAAGAACAACAGTATCGCGGCTACCTTACTATCTCGCGCCACGACAGCCGTTCGCCAATCGAAGACGTGAAGCAGGCGATGACGTTTTTGCGGAACCTATAAAATCAGTGGCGATTCAACCGGGCCAGCAGCTCCGCGTCGATCTTGCTTTTCACGGTGCGGCGATCCAGATGAATCCGCCGAGCGGCTTCTTCGTAGCTGCCGGTTTGCGAATAAACCAGCGTGCAATAGCGGGACAGCAGGTCGTCGGCAATCAGCGAGCCGGAGAGAAATTCGGCGGCAAGCTGTTCGTGCGAATTAGCGGCGAGTGTGTTTTTGGCCGGGCGCTGCGGTCGATAATGCCGGCGAATTATCAGATTGCGAACGCACTGCTCAAGCTCGCGTACATTCCCAGGCCAGTCATAATCCGTGCTTAAGTTTGTAGTGATCCAGCGCTGGATATCGGCAGCCAACGCGCTGGCACCGTCGCCGGCAATGCGTGTCGTCAAGTGCAGCACCAGGTTGCCCAAATCTTCCGGGCAATCGTCCAGTTGCTCGCGCAGCGACGGTGTGGTGATGATATCGGAGCAAATCCGGTAATAAAAATCCTCGCGAAAGCTGCCGTCGGCGATTCTGGCGAACAGGTCCTGATTGGTGGCGACGATGAGCTTGCCGTGAAACGTACGGTCGGTCGTCTCGCCGAGTCGCTGAAATGTTCGCCCTTGGAGTACGCGGAGGAGTTTTACCTGGATGCTGACATCCAGCTCGCCGATTTCGTCGAGGAAGACCGCGCCCAGCGGCCGGCAGACTTCCAGCCAACCCGCGCGGTCGCTGACCGCGCCTGTAAACGCCCCGCGGCGATGGCCAAATAGCTCTGATTCGATCAACGTCGACGAGAGGGCCGAGAGGTTTATCGCGTGGAATGAGTCGCCAAGCTCGTCGGCGAATCGCTGTTTGTCGGGATTAAACGGAATGAACCGCGACAGGCCGATCGCGCGGGCCACGAGCTCTTTACCAGTGCCGGAAGGGCCGCTGATAAGCGTCGTGAAATCGCCCATGCGGCTATAGAGCGTGCGGCGGCAAAACCGCATGTCGTGCGTGAACAGCGACTGCCACACTGAGGCGCGGAGTCGCGCCGCGGGGAGCGAACCGCCTATGATCGAATTGAAGATGTGTGTGAACGCGCGGCGAATTTGAAAAAAACAGGCTAGAAGGTGCGCGGCGTCCGCGGGGTTGGGCGTTGGCTGTCCGGGGACGCTCAAGAGCTGCTGATAGTCGCTCAGAAACTGTTTCCAAAACGGCACGGGGCGCGATTTGGTCGGCGCGATGAGCGACGCGTCGGTTAGGTCGCCCAAGAATCGGCGATAGCGCAGATAGAGGAGATACTCGACGAGCTCGGTATAGACGTTGAGCTCGCCGCGGACCGGTTTTTCGCCACTGTCGAGGCGCTGGCGAAGCTGAACGACAAGGTGCTCCGTTCGCTCGTTCACTTGCGTGACGTTGGGCCGCTCGTGCTCGTGGCTGGAATCTCGGCTCCATACAGCCGACCTTTCGTCGAATGCTTCGCCGAGCGCAGAGCGTTCCAGCTCGATCCGCTCGGGCAGGAACGGGTTGCAATAACAAAGATCGGCGACGGCTTGGGCAAAGCCGCGGTCGGCAGGCGTGAACAGGGACATAACGACCTCGCTGTGCATTTAATGTACTTCGCTTGGCATTCGATGCACATAAAAGCAATCGACGTTTCGTTGTGCTCTAAGCAAGCGGCGGGCATAAGTGCTGTGGCGTATGGAACTTGTGGCGCTGTGATCGATATGGCTCGACATTTGAGTTGGCCAACAAGTGAGCCGATTCACAGTTTCGAACCATTTCATTTCAGGGAGACCAGCCATGTTGAAGAGCTATCGAGTGTTCGGTCCGCTGTTGCATTTAGCGATCGCCGTCCTCTTTGCGGCGGGCGGCGCTGCTGCCACTCGCGGCTGGGCCGCGGGCTTATTGGTTGCCGATGGCGGCTTCGGCGGGGCGCTGGAAATCAAAGAACAGGATGTCAAGGTCACGATCAACAACGGCGTGGCGGTGACTGAAGTTGAACAAGTGTTTTTGAATAAGGAAAACCGCATCGTCGAGGCGCTCTACACGTTTCCTGTGCCGCGGGCGGCAAGCGTCGCGAACTTCAGCATGTGGATCAACGGAAAAGAAATGATCGGTGAAGTCGTCGAAAAGGAGCGGGCGCGGCAAATCTATGAGAGCTACAAGCAGCAGAAGCGTGATCCTGGCCTGCTGGAACAAGTCGATTACAAACGGTTCGAGATGCGAATTTTTCCGATCCCTGCCGGCGCGGAGCAGCGCGTCAAGATCACGTATTACCAGGAACTAGATTTTGACCATGACGAGGCGACGTACATTTATCCGCTGTCGACGGCGACGCGCCGCGATGCGCTGCAGCGGACGACTGGGAAATTCGCGCTGACGCTGGATGTGAAGAGCGAGGTGCCGATCGAGCAGATGGAGAGTCCGTCGCATGCCGCTCAATTCGTGATCGCCAAGCATTCGCCGAAGTATTGCCAGGCGAGCCTGGAAACGACGGCGGGCGACTTGAGCCGCGATGTGGTAATCGAGTTCAAAACGCAGCGGCCGCAGACGGGGATTGATGTGATTGCATCGAAGCAGGCCGGGGAGGACGGGTATTTCCTGCTCACATTGACGGCGGGCAAAGAGCTGGAGGAGCTGAACCGTGGGATGGACTACGTGTTTATCCTCGACATCTCGGGGAGCATGGCCAACGACGGGAAACTGGGAATATCGCGGCAGTCGATGGGTGCGTTCATCAACGCACTCGGTCCGGAGGATCGATTCGAGATCATGACGTTCAACGTGGGTGTAAATTCGCTGTTCCAGCGATTGACGTCAGTCGATGAAGTTGCGACGCGTGCGGCACAGACGTTTGTCGAAAGTCAGCAAGCCCGCGGCGGCACGGTGCTGCGGCCGGCGCTGTCGGCGGCGTATCGCTATCACGATTCGGACCGGACGCTGAACGTCGTCTTGCTTTCGGATGGAATGACGGAACAACGGGAGCAGCAGGAGCTGCTATCGCTGATTCGCGAGCGTCCGGCGGGGTCGCGGGTTTTCTGCATCGGTGTGGGAAATGAAGTGAATCGACCACTGCTGACGCAATTGGCCGAGGGGGCGGGTGGATTGGCGGCGTTTGTGTCGCAGGAAAGCAGTTTTGAGCGGCAGGCGCAGGCGTTTCGCCGCAAACTGCTGCGTCCGGCGGCCAGTAATGTGCACCTTAGTTTTGGCGGGGCGACCGTTTATGACGTGGAGCCGCAGCAGCTACCGAATCTCTATTTTGGCGCGCCGCTGCGGGTTTATGGGCGGTATCGGGGTGGCGGAGCTGTGCAGGTCAAATTGGAGGCGGATGTGCTTGGCGCGCCGCTCAAGCAGACGTTGGATGTGACGCTGCCGGAGCGCGAAAACGGCAATCCGGAGATTGAGCGGATGTGGGCAGGACATCGCGTTGAGCGGCTGATGGCAGCCGATCGCGAAGCCGGCTCGATTCGTGCCAATAAAGACGAGATCGTGCGGCTGTGTGAGGGGTATTCGATCACGAGTGAATATGCGTCGTTCATCGTGCTGGAAAATGACGCCGAGTATCAGCGGTGGTCGATTCAGCGGCGGAATGCCACGCGCGTGTCGCGCGACCGGAATGCGCAGGTAGCTTTGCGGAAGGAATTGGAACAGATGCGGGATGCAGCGGTGGCGAAACTGAGTCCGGATCAACCGAGTGCCGAAAGGAAGGTCGAGCGAGCGGCGGTTGAGCCGACGAGGTTTTCGACAAGTACACCGAACCAATCGGTTGCACCGAGTGTTCCGAGTCCTCCGGCCGAGACGACGCGGAATCGGAACATTTCCATGCCGTCCATGCCGAGCGGCGGAGGAGGAGGTGGCGGCGGTTGCAGTTCGGGTCCAGTCGATTCGGTTTTGTTGGTGGGGCTGATCGGTTTGCCATTTGCGGCCCTGCGATCGCGGCGGCGGAAACGGTAGCCGCTTAGATCGTGAATAGATCGTTGCGGAGCGCCAGCTATTTTGTCTGGCGCTCCACTGTGTCTTGGAGAGTGGCTAGATCGACACGGTCGCCGGATTTGGGAAATGGGTATGGTTGGAGATACCACTCTTCGGTGAAGGAGGCGGCTTCGCCGGGGGCGAGGCGTTCACGGGGGCCGATGGGTTCGAGCTCGACGCGGTTGCCAGGCGGATACCAGACGGAGATGGTGAGGCCGGCGGCTTCGTTGTAGGGGCGGTCGGGGAATGTCGCGAAACGCTTCGTGAAGAGGAGATCGCCGGGCATGAGATAGGCGAGCCAGCCGGCGTAGGAGTCGAAGCCGAGTTTTGGCTTTCGAGGGGGACCGAGAATTTCGAGGAAGCCGTCGCGCTCGCGGATGTTGTCGTCCTTGGCTTTGACGTTGATGAGGCCGCCGTCTTCGTAGAGGGCGTATTTGCTGGGGAAGCGGCTTTTGCCTGCGAGCGGAATGAAGCAGATGCCGTTACCCAGGGCGAAGGAGCGGCCCCAGTGGCAATATTCTTTGGGCTCAGTGGAGATGTTGATGATGGTTTGGCGGCAGGAGAGCAGACCGCGACCACTGGTCGCGGCTTTGAGCTCGAAGTCGCGGATGAGTTGGACGCCGGTGGCGTCGTCGCGCTGGCTGATGAGGCGGGCGGAATAGGCGCCGGTGATTTCGGCCGTCCACTGGCCCGCGAAGAGTTTTTGATGCGGGGGCGTGGTCATCTCGGGGCCGAAATCGAAGCGGCCGGCGGTGACGGCGGGTTGGCGACCGCTCTTGGGAGGGCCTTCCTGGTCGTCGAGATAGAGGCAGTTTTTGCCGTCGATGGAAAATTCGAGCGGACGGCCGCCGACTTCGGGGCAGAGGACGGCGCGGATGTTGCCGCGCTTCAATTCGACCGCTTGTTTGTAGCCGTGGTACTCGATGAATTTGGCGGTGGCCGATTCCGATCCACGATGGGCCGTGACGGCGGCTTCGGTAAAGGCGTCGCGCACGTCGGAGGCGTCGCTGTTGCCGAAGTTCTGACGCTGGATCATGAGGACGAAGATCAGGCCGCGCGCTGGATCAGTCCAGCCTTGTGTTCCCCAAGCGCCGCCGTGGCCGAATGTGCCGGGCGAGAGAAGACGCGTGACGCCTTGTGGTTTTTCGACGACGCACCAGCCGAGGCCCCAGCCGTTGCCGGGGGTGAAACCGGTGATGATGCCGGGCGTGTGGATGCGGAGCATTTCGGCGGTGGATTTTTCGCTGAGGAGGCGCGTTCCATTCAGTGAGCCGGCATTGAGGATGCATTGATAGAAGCGGGCCATGTCGGCGGCGGTAGAGTAGAGGCCGCCGGAAGGACCGGGAGTTCGCTGCTGAGTGGGATCGGGAATTTCGGCGGCTTCGAGGAGACCCCTTTCTTTGCCGGGCTTGTAGGTAACGGCGAGGCGCTTGGCTTGTTGCGGCGTCAGCTGAAATGCCGAGTCCTTCATGCCGAGCGGGTCGAAGATGTGTTTCTTCAAGTAGTCGGCGTACGATTCGCCGGAGGCGATTTCGATGAGGCGGCCGGCGATCGTGATGCCGCTGGAATATTGCCATTTCGTGCCGGGAGCGAATTCGAGCGGGAGTTTTCCAATGGCGTTGGCGATCTGCTCGTTCGTTGGATTATCGCCGATGTTACCGGGAGACGTGGCGAGACCGGCGGTGTGAGTGACGACGTCTTTGATGGTGACGGGCCTTGCTGGTGAGCCGTCTTTGAGTTTTTGGTTGGCGAAGGCCGGGATGTGTTTTGAGACCGGATCGTCGACGGCGAGCTTGCCTTGTTCGATGAGCATCATGAGGGCCGTCGAGGTGATCGGCTTGGTCATGGAGGCGACGCGGAAGATGGTGTCGGGTTCCATGGGGCGATTGGCGGCGATGTCGGCTTTGCCGACGGCGGCGAGGTGGACGACGCGGTCCTTGGTGGCAATGAGCGTCACGCTGCCTGCGATTTTGCCGTCAGTGATACATTGCTCCATGCGTTTGGAGATTTCGGCGAGGCGGGTGTCGTCGAAGCCGGGCTCGGCGGCGAAGGCAGTCGCGGCGAGGACAAAGAACGCGAGCAGAGTAAGGTGTCTGGTCAATAGAAAAGAGATCAAAGGAAATGGAGAGTTGGTCATTGGGTTCACACCGTTGATTTTCACACAGAGGCACAGAGGCACGGAGAACACAGAGAGGGAAGGAAAGAAATGAGTTTACTTGGTTTGGAAGAGTGTGTTGGCAGGATTACGTGTTTCATGGTGGAGAGTTGTTTTTCCCTTGCTGATGCGTCGGCTTGGCATGGCAGGCTGGAAGCCTGCCACACTTTAGACGGTGAAGGTGATGGAGCGGCGGAGGGGGGCGTCGGTGTTGGGGCGGCGGAGGGTGACGGTGGCGGTGTGGCGGCCGGGAGGGGCGTCGGGCCAGTTGTAGAGGTGGTAGGCATCTTCGAGGACGCCGCCCTCTCGGTGGCGCTCGATAAGGTCGGGTTCGACGGGCTGGCCGGCGACAGTCAGGCCGACGAATTCGACGAGGGGGGCTTTGGGGAGGCCTTGGGCCGTGTTTTCGCGGGCCAGGCGGACACGGATAGCGATGCCGCGCTCGGGGCGGCCGGTTTCGAGCTCGTCTTTGGGTGTCAAAGCGACGAGGGAGGCGAGGGGCCGCTCGATCGCCGGGTTGTCCCACCATTGCCAGGATTTCCATTGTTCGCGGACGACGTCAATTACTTCGGGTAAGCCGTGCATCCACGTTTTGCCGCCGCTGACACCGTCGTGGCGGACAGCGACGACGCGGTTGAAGCGGAGGGCTTCGAGCCAGCCTTGCCACGTGGGCTGTTCGGCGAGAAACAATGTCCGAAAGCCGGTAGTCATGTCGGCGAACCACCAGGGCTCGGGCCCGTGGGCGTCCTGCAGCGCGACGAAGGGGATTTGGCCGCGATAGCGCATCAAGAAGGGTTCGGTGTTGGTGAAGTCGGGATTGCCGAAGTGGAAGGTGCTGATGGCGGCGTAGCCAAAATTCGCATTGGGACCAAACAGAACGGAATCATCGAGGAGCATGCGGACAAGCGGTTCGTTCTCGCCGAACTGCCAAATAAGTCGATAGCCCATTCTTTCGAACGTGCTTGCGGCGCGCCCCAGGAAGCTGCGCTTCATTGCTTCAACAGCGGGTCGATCGCCACTGTTTGGTTTTTCGCCTTTTTTGAGTCTTGTGTTGGGTGCAAAGGGCGGTTCAATGCCGAGTCGATGTACTTGGAATTCAGGCCACGACACCGGTTGTTGACCAGCCAAGGACGGACTGATTTTCGCATCTGGCTGTCCGATAACGTCGCCCATGTGACTGTAGGCGCCCATGCCAGGAACATTAATCCATGTGCCGTATTCTTCATTCGCGACGAAGAACTTGACACTAGCACCCTGCTGCGTGGCAATTTGCTGCGCTCGCATAATCCATGCTGGCTTGGCGTTTTTCGCGCCCCAAAGATGGATGCCGAGGGAATCGGCAAGCTCGACGGCGTCGGCGGGACTGCCTTGGCCGTGGGCTTCGATCTGGATGGAGAAGACTTTGAGGCTGAATGGTAGCGAGGCAACTGCGGCCTGTCTTCGGCCGGCTGGATCGGTTGCTGTAGGCAACGAGGCTGGCTTACCAAGGAAGCCGAGAGCCGAGAGCGTGTCGAAGGCATAGTAAGTGGCGAGGGGGTTGCTGAGCCAGCCGGGGCGATCGCCGAAGCCGTCGTCGTCGTTGCGGAGGGAATTCAGATAGTCGAGGCAGGCGCGCGGATCTTTAGGCCTGGCACCGAGAGCTCGTAGCGAGTGAACGGCGGCCCAGGTGTACGCGACGTCGTCCCAGCCGCCGATGCCCCAATTCTGCATGCCCGCCACGGCGGCTATTTTGAGCTTGGAACTTTTTTCAACGCCGATGGCAATGCCCGGCTTGTTTGGGTCGACGCGTGAAGGCTGATAACAAAAGCCGCCGGAGGGCATCTGGCAACTTTGGAGCCAGGCGATGGTTTCGTTTTTGTTGGGGGTGAATTGTTCAGGCGATGGAGCAAGTGCCGCGCGGGTTTGGAGGCCCCACCAGGTATTGAGGACGTGGCCGTCGGAACCATCTTCGGCAGGAGTGTTGTTGAACGTGCCGTTTTTACGGCGGCGGGAATTGACGTAGTCGATGAAGGGGGCGGGGGTTTCGCTCAGCGGCAGATCGAGGAGCTGGCGGCAGAGGATGGGGGCGATTTCTTGTTGGAAGACGGGATAGCCGTGTTGTTCGTATTGCTTGGGATAGTTTCGCGGCTCTTTCCAACTGGTGACGAGGTCTTTGAAGTCTGCAATGTCCTCGCCGAGCCAGACGAGGGCTTGGATTTGTTGCCAGTCGAAGTGTTTTTGGATGCGGTCGAGTTTTTTGAGCTCGCGGGGGTGATGGGTGCGGATGAATTGGGCGAGGGCGGGGATGTTGGGCGGGTCCAGCTTGAGGAGGTGGTAGCAGCCGATCACGGCGAACGTGGGCGTGAGGTGGGAGTGGTCCTGGCCTTCCCAGCCGTAGCCGCCGTCACCCTTGGCGTGGGACTCAAGATATTTGACGATCGCGACGATCCAGGTGGGCGACTTCTGAGAGAAGGCGGCGGTGGGCAGGGCGGAGGCCGCGGCCGCGGCAGCGGTGGCCTTGAGAAAGTTGCGCCGGCTGGCCATTGTTGAGTTCCCTACTTGTGAGGGGATCGAAACCTGGGAGCGGAGACCGGTGAGCAGGGGTTTCGCGTTTGGCTATGACGGAGTGGTTATCGATTTATTGTGGAAATAATTGGTCGTTTGGCGTAAATGCGAGCAGTTTTGGAAATGGGTGAGCAGTCCCTGACGGAGGGGTGTTTGTATTTAACGCAAAGATCGCGAAGGTGAGCAAAGGCCGCAAAGAGCAGCCTGTGGCAGGAATTGGACGGAGCGCAGTTGGAGACGGAAAACGGTCATGGTTTCCTTGATGAACCATTTGTACAGTATTGATCAGTGATGTCAACAACTGAGGGTGATTGGACGCAGATTACGAGTAGCCATTCATGCTGGCGAAAGAATGACGCCGACCAATTCTTCGCATCGGTGCCCGCGACCGGCAGAGGGGGTGCCCCGGCCCGCCGCAGGAGCGTGGGAGCGAGGAAATTGATCTGTTCCCTACTCAAACCCCTCACCCCCATCCCCTCTCCCCGGAATACCGGGGCGAGGGGAGCCAAGAAGACTCCGGGGCGCTTATGTCAAATATTCCGGGCACCTACGATGCTGGCGTGAACGGTTACGATTACGAAGCTGCATTGTGGCTTGATTCGCGAGAGACCGCGCCTAGGGCTGGCGAGTGGGGTACGTGTTTACGATGGGCGCGGCCTGTTGCGGGACCGGTCGCAACCAATCTTGACTGGCCTGATTCACGGCGCCGCCGAGCGTGTTGAGAAGTCGCTGGCTGGCCCGATCGAGCCGCTGCTCAACGTATTGAGGGCTCGCGGGAGTTGCTTCGATTCGCGGTGGCAGGCTTGGAGCACCCCGCTGGTTGAAAGGCTGGGCGTTATCGGCCCACGGCTGCGGGGACTGGGTCCGGAGATCTGTCGTTTGCAGGGGCAATGTTTCTTGCGGCACCTGGCCCGCAGAAACCGACGGCCGTAAGTTTACGCGCGGGAGCACGGAGACGATTGCCACGACAGCGGCGATTTCAAATAGCACGCTGAAGGCAAAGCTGATGGGATTCTTGCTCGACATGGCGGACTCCATTTCACCTGAGGCTTCGCGCTCCGCGTGACGTTTCGGTCCAGCGCGAGGGGGTCCTTCAGTTCACAAGGGTTGCGTCTGTGTCTGATGCAATGCCAATACCAGATTCTGACTTTTTTGTAGTCAAAGCTCCAATACGTGATCTGGTCAGCTTTTGCGATTTATGGTCGGTCAGCCGCTAGCGGGCCGGCTTTTTCAAGATCGTTGCAAATTCGGTCCAGCGGCGTCTCAAGGCGAGAATCGCTGCGCCCTCAAAATGAGCCGCGCGACCGCACTAGCCTGCATTTCTCATAAGTAACCACGCTTGCATCCCAAACTCTGCGTGGCAGCGGTAGTCATTGAAGCTTTGCTTCTTCCTGGTGCCGAAGCGGAGCTTCGTTAAGTAAGTTCCCAAGCGGAGCTTGGGAACTAGGCGGTCTCGCGTCGTGAGAAATGCGGGCTGGCGGCGATGCTAGCGGCGCTTAGAATGGACGTATGAACTGGCTTTTCACATTAAGACCCCTGATCGCGCCTTCTGCCGCCGCGTTATGGCTGGTAGGTCAACAAACGGTTTCGGCCCAAACGCTGTTGGCCCAAACGGGGACGTCCAAAACGGCTATTGGCTGGGGAATCGTTCTCTTATGCATTGGCCTGGGCCTGCTGGTCGTCTGCCGGCCGAGCAGCCGCAATCCGCTCGAGAAAAAGAAGACTGTGAAAAAAAAGAAGTAGCGGATGTCAGTAGCGTACGACGCGTTTCATCAGCCAAGCGCCGACGCCGCAGAGAATCAAGTTGGGGATCCAGATGATGTATGGCGGCAGGCTGCCGGCTTTGGCACGGTCGCAGCAGCCCATCAGCAGTGGGTAATACGACAGCAAAATTGGCAAGAACGACATGCCAAAGCGCGTCATCACGTCGGCCCGCTTCAGCAGAATTGCCAGCGGCGCGCCAATCAGCACGAACGCCAGGGTGCTAAAGCCGTTGGCCCATCGCCGCCACGGCTCGGCTCGCAGCCGAAACAGCCGATTTCGGTAATCCGCCAGTTTTTTTCGCTTTTCCTTCCAGACTGCTTCACTGAGGTCTTGCAGTTCGCCGGTGACCAATGCCAAGGCCGACTGAGCGGCCAGCGAGCGCTCCATTTCATCGATACGACGAATCTGCGCCGGAATTTCGCTCGTGATTTGTCGCAGCGGCAGATTGGTCGGGCTGCCTTCGCGGATTTCGCGGGCCGAGAAAAAATTGAGCGAGAATTCTTTCACTTCGCGGCCCGGAATGAAGCTGTGAATATTCGGCTGCATCTCGATTTCACAGTCGGTCAAAGTCAGGATCATCACATTTCGCGAGAGATCGGCCTTTAACTCCGCTTCGGTAGCTGAAATGCGCGCCGCGGGCATCTCGCCTGACGCTTGAAAATTCATGATCGGCCGAATCAGTTTCCGGTCCTGCACATCCTTCACGATGATCGAGAATTTCTGCGTCGAATACGCGCGCTGCGTTCGCAGCATTCCATAGGCGATTTCTTCGACCGACTGAATCACGACCCGCTGGGCCCCGACCGCGCCCCAGGAAAACGCCAAGTCCGTCAGCCACACACCAACGAGACTCAAGGCGAACGCCATCAGCCACGCCGGCCAGAGCAGAACCACCGGCGTGATGCCTAGCGCCTTGGTCGCAATCACTTCGTTATCCGCGCTCATGCGGCCATAGACGAAGCAGACGGTGAACAACATCGCGCACGGCGCCGCATAGGCGACGGCCATCGGCAGCGAAAACGGCAGCAGTCGCAGCGTCGGCCCCAGGCCCAGATTCATTCGCGACGCTTCCAGGACCACCACCATCAGCACCAGCACGCACGTCAGCCCGACCAACACGACCGCCAGCCAGCCGATCAGCTCGGTCGTGATAGAGCGGGTAATGGAGGACATCGTGGGTCGAGCAGGCGAGCGCGGAACGAGGTGACACAAGCCGCTTGCGGCGGGGAGCAAGGCGGATTGCAAAAGATGCCAGTTTTTGGCGATCTAGGCGGCGGCGGAAGTTTACCAGACGCCCGGCTGCCGCCCAATCGCAATCGCAGCGGCGAAAACCGGGCACCGACGAGCGACGCTGGCGCCGCTAGCTCAAAAGCCGTTAAAGCTGTTGCCCGCATGCGAACCGAATAGTAAGAATCACCCTCCGCGCGCCCTGGCCATCCCTTTTTAGCCACCGCTTGGAACAACACCGCTTCGTGCCCCTGTTGCCACTGCTTTTGATTCTGTCGTCGTCCGGCGATTTCGCCGGCGAACTGGCTGCTGCGCCTCAGTCCACGTTTCTGAGCGAATCGGTGCTCGAGCCGTTTCCACCGCTTCCGGCCGCCGCCTCAGATATGCCGTCACAGGCAAGCGGCGAGCAGTTATTTCCCAATTCCTCGGTGGTCATCACCGAAACACCAGAGATCGCGCCGCTCGCCTCCTGGCAATCGGGCTACTTAGGACTGCTCGGCGACGAGGGCAAAGCTCTCGCCGGTTTTTACGATCCGTTCTCTTTCCAATTCGCCTACGGCGACAACGGCTATCAGCCCTACCGCCTGGGCTGGTATTCGTATAACGACTTTGTGCTCATGAGCCGGTCGCCGACTTCGATCGGCGGCGATTTTCAAGACTTGCAATGGAATGCGTGGGTTCGATACGCCCACTTGCATCAAGCCTGGCCCGTTGTCTTCTCCTGGACCGGATGGATGAACGGAAAATTTTGGACCGGGCCAACTGGCATCAGTCTGCCGGCCGGTGGCGCTCAGTTCATTTCCGATTTTCAGTGGGCGTCCGCCAGCACCGGCCCGTGGAATTGGCAAATTGGCTTCACACCGCAGATCAACGGGACGTTCAACGACCGCATCAACTCGAACGCCCTCATGGCCGACGCCCGCGCTGTTCTGCTCTGGCGTTACTCTCCCCAGTGGCTGTTCGCCTTCGGCGGCGCCTACTGGAATCGAGCGACCGATCATCTCATTCCCTATGGCGGAGCGATTTGGGCCCCCAACGACCGCTGGGAGTTTCGTTTTATGTTTCCACGCAGCCGGGCGAGCTACTACGTGGGCCGCTTCCGTGGCGCGGACACCTGGTTGTACGCCGCGGGCGAATACAACCTCGAAGGCTATCAGATTGATCTTCAAGGCCCGCGATACACCACGCGCGGCGAAACGAGCGACTACCGGGTCTTGCTCGGGGGCAGTGCCACGACGGGCATCTGGACCCTCTTTGCCGAAGCCGGCCTCGTGACCGACCGCGCGTTTCGTTTTCGTGGGCGGGCACCCGATTTCACAATGGCCGATTGCGCGATACTGCGAACGGGTTTGCTGTTTTAGTTTCAGGTGCTAGCACTATTTGGCTGCTTCGGCATTGCGCTGCCCTTATGTGGCTTGGGTAAAATTTGCCCTTTCGGGGAAAAACTGCCGTTGTCGTGATTTCAGGGGTTGTCATATAACCAGAGGCCGTGGCGCATGTGGAATGGATCTCCCCAGGCGCAATTTTTGGCTCTCGAATGGGCAGCGGTCAGGGAATTGGCTGCTGACGGCTTTCAGCCGGCTTGTCGAGCGCGAGCGATTGTTGAATTATCGCGGCCGCGTATTGTCGCAGCGTGGCGAGCGATTCATCGGGAAAAGGAGATCCTCCCATGCTCGTCTTGTCTCGCAAGGAAAACGAAAAGGTTCTGTTTCCGCATCTGGGCATTGCCGTCCAGATTCTGAGGGTAGCCGGCGGCAAGGCCCGCCTCGGCGTCGAAGCTCCAAACGATGTTTCCGTCGTCCGGCATGAGATTGCCAACGACGAGCAACTCGCTGAATTCACTCGGCGGCTGATGGCTTCCGCCGCGGGGGCCAATCACAAGCGCCGTAACGAGCTACAGACGGTCTTGCTCGGGCTGTGCCTGATTCAGAAACAGCTGGCCTGCAATCTGATCGACGAGGCGGAGGAGACGCTCAGCGATTTGATTGGTCACATCACTTCTCTGCAGTCTGAAAACACTGAGCCGCGGCCTGTCAGCAGCGTCGCATCTCGCCGCCGAGCGCTCGTTGTCGAAGACAATTCGAACGAGCGGCGGCTGTTGGCCGGCTACCTAGCGCTGTCGGGGTTTGATGTCGAGGCCGTGGATGACGGTGTACAAGCGCTGGACTATCTGGCTAGTCACGAGCGACCGGACGCGGTGGTGCTCGATATGCAGCTTCCGCGACTGGGAGGAGCTGATGCCATCGGCGTTTTGCGAAGCGACCCGCGTTTCAGCGGTTTAAAGGTTTATGCCGTTAGCGGGATGGATCAGCGGGCGGCGCGCGTCTCGATCGGTCCCGGAGGCGTCGATCACTGGTTCAGCAAGCCGCTCGATCCGCAACGGCTCGTGGAGCTGATGAATGCCGAGATGCAGCCGGTGATTGGAAGCGGCTAATCCGCGCGCCTTCTTAAACGAAAATTACGCAAGCGATCTTCGCAGCGCAGACTGCGCGGCGAAGTAGCCGCACATGCCGTGGACGCCGCCGCCGGGAGGTGTGGAGCTGGAGCAAATATAAATCTGTCGGTTCGGCGTGGTGTAGGGCGAAAGCCGTATCGTTGGTCGAGTGAAAAGTTGCCGGAAATCCATCATGCCGCCGCTGATGTCGCCGCCGACGTAGTTGCTGTTGTGGCGCTGCATGTCGGCGGGGGCCAACGCGGTTTTCGCGAGAATGCAATTGCGAAAGCCGGGGGCGAAGCGTTCGATTTGCCGCTCGATGGTTTCGGTCATGTCGAGCGTCGAGTAGGCGGGAACATGGCAGTAGGCCCAGGCGGTGTGTTTGCCGGCTGGGGCGCGAGTGTTATCGAAGAGGCTTTGTTGAGCGACGAGGATGTAGGGCCTCTCGGGATGTTCGCCACGATGGACCTGGCTCTCGGCCGCGGTGATTTCTTCGAGGGTGCCGCCGAGATGAATTGTTGCCGCGCGGTGACATTCGGCGGCGCGCCAGGGAATCGGTTGCGAGAGGGCCCAATCGAGCTTGAAGACGCCGGGGCCATGGCGGAATCGCGTTAGTTGTTGGCGAAAGCGGTCCGGGAGAGCATCCTTACAGATTTCTGCCATGTTGCTCGGTGAGGTGTCGAACAGACAGGCCTTCGCAGGGGGCAGATCGGAAAACGATTCGACGCGGCAGTCGGCAAGAAGATCGCCGCCGAGCGATTTCAAATAGGTGACCATCGCGTTGGTGATCGACTGTGAGCCGCCGCGGGCGACGGGCCAGCCGACGGCATGGCCGGCGATCCCAAGCATGATGGCCACGGCGGCGGAGAGCGGCGCGGCGAGCGGCAGGATCGAGTGGCCGGCGAGGCCGGCGATGAGGGCTTTGGCGGCGGGCTGCTGAAAATAGGCATTGGCGAGTGACTGGGCTGAGCGAATTGCCAGCAGGCCGAAGCGGGCCATTAGTATTGGATGGCGCGGCGGGCGGAGTGGGCCGAGGGCTTCGGCAAACAGCGATTTGGAATGAGTCGTTAAATGTTGCATCAATCGCCGATAGGCGGCAGCATCTGAGCCGAGGCTGGCAGCGGTTGTATCGATATCGCGCTCGAGGACCGCTGCGGTGCCGTCGTCGAGCGGGTGGGCGAGCGGGGCGGGTGGGTGAATCCAGTGGAGACCCAAATCGGCCAGCGGCAGCGACGACAGGAAGGGCGAGGCGAGGGCCATGGGGTGAATCGCCGAGCAGATGTCGTGCAGGTAGCCGGGAAGCGTCAACTCGGCGGTTCGTGCGCCGCCGCCGAGTGTTGGCTGAGCCTCGAGGACCAGGACGCTGCGTTTTTGCTGGGCGATGGCGATCGCGGCGGCGAGTCCGTTGGGTCCGGAGCCGATGACGATGGCGTCGAAGGATTTTTGCGGCAATCGTTCGTGAAGGGTCATTCGCTGTCCGTCTTTGGCAGTTGCCGTTTGGTCAATTTCCAGTTTGCCGGCGGCGGGCAGAGGAATGAGAGGCGTTTTTGGGTTGTGGGATGGGTTAGTTCGAGTCGGACGCAGTGGAGGGCGATTACCTGGTCGGCGAAGGGCTGGCGGTTGCCGTATTTTCGGTCGCCGAGGATCGAGCTGCCGATTTCGGAAAGCTGCAGGCGAATCTGGTGCTTGCGGCCGGTGAGCAATTCGACCTCAACGAGTGTCCCGAGTTTTTCTTTACCGAGGGTGCGGTATTTCAATCGGGCATGCTGAGCGCCGCGGGTGCGGGGCGGGACGATTTTCATGCAGCGGGCTTTGTCGTCCTTGAGAACCCAGTGTGACAATTCTCCTTCCTGCGGCTGCGGTGGTTTTTCGACGAGTGCCCAGTAGGTTTTTTTTACTTCGCCGGATTGAAACTGCTTCGTCAGGCGATCGGCGGCTTTGCTCGTTCGGGCGAGGACGAGTGCGCCGCTGACGGTGGAGTCGAGGCGGCTGACAATGCCCACATAGACATTGCCCGGCTTAGCGTATTTTTGCTTGAGGTAGTTTTTGGCTCGCGTCAGAACGCTGGGGGTTCCTTCGGCAACACCTTGAGTGGCTAAGCCGGCGGGTTTGTTGACCACGAGGACGTGGTTGTCTTCGTGGAGGATTTCGAGGGGGGCGGCGGGGTTCGCCATGGGGGAGGATTGGGGGCTGAGAGGTCAGAGGCCAGGGGTCAGAGATGGCGCTCAAGTTTGAGGTTTTTTTATTACGTAGGATTGTAAGTGTTATCGGCGGCGTGGTTTTGGATTGGGGTTGAAATGGTGGTGCGGTCAAGTCGAGCCGAGTTTCAAGTTCCAGGTTTCAAGTCCAAAGTCCAAGGTTAGAAATTGGGGCAGGCGACGTGTAGTTTGCTGGCGGAATGGGCGAATGACGATTATTGTGCCGAGCATGTCTGAAGTCACCCGCATCTTGTCGCAGATTGAAGACGGCGATCCGCAGGCGGCGGCGGAGCTGTTGCCGTTGGTTTATGACGAGCTGCGGAAATTGGCGGCGGTCAAGCTGGCGCAAGAGAAGCCGGGGCAGACGTTGCAGGCGACGGCGCTGGTGCATGAGGCGTATTTGCGGCTGGTGGGAGGCGAGAAGTCAGGTGTCAGGGATCAGGAGTCAGCAAGGTGGGATTCGCGCGGTCACTTCTTTGCTGCGGCGGCGGAGGCGATGCGACGAATTATCGTCGATCAAGCGCGACATAAGACAAGCGGCAAAGCAGGCGGGAAATACCAACGAGTTGAGTTGTCGGAGGTCGAGCCGCTGGTCGAGGGCCCGACGCTAGATGTGCTGGCACTCAATGAGGCCCTGAAAAAGCTTGAGCAGAAGGACCCGCGCAAGGCAGAGCTCGTCAAACTGCGTTTTTTTGCAGGCTTATCAAATGGGCAAGCAGCCGCAGTCCTCGGCATCGCGGCATCAACTGCTGATCTGGATTGGGCTTACGCGCGGTCTTGGTTGCACGTAGAGATGTCTGGTGGCGACAACTCCCACGGCTAGTGCGTGTGTCACGGACCAATGGCGTCGGCGGCGACGTTTCTGTGCGATTTTGTCGACATAGCCGCTACGTTTATCTGTAGCGCGCTCGAAGACTCTGATCCTGCCAGAAAAAAGCCGGTTTGCATCGGGTAGCGCGCTGTCCAATCTCGCATTGAATAGTAGAGGGCCATTTCTGGCCAAAATCCATGATCACAAAACATCCTGACGAAGAAGCGATTTTTAAGGTCGCGTGCCAGATTCCCTCGCCGGCCGCGCGCGGCGATTACCTAAGCCAAGTCTGTGGCGACGACCCGGCTATGTTCGACCGAATTCAATCCCTGCTGCGGGTATATGACGAGGAATCTCGCTTCCTCAATTCACCGCCCCCCGGAATCGCCGCAACGCTGGATACTTCGGCAGCCTCCGTGTCGGTTGGCACGCTCATCGGCCCTTACAAGCTGCTGGAGCAAATTGGGGAAGGGGGAATGGGAGTTGTCTATGTCGCTGAGCAAATGGAGCCGGTCCGGCGTCGTGTCGCATTGAAGATTATTAAGCCGGGGATGGACACGAAGCAGGTGATTGCGCGGTTTGAGGCCGAGCGGCAGGCGCTGGCGATGATGGATCACCCGCACATTGCGAAGGTGCTGGATGCGGGAACGACGGGCGATTCAGGGGCTCGGGACTCGGGATTCGGGAATCGGGGGAGCGAGCTAGAACGACGTCCCTCAGCCTCAAGCCCCGAACCCCTAGCCCCCTCTGCTCGTCCGTACTTCGTGATGGAGCTCGTGCGCGGGTTACCAGTTACCGAATACTGTGACAAAGCGCGCCTCAGCCCGCGCCTTCGGCTGGAGCTGTTCATCGACGTCTGCCACGCCGTGCAGCATGCCCACCAAAAGGGAGTCATCCATCGGGACCTGAAGCCGTCGAATGTGATGGTCACCGTGCATGACGGCCGGCCCGTGGCCAAAGTGATCGACTTTGGTGTTGCCAAGGCCGTCGGACAGCAGCTCACCGAGCGGACGGTCTATACGGCGCATACGCAGCTCGTGGGCACTCCGCTGTACATGAGTCCCGAGCAAGCCGACTTCAGCAGCCAGGATGTCGATACCCGCAGCGATGTTTATTCGCTGGGCGTGCTGCTCTACGAATTACTCACCGGCCAGACGCCTTTCGACAAGGAAACGCTGACTAAGGCCGGCTTCGACGAGATGCGGCGAATCATCCGAGAAGACGAACCGCCTTGTCCCAGTCGCCGCTTCAGTACGCTCAGCGCCCAGGCCAGCTCAACTGTCTCGCAGCACCGCAGTGTTGATGAGCGACAGCTTGGCCGCGTTCTTCGCGGCGAACTTGATTGGATTGTCATGAAGGCCCTCGAAAAAGACCGTTCCCGCCGCTACGAATCCGCCAGCAGCCTCGCGGCCGACATTCAGCGTTACCTTTCCGATGAACCTGTCCTCGCTTGCCCTCCCACTACCATGTACCGATTTCAGAAATTTGCTCGAAAACACAAAGCCTCCCTGACTACTGCTGCTGCGATCGCAGTTTGCTTAATTTTGGGTACGACGGTGAGCGCCTGGCAGGCTGTGAGAGCTACGACAGCGGAAGCCCAAGCCGTTGCAAACGAACAAAAGGCCAATGCCAACCAGCAAAAGGCCAATACGCAGCGCGACGAGGTCAAAGCTCTCTACGATAAACTCGCTGCCAAGGAGCAGCAGCTTCAGCGAACGCTTTACGCCGCCAACATGAAGCTCGCCAAGGTTGCATGGGACGAAGCGGCTATTCATCAGGCGAAAGATCTGCTCGAGCAACATCGGCCCAAGCAGGGTGAGCAGGACCTGCGCGGCTTCGAGTGGCATTATCTCGACCGGCTCTGCCACGCGGAGCTCCTCACGCTTAAGGGGCATGATGCTTGGGTCTATGGCGTGGCGTACAGCGTGGATGGCAAACGCGTGGCGAGCTTCGGCAACGGGCGCGTGATCTTGTGGGACGCACAAACCGGCCAAGAACTGCTCTCCCTAAAGGCGCAGAGTCGAGGAAATCGCGGCGTGGCATTCAGCCCGGACGGCACGCGTCTAGCAATTGCTGATTATGACACTTCCTACGTGGTGAAGGTCTGGGATGTCCAGACCGGCCAAGAGCTGCTCACGATGAATGGCGGTGGAAACGGCGTAATCTTCAGCTCGGATGGTAAGCGTCTCGCGAGTGGCCGGAATGGCCAGGTGATCGTGTGGGATGCACAAACCGGCCAGGAACTGCTTTCCCTCAAGACGCGAGGAACTGGTGACGTAACGTTCAGCCCGGATGGTAAACGCGTGGCCACTTCCGGCGGAGGAGTCAAAGTGTGGGATGCAGAGACCGGCGAGGAACTCCTTTCGGTTAAGGGATATCACGTGGCCTTCAGTCCGGACGGCGCGCGGCTGGCAACTACCAACGATTCGGGCGAAGGGACGATGGTAATTGTCTGGGACGCTCAAAGCGGTAAGCAACTCCTGTCCATCAAAGGGCACCCCAGCCAAATCCGTGGATTGGCCTACAGTCCGGACGGGAAACGACTCGCCACCGCCGGTGTGGACCGATTGGTCAAGGTATGGAACAGCGAGACCGGTGAGGAGCTTGTCACTCTCAAGGGGCATGCCAGCACAGTTACCAACGTAGTGTTCAGTCCCAATGGGACTCGCCTGGCTTCAACTTCCCTAGATGGGACGGTGAAGGTCTGGGATGCAACTTCAAATCCAGAAGCACGCACGTTTGGCAGTCGCAAACGTGAAATCAGTTGCGTGACCATCAGCCCGGATGGCAAACGCTTGACCATCGGTGGTCCCTACACTTGGGATGACTTCGCAAAAAACTCAGACGATGCCGTGTTGAAGATCTTGGACGCCCAAACGGGGCAGGAACTCTTCAGTGTCAAGGGACACTTGAAGCCAGTTCATAGTGTGACTTATAGCCCAGACGGCAAGCTGCTGGCCAGTGGCTCATCGGACCAAACCGTGAAGGTGTGGGATGCGCAAGCGCGAAAAGAACTCATGACTTTTCGAGGACACACGGCACCGGTTGTGAGTGTCGCTTTCAGCCCGGACGGCACGCGTTTGGCGAGTAGCGTCGGTGATCCCGATGGTGGGCGTCCCATTCCTAATGAACTGGCTGAAGTCAAAGTTTGGGATGCGAAAAGCGGTCAAGAAGTGCTCTCGCTCAAGGGGCATACCCGGTTTGTCAACTGTGTGGTCTTCAGCCCCGACGGAAAACGCCTGGCTACTCATTCTCGTGACGGCACGGTAAGGCTGTGGGATGCCGAGACCGGGCAAGAGGTTCTCGCGATGAAGACTGAGACACCGCGACTTGGCCACGGAAGTGTCGCGTTCAGCCCGGATGGCAGGCGCCTGGCGAGCACCGGCCGAGGCGGTGACGCCGACGCAGGGGCCTTAGGCTTCGTGAAGGTGTGGGATGCTCAAACCGGCGAAGAGCTACTCTACCTTAAGGGGCACACAGCCGAAGTCAGCAGCTTGGCATATAGCCCCGATGGCAAACGCCTAGCGTCCGCTTCGGCCAGCTATTTCCCCAGTGGTGAGGTGAAAGTGTGGGATGCAGAGACGGGCGAGGAGTTACTGACCGTCAAAGGAGGTAGCTATAACCATCGCGTGGCCTTCAGCCCCGAGGGCCTTCGTCTTGCCAGCGTCCACAGCGGCACGCTGAAAATCCTCGACGCCACGCCGCTGGCGGAGAAGCCGTGACCGCAAGGCGATCGACGCGGTGAATCGCCGCGAAGCGGCAGCGGCGTACAGCCCGCGGTTTCAACCGCGGGTTAAAGATGAGCGTAAACGTCGATTGTCAGTTCCGAAGGAACGTAGGTTGAAGGCGGCAGTCCATCTCACCTGCGCCGCTGTGCGGCTGAAGGGGAATCTGTTGGTTTGCTGATGCTGACCTGGCGTTGAAACGCCAGGCTCTATTCCTGTGCCGCTTCGCGGCGGAAAATGCTTGCCAGTGCGAGTTTCTACGATGCAGGATTCCTGGCATCGCGGAACAATGCTGAATATTTTGCTGGGCATGTCCGATGTTACCCGCATCTTGTCGCAGATTGAGCAAGGCGATCCGCAGGGGGGCGGAGAAGTTGCTGCCGCTGGGAAGCAGGTTTGCTTGCGGCTTAAGTGATGTTCAGAGTTCCTGGCCGATTTGGAACACTTCTTCGGCGTCGAGCACCAGATTGTTGGCTGTAAAAAGGCGATCAATGGCGGCGCGGTGGATTTTCATTTTCGTGCCGCCGACGCCGATGGCGCCGTAGCAGATGAGGCCGTCGCGGTCTTTGGCTTTGTCCATCGCTTCGAGGCCGCTGATGCCCGCGGGAGGGACGGCGTTGAGATCGATGGCGACTTGAAGGCTGACCGCGTTCCGCCGTACGGCGGCAGGCAGCAGTTCGACACCGGCGGCGCCGGCTGCAATCACGATTTGCGCGCCATCGAGCGCGCGGCTGATGTCATCGGCTGAACTGCATGCCATTGCCGCTAATTTCGCGTCGGGGACATGCTGTTTGATGCGTTCACATGTTTCTTTGGCTCGCTCGATGGAGCGGGAGCCGATGCGGACGCTCGCGCCTTGCCGAGCTAATAGCCGGGCGGCCCGCTCGCCGACGGGGCCGGTGCCGCCGAGCACCGTCGCGATAGCGCCGCCTAGGGCGATGTGTTTAGCCGCCGCCAGCACGGCCGCGGCGGCCGTCGTGTTGGCGCCATTGGCGTCCAGCAGCACGGACACGCGCAGCGGGCCAAAAAACGCTTTCCTGGCCGCCGCGAGCAATTCTTCGCCCGCTGCGACGTTCGAGCCGCCAATGAAAATGGCGGTCTGGCTGAGGTCTTGAGGCGCGCGGGTAAATATCGCGCCGTGAACGAGTCCTTGCACGTCCGCCGGCGTCACGCCGCCGTATTGCAGCAAGCGATCGACGCCGGAATCCGTCGCGACGACGGCGTCGAAGACACTGGCGTGACGATCGGAGTCGAGTTGGATGAGAATTTTGGGCTTAGACATGGCCAGAAGTCAGAGTTCAGAAGTCAGAGGTCAGATTAACAGGCTGCTGCTGACTTCTGATCTCCGACCTCTGACGCACTCGGCCTAGAAGCCGCGGAAGGGATGGACGGCTTTTTCCTTGCCGGCGATCATTTCGTCGGCGGTGGGCTTGCCGGCCATGGCGCTGGCAATGGCTTGCTTGGTGGCTTCGTAGTTGAATTGATAGATCTTCTTGTCGTCCTGGGCTTCCCAGTGAATGAAGACGCCGCAGACGATGACCAGGTCTTCGGCCTTGTTCTTCGGAATGATGCCGGCTTCAACCTGATCGGCAACCGCTTTGGCGACCGCGGCCTGAGCGGGGCCAAACATCTGCACGGCTTGCTTGGCGCCTTGAATCGAAACCTTCGTGATCAGGACCGTGGCGGGCTTGACGGCCAGATTCGGCGCGAGCACGGCGAGCAGATTGCTGTGCCCCTTGCTTTGCCGCGCCAGGGCGCTGGCAAAGGCATGGCCGACGGGGCCGTCCTTGTCGCCGATGAGCAGATCGATGTGAGCGATTTCGTTGCCTTCGCCGACGAGGGCTTCGCCGATGTACATAGACATGGACAGTGTCTCCAAACGAGTGTTTTGCCGGGATTATTCGTGTCCAGCAAGGTAACAAACGGCTCTGCGATTGCAACCACCCGCGCGGATGCGGCGAGCTGAATGCGACACGCTAAGCGGGTCGACAGCTTGTTCGACCCCAGAGGCACCGCCATACTGCGCCGCGGCTCTCTTTTTCAAGACCGCGGAAGTGGACGAGTGCTTTGTCAACCTGGGAATTAGGTTAGCAGAAGTCGTAAGACTTCTGAAATCCAAATGCTGGCGTCAAACGGAACTCTCACGAGTTCCGCTACCCTAAATCCAAACACTGACAAAGCACTACCCCGGCCGCGGAGTTCTTTTCTGCCCTCCAAATTCCGCAGGTGTCAGCATGTCAGCATTTGCTCTTCTTGCTCCGCTGGGCGCGCTTCTGGCCTCGTTTATCGGCTTGCCGATTGCCATGCCGCCCGCCAAAGAAGAGCCGTTGATGGCCCGGGTCGCGCCGGCGGATTGTGTCGCTTACGCCTCGTGGGCGGCGCGGGTCGAGCCGAGCGCTCGCAGCAATAATCAAACGGAACAGTTGCTGGCAGAGCCCGAAGTGCAGGCCTTTGCGGCCAACTTGCAGCAAAACATTCTCGGCGCGGCGATCGCCGCGGCGAAAGCGAGTGGCGCACCAGCCGAGCAAACGGAAAAAGTCGCGGCGGCGATCGATCTGTTTGTGCGGACGCTTTTCACACGCTCGGGCGCGGCATTCATCTCGCGACTGGAACCGAACGCCAAGGGCGTGGATGTTCAGGCCGGACTGCTGATCAACGGCGGCGACAGCGCGGCGCAGCTCGAGCAATCGCTGACCGACTTGATCGTCCTCAGCGGCGTGACAGTCAGCCAGGAAACGCACATTGGGTATCGCTTTCGCAAGGTCTCGCTGCCGGCTGACGAGCCGCTCGATATCGTTTGGGCCGCGGTCAACGGCAACCTCATGATTGGGATTGGCCCGCGGGCGATTGAAGACCTGAACGGCCGCATCCAAACCGGCAAAGAGCCGGCCTGGCTCACGCAGCTCAAGACGAATTTGCCCATTGAGCGGCGTTCGACCGTTTCTTACGTCAACATCAAGCGGCTCATGCAGAGCTTCTTGCCGCTGGGCGGAATGGACGCGGAGAAAGTTGTCGCGGCACTCGGCCTGAAGCAACTGATTTCTTTGCAATCGACCTCAGGCCTCGACCAGGTCGGAATGAGCAGCCGGTCACTGCTGGCGTGGGATGGTCAGCCGCAGGGCGTGCTGACGCTGCTCGACGACAAAGGAATCGCTGCCGGCAATTTAAGCCATATACCGGCTGATTCGATGACGGCGGTGGCAATGTCATTCGACTTACGGAAAATCTTCGATTTCACGCTGGCGGCAATGAAGCAAATTGAGCCCGAGGCGGAAGAACAAGCCCGACAGTCGCTCGCACTGGCTCAAAACATGCTCGGCATTGATATTGCCGAGAGTCTGGCTGCTTTGGGAACGCATTGGTCGCTGCATGTGCCGACGGCTGATGGCGGCGGAATGGCAACGGCCCTGGTCGTTGAAGTCCGCGATCAAAACAGGCTGCTCAATCTCGAAAAGACGCTCCTATCGCGACTGTCAACAGCAACCGGCGATATTCAGGGCGTCGGCCGCGTTACCAAAACGCCGTTCGGCCGCTATTCGATCACGAGCCTGACGATGCAGACGCCGCTGCCATTCGTTCCGTGCTGGTGCATAACCGCCGATAAGCTCGTCGTCGGAATCAACCCCCAGGCGATCAAGTCGGTCTTATCGCGGCAGCCGGCAGACAAGAGCGTGGCCGAACTGCCGGAAGTGGCATCACGGCTGTCGGCGAATAACGGCGGCGGGCCGCTCTTGGTGACTTTTCAGGACACGCCCAAAGCCTTCGCTGGCATGTACGCTCAGTTGCAGATTTTCCTGCCGATGATCAACGGCATGGCGCAGCAAAACAACGTTCCGTTCAATTTGGACGTGGCGACGCTGCCGGCGCAGCGGACGATCGGCCGCCACTTGCGACCGAGCGTCACTTCGATTCGCCGGACCGCACGGGGCCTGGAATTCGAAACCCAGCAGACGTTTCCCGGGCTAAGCGTCAGTCCGGCGACGACGGGCGTCATGGTGGCGTTATTGCTACCCGCCGTGCAGGCAGCGCGAGAGGCGGCGCGGCGGACGCAGAGCGCCAATAACATCAAGCAGCAACTGCTGGCTTTGCACAACTATCACGATACGTTTGGCACACTTCCGCCGGCATTTACGACGAGCAGCGACGGCAAGCCGCTCCTCTCATGGCGCGTCGCGATTCTGCCGTTTATTGAACAGAAAGCGTTGTACGATCAGTTCCATCATGATGAGCCGTGGGACAGCGAGCACAACAAACAGTTCATCACCAAAATTCCTCAGGTCTTCACCTCGCCGAACCACTCGGCCAAGCCTGGGATGACGAATTACCTGGCCGTCGGCGGCCTGCATGGCTCGCTCGCGAAGCCATCCGCGCCAGGCAGCAAAACGGGGCGCCGGTTCGCGGATTTCATCGATGGCTTAGCAAACACGATTGCCATCGTAGAGGCAACGGACGCCTTAGCCGTTGAATGGACTAAACCGGTCGAGTGGATTCCCGATGAAAAAGAGCCGATCCAAGGGCTGTTGGGCATGCGGCCCAATGGATTTCTGGCAGGATTTGTCGATGGCCATGTTGAATTTATCGCCAAGTCAATCGAGCCGGAAATGCTGCGGCGGGCGTTTAGCCGCGACGATCGGCAGCCGATCACGTGGCCCGGAGAGGGGGCGAAGGCAGCGCCGGGGCGAGTGCCGGGGCCTGTGGCGCCTCCACAACCAGCGCAGCCGCAGCCTCGGCCGCGCGAAAGATAATCGCTACTGCTTCACCGGCTCCATGATGAACCTAACCTTGGGCGGGGCGGCGGCGTCCTTGGCGGTGAGCGATTGCTTGACGTAGCGCTGCGGCGCTTTATCGCCGGGGACGGTGAAGTTGTCCCCTTTTTGTAGAATCGGCCGGTCTTCGGTCATGCTGCCGAATTGCCGGTCAGCGCCGGCGGCCTGGCAGGGAAACCAATGGCCCTTGCCGTGTTCATCAGCCAGGTAGAACTCGGGGTAAGTGTGGCCGGGAATCCACACGGCTCGCGCGGGAATCTTGCTCGCCCGGCACATCGCGATCACCAGCGACGAAAGCTCCTCGCAATCGCCTTGGCCTGCTTTGAGCGAGGCAATTGCCGGTTTGATCTCCTCCGCGAATTCGTATTTGATGTTGTCCCGCACCCAATCGAAAATGGCCGCCGTCTTATCCCAGGCTGACTCCTTGCCGGCTGTTACTTCAGCAGCCAGCGATTTGATTTTGGCGTCTTTACTTTCGATGTACGGGCTGGGATTCAGAAACCGAATGATCCCCGCCGGTGGGGCCTTGGGTATATGATAAACGCTGGTCTCGCTCGGCGCTTCGATCCGCCGCTTGGTGACTTCCAGCGTGACAATCGCCGTGGCTTGCTCGCCGGCGGCGAGCCGCGGAATAAAGACGCTCATCTGCCTCACGCCGGGCTGGCCGGGGGCGGCTTCGAGCGTTCGATACGAAATCTCGGCGCCGGGCGATTTTTCTTCGGCGATTTTCTTGAAGGTTTGCTCCGGCCATTCCATCGGCACGGGCAGCGTAGCCCGAACGCCGCTCATCGGACTGCCGGTGGCGGTAACGACGACGCCAAACCGCCACTGGGAAGTCGTTTCGGCGCCGAGATGAATACCGCGTTCTTCCGCAGCAGCCGGAATTAGGCCACCCACAAGCAGAAGAATGCCAATCAAGGATCGAACCTGAGCAGCCATACTCGCGCGTCGCAATCGAAGTAGCAAAGATGCACGTCTATTTACATGCTAATTCCATTTCTTTGCCAACTGCGCGGCTTTTTCGGAGAGAAAACCGCGGATTTCGCTGATGACGCGGATTTAAGTCGAAGTCACATCCGCGTTATTCGCGCCAGCCATGGTTAATTGGCGCGCTTTCCTGGCGGCGCCGCACCCGCTCTATGAACTATTCCTCGTCCTCCATTTCGTCCAGAAATTCGCCATTTGTGGCGAACACGCCAATCACCGCCTTTTTCTGAAAGGTCACGGCAATGTCATACGTGGGCGGCCCCTCGGCTGTGATTTCGTTCACCAGCCGGATTTTTGCCTGCGGATATTTCTTGTTGAGGGCCGCGGTAACAGCAGCCGGCAAATCCTTGAGCGTGATTTCGCGGTCGATCACGCGGATGGGTCCTTTCGGATCGCACGTGACCCAGATTTTTTGATTGTTGACCAGGATGTGAACGTCAATAAACGGCCGATTGTCTTCGACGCCCTGCGCCGCCGATTGTGGCTTGGCATTCGGATATTTGGCCATCACCGCGTTGACCACGGCTTTGGGAACTTGATTCAGCGCTAGGGGCTGAGGCTCCGAGTCATCGGCAAAACCGCTGCCCGCGGCTGCAACGAGCGAAATGACGATCGACCAAATAATGCGCCAGCAATTCATACGACACTCCTTTGTCTATAGGCGGAGGATTGCAAAACGGCACGAGCGCCGCCATGCCAGTTTTCCGCTGAATTTTCATCGAAGCTGTTTCAAAATGAGTAGCGGCACTCGTGAGAGCGCCGAATTCTCAGTCAGCATTCCGCAAGCGGAACTCAGCAGCGGGCTTCGCTGCCCCTTTTGCCGACCAAAACAGATTGACCCAGCGTTGCACCGCTTTTTCTTCGGGCACTTTGAAATTGTCCCCCTTGCCCAGAATGGGGCGATAGTCCTTGCAAGCACCAAGCTCGCTCTTGTCATCTTGCATGACGCAGGGGTACCAGTTGCCTTTGGGGCCTTTGGGTTGCTTGGCCTTTTTGTCCTTGGCGGCTGGTTTCTCCTCTGGGCCGTCCGCGTTCTCTTCCGCCGTCGCGGGAGCATCTTCGAGATAAAACTCGGCGTAGCAAAAATCCACTGACCAGACCATGCGAGCTGGAATCTTCGCCGCGCGGCAGATAGCGACGAACGTGGCGTTCAAGTCTTCCCGGTCGGCTTTGCCATCGCGCAATACGGCGAGAACGCCCTTGTTTTTGTCCTTGGGATTCGGCTCGTACTTCACCGTCTCGCGGACCCCCGCCTGAATCGACTTCACCTGCTGCCACGTCGAATCTTTCTCGTCGGTCATTTCTCGCGCCAGGCTGCGGACCTTCGCGTTGGTGGCCTCGATCAACGGACTGGGACCGAGAAACTTCTTGATCTCATTCGGCAGATTTTTAGGAACCACCAGGCTGTCGGTATTTCGCGGCGGAATCTGCTCATGCCGGGTAATCTCGAACGTCACGAAGCACTCAGCCGTGCCGCCGGTGGGAATTTGCGGCGCGTCGAAGACCATTTGCTTGAGGCCTTCGATTTGGCGGTAATTGTGCCGCGGAATGCCCGGCGAGATTTGCTGGCTGGCGACCTTCACCTGCTGCTCCGGCCAATCGGCCGGTACCGGAAAGGTGCCCACGACGCTGTTGCAGGGTCCGGCGGCCGCCCGCACCGAGATGCCGAATTCCCACTTGTGGGTCTGGATGTCGGGAGCTTTTTCGGCCGGCTTGGGAGGCGCTTCGGGCGGCTGAGCGGCGATAAGCTGCTGCGATGAAACGATCAGCGCGGCCGCGGTAATCTGAGACCAGGCAATTCGGCGAAACATGCTTCCCTCGCGGCTGAAAAAAGCCGATGCCGCGCAGAAAGAGCGCGGCATTCAGGAAAGCATAAGTCGCCAGGCAGAGGGCGCTATTTTAAAGCAAAACGTCAGCCAAATTTGACGCACTAGCTGATCGTCAGACCCTCACCCTAACCCTCTCCCAGAGGGAGAGGGGATGGTGAATCCGACAGTTCCACTTATAACGTTGGCGCGATCTCGATCGGCCCCGGCATAACCTGCGGCCCCGTTGGCATCATCATCGTCGCTTGGGGGCCGCCGGGGCCGCACGCCGGCGGCGGGCAGCACCGATCGCCTCGATTGAACCAACTGCTGCACGAGCTGCGGCCGCACGAGCTGCAGCCAACCAGGCTCGCAATTGTCACAACCACGCCAGTCAGCATGAGCAGTTTTTTTGTCATGGCAATTCTCTCCCGCGGAGCTCAAGAATCTCGTTGCTTCCGCTCCAACTCTAGGCGCGCCGCCGTGAGGTGCAAACGCAACGGTCGCCTTTTCGCATCACGCGGCCGCGAATCGTCGCGGAAAGTAGCGTTCCTACCGTTTATGCAGGAATTCTGTGTTGTCGTTTGGCCGCAGGGAGGTGTGATGCACTTCACCGCAAGAGTCGAGAAAATGCTACAGTAGCTCGACGCCACCTGGAAAAGTGCGCCGAGCGAGCGCGCCGCCTTTGGCGCCGTCAAATTCGTTACCAGCGGAATAATCTCCTTCATGACGCGGCAACCGGCATCTCGTCTGGCTGACGCTGCGTCGTGCCTTGTGTGGCTGGCAGCGATCATCATCGCTGCCGCTGTTTATGGCGAAGATTCGGCGAAAAGCGGCTCGGCAGGAGTCTCGGCATCCCCAACGACGGCGTCGCCGTCCCAAGCGACTGCACCCCAACAAAAATCGCCGCAGCAGGTCTGCCGCACCTTCCGCGTCCGCGAGGAAGATCAGGTCTGGCTCATAAGCACGCGCCATTTGGGCTGCTACATGGGCGGCAAACAGTGGCCCACCTACCAGTTTTGGCAGTATCAAAAAGGCGTTTGGCAGCCGCGGACAGAGGCAGAATTCTTCGCCGCCGATTCAGCGGACCTGGTAACGCCGATTTACGTTCACGGCAACCGCGTCGAGTCGAACGAGGCCAGCAGCTACGGCCTCAGCTTTTATTTCGAGTTCGTCGGCAAGCTCGATCACGAGCCGCCGGCGCGGTTCGTGATTTGGTCGTGGCCCAGCGACGAAATCAAAGGCAATCTGAAGGATGTCCGCGCCAAGGCCGACCGCTCCGACTACGAAGCCTATTATCTGGCCTGCTTTCTCGCCCGGATGAAGTCCGAAGTCCGCGTGGGCTTGCTCGGCTATAGCTTTGGGGCCCGCATCGTCAGCGGTGCGCTCCATCTGCTGAACGGTGGGGCTATTTTCGGCCACACGATCTCCGCTGGCGACCATCCGCAGTTCCGCGTCGCGCTCTGGGCCGCCGCCGAGCACAACTACTGGTATCAGCCGGGACAATTTCATGGCCAGGCCCCCGCCGCGGCTGACGCCTGGTTCATTACGATCAACTGCTGCGATCCTGTCCTGGCGCGTTATCGCTTTCTCGACAAGTGCAGCGACGCGGACGCCGTGGGATTTTCAGGCATTTATGGCCGCAATCTTTTGCCGCCCGACGTGAATGCACGGATTGAGGAAGTGAACGTCTCGAACATTGTTGGCGGCACTCACGATTGGCGGGCGTATCTCTATTCGCAATGGATTCAGGACCGCACGCGCGACTATATCTTGTGGCATCCGCTGTTTAGCGGCGCGCCTGGCGACAAGGTCAGCGCGGTGGCCACGGCTGCCGCGGAATAAGCCTTTCTCGAACAATATCTGCTCTCGCCAGCGCGAGGGGGTCCACGCGCTCGCGTCCGGTTGCCCTCTATAGCTGTCCGTACACGTTGAATCCGCTACGATCTGGGCAACAACCCTTATCTCGATCGGAGCGGCGATATGCGTCTTTGTCGATTCAAACACAACGGTCAGGTTCAAGCCGGTTTTTACGACGACGCCTTTGTCGTTCCGGTCGCTGTCGCCTCGGATCTCTATGCCAAGGCCACGTCGGACAAAGTTAGTGCCCTTTCCGGCGACAACCTCCTCGACTTTTTGCCGCCCGATGGAAAGCGTTTCGCCGCCGCCAAGAAAATCGCCGACTGGCTATCGAAGAACGCGAACGCACTCATGCCGGGTGGGAAGCTCGCTCATGATGCGGTCGAAATCCTCGTGCCGATTCCTAATCCCAATAAGCTGTTGCTCTTAGCCGGCAATTACAACGAGCATTTGACCGAAGGGGGCGGCGCGGGGACCGAACGGGCCGAGACGTTTCCTTACGTGTTCTGGAAGCCTCCGACCACGACGCTTATCGCCACCAACAAGGCCGTGGTCATTCCCAAAGTTTCACCGGACCATATCGACTGGGAATTGGAGCACTGCATCGTCATTGGCCGGCGGGCGCGGCACGTTTCGGAGGGCGACGCGCTCAAGTATGTCGCCGGCTATACCGTGCTCAACGACATTTCGGACCGGCAGTATCGACCCAATCCCGGCCGCAAGCAGCGGGGGAATGACAAATGGTTCGACTGGGAGCACGGCAAATGGCACGACACGTTTGCTCCGTGCGGGCCGTGTATTGCTTCGGCCGATGCGATTCCCGAGCCGCAGAAGCTGAAGATGAAGTTGACGCTCAACGGCAAAGTGCGTCAGGACGCGACAACCGGTCAGCAGATTTTTCCGGTCGCCGCCGTCGTGGCGTTCATCAGCGATATCGTGACGCTGGAGCCGGGGGACTTGATTTCGACCGGCACGCCCGGCGGCGTGGGAAACACCACCGGGACCTATTTGCAAGCCGGCGATCGAATGGAGGCATGGATTGAGGGGATTGGGACGTTGGTTTCGCCGGTGGTGGATGAAGTAAGCAGGGCGCAATAGCTACTCCCACGCTTGCTCAGCCGGCGGTGCCAGCTTCGCGAACCCAACGAGTTGGCGATGATATCTCGGAACCTTGTCTGCAATCAGTGGAATCACGATTAGGCCGTTCCAGGGTGTGCCGCATATGAAGTTCCGGCTCTTCGCATAGATCTCGACGTCCGTACCTGAATAGAAGTGCAAATCAACCAGGTACTCGGATTCGTTCAACGAACGAACAGCTTCCGAAGTGCTCCAGAACACTTCAAAACTACGGCCGTCTTCAAGAACCAATTTGTCGGCTGACAAGGATTGAACCTTCAAAGGCGCAAGCAGCGGCTCGTTTTCAATGATTCGCGGATAATGAAGTTGGATAATGCCAAACGAAGATCCGAAAACCAAAATGGCCAGAACGACCGCTTGGAGAATGAACAGCCATTTGATCGAACGAAATCGCATAAATGCAATTTTAGACCGTCAGCAAAGTGAAAGCACGAACTACTGGTGAATCGAATACTGACGAAAAAAGGCAGACGAAAACGCCTGCCTTGAATGATTTGAGAATTTTGGGCAGGCGTGGACGCCTACCCTACGCTTACGCAAACAGCTTCGTCACCGGCTCGGCCTTTACCAACTCTCGCGGCTGATTGAGGTGGTTGTAGACGATTGTGCTGGGATTGATGCCGACGGCGTGATAGATCGTGGCGACGACGTCGATCGGGTGCGTCGGGTTTTCGAGCGGAGCTGAACCCGTCGCGTCGCTCTTGCCATAGACAAAGCCGCGTTTGATGCCGGCGCCGGCGAGGACGGCGGTGTAGCAATACGGCCAGTGGTCGCGGCCGTCATCGCTGTTGCCGTTGCCGCTGGTGCTGACGCCGCGCTGCGGGCTGCGGCCGAATTCGCCGAGGGCGACGACGAGCGTCTCGTCGAGCATGCCGCGTTCATCGAGATCGGCGATGAGCGTGGAAAGGCCGCCGTCGAGCATCGGGCCCGCCTGATTCTTCATGCGGCCGGAGAGGCCGACGTGAACGTCCCAAGAATGGTTGTCGCTGTTGGCGACTTTCGGCCACACAACTTCGACAACGCGCGTGCCGGCTTCGACCAGGCGGCGGGCGAGGAGGCAGCTTTGGCCGAACGTGTTGCGGCCAAAGCGATCGCGCACCTTGTCGGACTCTTTGTTGAGCGAGAATGCCTCGCGGGCCTTGCCCGACATGATCAGGCTCAGCGCCGAGTCGTAATACTTATCGAGATCGTACTTGGCGACGGCCTTGTCGATCTCCGGCATGCCTTGGTTGATCATGTCGCGGAGGCGGGCCCGGCGATCGAGACGCGCTTCGCTCACTTCGGGCCGCAGCGTGAGGTCATCGACCTTGATCCGGTCGAGCTTGGTCATGTCCATGTCGTCGCCCGGCGGGAACAGATAGTACGGATCGTACGCGCGGCCGAGGAAGCCGGCGGTGCCGGACTTGTTGACGACATTGCTCTCTTGCAGCGGCCGCGGCAGCATAACGAACGGCAGCATGGGCGTCGTCGGCGGCTTCAGGCGAATGATGTTCGAGCCGAGGTTCGGAAAGTCCTTCGGCGTCGGCGGCTCGAGCTGGCCGGAGGGACTGACTTTGTCGGCCGTGTAGCCGGTGTGGAACTGATAGATGGCAGCCGTGTGGTTGAACAGGCCGACGGGCGTGTAGCTCATCGAACGGACGAACGTGAACTTGTTCGTAACGTCGTTGAGCTTCGGCAGCAGCTCGGTCACATCCATGCCGGGCGTCTTGGCCGGGATGCGTTTGAAAACGCTCTTTACGTTGTCAGGGACGTTGTCCTTGGGATCCCACAGATCGAGGTGGCTCGGACCGCCTTGCAGATAGATCAAGATCACGCTCTTGGCGCGTCCCCAGCCGGGAGCGCCGGCCGCCGGAGGGACGGTTGCCGCCTGGGCCGACTGCAGCTTGAGCATGCCGCCGAGCGTCAGGCCCAAAAAGCCAGAGCCGCCGACGCGGAGGATGTCGCGGCGGGTGACGCCGAGGTGCGAATCGCAGAGGTCCTTGCCGGCCTGGCCAGGGATGCAGAGCATCGACATGGCGGTGTCCTTTGGATGTAGTGGGAGAGCGGCACCCAGCGTGGCTGTGTTTTGCTACCGGTACACCGGTTGGAATACCAGCAAAACACGGTCTGCTGCCACTTCACAAGGCGGGAACCGGGCAAAATTTACCCAGTCTGGTTACTTGCCGTACTATACCGCCCCGGCAAAGCGAGTGTCAACTTTGCTGTCGGGGCTAGCGGCGGATATCGACCTGTTGCTTCTGCCGCCTGAAGAGAATTTGCTCGGTATCAGGCCTGGCAAGCAAAGGGCCCACATTTGGGCCCACTTTGGACTGGTTTTCCACGGGTCGGTTTGGTACACGCACGCGGACCATTTGTCGGCTTTCGCTCCGCGAAAGCACGTCTTTTCGTGGCGGGAGCAGTCATGACACGTCGCTTCTGGCTCAAATGCCTGGCCTGGTCGGTCAGCTGGTTGCCACTGGCTGCCTTCCGGCAGTTTGCTCGCGCCGACGAGCAGCAAGCGAATCTGAACGAGCTACTCCGCTCAGTACTGAAATGCCGGCGGCCGGAGGAATTCGCTTATGTCAATCTGGTCACGGCGAAAGTCAATTCGGGCGAACTGCCCGTTGCGCTGGTCCTGAGCATGATGCAGTGGGCTCGTAAACGCTCCCGGCAAGAAGTCGAGAACCACCGCCGGAAGACCGACATTCCATTTCCTTACTTCCAAGAGGGCCTCCGGCTCCGCGCGGCCGAAATCGGCGTCTCGTTGCCGGCATTTTCGCTTTGATGCAGGCGCTCAAAAACGCATAGTTTGCCCAGCTAACAGGGCCGATTGCGGTAATCTCCGGTGACTTTCCGGGTCGTGATGCTTTTGCCAGCTGGCACCGCAAAAAACCTGCGAATTGCGCGAGTTTCGGGCCATTTTTTCTCTTGCGGCGGCCCTGCTCCCGGATAAAGTCGAAACTGTTCGCAGCGACGTGTCGCAAATTGGCAACAGCCAGTTCACAGGGCGACGACGCTGCGACAGAACCTCTCCCCTCGGCCAATGCCATGCCTGCCCGCAACCCTCACTCCGCGGAAGTTGATCAGCTCTTGCTCAACGCCCGGCTGCGCGACGAGCTTGAGCCGTTCCTCGACGAGTCGGTGCACATTCTCGACTGCCGCCGGCTGCCGACCTCTGACGAGAACGAATTTCTGGAGCAGATGCTCGCTTGGGAGCGGGCGCCGGTGCTGCCGATCGCCAAATGGTTTCATCCGGAGCTGGTGCTGCCGCATCCCGACCAGCTCAATGATGCCGAGCTGCACCAAATCCTCACCGAGACGATTCAGAAGCTGCACTCGCAGCGGATCGTGCTCGACTTCACCGATCACTTGAGCGATCGGCAGTTATATTGCCTGATCCTCCGCGATATTCTGCCGTCGCCTGAGAAAAAGTTGGATTTGCCTCGCAACTATCTGCATTGGCATTTCCTCGACGACGAGGCCCAGCCCGAAATCTGGCTGATGTATTACGCCTCCGACGAAGAGCGCGAAGCCTGGGCCGAAGAAACGGGCCAGCCGCTGCCGCCGAAAAAGAAGCCGCCCCATCCGCGGCGCATGCCGCGGCGACCAGCGTAGCCTTTGCAAAGCACGAAGTACAAAATCCGAAATTCGAAACAAATCTAAATTCCCAAATGAAGATGTTTGCAACTATTTAGCCAAATGAAGTGACCAGCAAAAAAACCTCTGATTTCGTGAGGCAGCCGCGATAGCGGCGACCTGTGAATAGCCGGGGGGTGAAGCGCAGCGGAACCCCCCGGACAGCGTGTGACAATCACGCTTAGCCGCGTAGCGGCGCAACAAATCGTTTCGAACGGCTAAATAATTACGAATGTTTTAAACGTCAACCGAACGTTTTCGTCATTCTTAATTCGTGCTTTGAATTTGTTTCGTGCTTCGTGATTCGGATTTCGAGTTTCAGCGCACGATTCGTCTTCTACCGCTCCCGCCGCATCCACTTCAAATACGTCCCAGCACAAGCGTCCAGATTCTCTAGCGCTCCCCCGCCCCGAATCGGCGAACAAATCTCATAGGTCGCGGGGCCGCTGTATCCGCCTTCCAGCAACCCGCGGAAGAACGCCTCATAATCGATGAAGCCGCTGCCAAATGGCACGGCGCGGACTTCGTCGGGCGTCAGGCGCTCGTAGTTGACCAGCTCTGGCCGATACCGCCACCGCGGAACGCGGATGTAGTCGGCATTCGTCGTAATCGCCGTCAGTGGGGCGGCTTTTTTTGCTGCCGCATACAAATCTTCGCCGCGGAGGGCAGGCGACCAGGCATCGAAGCCAAGTTTGCAATTCGGCCGGTCGATTTCCGCGACCAAATCGAGTAGCGCATCGGTATCCAAAGCCAGATCGTGGTGGTTTTGAACAGCGATCGCCACGCGATGATCGCGAGCCCGGTCGCACATTTCGCGGACGATGGTCACAACCCGCCGCCACAGCGTCGTGGTATCGCGGTCGCCCGTTTCGTAAGCCGTAAAGATTCGTACAACGCCCGCGCCGAGGGCCGCTGCGATGCGGCACAGCGACTCAACATAGGCAATCTGCATTTCCGCGATCGGAACTTCGGCCGCAGCGCCGCTGGCGAGATTCGTATAGCCCGCGATCACTTCGCAGGTTACGCCCGCCTGCCGCAGGGCCGCCTGAACCTGCTCCAAACGCTCCGGCGTCGCATCCAATGGCGACAAATGCGGCCGCTTCCCCGCCAGCATCACCGACGAGAAGCCCAGTTTTCCCGTCCGAGCAATAAACTCCTCGACCGTCAGCGCCGCCTGACCCCAATACCCGGCATAGCTCACCGAAAACAGCCCCGGCTTAAGATCAGCGGTCGTTCGCATGGCTCGTGATTAAACCTTCATGCCAAAAGCGCGCACAAAATTTCAATTTCCCATTTGAAAAAATCTTCTACATTCTGGCCCGGTTTTTTGAGCCGTTTGCAATATATCTAATAGGACCTCCCGCGAGAGCGTCCGCTACTTCGACTCAAGGAGCCAATCCACCGCCGGACTACCCATGACTGCTAATATTATCGCTAATATTAGTCCCCTCAAAACTCACAAACCGTTCCGGCCCATAGACTTGCAGATCTTGCCTCGAAAACTTTTTTAAAATATTAGCGATCAGCCACACTCCGAGGACCCGCGAACATGATATCTCAGTCGATGCGATCACTTGCGTTGCTTGGCGCGCAACTACTTTGGACCGCTGCCTATTTGGCTGCCCCGGTCACTGCCGCCGAACAGCCGGCGCTCGCCGCCAAGGTCCGCGATTTGGTCGATCGCGATGAAAAACGGCTGATGGAAATCTTTTTGGACCTGCACCAGCATCCGGAGCTGGGCTTTCAAGAAGTCCGTACCGCCGCGCTCGTAGCGAAGGAATTTCAAAATCTCGGCTACGAGACGCACACCGGCATCGGCAAGACGGGCGTCGTCGGGATTCTTAAGAATGGGCCCGGGCCAGTGATCATGTTTCGCAGCGATATGGACGCCCTGCCGGTGCTCGAAGAAACGGGCCTGCCGTATGCCAGCCGGGCGACGGGGACTTCAGCCAGCGGCAGTTTGACGCCGGTAATGCACGCTTGTGGACACGACGCGCATGTCGTTTTCATCATTGGCGTCGCCAAGATCATGAAGGAACTGAAGGCCGATTGGTCGGGAACGCTCGTGCTGATCGCTCAGCCGGCAGAGGAGCTGATCGAAGGGGCGCGGGCGATGGTGCAGGGCGGCTTGTACGACAAATCGCCCGTGCCCGATGTGTTGATTGCCTCGCACGTCACGCCGCAGCACGCGACGGGCACAGCCTCGGTGAAGGCGGGCCGGCGAAATGCGGGAACCGACCAGATCGACGTACTGATTACGGGCGTCGGCGGTCACGGCTCCGCGCCGCACCAGGCGAAAGACCCGATCACGATGGGTGCGCTGGCGATCGTCAGCTATCAAGCGCTCGTCAGTCAATCCATCGATCCGCAGGAGCCTGCGGTGCTCACAGTTGGATCGTTTCAGGCCGGGAACGCGAACAACGTGATTCCGGACACAGCGACGCTCAAAGTCAATATTCGCTGGTTCGAGCCAAAAGTCCGCGACAAGTTGATTAATGGGATTAAGCGCGTGACCGACGCTATCGCCGTTGCCGCCGATGTGCCACCCGAGAAGATGCCCAAGTACATCATGAAAGGCAGCGCCGGGCCGCTGATCAATGATGAAGAAGCCGTAAAGCGGGCCGAACCGGCGATTCGACTGGCGCTCGGCGACGAAAACTCGGTACCCGGCCTGCCAACGGCCATGGGCTCGGAAGATTTTCAAGATTTGGCCTCGCCGCATCCCACCACGAAAATTCTCCACGTCCGCATCGGCTGCGGGCCAGTCGATGTCGTCGAGCAGACCAAAAAAGGCAATCCGCCCGCGCCGGGGCACAATTCCAAGTTCAAGTGTGAGCTGCCGACGATCGCGGCGGGAACGAAGGCGGATGCCATGGTGCTGCTGGAGTTTTTGAAGAAGCCTTAGCATTCAACCAAGCGGGCGAAAACTGCCGCGGCAATATGTAGTGCTAGGTATAATTGAGCGTTGGCAGGAGAGACTTCAACCATGCAAACCGTGAAATACGTCTATTGGCAGGAAGACGATGCTTGGCTTGGATATTTGGAGGAATATCCCGACTACTGGACGCAGGGCGAAACGCTCGATGACCTACTGGCCCATCTCAAAGATCTTTATCTGGATTTGAACAGCGGACAAATTCCTGGCGCGCGGCGGGTAGGCGAGCTCGTCATTTCATGAAGCGAGTCGATTTGATCAAGACGATCGAAGGCTTGGGGTGCATTGGGAACTCTTGAAGAAGTCGTAGCCGATTTACAGCCTCGGCGGTTGCCGTCAAACTACGTCAATCCACCTGTTTGTCACTTCCCGGGAGCCAATTGCGATGTTATGCCGTCTCGGTTTTTGCCTGCTTGGTCTTGTCGCCGTTTCCTCGCTTCTAGCGATCGATAAAAAGCCCGACGCCGAGGGGTTTGTGACCATTTTCGACGGCACATCGCTGGATGGCTGGAAGAAATCGACTGAGCACCCGGACAGCATTCAACTCAAGGACGGCGCGATCGTGGCGAACGGTGATCGGTGCCACTTGTTCTATGTCGGCGACGAGCAGCCGTTCAAGAATTTCGATTTCAAGTGCGAGGTAATGACGAAGCCGCATAGCAACGGCGGGATTTACTTCCACACGAAATATCAAGACACGAACTGGCCGGCTCAGGGGCATGAATGCCAGGTCAACAATTCGTATGACAAGGATCCGCAAAAGACGGGCGGTGTGTATAAGGTCGCGAAGGTCCTGGAAGCGCCTGCGAAGGACGACGAGTGGTTCAAATATGAAATCATTGTGCAGGGCAAGCACGTCGTCATCAAAATCAACGACAAGGTGACCGCGGATTACACCGAGGATGCGGATGCACTCGCCAAGGAAAAAGGCGTCGAACCCGGCCGCCGCGTCGGGGAGGGGACGTTCGCGCTGCAAGCACATGACCCGGGCAGCACCGTGATGTATCGCAATATCAAGGTGAAGCGGCTGCCGTAGCGTACGGCGGTTTTTCGCAGGCTTGCTAGAATGAATGCATGCCCGGTCAGCATTCATCCTTCGTTCCTGTGGCGACTTCGCATCGCCGGCAGCCACCGGACTATTCGAGCCGCCGCGTCAAACTGCGGCTCTTTGTGACGCTCGCGATAATCATGCTCGTCGCGGCACTGGTTGAGCGAACGTGGACGCATTCCAAGCGTCCGGCGGCGTCGGCGGACAAGCCGTTTAACAATCGTCTGCAAAACGAGCCGCGGACGTCTCACGATCCGGCCGGGACGTTCGTCGCGATGTCGGATTCAAAATCCGCTGCCGCGCATGACGATGCGACCACCGTCGATCCGGTCGGGCGAACCTTACAACTAGGCTGGAAGGAGATTTTTACACATCTCACCGAAGACGAACGCGATCGGCTATTCAAATTGCTCGATACGGCGGCGCGAAGAAAGACACTTTCCGTACAACAGAACGATTCAATCAATGAATTGCTGGAGAAGATCGCCCGGTTGTGGGACGACTTCGACCTTTCCGCTCGAGCATCGCTTTCCGATGCACCCGAAGCGGACAGAGCGATTTGGAGTGCAGTGCTGGAAAACGCCGCCAGCCGCTTTGATCGGCAGATCGGCCAACTGAAGACAGTCGCTGATGGCGGTGACTTGTCGGATGACCCAACAAAGAACGTCGCCGAAGCGCAGTCTTTGTTGGCGACAATCGCCCGCGACCAGATTCAGGACGATACGCCGATTCTCCGTCCGGCCGAGCGGCAAATCTGGTTTTATGAGTTCGCCCGACTGGTTCGCCAGCCTGCTGATGATGCGGCCGATGAGTCGCCCACTCGCGTCGGGTATTTGCAGCTTTCGCGGCAGCCGTCGGATTACCGCGGCAGGCTGGTGGCGATCAAGGGCAATGTGCGGCGGGCGTATCGGTCGGCCGCCGGGGAAAATCATCTCGGCATCAAGGAGTACTGCGTCTATTGGCTGTATCCGGCGGGCGGACCGGACGCGCCGATTGTGGTGTACGCACTCGAGGCCCCGCCTGGCTTTCCGAAGCTGGCCCAAAATCCGCAAGCAGCGCGCAACAACCTGCACGAGGACGTCGAAATCACCGGAGTATTCTTCAAGCGATGCGCCTATGCCGGTCAAGGTGGGACCTATACGGCCCCGCTGCTCTTGGCCGCCATCCCAAGTTGGCAGCCGTCGCCGCCGCCGTTTGCTGCGGCTCCTTCGCCAAATTTGGTTTATGAGCTCGGTGGCGCCGCCGTGGCAGCGCTAATCATCGCCCTGTGCGTCACGGCTGTGCTATGGAAGCGCTCCGCGAGCAAGCGAACTCGGGTTCAGTCGCTATCCGCTGCGTCGCTGGTCGATTTGAGCCGCAGCGCGACATCCGCGTCACCTGGCGAATACTTCCGCACGCTTCAGCAGCAGGAAGGGGGCGACAAGTGATTTGCAAGCAAGTAAATCAATCGCCCGGCCGCGGCAACACCGTCACGCGCTTTAGGCACCTGCCCGCAAGTACTGAGTACTTAGTACTGAGTACCCAGTACTTCCCTTGTAACCGCAATTGCACTGGTCCACCCAATTTTTTCAGCGTTCTTTCTAAATCTCTTACTCGTTCCATCTGTCTTTCCGTCCTCTTACTACTCAGCCAGGCTGGTTTCGCCCAAGACCGCCTGCCGTGGGAGCGGCAAACGACATCGCCCGACCCGGTCCTTCGCCCGCCGAGCGGGCCGCTGGAAATTCTGGATCTTTTCGATATCGGGCCAAGCCAAATCGAGAGTTTCGTGGGCGGCCAGTCGCTGACTCCCGGCGAAGAAGACGTGCTAATCAAGATCCTTTATCACTTCCCGCGGCTGGGGCTCGATAATCTCCACCGCTGGCGGAGAAAGGACACTGGTTTTGATGCATTGGCTGCCGCGCCCGCCGAGCATCGCGGCCAAATCTATCGGTTGACCGGCCGCGCAAAGCATGTGGAGCGAAAGCCGTTGCTGCTTGAGCAACAGGAGCTACTGCAGTTCGGGCACTACTTTTTGGTATCGGTCGAGCTCGATCAATCGCCCTATCAGGCTCTCGTGGCGTGTCGAAAAATACCTCAAGCCTGGGCCAGCGAGGAACGTCTCGACGAGCCCACGGCGGCCGACGCGATGTTTCTCAAGATTGGTGACGCCGCGAGCGCGGGGCCGCCGCTCGTTTTTGTGGCGGGCACGCTCGGCTGGTATCCGAATCAATCCAACGCGCGACACCACATCGACCCGTCACAGCTTGTGCTCGCGAAGTTGGGCATGGACGTCAGCCTCTGGGACGAGATTCGTGATTCCAAGGAGCACGGTCTCGGAACCGCGGATCGCGAGGCGTTTTACCAATTGCTCAATACACTCGCTAAGTCCAACCCACCGCTCACTACGCATCACGCACCACTCAATGTCGTTGCCCTGCTCGAAGAGGCGGCCGACCACTTCGGCGATATTGTGTCGGTCGAAGGTGTGGCCCGCCGAGTGATGCGGATCGAGGTGAACGATCGCGACATCCACAGCCGGTTCGGCATTGATCACTACTTTGAGATCGATTTGTTTTTACCGCTGGGCGAGGCAAGCTTGCATTTCGCGAAGACAGCGAAGGACCAGCAGGGGCCGACGTATCGCAACAACTTTCCCGCGACGCTCATCGCCAGCGAGCTGCCGGTGGGCTTGAAGGAAGGGGAAAACGTCCACGAGCTAATTCGAGCCGAAGGAATCTTTTTTAAGACGTGGGCCTATCGATCGCCGTTTGCCAGCCAGTTCAATCAATTGCAGCCGGCCCCGTTATTCATTACCCGCCGACCACAGATCGTCGCCAGGCAATCGACCGCCAATTGGGTCACGAGCGGGCTGGTCTTGCTGGCACTGGGCATTGCACTAGTGGTTGCCGGGACTATTGCCTGGTTCTACAGACGTGATGACTGGGCGGCACGAAAACGCCTCCGCAATCAAGCCGCAATGCGGCCCGATTTCAGCGGGCTTAAATAATGGCCGCTCTCCGCTAGTGAAGGTCGTGCAGCTTGCGCGCGATGAGCTTCAGATCGGCGAGGAACTCTTTGCGGAGTTCGTCGCCTCCGGGAAGATCAATCGACCGCAACAGGGCCGACGGATGATAAGTGGCGATCGTCCACGGCGACCAGTCGGTTTCCATGGGCTCGCCCCGGTGCTTCGTAATCCGGAATTGTTTGCCGAGCAGCGATTGAGCCGCGGTCGCGCCGAGCAAGACGAGTAGATCAGGCTTAATCGCTTCCAATTCAGCCTCCAGCCAGGGCCGGCAGGCGAAGATCTCGCGCGAGTTGGGCTTGCCGTGCAGCCGGCGTTTGCCGCGTGGCGTCCACTTGAAGTGCTTCACCGCGTTCGTAACGTATACGCGCTGCCGCTCAATACCGGCTTCCGCTAGCATTTGATCGAGCAGCCGGCCGGCGGGACCAACAAAGGGTTTGCCTTGACGGTCTTCGACATCACCGGGCTGTTCGCCGACCATGACGATGTCGGCGCGTGCTGGACCGGCTCCAAATACGGTTTGCGTCGCGTTGGCAAAGAGCGGGCAACCCTCACAGTGTTTTGCCGCTTCGCGAAGCGACGAGAGATCGTGCTTCGCCGGCAAAAAGGCCTCGGCTGTGGGCAGCATCGTCTGCATGCGGCGCTGCAGAGCAATAGGCGTGCCAAGTTAACTGCCGCACCTAAAACCGGCGATGGAAGATTGGCAAGCAGGTCAGGTCGCTCAGGGCCTGAGCGACCAACTATGGCCGCTGACGCTGTAGCTCGTCTTTAAAATCGCCGAGGCTAGCCCAGTGCAGTCGCTTGTTGAGATCGACCTCGGCCACGACGACGTCCCCCCAGTTTTTAGCTTCAACCAGCCTATCGCCGGCGTGGTTGAAGACGGCGGTTGGCATCCATTGTGACGAGGGATCGCTGTAGGTGCTTGAGACAAGATAAACATGGTTCTCACACGCTCGCGCGGCCGCCAGCATCGGATTACACCCCCAAACGGGAAACGCGATCACCTCTGCGCCGCGGTTGGAAAGCTCCCGCGCGACTTCAGGAAAGAAGCCGTCATAACAGACCATCATGCCGAGCTTTCCAAATCGCGTATCGAACACGGGGTACTCATGACCAGGTTGAACGCCTCCCGTCCACTCGCCGCGAGGCAGACACACCTTGCGATATTTGCCAGCGATGGCGCCATCGGGACCAAGCAACACGGCGACGTTATAAACCAGGTGCTGATCGCGCTCGAGCAAGCCCGCGACAATATAAAGATTGTGTTTCTTGGCGAGGGCGGCGAAATAATCCGTCGAGGGACCTGGCACAGATTCAGCCGCCGCAGCATAACTGAGTCCCGTTTGGTAATACGTCAGCGTCTCGGGCAACACGACGAGATCAGCGCGTTGTTCCGCGGCGTTCGCAATAAACGGCGCGAATTGCTCCCGCTTTTCCGCGGGCGTTTTTCCCGACTGGGGTCGGTAATGGACCGCCGCCAAGCGGACGATTCGCGGCTGATAAGTCGTCGGATTCAGCGAAATATCGCTCCAGGTGATTTGGCCGCTCTGGCCCCAGCGGTAATGCAGCTCCACGATCGCTTTGCGAGCGGCATTGGGCGCGGTGAGTGTTTCGCCGACTTCGGTCCAGCCGGCGACATCGGTATCTTTGTCGGCGGGATATTCCGGCTCGGCGGTTGCGTGCTCGCCATGCAGATAGCGACCGGCGGTCGGTTCGTCGCGTTTGACGGTGTTGCCTTTGTCATCGCGCCATAAAACGCGAACCAATCCTGAGCGGCGGCCGGAGTCAACGCCCTCGAGCTTGCGCCATGCCGAAAACGAATAGGTCTTGCCGCCCTCGATGTCGAACGTTTTTTGCCACCAGCCACTGGTCCCATCGCGATGATCGCCGGAGATAATAAACGCTTCGCGTCCGCCTCGGCCGCCTCGGCCGCCGGCCGGCTCATAGCGAAACAGCGGTTTAATCTCGTCGCGCGGCGCCGCGGTGCTCCAGCCGACGGGAGCGTTTTTGGCCACATTCTCAGCAGCCATCAGCGCCCCCGTGATCGCGAACATCGCCGTACAAGCAGTAACCATAGCGGGATTTTTCATCATCGCGTTCCTCGGCTTCAATCACGGAGACGACCGCTCTGCCAGAGTGCGATTATATCGGCCTGCACGCCCTCTCGCGACAACGCAGTATATTAAAGAGCAGCGATCTATAGAAAACCGGCTTGTCGGCCGCTGATTAAGGATGCGAAGGATGCATTGTGCGAGAGCCTGGGTCGTCGCTGCAATGGTGCTGCTGGCGCCGGTTAACGCGCTAGCGCCGGTCAAAGCGGCGGATACGACGGCCGATGAAATCTCTAAAGCTGTGGAGGATCTTAGCGCGGCCGAGTTCGACGTTCGCCAGGCGGCGACGGAGGTCCTGTGGCAGGCGGGTGAAGCCGCCGAAGAGGCACTCACCAAAGCGGCCAAAAGCACCGACCCCGAAGTTCGCACGCGGGCCGCCGCCCTCCTCAAAAAATTGCGGCTAGGAATCCGGCCTGATACCCCGGCCGATGTCCTGGCGCTCATCGACCAGTTTCGCTATTCGCAAAATCCGGAGCAGCGTCGGCAGGCGTTGAGCGAGCTGCAAGCCAAAGAACGGTGGCAAACGGTGCTCGCGCTGATTCGTGGCGAGCAAAGTGCCCAGGAACGGCGCAACCTGGCGACGACAATTGCCAGCCAGGCTTCGAAGATTGTCGGGCCGCTCGTTGCCAAAGGCGAGTTGGGCCAGGCCGAAGAGGTCTTGGAGCTGGTAGCAACGACAGAATCAGGCTTGCCGCAGCTCACGGCGTTCTTGATTCTCACCAATCGGCTCGATCAGAACATTGCCATTGCACGCGGGCGCGCCGGCGAAGGCGACAGCGAGGCCTGGACACGGCTCGCCTATTTACTGCGGGCCAAGGGCGATCTGCCGGCGGCAATCGAAGCAGCCGATAAAACCAAGGATTTGATTCTGCGCGTGAATCTGCGAGCTGAAGCGGAGCGGTGGGGCGAAGCAGCGCGGCTGGCGGAAGACTTCTATCGGCAGAGTTCTTCGCGACTGGAGGGGCTGGCATTCGCGACAACCTTCTATCGCCTCGCGGGCAATGAGGCCGAGCATCGCCGGACGCTCGCGGAGCTACTCAAGACCGCAAATATCGATCGCTTGAAGGACTTGCCAAATGCAGATAAGCCGCCTGATCCGTTTGGGCAACCGGCTGTTAACGTCGCAGTCAATCACCTGCTGACTGCGGCCAAGACGCTGTTCGTCAACGAGCACATAGATAACGGGCTGGCCATCATGCGGAGGACCAATCCGCCGTTTGCCCACACGGTCTATTGGCAGCAACATCGACATCGCGAAGCGCTCGAATTTGTGCAGGTCACTTCGGACAAGACGCTGGACCGCACTTGGCTCAATCAATTGCCGGTTCCGGGGGCGCTGGGCGCGTTGCAACTGGACGATTACCGCATGGTTCTGGCGGGTCAGGTGGCGCGGCAACTCCGCGAATTGGGCCGCAAGGAGCAAGTTGAACAGATCTGGAACACTTTGACCAAGCTGCCGCAGCCACCCGGCGACCGCGGTCGCCGGCAATTGCTGCTCTCGATGTTTGCCTGGCAACTGGGGCGAACCGATGATGCGGCTCGTTATGGCGCTGAAGCGATTGCCGCGGGCGCTGCTGCGGCGAACATTTTTACTGTGATCGCCCGCCGCGAAGCGCCACTCGCGCTGACTTGGCACGAGCGACTGACGGCCGAAGATCCACAAATGGATCGGGCCAAGGCAATTTTGCTCGCCGTATCGCTTGTCGCGCCCAATCCGCGTCGCGGCGGGCCGCCCGACAACTGGCGCGAGCTGATTATGAAGGCCCGCGAGTCCGTCAAGGACCTGCCGGCCAAGGCCAGGGCGGAGCGACTGGTCGCCTTGGGTCAAACTGGCAAGATTCGTGGCGACCTGGAGTTGGCTCGGCAGTTGTTTGCCGAGGCGGCGGAGATCTATCCGGCCAGTAGCTCACACCTCGGCGATTTGGCGTCGAGTGACGGCGATTGGAAGACAGCGGCGAAGCACTATGCAGCCGCGCTGAAGGCCAATCCGGCTGATGCGACCGTCAGCTATCTGTTAGGGCATGCTTGGACTCAGGCCGGCGACGTCGAGGCGGGAAAAAAGCAACTGTTGTTGGCCAACTTGATGGTCCTGGCGCCGGATGCCCGGTTTTCACTTGCCAAATCGTTCCTCCATCCCTCCCTGAAGGATGAAGCGGTGCGGCAGTGCGAGCTGATCTGCCGCACCGGGCTGCCCGATTCGCAAGTCTCCATCGATGCGGGCCAACACATTGGCAACATGGTCAGCACGAATGAGCCCCGCAGATCAGCGCCGTACTGGCAGCAAATTTTGCTGCACGTGCTGAACCCCAGCGCGAACATCAGCGAGAACGAAGGATACCTGTTGCTGCCGCATGTAATTCATAAAGTGCTGGCCCGAGCGGCGATTGCGGAGGGCGCGTTCAAAACGGCCGAAACCGAGTTTGCTCAGTGCGAAAAATTGATGCCCGCCGAAATTCGAGCCACGATCGATCTCGTTCCAGCACTGGCCGAAGCGGGAAGACGGCAATTGGCCGACGAATTGTTCGAGCGGGCGCTGGACGTACACAAAAAGGTAATCGACGAGTTTCCCGAGAGCGCGACCTATCTCAACAACGGGGCCTGGCTTTGCGCCCGTTGCCAGCGCGAGCTTGGCGAGGCTTTGGACCTGGCTTTAAAGGCCGTCAAGCTCGTGCCCGATGAAGCGGCGTATCACGACACGCTCGCGGAAGTCTATTTTCAGCGCGGCGACCGCGAGGCAGCGGTGGCGGCGGCACAGAAGTGCATCGATCTAGCGCCGGCCAACAAAATGTTTACCGCTCGCTTGGCTCATTTTCGCGATGATGAGCTGAAGTCGCTGGATAAGAATGCGGAGTAGCTGGCGAGCGCCAATGTCGGCTTTCGCTCCGCGAAAGCACGCCGCTCATTCGCGGAGCAAAGTCGACCTACGCCGCTTTGCGGGCTCTGGTTGTATCGATGGCCTGGCGCCCCGCCGTAGCGGTGTCATGGTCGGAGACGCGGCAGTTGCGCATCGCCCAGAGCTTCGCGTCTTTCAGGAACGTGTACCAGGCGGCGAGGCCGCAGACGACGATGCCGGCTCGGCCGTCGAGCCAGCCGCCACGGAGGATAAAGAGCTGTAAAAAACGGAGCGGAGCATGGGTGACGAGTCGTAGCCAGCTCGCGCGCTTGCCAGCGTCTTGGGCATCGAGAGCCGACCAGGTGGCGTAGCGATGCTGTTTGGTCACGAAGCGATCGAGATCGAGGGCCGTGTGGTGGACGAGCGGCTGCACAAGCTCACCGACTTTGCCACTGGCGATGACAACGTTGGCATGGACGCGGCGGGTTTCATACTGGGAACCTTCACGGCGGAAAAGCCGCACCAAGCGCGAAGTATTCCAGCCGCAATGGCGTATTGGATGGCCCAGAAAAAAATTGTCGCGGCGAATCGAGTAGCCGTCGCAGGCCGGTTCGCTGGCCAGCAGCCGTTCGATTTCGCCGGCCAACTCAGGCGTGACACGCTCATCGGAATCGACGACCATGACCCAGGGATGCCGGGCTTGCGGAATGGCCCAGTTTTTGAAATCGGCCGAGTTGACATATTCCCGCTCGATGACGCGGCAACCGCCAATGGAGCGGACGACGTCTAGCGTGCCATCGGTCGAGCCCGAATCGGCGACGAGAATTTCGTCCGCTATCGGCCGCACCGAGTCGATGCAGGCGCGGATGTGCTGAATTTCGTCTTTGCAGGGGATTAATACGGTGAGTTTCGGCATTGGTCCCGCATTGGTTCGAGGCTTTAGGTTTTAGGCTTTAGGTTTTAGTGAGTAGGTGGGACCAGCGAGCGAAGCAAGCGCCGGCCCACCATCGTCGCGGTGGGCCGGCGGCCGCTTAGGCGGCCTTGTCCCACCCTACAGCTAAACCCTCAAGCGTTCTTTCGACGGCTTTCAGCACTTGATCCACGGTTAAATCGCGCATGCAGCGATGATGACCGAGCGGGCAGGTGCGCTGGCCGCAGGGGGCACATTCCAGCGGAACAGTCAGCTCGATCGTCTGCCGCTGGTAGTTTCGGCTCCAGCGGGGGTCGATGGGGCCGAACAGGACCACGGTAGGTGTGTTTAACGCGGAGGCAATGTGCCGCGGGCCGCTGTCGGTGGTAATGAGCAATCGGCTGCGGCGAATGATCGCTTTCGTTGTGCCAAAACTGACGTCTTCGTGGGCCAGGCTTTTGACTCGTGGATGATTGGCGGACGTTTCGATCGCCGCCGCGGCGGTCCGCTCGCGGGGGCCGCAGAGAACGAGCGTGGTCAGACCGAACTCATCGGCGGCTCGCAGGGCGAGCGACACTGAATACTCAGCCGGCCAATGTTTGGCGTCACCGAAGGCCCCGCCGGTGTTGAGCAGCATGACTTGCTCACCGGGCGGCAGCTTCAATCGTTTCCATAAGCCGTCGGCCGCTGCTTCGTTGGCCGGCGTTGTGGCCAGCTCCAGTTGTTTGTTGGTGGCGGCGAAGCCGAACGACTGCTTGATGAGATGTAAGTAGTCATCGACGGCCGACACGGGCTGTGAGCGGCGGCCGTGATGCAGCGGCGGAACTGGATTACTCACCAGCCAGCCAAGTCCGTGACGAGCATAGCCGATGGTTTGTTTGGCGGCCGACAGCCGCGCCAGGAGGCCCGCGGAGAGGCTCGCGCGGAACAAGACGAGCTTATCGAGCTCTTCTGATCGCAGGCGTCGAATCGTATCGAAGCTGCGACCGATGCGGCCGGGGCCTTTGTGCTCCCAGGGGATAATGCCATCGAGCCAGGGCGTTCCTTCAAGGAGCGAAATCAAATAGGGCTTGGCCAGGCCGACAATGCGGGCGTCGGGCAAATGCTTGCGGAGTGTTCGTAGCGCGGGCGTGGCCATCGCTACGTCGCCGACCCAGTTTGGCAGCACGACCCCAATTCGCACGGCGGCCCTCCTATCGGAACGCCACATAGGGCGTTCGCTAAAGCAATTTCTGGCAAGGGCCGGATGATATGAATTTGGGCGTAATCGCCAAATGGCAGTAGCTGAAATCGAGATTACGAATAAGCGACTGCTAGCAGAGTCGCTAGCAGGCCCGATTACGCTCCATCGCTCAAGACAGCTTCACTCGCTCGCAGCTTTTCACGAAGTCGGGATCGATCGTAACGCCGAAGCCAGGTCCATCGGGGCAGCGGACGATGCCGTTTTCGGGCTTCAGCGACGAGGTGGGGCAGTGGACGGGGAGGTCGGTGTTGCCTTTGAACTCCATGTAAGGGCCGATGTTGGGGGTGAACGAGGCGAAGTGGACGACGTCGAGATAGCCGAGGCCGCCGCCGGACATGTGAGGGATGACGGGCAGGCCGGCAGCCGCGGCCATGCGGGCGACTTGCGTGGCGCGGATGAAGCCGCCGCCGTAATGCAGATCGGGCTGGACAATGTCGCAGGCTCGCTGGGCAATGCAGTACTGCCAGCGGTGCATCGAGTATTCCTGTTCGCCGAGAGCGATTGGAATTGTCAGTGCGTCGGCGACTTCTTTGGTGGACCAGAGATCGTCGAACTCGCAGGGCTCTTCATAGAACGCGTAGCCGTTGGCCTCCATGATGCGGCCGATGCGGATGGCTTCTTTGGCGTCGTACGAGCTGTTGGAGTCGGCGTAGAGTGTGAAGCTGTCGCCGAATGTCTTCCGGACGAGTGGAATTAACGCTTCGGTGCGTCCGGGGAGCGAGTCGAGGTTCTTGTTCATCATGCCACCGAGGCGGAACTTGATGGCCTTGGCGCCGGAGTCGCCGACGAGCTTTTGCAGGTAGGTGATTTCTTCCTCCGGCTTGTTGCCGCGAACGCCGCTGGCGTAGTAGATGGCGATTTCGGTTTTGCGCTTGCCGCCGAAGAAATCGGCGATGGGTCGCTTGGCTGTCTGACCCATGAGCTCGAGCAAAGCTTGTTCGATCGCCATGACGCCGGGCCAGAGGGCGATGCCTTGCAGTTTGTAGTTGCTGCCGTGACGGTAGATATCCCAGTGTAGCGCTTGCACGTCGCGGGCATCCCGCTTGAGAACGACGGGGGCGATGTCCTTAATGAAGATGGGGAAGGTTTGCGCCATCTTGGCCGGATGAGGAACGGTGATCGCCTCCACGCCGTCGGTTGAGCGCGTGCGAACGAGGTAGTTGCGGCCGCTCTTGAGCAATTCGACCGACTCCACGATCACCGGGCGGTCGAGAAAGCTCGTCGTCAGGACCGGCTGATCGAGGATTTTGTCCAAGTCGGCCTTGGAAACTTTTTGCTCGGCCGAGCGCGATGTGGAAGTTGCAAGGCTGGCGGTAGCGGCTGCACTGGCGGCGAGAAAGGAGCGGCGCGAGGTCTTCATGATCGATGCCTTGGCAGGTGGGGAGAATAAGTGGCCACGAAAAAACGAAGAGACACGAAATTGTCGCGAGAAGCAAGCGGTTTCCAGTGCGCACGGACCAATACGGGCCGGGCGATTGATTTCCAAGTCCTTTCAGCGTAACGACACGTTAGAGCGACGCGAAACGCGCTCTAATCGTGCAATCAGCACTGAAAAACAGCCTGTCCGCGAATGGGTCCGCCGGCCAGGCGCCCGCTTCGGACATTGAGGAGTGACTTTGGTCGCTGTAAAGGTGTTTTGCCGTAGGCAAGGTTTGCAAAGCTCTCTATACCGCGTCCGGTAATGGGGCTGGGCGAGCTCTTCGCAGTCGCTGTCACGCGCCATCAATTGAGCACTGGGAGTACAGACGTGGACCAGAATCCCCTTGAGCAGCTCGTTGCCGGTTACTTTCGCCGAGGCCAGCGTGTGCGGGAATTGCGCTTCAATCAGCTTCCCGACCCAACTGCAGTTGTGGTGGTGTTGGACAATGGCCATGAATACCCGCATGCCATCGAGGCGGATGAGCGCGAGAGCCTTCCCAATTGGCTCATGAAAGCCCAAGTTTACTTGCTTTCAAGGCGCGCCACCTTGTGAGAAGTAGCCAAGATGAATGTGGTGAATGGACGTTGCCAGTTCAGACGGCCCCGCTACAGTTTGGCCCCCGATGGCCTGATTCATCCTCAGACATCCTCCAGTTATCCCCGTGCGGTGGCCCTTGCGGCGTTTTTGTTTCTCAGCATGACCTCAGCAGATTTGGCGTAGTTTCCGCCACTTGCGAGCACTACTTGCCGCCGACTTCGAACGCCCGACAAGTGGTCGGTGCGAAAGTCGTAATACGATGGGCAGCTTCAGCATCGGCGCGGCCGGCCGGCCGCGGTACGCCATTGTCCGACTCGAGTAAGAACGGGGGACATCCCACGCTCTTGCAACAGGCGCTGCAGCCGTCGCCGTCGTGAGCCGTGTTTTGCAAGATTGGGGTTAGAGCCTTTCTCCGGCACTACTCGTCATCATCGTCAGGCTTTTCCTCTCCGTCCTCGTCTTCGTCGTCGTCTCCAACCTCATTCCATTCGAAATCGTCCTCGCCCCCTTCACTTTCTTCTTCATCTAGGTCACTTTCATCGTCGTCGAAGTCCTCATCCAACTCTTCTTCGTCGTCGGCGTCATCATCTTCAACAGTTTCTTCGCCGTTTTCACTCGCACATTTCACCGCTGGCTCCCCCAGGAGGTACAGCGGGTCACCGGGCTCGTGCAAAGACGGCAAACCAGGCCAATTGGCAGTTTTGACTCTCATCACCGGAGGCTCCCCAATGGCGAAAACATGGATTGTCGTCCCGTCACCCGAGCGGTCAACGGGCATAGACAAACGTGCTCCATGCTGATTGAGACCAATCCTTGCGCTTGGCCTGCGTATTAGCTATAGCGCGAGCGTTTCGCTTAACAAGTCGCAACGGGAAATTCCGCGAATCTAGTCTTCTTGCTTCTTAGCGGCTGATGACGTGGTTCGGAAAGGGCAGATCTTTCACGATCGGCACGGAGAGCTGGGGCGTTTGAATGTTGTAGGGCAGCCCGGGGAACTAGGGAATGAAAGTTGTTCAACTGGCGGCGGCAGCGTCAAGGCGGCGTGTGTTCAGTCCTGAATTGGACGACGATAGCCGATTACTTGAAAACCGGAATCGCGAGGGCTTCATGGATGACAATAAAATCGCAGCGGCAGTCCAGACGTGCATCAGTGCCGCACAAAAGACCGACAAGCCATTTCGGTCAATCAACGAATCGCTGGCTTTGCTCAAGCGCCACGGCTGGTCGGAAGAGGAGCGGCTGGAAGTCCAGAACCAATTACTCAAGGCAATGAAGCAGCTTCGAAGTGCAAGCAGCTAGAGGTTGGCAATTGGAAACACTACCCGTTCACCAGCCGCCATAGCAGCCGACCCGAAGCGCTCAAACGACATGTACGGCACTTGCAATGGGCGCCAACTACTATCGAAAAACACCATTGGGCCGGACTGGCTCATTCCTTCTCATCGCGATCGGTGGATCCGGCACGACCAAAAGTAGCGCAAATTTTTGAAACATCTCTGAGGCGCCATTTTTCAACCCCGATCGACGAGCGGTTATTCTGGGGAAACCATTTGACTAGGCTAGTTGGCTCCTTGTAGTCTGCGGGCTGGAGATATCGGGAAGGGAGCTTCCGGTATTCGAAGCTTGATTCGTCTCGGCCCCGGCGACCCATCTTCATTGGCTGAGCGCTACATCAGGGGCTGGTAACGCAAGTCCGATCGGACTCAGTGCGGCGTTTATGTACCGATCGGGCAACGCCAGGACTGCGCAGATATTTCGACAAGGGATTTCGCATGGCTCGATCGTCAAGAAGGTTTTTCGGCCTGACGCCTGCTGCTCGGCTTCGCCGCTGGAGATCCGACGGTTTTTTCCGGCCGATCGGTGAAGCGCTGGAGCCGCGGACGCTGCTCGCTGCAGTGTCCAGTACCAATGCGTACGACACCGTTGCGCCGGACTGGTTCGCACAGGTTCCACGGGGTCTTCAGGATCAATCCTCCCGGTCGTTCATTGGCCCCTTAGCGGCAGCCGTAGGATCGTCGGGCGGCAATTGGCAGTCTAGCGCGGATGTGGCCCAGTGGATCGTGCGCTTGACTCCGGATGCGACAAAAAAAGCAGGCTCGGTAGCGGGCGCCGAGGCCGTCCTAAGCAGCGATGGCATCACATTTCAGGTGCTCAAGGGTCTGGGGCTGCCGGGAGAAGTGCTGGTCGAGTCCACGGCCAGCTCGGAACAAGTTGGGGCCGCTTTATCCGACGATCCCGACGTGGCCAGCTTTGAGCCCAATGCCTATTTCGCCATTCAAGACCTCCCTCCTCGTCAGCCTGGCGATCCCGACTATTCCTCGATGACCAATCTGAACAACGTGGGTCAATTCGGTGCAAGGACGGGCGCTGATATCGACGCTCCCGAAGCCTGGAACGAAACAGTCGGCAGCACCAACGTCGTCGTGGGAGTGATCGATTCGGGCATCGACTACACGCATCCCGATCTTTATCTCAACGTCTGGATCAATCAGGGCGAAATACCTGCCGCCCTCAAACAGAGCCTGGTCGATACGGACGGCGACAAGCGAATCACTTTCTATGATTTGAACGACGCCCAAAACTCGGCGCTGGTCAGCAATCTGAATGGCGATGCCTGCGTCGTCGCTGGCCATCCGTGTATCGATGCCGGCGACTTGCTCGCCGATCCCCGCTGGACCGACGGTGACGATACCGACGGCAATTCCTTCATCGATGACCTCGTTGGCTGGAACTTTCGCAGCGCTGGCGACGAACCTTTTGCCGTGAACGATCCTCAAGACGCCCTTGGCCACGGCAGCCACGTTGCCGGCACCATCGGCGCGATCGGCGACAACGGCGCAGGCATTACCGGTATCAACTGGCGCTCCTCTCTGATGGCCTTAAAATTCCTCGACACGAGCAATTCCGGCCAAACGGCGGATGCCGTCGCCGCCATCAACTACGCCACGCTTATGCGAACCGAGTTTCACGAGCCGGTGAAAGTGCTCAACGCCAGTTTTGGCCAGGCCGGGAGCGAAAGCCAGGCCCTCCGCGACGCCATCGACGCCTCCGGCCAAGCCGACATGCTCTTTGTCGCCGCTGCCGGCAACGGCGACGTCCTTGGCCAAGGCATCAATCTCGACAAGAATCCGTTTTTCCCCGCCAGCTCCGCCTTACCCAACGTTATTTCCGTCGCCGCCAGCGGACCGAACGACGAATTCGCCCGCTTCAGCAATTTCGGTGCGACCTCGGTCGATCTGGCCGCTCCGGGCATTGGCGTGCTGAGCACGTTGCCGGGCGGCCGCTACGGCACCGAAAACGGCACCAGCATGGCCGCGCCGCATGTCGCCGGCGCGGCAGCCCTCATTTGGTCTCTGTTGCCCGATGCCAGCTTGAGTGAAGTACGGCAAGCGATCTTGACTTCGGTTGATCACCCTCCGGCATTTGGCGGCGTAACGGCCACCGGCGGCCGGTTGAACGTCAAAGAGGCACTGGATTCAAACGTATTTGCGCCGCGGGCGTCGTTGGTGAACGTCTTAAACCCAACAGTAACAGTTGGTGGTGGCGCTGATAATCGCGTCACGGTGAAGTTTCACCATCGCCTGGGGATCGCCACCGCGACAATCGGCGACGGTGATATTATTGCGACGCGGCGATGGGGCAACACCGACACGATCGTCGCGACTTATGTCCCTAACTCTCTCGTCGTTTCGCCGGATGGAACAGACACTACGGCCACGTATAGTATCGCGGCGCCGGGCGGCGCGTGGGATCCACTCGATTTTGGCGACTACGAAATCAACGTTGTCGATTACCAGGTATCGAACACTGGCGGCCTGTTCGCGCCGGCCGAGAAGATCGGAAGTTTTCTCGTCCGAGTAAACGATCCGACTGTTTTTTATGTCAACAGCTTTGCCGACGGCATTGATACGATCGTTGGCGACGGCCAGTGCTTGACCGGGAACGGCGATTGCACGTTGCGGGCGGCTATCGAGGAAGCCAATGCCGCCGCGCCCGCGCCCCGCACGATCATTCTCGACCAGGGAACTTTCGGTCTGAGCATCCCTCCCGTTGTGGAAACAACAAGCTCTTTTACCGCCCCCGCGGCCGACTCCGGCTGCTTCCAAGGCAATACCACGTTCATCTCATCCGACATCACGAGCGGCGATCTCGATGTCACGAGCCAAATCGCAATCATCGGCAACCAGAATTCGCTCACCACGATCGACGCCGCCGGTCTCGACCGTGTTTTTAAGATCCACGGCAGCAGCAGCCTGACACTTAGCCGTCTCACCGTCACCGGCGGCTCAGCCGCTCAAGGCGGCGGCATCCTTTCCAACGGCAGCTTACATTTGGATATGGCAACTGTTGCCGGCAACAGTGCCACCGATGGCGGCGGCGGGGTAGCGCTGTGGAACGACTCCGCGACAATCGACCGCACCACGCTGAGCGGCAATCAAGCGTCGCGAGGCGGCGCAGTCCTGGTTTGCAACGGTGCGTCGGCCGACATTGTAGCCAGTACCTTGAACAACAACATCGCGACTAATAGTGGTGGCGCGATTCAATCAGCCGCTGGCGCAAGTGTAAACGTCACCAATTCGACGATTGCAGCAAATACGGGCGGCGCGATCGCGGGTAATCCGCTGGGCTTTGGCTTCAGTCAAAGCCCGTCTCTTAGCGCTGACGGCAGATTCATCGCGTTTCGTTCGAGCGAGGCCGCCCTGGTCCCTGGCGACAACAACGGCAATTCGAATGTGTTCGTGTTCGATCGGTTGCTGAAGACCGTCGAGCGGGACAGCGTATCGTCGAGCGGCGTGGTGGCGAACGCCGATTGCGGCCCGCCCTCAATCAGCGCCGATGGCAGTGCGGTTGCTTTCTCTTCGTACGCATCGAATCTGGTGGAGGGCGACAACAACTTTCAGCCCGACATCTTCGTGTTCGATCGATCGGCCCGAAAGATCGAACGGATTAGCGTCGCGGACAATGGCGTCGAGGGAAACGGCGCTAGCACCAGTCCGTGGATCAGCGGCGATGGCCGTTATGTTGCCTATAGCTCGTATGCGTCCAATCTCACGCCGGGCGCGACCAACGGCTCGGTGAATGTCTATGTCTATGACCGTCTCTCCCGAACAACTGAGCGGATTACCGTCGGGTTTGATGGTTCCCCCGCCAACGGCTATGGCGAATCACTCTCGCTCAGCTTCGATGGCCGTTACGTCGCATTTGAGTCGAGTGCTTCAAACCTCGTGCCCGAACCATATCCAAATGGTACGACACACATTTATGTCTATGACCGGCAGCAACATCAAATGGAGCGAATCAGCGTAAATGCCGGCGGCCTACAAGGGAATGGCTTCACCCGGTTTCCGAGCATTAGCGGGGATGGACAACTTGTGGTGTTCCAGTCTGATGCCGGAAATCTGGTGGCGAATGATACGAACTTTTCAACGGATATTTTCGTTTACGACCGCGAGCAAAAAAAGATCGAGCGCGTGAGCGTCGCCGATGGCGGCGCCGAAGGCAACTCCGCCAGCACCAACCCGTCAGTCAGTCCAGACGGCCGATACGTTTCCTTCGCCTCGAAGGCCACGAACCTCGTGGCGGGCGACACTAATGGGTTTTCCGACGTCTTCATTTATGACCGCACTCAGCAGCACATGGTCCGCGCGAGTGTGACGAGTCAAGGAGCCGAGGGTGACGACGATAGCGGGATAGTCTATCGCGCCGCGTTTAGCGGCGACGGCCGCGTCATCGCCTTTGTCTCTCGAGCCTCGAATTTCGTCGCCGGCGACGTTTTTCATGACGAAGACGTCTATTATGCGGACCGTCAGGACGGGCAACTGGCATCGGTCATGACGAGGCCGGGCGCACCAATCGTCTTGGAGCATGTCACTGTCGCGGGCAATCAAGGTATTCCTAACGTCTCGGGCAACGTCCAGACGCATAACTCGCTGTTTGTCAACAACTCGCCACTAATCGGCGAATTCGTTTCAGCCGGCTACAACTTGATAGACCGCGTCGTGGCGGTTCCCACTGCGCCAACCGACCAATTTATCGGAACGGCTGGTATTTTCTTGGGCCCGCTGCAGGACAACGGCGGATTGACGAAGACGTTGGCGCTACTTTCCGGTTCGCCAGCGATCGACGCCGCCGAGCCAGCGGCCTCTGCTCCCGTTGATCAGCGTGGTGTCCAGCGAAGCCAGGATGGCGACGGAGTCTTGGGTTCCCAGCCCGATATCGGAGCGTTTGAGGCCTATCGGGCAGCAATTCGCGGGACGATTTTTCTCGATCGAAACACGAATGGGACGCAAGACAACAGCGAGTCAGGCCGGGCGAGCCAGGTTGTCTACCTCGATTCGAATCGGAACGGTCAATTCGACGCTGGCGAGCTAACAACGTCCACGCTGGCCGACAATCCTCAGACGGGTGCTAACGAAGCCGGGAACTTTGCATTTGCAGAATTGGCTCCGGCCGACTATTGGGTCGCGCCGCTGGTGGGAGCCACATGGTCGCAGACGCCGCGGCCAACATTCGACCGCGTGAGCGTCAGCTCCGACGGACTCGAATCGAATTCCTACAGCGTGCAGACTTCCATCAGCCAAGACGGAAGATTTGTCGCCTTCACTTCGGACGCCTCGAATCTGGTTCCCGGGGACACGAATCAGGCCTTCGATATTTTCGTCTACGACCGGCAATCCCGCCGTATCGAGCGAGTCAGTGTTTCCAGCACCGGCATCGAAGGTGACAACGTTAGCTACGGGCCCACGATCAGCGCGGATGGTCGCTACGTTATATTCAACTCGCAGGCATCGAATCTTGTCCCAGGTGATACGAATAACGGCTCTGACATTTTTCTTTTCGACCGCCAGACGCGGCATATCGAGCGCGTAAACGTGACGGCGTCCGGTCAACAGTCAAACCGCCCAACCGAAGGTGGCGCCGTCAGCGCTGATGGCCGGTACGTGGCATTCACGTCGGGCGCTAGCGATCTCGTTGATGGCGATACGAACGACGAACCTGACGTCTTCGTTGTGGATCGGCAGATTCATTCGATCGAGCGGGTCAATGTCGCGGACGATGGATCGCAGGCACTCGGCGATTTCAGCTATTTCGCGTCCATCAGCGCTGACGGCCGCTACGTCGGGTTTGTGTCGTATGCGGCCAACCTGGTCCCGAACGACACCAATGGCATCTTCGACATGTTCGTTTACGATCGTTTGCTGCGTCACGTCGAGCGCGTCAGCGTTGCCGACGACGGCTCAGAGAACGAGTCAGACGTCAACGATACGGCTGGCGTCATCAGCCCCGACGGCCACTATGCCGTGTTTTCCGCAATCGCTTCCAACCTCGTTCCGGACGACACCAATGGCCAAACAGACGTGTTTCTCCGTGATCTGGTTCACCACACAACCGAACGAGTTAGCATCGGCAACGACGGTTCTCAAGGAAATAACGGCAGTTATGCGCCCTCGATTAGCCGAGACGGGGAGTTCATCTCCTTCGTATCGAGCGCCAGCAATCTCGTCCCCGGCGATACGAATTTCGATAGCGACGTTTTCGTCTACAACCGCAGCATGCGGGAGTTGACGCGCGTATCGGTGGCCGACAACGGCAAGGAAGCTGGCGCCACCATTGCCGCAATCAGCGGCGACGGCCGGTTCGTCGCAATGGTCTCGTATTACGAAAATCTCGTCGACAACGATCGCAACGGCACCCAGGACATCTTTGTCGCGATTAACCGCAGCGCTCCAGCCCCGGATAGCGCGAGTGTCAGTCTCTACGCCGGCCAAGTCGTCTCCAATGTCGATTTCGGCATCGTTCCCGATCCAGGCACGATCAGTGGAACCTGCTTCGACGACGTCATCACCGACGGCATCCGCAATCCCGCCGAGCCGGCGCACTTTGATGAACCGGGGCATGTCGGCTGCACTGTCTTCATCGATGCCAACGCGAACGGTAGGTTCGACCTGGGCGAGAAAAAAGCAACGACAGACGCCAACGGCGCCTATGTCTTCAACAATCTTGACTCCGAAGCGGACTACCAAATCGGCGTCGTCGTGCCCAACCTCCAAACGCTCGTCCTGCCCACGACCCAAAATAATGGCGTCTGGAAAGTTCATCTCCCCGCCGGCGGAAACATCGCCGACCGCGATTTTGGCTTCCGCCCTGCCAGCACTACCGGCCAGTCCCAAAATTCGACAATTAGCGGCCGCCTGTTCATCGATCAGCCGGGAGGGACCAAGCCGCCCGTTTCGGACGTATCGGTCTATCTCGACACGCACAATTTTGGCGTGCGGGACAACGACGAGCGTCGCGTGACGCCCAATGCCGACGGCACTTTTTCTTTCACCGGTCTGGGCAACCAAAGCTATACCGTCCGCGTTACCGACAACGTGCATCTCAACCCGCTGACGCCGATCGGCAACATCTTCACGAAGGATTCCTCCAAGTTCAGTGCCACCGGCAGCCCTACCGACGTCGTGGTCGGCGATTTCGACGCCGACACCTGGCCAGACATCGCGCTAGCGATCCTCAATGAAAATAACGTGGTGATTTTCCTCAATGACCGGCTCGGCGGCTTTGCAGCGGCCAAGGTGGTCTCTGTTTCACCGCTTGGCTCGGGTCCCTATTCCCTCCTCGCGGGCAATTTCGACGGCCAAGGCGGCGACGACCTCGCGGTGGCCAATAGCTACTCGTCAAACGTTGCCATCTTGCTCAATTTCAACGGCACTACCTTCGCGAGCCGAGATTCTGTCAACGTTGTCTCGATTCCTGTCGGTTTGGCCCGCGATCCGGGCCAAGGACTCGTGAAGTTTTTGCTCGTCACCAACGACATCGAGAACGCCACAGGCGACGTGAAAAACATCTCGATCCTCCGGAACGACGATCACGGGAAATTCACCGCCCTAGACACCGACCAGCTTTCGGCCGGCAACCTTCCGCAATCGATCGCCGTCGGCTACTTCAACGACGACGCGCTGGCCGATTTTGCCGTCGCCGACTTCGGAATTCAGGACGATCGGAGCGCGAAAGCCGATGCCGGTGACCTGCGGGTCTTCTTGGCTCAGCCGGGCAGCGGCTACCAATCGAGCATCGCCTGCTCCGTCGGTTACGGCCCCGCGTCGGTCGTGACCGCTGACCTCGACGGCGACCAAAAGCTCGATCTGGCGGTCGCCAATTTTCTCACCAATAACATCTCTGTCTGTCGAGGCAACGGCGACGGAACGTTTACGAACGTGGCCACGCTGAGTGGCGGCGGCGGTCCATTCGACCTCGACGTAGCCGACATCGATAACGACGGCGACTCCGACCTTCTCGTGGGCGACGGCAAAAGCCAAAACTTCGGTGTCCTGCGAAACAAATCCACAGCCGGCAGCTTCAACTTCGATCCGATCGAAACCTCAGGAGTTGGCCTTATCCCGAACGTCGCCGGAGTCAACGTAGCGGTGGGCGACTTCAGTCATCAAAACAAGCTCGACCTAGCCATCGCCAATTCCGACCCGTCGAAAGACGGTTTAACGATCTTCCGCAACAAGATTGTCGGCGGCGCGCGGCGCCTCGCCCTCGACGGCGTCCAGGCCATGTCGGGCATCGATTTCGCATTCGCGCGCGTGAATCTGCCGCCGACGCTGAATGCCATTCCAACTCCGCCAAGCGTCAACGAGGATTCGCTGCCGATCACAATCAATCTTTCAGGTATCACCGCCGGCCTCGACGAAAATCAGCCGCTCGAGATCTCCGTAACCACGAATAATCCTGCACTGATAGTCTCCAGTGCGCCGCAGTATCAATCGTCCGCCACCACCGGCACAATTCAGCTCACATTAGCCCCCAACCAATCAGGCCAAGCAACCATCACCGTCAAAGTGACCGACGGCGGCCTGGACGGTGACATCTTCACCACCGCCGACAATGCCTCCGTCCAGCAAACCTTCACCTTCACCGTCAATCCACTCAACGACCTGCCGACGCTCGATCCGATTCCGACCCTTCTGCTGGTCGGCCAGAATCCCGTGAACCAAACGTTCAACCTGACCGGCATCACTGCCGGCGGCGGCGAGTCCCAGCCGCTCAGTGTTGCGGCTACTACCGACAATCCTCAGCTCATTCAGAACCTGACGATTGATTACAGCAGCGGCAATTCCACCGCCACCGTTCATTTCGCCACGAGCCAGGCCGCTCCCAATGTCAACGGCCAGATCGTATTCACCGTGACCGATGGCGGTCTCGACAACAACCTCGCCACCGCTGGCGACAATCTCAGCACTTCTCGCAGCATCGTCATTTTGGTCATCAGCGGCGCGGTGATTAACCACGTCCCCACGTTCACGAAAGGTCCTGATCCCCAAAACATCACCGACGAATCCAAGCTCGTCAGCCTTGTCAACTGGGCCACAGGCATCTCTCCCGGTAACGATGATTCGGTTCTGCAAACCGTCCATTTCATCGTTAGCAGCGACAACGCGAGTCTCTTTGCGGTGCAGCCGGCCGTTGATTTGAGCGGAAAGCTCACCTTCACAACCAAGCCCAATCAAATCGGCGTGGCGCATGTCTCGGTCGTCGCCAAAGACGATGGCGGCACGGCCAGCGGCGGCAGCGATCAAAGCGATCCCCAAGTCTTCATCATTGAGATCAAAAAGGCCCGCGTCTGGCACAATGCTGACGTCAACGCGGACGTGAACGCGGACAAAAGCGTGGCCGCCGACGACGTCGTCGCCATCATCAACTACATTAATGCCGCGAAGCCCGAACTGGTCCCCGCCGACGGCCGCGCCACCGGCCCCTTCTACGACGTGACCGGCGACGGCCACATTGCCGCCGACGATGTCTTGGCCGTCATCAATTACGTCAATGCCCATCCGGCCGTAAAAACGACCTCGCTGGCGAGCAGCGCCGTTTTGATTGATACAGAAGATTCAAGGCCGTTCAGTCAGCAGGGGCTCTCAGCCGAGCTTCTGGACCTGTTGGCAACAGAATTGGCCGGGCAGCCCAAGCGGAAGCTGTGAAGAAGTTGTCTCGGCGGCTCTCCGCAGTCTTGGATTCTCAACCCAAACGCGGAACATGCCTCGGTCGGTGCAAGCGCCAAGTCCCAGTAGTTAATTGTCTTTTTGCCACCGCCGATGGAGAGGCGAGGCGCTAAAGTTTGAGAAATTTTTTGTGTGGGGGACTTTAGCGCGGGTTGTAAGTTGCTAGGGACTAAGGAGTTGGGAATTTGGGTTGAAATGCCAGTGCGCTAAAGTTTAACGCTTCTTGAGGGGTGGTTCCGTTACGGTTCAAATGGGCGCAGGGTCGGCCCCTTATATAGATTGCAATTTGGACGAAAAAGCGGGCCAGAATTCCCAAGTTTTTTGTTTTGAATACGACCGGCTGCCATGTCCTCAATCTCCGGAGATGCCGAGATGCGCTGGAAGCTTTGTTTGTGGATGATGCTCTGTGTTTTTTGTGGGAGCTTGCTCCTGGGTGCGGACGGAAAGCCGGCCTATACCAATGCGACTGAGGCCGGCCCGGACTTCACTGTGCAAGGCGAATACGTCGGTAATGTAGGCGATCACAAATGGGGAGTGCAGGTCGTGGCGCTCGGTGAAGGCAAATTCGACGTCGTCGGCTACCGCGGCGGACTTCCTGGCGACGGCTGGCGGCGCGGCGACGATTCGAAACTCGGCAAAGGAGAAACCAAAGACGGCTCGGTCGAAGTCATCGGTGACACCTGGACGGCGAAAATCAAAGACGGCGCGATGACGATCACGCACGGTGAAAACAAAGTCGGCGAGCTGAAGAAAGTCGAGCGCAAAAGCCCCGCGCTCGGCGCCTCGCCGCCCGCCGGCGCCATCGTTCTCTTCAACGGCACTTCCATCGATGAGTTCGACAAAGGACAAATTATCGAAGGCAACCTGCTCGGCGCGACTGGCTGCGTGAGCAAGCATCCATTCGGCGATCACCAATTGCACATCGAATTCCGCACGCCCTTCATGCCCGAATCGCGCGGCCAGGCTCGCGGCAACAGCGGCGTTTATGTCCAAGGCCGCTACGAAGTGCAAGTGCTCGATAGTTTTGGCCTCGAAGGCGCCGACAACGAATGCGGCGGCATCTACAAGCAAGCCCGGCCCCTCGTCAACATGTGCTTCCCGCCGCTCTCCTGGCAAACCTACGACATCGACTTCACCGCCGCCAAATACGACGACGCCGGCAAAAAAACCACCAACGCCCGCATCACCGTCAAGCACAACGGTGTCGTCATTCACGACCAGCTCGAGCTCACCGCCGGCACACCCGGCTACCGGCCCGAAGGGCCCGGCAAACTCGGTCTATTCCTGCAAAACCACGGCAATCCCGTCGCATTTCGCAACATCTGGGCACTGGAAAAGTAGAGTGCATTTCGAAGTTGCCGCCGACTCACTGGGTGACGGCAAACGTCACAGTTACCGCGCCCCTTCGCCCACTGAGATCGACACTGCCAGTTTGGTCAACAACCAATGAGTCGCCACCGATCTTTGCGCCATTGACCCGCCAACCATCGGGGACGCGGGCACGAAGTAATGTTCGCTTCGCGGGGTTACGGGAAGGCAAATCGGCGTTGATGACGACCTGTCGAGAACTCAGTCGCGATTCGGCCTTGATCGAAACCGGTCCGAACGCCGTCGGAGCGCGCTGGACAGTTATTTGTTTGCCGTCTTCAAGCCAGCGGCGAGAAGTGCCATACAGCAGCCGCAGCGTTTCCGGCTCGCCATCGTCGTCGAGATCCCAATCTTGCACGAGCAAATTGCGGAGGATCGACAGAAAGTGGGCGTTGCCGGCACTATTGGGCGGGCAATAGAAGAATCGACCGCCGTCGTCGACCGGCGCCAGCGTGTTACCCTCGGCCGCGATGAGCGTGTTGCGTGTGAAGCCGTGGGCCAGCATTCCGTAGAGGCTGACTAGGGCCCGCTCCGGATCATCGCGTCGAAGTGTATCGAGCGCGTATCGCGTGCCGTAAAGCGGATTCATTCGATCCGGTCCGGTCCAGAAATTATTTTGTGCCCCACCGGCGCGGATCATCCCCATGCACAGACCGCCGTGCTTCTCAAGGTATTCCGGAATCCATTTTTCCTCCGGCGAGCCAGGCGGGAAAATGCGGCTGCCGGTGACGTAGCTAATGATCAGATTCCAATAGCTGCCAATGCGCGTGGCGGTGATGGGGTCGTGGATCGATTCATTATCGAGCAGCGCGATCGGCACGAACGGCGGTGACACGTCGTGACGGACGCTTTTCATCACCGCGTCGAGAATTTTGGGGCGAATGTCCAATTCCGCTTTCACGACGCGGTCAGCAAATTCCATCTCCCCCACGCCGCGGAGGACCGGCGGCAAATCACGGAGCGCCCGGACCACTTTGGCTTCAACCGACAGCGAATTCACCGGTGTCGCGATGTCGCCGCAATAGCGCTCTTTCGGCAACAAGCCCGTAGTTTCACTGCGTTTACTGACGATGCGATTGAATTCTCGCTCCAACCGTGGCTGCATTTCCTTGACCCACTGCGCATCGCGCGTTTGCCACCAGTACCGGACGACGTCGTTAATCTTCTGGCCGGCCTGATGAGCCTCCAAGCCTTGCCGCGTGAAGTCCAAGAGAGGCACGAACAGCTCGCGGGCTTCGCGCTCGTAGCCCCAGGCCATGAAGGCGAGCACCGCGTCGCTGCCTTCCATTTCGTACATCGCCTCGTATTGATTGCCGGCGCTATACAGCATCCGGTCGCCATTGGCGAGCATGAAATTCTGGGCAAGAAGATTTTTCCAGGCGTGATTCAGCCGCGGCTCAGGCAGCTCGACGTTCATCGCCTGGCCAATAATTTCTTTCCAATGCCCGCCAGTTAGCTCGCGGTGTTTGTTGTAGGTCCCCGCATCGAACGCGAGGCCGTTTTCGGCCAGCGGCTTGGTGACAATCGCTAGCGTAGCGGTTTTGCCCGGCGTGAGTGTCGCATGGGCGCCTTGGCGTTCCCATTTCCACATGTCATCGAGCAGCGCGACTGTTTCGCCGGCTAAATTTTTTATTACACCTTTAGCAAACTGACTGTCGCTGGCCGGATCGACATTGACGGTGACTATCCCCTGTGCGCCTGCGATGAGCGAAAACTGGACGAAAACAACCGCGTTTTCCGCAATGTTCGGATCGGTGCTAACGAACGCTTCGAGCCGGTATGTTTCGGGCTCTTTCTTGGTCGGCTGCTGGTCGATTGGCGTCATCGACTCAGGCCCGGCCGCAGACGGGTGCCGGTAGGTGACGGAATAAATTGGCAGCCAGCCTTCGGCGAGCTCTGGAATCGAAACGCGGTCGCGCAAATCGCCAAAACGGAACTCATCGGGTCCGACGCGAAAGACAACCGGCGTGCCAACTTCCTTCCAGCTTCGCGAACCACCGCGCAAGTTCACTCCGCAGCCGTTGGAGATTAGCCGGGCCTTGGTTTTGGCCTGCGGGGCGCTAAGCACGAGCGGATAGTACCGGAAATCGGCATGCACATACCGCAGCGGCACTAGCAGCGGCTCAAAAAACTCATAACTCGCGCCGTTCGGCTGTGCCATCGCCGCTTCGCCCCAAAGATCGTGCCCCGACTCGATGACTTCGGGCAGCGTGGGCATTTTTTTCGCGGGCTGCGGTTCTACGGCGCACAAAATCGAGCCGTGGAGCACGAACAGCATTGCTAGAGCGCGCAAGATCGAATGGCGGTTGCCGTACATTGAAGAATTCTCCTGCCTTTGGAACCCGCTATGAGGCTAAACGCTGGTCGTCAGGCGGTCAAATATCGCCCGAGTTTCGGCCATATACGTCAGGCACTGCTGGCGGAGGCGGTCGGGATTGCCGTGGGCCAACAGCAGCGCCAATCGCTCCATTTCGGCGGTTGTGGCCGGCAAGTCGTGGCGCTGCGCAGTGTCCAGCAGGCGCACGCCCGATTCGACGCGGCGGAGGAATCGATAGGCATCGCTCAAGGCGGTCGCGGTGTCGCCGGGCAGCGCGCCGGCCTTGGCCAGTGCCGTGATTGCCGCCTGCGTGCTCGGCACGAGGACGGGCGGTTTTTTCGCCGCGTTGTGGAGCTGTAGCAGTTGCACCAAGAATTCGATGTCGAGCACGCCCCCCGGCCCGCGCTTCAAATTGTGTCTGCTCGCGCCCGATTCTCTTTGCAGGCGACTGCGGCGCGTTTCGCTCCAATCGCTCTCCTGCGGCGGCCGCCCCGCAATACGCTGCTGAATAATATTGCTCACCGCTTCGGCCGCCGCGCGTTCTCCGAATACGGGCCGTGCCTGGCACAGCGCCTGCCACTGCCACAGAATTGCCGCTCCATTTTGAAAATGGCGGGAAAAATCGTCAAAGGCCATCGCGAGCGCCCCGCCCACGCCAATCGGCCGTAGCGGCATTTCCACGGTGTACAGGCGGCCTTTCGGCGTCAGCTCGCTGAGTTGCTTGATGATTCGCTGAACAAGCTGCGTATAGAAATGATTGTTCGCCGTCCGCTCCTGCCGCCGCGAACGACCGCTCGGCCGCGTCGTCCCTTCTGCTTCATACAAAAAGAGCAAATCTAGCGGGCTGTGATAATTCGGCTCCCGTCCACCGAGCCGGCCGAGACCCAAAATCACGAAGCGCGACGGCTCTCCTTCGAACGGTCCAGGACCGATGGACGGAGTTCCATATTTTTCCACCAGCCGAACGAATTCAGTTCGCGCGACATGAGCGAGGCACGTTTCGGCAACGTCGGCCAGCGCCGCATGCGTCTGGTCAATGTCTTCCTTGCCCAAAATATCACGCACGCCGATTCGCAGATGTTCGGCGTTCTTGAAATCGCGCAAGACGTCAAGCGTATCCGCCGCACCGCGACACAACTCCGTTAGCGTCGCTTCCAAATTGCTGCGGCTGGGCAGCTTGTCGAGTTGCAGCGAATCGATCAGCTCGTCGATCATGCCGGGATTCGTCGTCAGAATGTCGGCCAGATACGTGCTGGCCGAGCACAGCCGAACGTACAGGTCGAGCGACGGCGGATGGAAGCGGAACAAATCCCAGAGGACCCCTTTCCCTCCCACGGAGCCGCTGACGCGGACCAGATCGCTGAGGGTGCGGTCTGGCTGCGCAGTGCGTCCGACGGCGCAGAGCAGCCGCGGCAAGATCGTTGCGAGCAGATGCCGGCAGCGACGCGTCGAAAGAAAAGCGACTTGTTCGGTGGCAAGGTCGTTGAGCATGGCCAGCGCTTCGGCCGGTTGCTGAAAACCAAAGGGCGCCAGCGCGGCGCGAATTTCCTCGGGCACTGGCTCTGGATCGAGCAATATCTCGACTTCCCGCGGTGTCGGCGGCTCTTCGGGAAAGGCCGATTGCAGCAGCCGCTGGAGCGTTTGCCAGGTTTGATCCAAACACTGACGCAACTGCCGTTCGAATGTCGCGGCCTCGCCCGAGGAACTGGATTGACTTGTGAATAGCTCGACGACGGGAGCGTCGCCTGGCAGCTCGCTGGCTTTTGGATCGATAACGATTTGGAGGTGATGCTGCAGCCGGCGTAGATAGGCGTAGCTATCGCTCAGCTCGCGATTTTCCTCAGGGGTGATCGTGCACGCTTGCTCCAGTCCACTGAGCGCCTGGAACACGCCGCAGCGGCGAGCGAGCGGTTGATCACCTCCTACCAGAAGCTGCAATAAAGCAACCGTCTCCTCAATATCGAATAGTCCGCCCCGCGCTTCGCGAATATTCCGCCAATCGTCTTGATGAATGGTCGCCGCGAGCATGATGCGGCGCTTCAGCGCCCTGATGCCGGTTTCATCCGCGCGGCTCAGATAGCGGCGAAAGACCCAAGTCTCCAAGCGGGCCAGCATCTGGCGGCCCAATTCCAAGGCACCGGCGATCGGCCGCGCTTCCATCATTTGGCGACGATGCCAGGTGCGGCCAAAGCTGTCAAAGCCGACGACGCAGTCATCGGCTGAATGGGCGAGCAGTGGACTCTTGCTGTCCGGCAGCGACAACAATTCCACTTCGCAGCCCGCGTCGCGCATTAGGCGGCTGACGGATTTCACAATGCGGTCGAAGTATTCCGCGGCCGCCGCGATGGAGGTAGCGCCCGGTTGTGGCGGCTCAAACACGAAAAGCAATGGTAGCGGCAACACATAACTGGCTTCCGCCGCGCCGAGTTGGCCTAAAGCAATGATCGCGCAGCGCTCGCCGCCCAAATTGCCGTTTTGTGAGCCAAGGCCACGAGGAGTGTGACCATTTTCCCGCGCGCGGCGTAGACTCGTGGCAAGTGCGGCCTCGATTAGGGCCTCGAACAGATTCGTAAGATGACTCAGGATCACGATCAGCGGCTGGCGATCGACGCGGTCGCCATAAGCGATACGCAGCAAATGCCGCTGCCGCGCGCGAGCGAGTGCCGCGGCCACCGACTCTTCGCTTTCGAGCGACTCTACGTCAGCAATGATTTCGGCGACAAGCGAGTCGCGATCGTCCTTATCGCCGTCCGTTTGCCTTAATAAATCAAATGCCTCGGGATCAGCGATCAGCAGGTCCGCCCATCGCGGCCCGAGCGACAGCGCGGCCAGCAGCATGGGCATTGCCGTCGGATCTCGCTCGAATAGCGCCGCCAGGCCGAGCGGGCTGCGAACGGCGAACAAATAGCGGCTGAAGGCGGCCAGGGCGCCGTCGGGATCGGTCAGGTTGGGCAAATTATTGGCAAGCTGCTGGCAAATGCCGGCGAGCAGGTCGAGCGTCACCCCGGTCTCGGCCAGTTCCAGCAAGATCGCTTGCCCGCGGCTAACGTCGCGCAGCCCCCAACTTTGCAAATGATCGGCCGCTACCTGCGGCTGATCGAGAACGCTGACGAGCGTCGAAATTTCCATTCGCTTACAGCCGGAATCGCGCTTGAGATCGGGCCAACGGGCAGCGCGGGAGAGACGCGACGACGTCTACATAATAACCAGCCCGACGCAATCATTGCGAGCGGGAGGTGTCAGCGTAGGGTGGGCTGTGTCCACCAGTCCTTTGCGTGGCACGCGGCCTGACTTACAAATGAACCAACCCAACTTTTTGCAACTGATCGATCACCGCCACAGTGCCGAGGATCCAAAAGAAAACGCCGCCCACAATCAGTGCGAAAGATGGAAACGGGCCCGGGCGAAGTTCCCGCGGCAGCAGAATACGGTTGAGGACCAATGTGTGCCAACAACTGAATCCCAGGGCAAAGTTGTATCCCAGGGTAGCCCAGGTGATGAGCTGAGCCGGTTTGTTGAACCATAGCGTGATGACGCTGAAGACCGCGTAGCAGAGGAGGACGCCGAAATAAACATAGCGGATATTTTCGGGCGCAATTCGGTGCAAACGAGGGCTAGCGATCCAAAAGACATCGACCCAGCGTCGAATGATGCCGTCTGCCGTGGACACAAAGCAGGTCGCCAGGACCAGAAAGCCGCAGACGAGCGTCAGCGCCCAGAACACTTTGCCCCAGGTTGGGCCGGCAAAGTACGGCGTGAGTCCCGCGGTAGTGACGAGGACGCCTGACGGTGGATTCGTGACATGCTGGCGAACTCCTTCCGCGGTCATGACGGCAGAGTTCCACTGGTCGGCTTCGGTGCCGCGGGGCAGAAACTCAATCGAGAGCATGCTCGGTAAGGCGACGCCGATGAGACAGGCCGGTAGCCAGACAAAGAGTTGGTCGCGCATCAGGTAATTGTACCAGCGGCGCCACCGCGGCAGCGATTGCTCGGTGACTTCAAAGACGGAGCCGACGTGAGTCAGGCCGATGCCACGTCCGCCGATCATGCTGGGAATCGCGCCGACGCAGTGCCCCATGCCCCAGCCTTGGTCGCGGGTGTAATTGCTGACGGGCGTGTTGGAAAGGCCGCCGTTGCCGGCGATGGCAGCGAGGCCGGCGATGAACGCCACCAACGTGAAATCGAGCTGCGGGAAACGACCGCGTTGCGTCAACTCAATGAGAATATTTTCCACATTGTCGCCATCGCGCTTGCCGTCGCCGTCGATGTCGCGCCATTTAATCGGCTTGCCGGCAGCATCTTTCTCCCAGGCATCCGGCTTTCCATCGCCGTCGGTGTCGATCGTGGGCGGCAGCGCTTCGACGACATCGAGGTTGCCATCGCCGTCCCAATCTTCGCCCGGATCAAGCACACCATTGCCGTTCTTGTCTTCGCCCCGCTGCACCGGAACATTGCCGACCTGGAAGAATCCGCCCCAGATTTGGCCCCACGTAGCGGGCCGGGAAAACAGCAGGCCGAGTACGAGCAAAAAACTGAACAGCAGCACGAGCTTAAGGCTCATCACAACCTTCAGCGAGTTGTAAATCTTGCCGCCGAAGATGAGCGGTACCAAGCCAAGGATCACGATGGCGCTCGAAACGATTTTGTTAAGCCACCAGTGATAGGCAACTGTGTCGTGCTGCGGGAATTCACCGCCCAGCATGAGGACTTCGACCGGAATCGCGGCGCTCGCCGCCAGATACGGAAAGACGACGCTGAAATCGAACAATAGATAGACGCATAGCCAGAACCACGGCCCGGGCAGCGTGCGAAATTTACCGCTAAAAATCGGCTCGCCGCTGTAGAGCGTGTAACGGCTGATTTCGATGTTGTAGATCGCTTGAAAAAAAATGCTCGTGGCCGCGAGCCACATTAACGAGCCGCCGTATTTAGCCGTGACGGTTGGACCGAGCAGCCATTCGCCGCCGCCGATCGCCGAGGCGCTGAGAACGACGCCCGGACCGATCATGGCGAGAATATTGCGCAAGTTGGCGCGCGGCACGTCGATCAACTCGCCCGTGTTCCACCGTGGCATGGCCGGGGAACCGGGGTGGGGCGAGACGAACGCTGGCTCAGCCGCGCGTGCAGCGGGCGCTTCGGTACCTGGAAGAGCGAGAGACATGCGGGGTGGAAGAGGGCAGCTAAGTGAGGGAAAGATGAAGAGACAGAAAGGCAGAAGGACAGCGCGGTGGCCACTTAGTATGTCGCTTCAAACGGCGTCGCACAATCAATTGCCAGCTTGACACTTTTTTTGACGAGGGATATTCTTCTGATACGTTGCGAGAAGTGGCGCGAGCCTTTCCCGCACAATAATTTTTCGAGCTATACCAGCGCGAGCTGCTCGGAAGGGTAGATCGCGTTTTTTATTGTATTGACCGAAAAATGAGCCAATGGCAGGCATCGAAATTCGCGGTCTTTCCAAAGTTTTTCTGCACCCTGTGCGGGCTTTGGAAGCGGTGGACCTCGATGTGGCCAATGGCGAGTTGCTGGTGTTGGTCGGGCCCAGCGGCAGCGGCAAGACAACGCTCTTGCGGCTGATTGCGGGGCTCGACAAACCGACGGCGGGAAAAGTCTGCGTCGGCGGTGTCGATGTAGCGGGAATACCACCGCATCGTCGAAACGTGGCGCTCGTGTTTCAGAACCTGGCGCTATACTCGCATCTAACCGTGCGAGGCAATTTGGAATTTGGCAAATGCGGAATGAAGGAGGGAATTGACGAGGCTGTCAACATGCTCGGTATAGCTCATTTGCTTGATCGCTACCCGGACCAACTATCCGGCGGCGAACAACAGCGAGTGGCGCTGGGCCGGGCGATTGTGCGACGGCCGGCGGCTCTGCTGCTCGACGAGCCCCTGTCGAGCCTTGACGCACCCGTGCGACGCAACTTACGACGAGAGCTGAAAAAACTGCAGCGAGAGCTCGGCATGCCCACGATTTATGTCACACACGATCAAGCGGAAGCGTTAGCGCTCGGTGACCGAATCGCCGTGCTCGATAAAGGACATTTGCAGCAGACCGGAACTCCGGACGAGATTTACACCCGTCCCGTGAACCGATTTGTGGCCGAATTTTTTGGTCCGCAAGGCATGAACTGGATCGAAGGAGAATTAAAACGAGACAGCGAGTCACCAAAATTTACCTCAACCAATGTGAGCGTCGAATGGGCGCTCGACGGCTCGGCTCCATCGGAACAAGGGCGCGTGCTGTGTGGCTTCCGTCCGGAGGATGCTCAGAGCGAATCGCCGATAGCGTTGCGAGGAAAAGTAGCCGCCGTCGAGTCGCTTGGTTCAGCCGTTTATGCACAATTGGAGCTAGCCGACCAAAACGGCCCAACAACGCATCGATCGATTACCGTTCAGTTAGACCCCCATCTGGAATTGCCGAAATTAAACGACCTGCTGACAATTGGAATTAACACCAGCCGCCTTCATTGGTTTGACGCCGCCACCGGTAAACGCATTTAGAACTACTGCCTACTCCCGACAGCCTACTCCCTTCCGAGGGCCTGAATATGAATCCTTCTGATATGCTCCGCATCGTTGATTCGCTTCACCGCGAGAAGGCCATCGAGAAGGAGATTGTCTTTCAGGCCATTGAGTCCGCGCTGATTACAGCCGCCAAAAAGCATTACGGCGAGCTGGCCGACGTCGTCGTCACCATTAACCGGGAAACGGGCGAAATCACGGGCGCTAGTGATGGCCTGCCCATGGACGAAGCGGAAATCAGCGGTCGCATCGGGGCTCAAACCGCTAAGCAAGTCATTATCCAGAAAATCCGCGAGGCTGAGCGTGATTCGCTGCTCGGAAAATTCGGCGCGGAGATTGGCGCGATGATCACCGGCGTCGTCACTCGCAACGAAGGTCCTGCGACCATTGTCGCATTCGACGGCATTGAGGCGATTCTGCCTCGCAGTGAGCAAATTCCCGGCGAAAGCCACCATCCGAACGAACGCGTGCGGGCTGTCATCTTCGAAGTCAAGCCGCAAGGCAGCCGCGTGAAGGTTGTCCTTAGCCGGACGCGTCCCCAGCTCGTCCAGCGCCTCTTCGAGCAGGAAATTCCGGAAATCGCCGATGGTGTGATTACGATTCAGGCCATTTCACGCGAGCCGGGGCACCGCAGCAAAGTCGCCGTCTCCAGCAGCGATCAGCGTGTCGATTGCGTCGGCGCCTGCGTCGGCGTTCGCGGCAATCGGATCAAGAACATCGTCGATGAACTGGCCGGCGAGCGGATCGACATCGTCCGCTACAACGAAGATGCCGAGACGCTGATCCGCGCAGCGCTGCAGCCGGCGGAAGTCGATCAAGTGCTGCTCTGCAACATGCTCGGCCGGGCGATCGTCCTCGTTCGCGAGGATCAGCTCTCGCTCGCCATTGGCCGCAAAGGCCAAAACGTCCGTCTGGCCAGCAAGCTCTGCGGCTGGGACATCGAAATCATGACCAACGAGGAGCTTGAGCAGCAGATCGAGCGGGCCGTCGCTGGCTTCATGCAGATTGAAGGCATGACCGAAGAACTGGCCCAACGGCTTGTCGAGCAAGGCTACCTCTCGTACGACGACCTATCCGTCATCGAGCCCGACGACTTGATGGAAATGGGCGGCATCACCGAGGAGCAGGTGAACGCAATTGTCGAGCAGGCCGAAGTCTTAGCCGAGCAAGCCGAAAAGGCTGCCGACGAAGAGAAGCGCCGCAAAAAAGCCGAGGACGCCGCGGCCGCAACGGCGGCAACGGCCGCTGCCGCGGCGGGCGAAGCGAGCGCCGCGCCTCCCGCAGCGAGCGCCGCGACTCCGGCCGCTGCCTCCGGTGGCGAGAAAGCACCTCCCGCCGAAACGACTCCCGCCCCCCAGCAAGGCGAGACGGCGGGCTAAGCTCGGTACAGGCGTTGCTAGCCGCAAGTTCGTTACAGAGTGCCAGCCGCAGGATGGGATAGCTGGTTTCGGCCGTTTAATGGCTGGATTGTCGCTCGCGATGGCGTAAGTAACTGCGAGGAAGTGCGCGCCTAGCTGAGGAGGCAGGTGGCACAGCCCAAGCTACAAGGCGCAGCCATGCTGACACGAACCCAACTTACCGAGGCCTATACTCTCGCTCGCGAAGCGGTGGAACGGAATTGGAAAAAAGGCCTCGTCGCCTTCGCCGCGATGGCGGTAATCGCTCTGGCTGGCACGCTTGTGATGCCGCGGACGTATGTGTCGGAGGCACGGCTGTTCGTCCGGTTCGGTCGCGAGAACCAGGTCGATCCGACGGCGTCGGGCGGGCAGATGGTGTCGTTGTATGAATCGCGGGAGAGCGAGATTAATTCGCTGATCGAGATACTCAAGAGCCGGGCGGTGTTGGATCGGGTGGTGGAGGAACTGGGGCTGGGGAGCGGCGAGGAGAGGTCAGAAGTCAGAGGTCAGAGGTCAGAGGTCGGCACACGGAGTGTGCCTTTTACGAGCAAGGCGCATCAATTGGCGGTGAAAAAGCTGGCGAAGGACATGACCATTGCTGCGCCGCGGAAGAGCAATATCATCACGGTGTCGTGCAAGGCGAAATCGCCGGAGTTGGCGCAGAAGATCGTGGCGAAGCTCGTCGAGGTTTATCAGGAAGAGCACGTCCGCGTGCACCGCTCGCCGGGAACCTTCGCGTTTTTCGCCGAGCAGGAAAAGGAATCGCTATCCGCCTGGGAAAAAGCGGCGGATGAGCTGCGTGAAACCAAAAACCGCCTGGGGATCGTGACCATTGAAGGCCGCCGGAAACATTTGGATGACACGATTGCCGATATCCATTCCAAGCGGCTGGCCAATGCCTCCCAACGTAAGGCAAACGCTGCGACGATCGAGTCGATCGAAGCCCAAATTGCCAACTTGCCCGCGACGTTGATTACCCAAGAGACAACCGCGGCCAGCGCCGCCGCCGACGGCATGCGGCAGACGCTCTATAACCTAGAAGCCCAAGAACAAGATTTGGCCGCCAAAATGCAAGATTCGCATCCGCGGCTTACGGCGATTCGCAAGCAGCTCACCGAGTTGCGGGACATTCTTGACGATCAGCCGGAAAAGAACGTTAATGCCACCGAAGCGATCAATCCCTCGCGGCAATCGCTGGAGCTGACGCTCTTAACCGAGCGCTCGCAAGCCGATGCACTTGCCGCTGCCGAGCGAGCGCTGATCGCTCAGCAAGAGCAGCTTCGCGGCGAAATGATGGAGCTCAATGCCCAGTCGTTGACGATCGACGAGTTGACGCAGCGCGTCGCGCTTTCTGAAACCAATCACAAAGAATATGCCCAGCGGCTGGAGCAAGCCCGCATCAACCGCACGCTCGACGACGAGCGGATCAGCAGCCTCAGTCTCGTCCAGCCGGCGAGCTATGTTGCCAGCGCGAGCGGCCCCGGCCGCAGCGTTGTGCTCGCACTCGGTTTGTTCGTCGCCCTGGGCGCCGGTGTCTTCGCCGTCGCCGTGGCCAATTGGCTGAATCCGATCATCTATTCGGCCGACGATTTGGTCGAAGCCCTGCGGCTTCCTATCATCGGCATCGTGCCGCGGCGAATGATGGCGGCGGCTTAGGTCTATGCGACATGGTGACATGGTGACTGGTCGGGCTAGCGTAGCCGACAATGAAGGGTCGGGAGTCTGTGAATCGCGTTAGGGAATGGCAGGAAAAGGGGCGTTTATGACCTAGAGTTTCAGTGGAGATTCTGCGCGCAAACAAGGCAGGCTGTTGTGATGAACGCGGTTGCTGAACTTCAGGAGCGAGAAGGCGAAGCCCAGGTGACATTGCAGGGGGTGGTTGCTCGTACATCGCTAGACCCTCACCCTAACCCTTTCCCAGAGGGAGAGGGAACCGTCGCGCGGCCTTCCACGTGCTGGGGCCAGAATCCTTCGACGCATGCCTGCCAATTAATAGTGCCTCGTGGATGCGAGCGGCGAGTGGGTCTAAAGGAACGGCTGGGTCTGGCGATTGCCGCGGGGCTCAACGAGCTATTCGGCCCGCTCGAAAAGCGCGCTTTCGGCATCTTGATGTATCACCGCGTCGTGGACCCGCCAGCGGGAGTGCCGCGACCGACTTGGAGCGTTCCGCCCCAGCTGCTCGAAGCACAGCTCAGCGGACTGCTCGCTCGCGGCTGGCAGCCCTGGCCGCTGTCGCAAGTGCTTGCATGTCACGAGCGAGAATTGCCGATTCCGCGCAAGACGTTCGTCGTCACCTTCGACGACGGCTATGCGAACAATTGCACTCAAGCGTTGCCGATTCTGTCGCGGCTTGGCGTGCCGGCCACGGTTTTCTTAGCAACGGCCTATTTGGACAGCGAAGAGCCATTTCCGAGCGACGATTGGGAGGCCGCTGGTCAGCCGGGAATAGTGAGCGACGCCTGGCGGCCGCTTTCGACCGACGAGTGCTGGCAAATGCTGGCCAGCGGACTCATCGACATCGGCGCCCATACTCATACGCACGCCGACTTTCGCGACCGGCCTGGTGACTTGCTGGCCGACCTCCAAATCAATTTGGCCGTGCTGCGCGAACGATTTGGCATTGCGCAGCCGGCGTTCTCGCTGCCCTATGGAACGAAACGCGACGGGTTCGCCAGCACTGGCCTCGCCAGCGCTGCTCGAGCGGTTGGCGTGAGTTGCAGCCTGACGGCAGAAGCCACAATCGTCCGACCTGCCGACAGCCCGTTCGACTGGGGCCGAATTCCAGCCGAAGAACATGACACCGCGCGAACGCTGGCGGCAAGGCTCGGAGGGTGGCAGGAGGCTCTGCGGGCCAAGTTCCAAGTTCCAAGTTCCAAGTTCCAAGGTTCAAGGTCTAGTCACTAGTCATTGGTCATTCGGTCATTTAATTTCTCATGAGTGCGGTTGCTGACATGGTGAGTCATGCGGTGAGAGTGCTGGGGAGCGTTGCGCGCGGGACGCGCGACTTCGCGGGCAGCTCGCTGGTCCAGAAAAGCGGTCTATCGGTCGTTGATCAGGCGGTCGTGAGCGGGACCAATTTTGCCACCAGCGTGTTGCTGGCTCGCTTTGCCGTGCAGGAGGAGCTGGGCGTCTATTACCTCGCGCTAAGCGTGATCTATTTTGCTCGTGGCATCCAAGAGCAACTCGTCTCCGCGCCGTACATGATCTATTGCAGCCGCAAGCATGGCCGCGAGCTGGCCGAATATGCGGGCAGCTCGCTGGTGCATCAAATCCTGGTCATGGCCGTGACAGCAGGCGTTTTGCTCCTGGCGCTGGCCAGCGGCGCGTTGCCGCATCACGTGGCCGGGGCCTTTTGGCTACTCGTCATCGCCGCGCCATTGCTTCTGTTTCGCGAATTCGCCCGGCAAATGTCGTTTGCTCACCTGGAGCTCACGCGAGCAACCATTCTGGACATTGCGGCGGCCGTCGTGCAATGTGCCGCGCTGTTGCTGTTGGCAATTTCCGGACACCTGACGGTGACAACGACCCTGGCAACGATCGCGGTTGCCAGCGGCGTCGCCGCTGTCGGCTGGCTGGCGACGAGCACGCGGAGCATGATCGCTGGCCTGCCGCAAGCCGCCCGCGATTGGATTCATAACTGGCGTTTCGCCCGCTGGGCGCTCGCCAGCCAACTGTTGTCGTCCACAACACCCTACGTAATGCCTTGGGTCATCGCCGTCACGCACGGCGAGGCGCAAACGGGGCTGCTTGGCGCGTGCTCGACGCTTGTTGGCTTCCCCAACATGTTTTTGTTGGGTCTGTGCAACTTTCTTAGCCCGCGAACGACTCAGGCTTACGCTCAGGGCGGTCTGGCCGAGCTGCGGTCGGTGCTGTGGAAGACCTCGCTCCTTTTTGGCGCGACACTCGGCGGCCTGGCCGCCATCGCGTTTTTGATTGGCGAACAAGTGGCACAACTCGTCTATGGGCCGCAGTTCGCCGGCGCCGGCCTAATCATCGGCGTTCTCTCGCTCAGCGTGCTGGCCAACAGCGTTGGCGTCGTCGCCGGCAATGGCCTGTGGGCCATCGAGCGGCCCAGCGCCAGTTTTGCTGCTGATCTGTGTTCGTTGATCGTCGTCATCCTGGCCACGTTTATTTGTGTACCACTGTTTGGTCCGCTCGGGGCCGCGCTGGCGACGCTTAGCGGCACGGCCAGCGATGCCGCCGTGCGATCGGTCATCCTGTGGCTCTCGATGAACGAGCTAGCTGCCAAGGAGGCGACAGAATGAGCAGCGGAACAGGGTTCAGGGTTCAAGATTCGGGGTTCAGGACTGAGTGGCCAGTGGCCAGTGGCCACTGGCCAGTTGTCGGTGGCCCGTTGTCAGTGGTCGGCAGTAAGAGCAAAGCCGCGACGGGCGTGGTGATCGCGACAGCGGTGGTTGTGAGTCTGGTCTTTTTCGTGGCCGGACACGACTTGTTCGTTTCTCGAGCCGTGGCCTACACGCAAACAGCCGACGAAATGCAAACCGCTGCACTGGGCGGCAATCTGGCCCGCCGCGTGGCATTTTTCGCACTCGCCGGCTGGGGACTGGTGCTCCTCGCGACCGGCAAGCAGTCGTTCAAGATCGATTGGCAGTTGACCGGTTGCGTGGCCGCTTTGCTGGCGCTGGCCACGGCAAGTGTTTTGTGGACTCACGAGCCAGCGATGTGCCTTCGCCGCTTGCTCGCGCTGTTTTGCTGCGTCGTGGCGGCTGCGGGTGTTGCGCGGGCGTTTACACTCCGCGAAATCGGCTGGCTGACTGTCATGGCTGTTGCCTCGCTGGCGGCAATCGGCGTGGCGGCAGAAATGGCCCTGGGCACATTCCGCCCTTGGGCGAGCGACTATCGCTTCGCCGGCACGGTGCATCCCAATACGCAAGGGCCGGCGCTCGCGGCGCTCTGCCTGGCCGCGTTTTCGCTGGTCAAAGTCGGCGGCCGCTGTCGTTCCCTGTTGTGGTCCATCTTTGCCGCCAGCGCGCTGCTCCTTTTGTTGACCAAGTCTCGAACGGCCGCCGCCGCCCTGATCGCGGCCCTGGCGGCGGTTCAAATCGTGAAACTCCCACTGCGAACGCGAGCGATCGGCGCACTCGCCGCAGGCTGGCTTTTGGCAGCCGGGTTTTACATCGTTTGGGCCTGCGGCTTCGACCCGGCGACCGATTTCCGCGATCTGGTGCTTCTGGGCCGCTCGTACGAATCCGAATCGCTCAGCGGGCGAACTCTCATTTGGCCGGAAGTCATTCACTATGCCCGCGAGCGATTCTGGCTCGGCTACGGCTACGAGGCCTTTTGGACTCCGGCACGCATTGAAGATATTTCCGGCGAATTGGGCTGGGCCCTCCGCGAAGCTCATAACGGTTACCTCGAAATGTGGCTGTGGCTCGGTGCAATTGGCGTTGTCGTGGGCTTGCTAATAGCAATCGCCGCACTGGCAGCCTCTGTGCGCAGCCTTCGAGCGACAAACGATCGCGCGTATTTGCTGCCGCTCGGCTTGCTCGTCTTCGGTCTTTTCGATTCCTGCCTCGAATCCGGCACGGTCGTGATTTCCTTGGTCCCGTTCGTTATCGGCTGCTGCGTAATGCGGCTGGCGCTGTTTCGCGATCAATTCGTCGCTCTAGCCGGGACCGAACATGGTCCCGAAGCGCAACGGCTAGCTGAGTCTGTCGCGATGCACCGGGAGCAGGTTTGCTCCCGGCTAATTAATATATGAATACGACTGACATTTCGATTATCGTCTGCACGCAAAACCGCGCTGCCATGTTGCGCGGCGCGCTGGCGAGTCTGTACGATCTGGCTGCCGACGATTTCCACTATGAAATCGTCGTGATCGACAACGGCTCGACCGATGACACGCAACAAGTCATTGCTGCAGCGGCGATCGAGTCCAAACACCCGCTCCGCGGCGTCTATGAGCCACAAAAGGGCATCGTGCCGGCGCGCAACCGCGGCATTCGCGAGGCCCACGGCCGCTGGATTGCTTTTTTTGACGATGACCAGCTCGCCGACCGCCAGTGGCTGACAGAACTGCGTCGTGGCGCCGAGGAAAAAGGTTGCCGCATCGTTGGCGGCTCGGTTCATTTGGCTTTTCCCGCAGGTTGTGAGCGCCGGCTCGATCCGACGGTCCGCATGCTCCTCGGCGAAGCGAAGCTGTCCGATCAGCCGCTACCGTACGGCGGCCGGCTCACGCCCGGCGCCGGCAACTTGATGATCGAGCGAAGCGTCTTCGACGAGGTCGGCGTCTTCGTCCGAACGGTCAGCGGCCGCGGCGAAGACACCGACTTGTTTTCGCGCATGGAGCGGGCCGGAATCGCCGGTTGGTACATCCCGACCGCCATCATCGAGCATTTAACTCCTTCAGAGCGACTTTCCGAGGCGTATTTATTGAGCCTCGCCCGGCGGATGGGCGTCGGCATCGCCCAGCGGCAGCGCGGCGCGTGCGGGCGCATTCGCTTCGCCGCTCTGTGGCTGGCAAAAGCGGCTCGTGCTGCGCTGGTACAAGCGCCACTGGCCGCCTGGGCCCGCCTCCGCGGCGATTACGAAACCTGGCTGGGGCGCTCGTGCTTGCTCGCCATCAATGCCAGCTTTTTGCGGGGGCGGCTATGAATATCGAATTAAAACGAGTCAACGAACTAACAGACGATCACTGGTCGCACTGGCGGTCCATCCAGGAAAACACGGCGGCTTACGAAAGCCCGTACTTTCGGCCGGAGTTTGTGCGAGCTGTTGCCAGGGTGCGAGCCGACGTGGAAGTCGCGGTGCTCACCGATGGGAAGACAACGGTCGGTTTCTTTCCGTTCCAGCGCGGCAAGCTCAATTTGGGCAAACCGATTGGGGGCAAGCTTTCTGACTACCATGGTCCGCTCGTTCGGCCCGGCACGCAGCTCGATCCGCTGGTGATTCTCGAAGCCTGTCGTCTGGCCAGTTGGGACTTCGATCATTTGGTTTCCGCCTCAAGCGGATTAGAGCCTTTTGTAAAGCTCAAGGCGAGGTCGCCGCAACTCGATCTGACGAACGGGTTCGCTGCCTATGTGCGCGGTCGCAAGGAAGCGGGAAGTGACGCCATTCACCGGCAGGGCCAAAAGACGCGAAAACTCGCGCGCGAGGTAGGTCTGCTGAAAATCGACGTCGATGCGGACGACGCTGAAGCCTATTCATTGCTGCGGCGGTGGAAGTCCGAGCAACTCATAAATTCCGGACTGGCCGACGTGTTTGCGTTTCCCTGGGTAGGTCAATTGCTCGACGAGCTGCGCCTTTGCCGCGAAGATGATTTTTCCGTCCCGCTGACGGTTCTTCGGGCTGGCGACAAAGTTGCGGCTGTTTCGCTTTCGCTCCTGAGCCGCGGCATATTCCATGGCTGGTTCACCGCTTACAACCCGGAGCTTTCGGCCTATTCGCCCGGCATGACGCTGTTCGTGCAGCTCGCCGAAGAGGCTCAGCAATTCGGCATCCGCAAGATCGACCTGGGCCGCGGCGAAGAGCCCTACAAGTGGCGCCTCGCTTCGGGCGGCGTCGAATTAGCCGAAGGTTCAGTCAGCAGGCCGTCGATGGGCACGCTGCTGCGAACGACGTGGCGAAAAACGCGTGACTGGGTCGCCAAATCGCCGCTGGCCGCGACCACTCGGCTCCTGAAGCCCGTGCGAGAGTGGATGGCGTACCAGTAAACCACCAATGAGCCTGGCCTTCGACATTGCGCTGACCGTCATCGCGGTTGCCTTGTGCATCCCGGTAGCGATGTTTTGCCTGGAGGTGGCGTTGTCGCTGCTGCCGCGACGCCAGGCTGGCCTAAAAATGTTGCCCCCGGAAGCCAAGGTGGCGGTGTTGATTCCGGCTCATGACGAGCAGGCCGTGATTGGCGCCACGTTGGCGTTGCTGGTTCCCACAATGCCGCCTGGCGGACGAGTCGTCGTCGTTGCTGACAATTGCCGCGATCGAACCGCGGAAATCGCCAGGTCGCATGGCGCTGAAGTTGTCGAGCGGCTAAATGAGACGCAGCGCGGCAAGGGCTTCGCACTCGATTTTGGGATTCGGTATCTGGCGAAAAGTACCGATGTCGCGAGCCAGGCGCCGGATGTAGTCGTTTTTCTCGATGCGGATTGCCGCGTGATGGTCGATACGGTGAGATTGCTGGCGGCTGTGGTACTGGACTCCGGCCGGCCGGTACAGGGGCTCAATTTGTGCGACCCCGATCCGCGCGGCAGCGTCTTGCAGATAATCTCTGGCCTGGCGTTCCGCTTCAAAAATCTCGTCCGGACGCTCGGCCTCGTGCGACTGGCTGGGATGTGTCATTTGACGGGCACCGGAATGGCGCTACCCTGGGATTTAGCGCAAGCGGCCAAGCTGGCGGACGGCAACGTCGTCGAAGACATGCAACTCGGCATCAATCTTGCCCTCGCTAGCGCCGCGCCGATATTTCTTCCTGAAGCCCGTGTCGATAGCCCGCTGCCGCAGCACCGCGCCGCCGCGTACACGCAGCGCACGCGCTGGGAACATGGCCATCTGAAAACCTTGCTGACTCAGGCGCCGCGGCTAATCACGCTCGCCGTGAAGCATTGTCGATTGGATCTCGCGTGGCTCGCGCTCGATTTGGCTGTGCCGCCGCTGGCGCTGCTAGTTATCGGACTGGCGCTATTCACATCCGTCGCAGCGATGGCCACATTTCTCGGGGCAGCCGCGGCGCCGCTGACGATTTGCACCGTTGCTTTTGGCGCGCTTACGCTGGCCGTCCTCGCCGGTTGGGCAGCCCATTGCCGCCAGCAAGTTCCACTGCTCGCACTCCTGGCCGCGCCGCTTTATATTGCGGCCAAGCTGCCGATCTATGCGGCGTTCTTACTCAAACGCCAGGTTGAGTGGGTCCGCACCCAGCGCGATTCGGCTGGCGTATAGCGTCGTCTGCCCTCTCGATCTCTGATCTATGTTCATCGGCGATGAAATCGTCAGAGCGCTGGAAGAACTCGGCATCACGCACGTGATTTGGGTTCCTGATTCGGCGACGGGAGAGTGGGAAGCGGCCCTGGAATCGTCGCCGGGGTTGAAGCTCGTTCGCGTCTGCCGCGAGGGCGAAGCGTGGCCGCTGGCGGCTGGCTTGCATCTGGGCGGCAAGGCGCCGCTGATCATCATGCAGACGACAGGCCTCTTTGAGTCGGGCGATGCCCTGCGAAATGTGCTGTTCGATTTAAAGCTGCCGATTTTTGCTCTTGTCGGCGTCCGCAATGGGCTGGCCCCGCAGTCGAGAGACTCTGCCAAGCTGTTTGCCGAGCCAATCGTCCAGGCGTGGGGAATCGATACCGCTTGGATTCGCGAGCCGGCGGAGAAACGGCTGCTGGGCGACCACTATCGCCGCTGCCGAGAGTTGAAGCGGGCCGCAATGGCGCTGTTTTTTCAGGAGCCGATGTAATGGCGAAAGAGCAGCGCCCGCTAAATGGGATGGATGTCATTGCCGCACTTCAAACGCTCATTGATCACCGCAGCCCCCATCAAATTGTCATCACGAATCAAGGCGCCGCGCGCGTCTGGCCAAAACTGAGTCAGCAGCCGCTCGATTTTCACTACAATCCTTCCACGATGGGCGGCGCGATTCCGCTGGCACTGGGCCTTGCGCTGGCACAGCCAGATCGCGAAGTGCTCGTGGTCTCCGGTGATGGCGCGCTGCTGATGAGTCTGGGTTCATTGGTCACTGTCATTGGCGCCGGTGTCACGAATCTCACGATTGTTGTACTGAACAACGACCTTTACGAAGTCACAGGCGGCCAGAAAACTCCCGCGGCGGAAAGCTCGGTCGATTTCGCCGGTCTCGCCCGCGCGGCAGGTTTTCCAACTGCTGTTGAGTTTCGTGATCTCGATCACTGGCACGCCGAAGCGGCAAATGCGCTCGCGGCTCCCGGCCCTCGTTTCATTTCACTCGTCGTCCAGCCGACCCCGAAGGAGCTTCTGCGATTCCCGACGCCGCCGCTGGCGGAGCAAATCGATCGGCTGCGCGAGGCGCTGTAGCCTCGTTAGCAACCGTCGCGCCACTGACCATCGATCAGCCGCTGGTGCGGCCGGAAGCGGGCTTTGTAGACCATGTGGGGCGACTGGGCAATGTAAAAACCAAGATACAGGTATTGTCGGCCGGTTGCGCGGCACAATTCGATCTCACGCAGCACGGAATACGTGCCGAGGCTGAGGAGCCGGAACTCCGGATCGTAATAACAATAGACGGCGGAGATCGCGTTTTTCCCCGCGTCGGCTATAGCGACGGCGACGAGCTGGTCTTGATGCCAGTAGCTGAGCTCGAACGTGTCGCAACAGGTGTCGGTGAGAAATTCGGCGTATTCGCGCTCATCGATCGGCATCTCGCCGCGGTTGAGGCCGCGACCATCGCGGTGCAAGTTGAACAGCCGCACGCGCTGGCGATCGATCACGGGCTGGCCGATGCGGACTTGCAGGAGCGAGTCGCCTTTGCGCTGCATCCGCCGCTGGGTCGCGTCGGGCTGGAAGCAGTTTACATCCAAGCGAATTGGCTCGCACGCGCGGCAGCTCGGGCAGGCGGTGCGATACAAGTGCAGGCCGCTGCGGCGATCGCCTTCAAACAGCCGCTGGTCGAATTGCTCCGGTGACAGTCGCTCCAGCGGCAGTCGATACGGCAGGCGGGCCGTGCGCTCGGGTAAATACGAGCACGGGTGCGGCATGTCGAAGACAACGATTTCCCGCGACTGCATGGGCAGGGGTAAGGGGTCAGGGTTCAGAAGTCAGAGGTCAGAGGTCAGAGTTGGAGGAGCGACGCTGGGTGACTAGCGCTAGAAGCCAGAGGGTGAGGAAGGCGAGGGTGCAGCCGGCGACGATGAGGGCCCGAAGCATAGGCTTATTGCCGCCGAATAAATACGTGCCGAGGGCAAGGATGAGCCCCCAGGCGAGAATGACGAGCATCAGCCAACGGATGGCGCTTGAGCGGCTGCGTGCGAGCGATTCTGGTTCGTTCACGCGCTGGCTCCGTAAAACGCTTTAGCCGGTAGCGATGTGCGCTGCTTTACGAGCTCGACGATGCGATCGACTTCGACGTCGGTTAGCGGCTCGACATAACTCTCGGCCGGCTGCCGGGCCACGGTATAGACCTGAATCAGCTTGAGCTTGCCGCCGGCGGCGGTGATCTCGTTCAGGCGATCGCAAAAGGCGTTGAGCTCGCCATCGCTCGGCGGCTCACCTTTGACGCGCATGAACAGGGCTTGAATCACGAGCGGGCGGATTTGGGCGGCGGCGGTGATGTTGTCGAGGATTTGGCGAAACGGAATCGGCGTGCGATCGATGAGGTGAAAGTACTCTTCGGTTCCGGCTTCGAGCTTGGCCCAAATTTCCCCGTTGTTCTGGTCGAGGATTTTGAGGCCGCGCTGGACGTGCGGCCGGTGGAACATGCTGGCGTTGGTGATGAGGACCATTTTGACGTCGTCGAGTGTTAGCCGCCGCTTTAGAGCGGCGCAGGCCGCGATGATTTCGTCGAAATTGCGGTAGGTCGTGGGCTCGCCGTCGCCGGAGAAGGCCATGTCGTTCAGGCGGCGGAATTTTGGCGGCGTGTCCTTAAACTGCGGGTGCTCAAATAGCTCGCCGCTGGCCACAAGCTGCAAGGTGGCTTCCAGCTCTTCCAAAAGCTGCGGTGTCTCAACAAACTGCGTTTCGCTCTGCGTCGTCCGATCGACCTGGCAATAAATGCAGTCGAAATTGCAGATTTTGTCGGGGTTCAGGTTCACGCCAATCGAAATGCCCTCGCTCCGCCGGCTGAGGACCGGATAGACGAACCGGTTTTCTTCGAACCGGCGGGGGTGGCGGGTGTGGAGCGAGACAATCGACATGGATTTGGTGTCCTGAGCTAATCCTACACTTTTAAGGGTTCAGGTTTCAGGGTTCGGGGTTCAGCCGGAAGCGCTAAAGTTGGGAAGTTTTTTCTGCGCAGGGATTCAACTTCTGAATGTAAGTTGTTGCTGCTGAGTGGTTTCGCGTTTGGGCATTTTTGAACACCGCGCTCAAGTTGAGCGAAAGCCGAGGGACTCGCGGATCGGGATTTGGGGTTGAGTGGAGGTGGTTGGCGGCACGGACTAATAATTTGAAAACAGTTTTTGAGGGCACGGGTGTTGAAACGTCGTAAGGGCAAGGCCAGCTGTCGGTTAGGAAAACTAATATTGCCGCTGTAGCACTAATATTAGGCGGCGCATTAGCGCGGCGGAGGGCGTGCTAGAGGTGGGTCGCGGTTCAATGATCGCAATTCCGGTCCTGTGCGGTCTCCCAGAACTAATTGCAATTTGGGCGAAAAACCGGACCAAAATCCGGGAGATTTGGCAAGAATGCGGGAAAAAGTTTTCTGAGAGAAGTTGAGGCGGCTGATTGGGAATGTCCGGCTGAGGCGGCTTGATGTGAAATGCGGGTGGCGTAGGCGAGAGGAAGCACCGCAGAGGACGCAGAGGAGCGCGGAGACATTATTTTCGCTTGCGGATAGTCTGGGCCGCGACGTCGGCGGCGATGAGGGCGAGGACGTCGTTATTCGACGTCGGCTGGTACGCCTCCGCTTCGCCGCCTTGCTGACGGCCAGCGTTGATGTAGTTGATGATGTCGAGGACGTCCATGGCGACGACGTTACCGTCGTTATCGACGTCAAGGTAGGGTTTTTGATTCGCTGCGTTGGGTGGAATGGCTCCTGAGCCGTGAGCGTTGATGTAATTGATGACTGCGACGACGTCATCCGCCGAAACGAATGTGTCGTTGTTGACATCCCAGCGGAGGCGCCCGGGATTGCGCCAGGGGGTATAGAGTGGCACTTCGCTGGAGAATTCGGATGTATTGGCCAGGCCGGCACCGGCGGTCAGCGAATCGGTGGCGGTGGCGGCGAGGGCAGTCGAGCCGATCTTGATGGAAGACGCGGGAAAATCCAGGATGACGGTCTTGCCGCCGGCGGCGTAGTCGGCCTTGGTGAAGGTGTCGTCAATGATGTAATGATCGTTAAGAAAGAATTCGATATGCAGAGGATAAGTTGAGAAGTTGGGAGCCGAGGGAACGTTGTAGGAGACCTTGAGCTTGCCGAGATCGGTCGTGGCGTAGTTGATGACAGGGAAGTTTTGAAGCTGGTTGGGGCCGGAATCGATATCGGGAGTGGGGGTGAGGTCGTTGGCGGTGGGGCCGTCGTTGCCGAGGTCGATGGGAATGGTGCCGTTTGAAAAGATGTTGTTCTGGCTGATGACGTTGCCCGGTCCGGCGGCAAAGGGACTTTGTTTTACCAAGCCGATTCCAGGCGCGTTTTTGTTGAAGGCGATCGTGTTCTGAAGAATTTGGAGATATTGGCCGCGGAGGATTTCGACGGCGCCGTTGTGGTTGCCGAGGTCGGCCGTGCCGGTAACGTCGGTGCCAATCAGATTGCCCTGGACGAGCACGCTATCGGAAAAGTCGATTTTGAGACCGAAGTCGTTGGCTGAGATGACATTTCCCGCGCCGGCGAATGCGCCGCCGATCGCGCCGGAGCTGGCGCCGCCAAAGTCGATGCCCAGCTCGGCATTGCCGAGCGCTTTTTTGCCGGTGGCATCGACGCCGATGTAGTTGCCCTGGATCAACATGGCGTCGCCATCGACCGTAAGACCGTCGTTCCCGTTGCCAGAGAGAATGTTGCGGGCGGCTGGGGCTGTGCCGCCGATTACCACGTTGGTTGCGCCGAGGGCTTGCACGCCGCTGTAGCCGTTGGCCAGCGCCTGTGCGCCGGCCGAGTCGGTGCCGATAAAATTACCGTCGATAACCGCGCCATCGGCGTTGTTTCCCTCGTGAAAGTTGAGAATGATGCCGGAGCCTACGAAGCGGTTAATGACCAAGCCGGTGACGGTGCAATTCACGGCGTCGATCAAGAGGCCATCGGTTGGGCCGGCGGAGGCGCCGTTGAGCTCGATCAGCAGCACCGCGTTATCGCCGGTCGCGAGTGTGTTTTGGCTCGCGCCGGGCTGGCTGTAGCCGTCGATGGTGACCGAATCGGTAATGTCGGGCAGCGCGGACGCGGGCGTGATCGTATGGAGGCCCGTCCCGGCGATGTTGAATTGAATTTTGTCGGCCCCGGAGCTGGCATTGGCCTGCTGAATGGCGGCGCGGAGCGTGCATTCGCCTGTCGTAGCGGTCTGGCAGATCTTGTCGGTGGTGTCGGCGTCCGGGGCGTCGCCAATCGAGTTGACGATGAACGTGTGGACGAGGGGATTGACGGTGATGGAGACCGTGGCGGGGGCCGAATCGAGCGCGGCGGAGCAGGCGGGGGCGCCGCCCGTGCAGCCGGAGGGGTCGCCGCCGTCGGTGACTTTGTACGTGAAGCTGTCGGGACCGCTATAGCCGGCGGCGGGAGTATAAACGACGGATGCGTGGCCCGTGTTGATACCGCTGGGCAGGCAGCCGCCGGGGGTGATGGTGCTGAGGCTGCCGTGCGACGGCTGTGCAACGACGCTGAAAGTCAGGCCGCAGGTTTCGATGTCGGTGCCGCTGAGCGGTATGGTTTTGGAGCTGTCCTGCGTGAGAGTGACTGTTTTGGGATCGGCTTTCGGCGCTTGATTGACTGGATCAATGGTGAGTGAGACCGTAGCGACGGGACTATCGACGACGCCGTCGTTGACTTTGTAGGTGAAGCTGTCGGAGCCGTTGTAGAAATTGAACGGCGTGTATTTGATGGTGGCGGTGTCGTGGTTGGGGTTGCCAGACGTGCAGGGCGCGTCGCTGAGCGTTCCGAGCGTGCCGTTGGCTGGGGACGAGACGATGGTGAATGTTAGGTCGCAGAGTTCGGCGTCGGACCCGCTGAGGGTGACGTTGGCGGAAGTGCTTTCCGTGATTCCGGTGATACTTTTCGCGTCGGCGGTGGGCGGCGTGTTGGCGGCAGCCTGAACGGTGACGACGCCGCTGAATTCGGAAGTGTTGCCAGAGGAATCGATTGCCGTCGTGGTGAGCTTTGCGCCGCCGACTACCCCCGCGGGCAAGCCGGCCAGGGGAACGGTAAAGCTGAAGCGGTTTGTCGTGTCGGTGCCTTGATTGAGGCTGTTGACCGCGGCGGGGCCGTAAGTGCCGGTGGTGGCGTCCGTGTCGGCAGAAGAACCTTCCATGACGGTGGTTAGATATGTCTTGCCTTCGCCGAAGTTGGTGGTGTCGGCAGCCGCGATGAAGAGCTCGATGGTGGCGCCAGGCCTGGCGAAGCCGGTAACGGTGAGATTGCCGCCGGCGATGGACGCGGTTTGCAGAACGGGGAAGTTGAGGAAGCTATTGGGTCCGGTATCAATGTCGCCAGAGTCGTTGACGGTCACGCCGTCGCCGCCGAAGCCGCTGGTACCGGCGCCCAAATCGATGCCGAGGTTGGCGTTGGCAAAGATCGAGTTTTTGGTGATCAGATTCCCGGTACGATTGGCGTCGAACTCGCGGACCAAAACGATGCCGTCATTGCTCCCCGCGCCGGAGGCGTTGACGCCGTTGAAGGCGATCGTGTTGTGCTCGATACGGTTATTGTCGGCCTTTCCAAGGATGATGCCCGCCCCACCATTGCCGAGATTGGCGGCTCCGGTGATGTCGGTGCCGATAAGGTTGCCTTCGATTTCGACGCCTGTCGCGCCGCCATCGACCAAAATGCCTTCCCCGAAACTAGTGGCAGAAATCACGTTCGCCGCGGCGGCAGTCGCGCCGCCGACGATCGCGTCGCTCGCATTAATCCATACGCCGCGGCCAAGGTTCGGGACCGCAATCTTGCCGGTCGCGTCGGTGCCGATGAGATTTCCTTGTACGGTGAAGCCATCGCCGGAATGAAATTCCAGGCCGTTGGCCCCATTGCCCGAGATGAGATTGCGATCGGCGGGGGCGGTGCCGCCGACAATATTATTATCGCCATCGATGTAGATGCCATTGAAGCCGCCGACGGCGGCCGTGCCGGCGGCATTGGTTCCGATAAAGTTGCCAGCGATCAAATTGTTGTTGCCGGCGATGACGACGTTCATTGCCAGGCCGCGCACGGTCGTATCCGAGGTGGCAATGGTTAAAACGCCCGACCCGATATCGGAACCGAAGGGCTGCACAAGTTGAATGAGCAGCACCGCGTTGTCCGCCAGGCCGGGGCCGTTGGTGTTTGGCTGTGTTCCCGGCTGCGAGTAGCCGTCGATATAGACCGGGTCTGTAATGTCGAGCTCGGATGCGAGGTTAATTGTTTTTACACCTGCTCCAGAGATACCAAACGCGATGGAATCGAAGCCGGGGTTGGCGTTGGCGGTGTTGATCGCCTCGCGAAGGGAGGTTCCGGCGCCTTTGGCCGGATCGGGCGAGCCGTCGTCTTCGTCGGCGGCGGTGGTGACGACGATGGCTGGACGCAGAACCGTTTGTCTTAACACCGGGGATACGCTGCTGCCGTAATTGGTGTCGCCGCCGTAGAGCACAGTGATGCTATGGGTACCGGCGGGGAGTGTGGAAGTGCTGTATTGCGCAACGCCGGCCTTTAGCGTATCCGTTCCCAGCGTCGCGGCGCCGTCTTTGAAAGTGACCGTCTCGCCGTCGGGGATGGCGGTCGAGCCGCCGCTGACGGTTGCCGTGAAAGTCAAATTCGTGCTGAGATGCGCGACGGTGGATGATGAAGTGAGCGTGGTAGTTGTAGCAGGCGGGGCCGTTGCGAGAAAAATATCCAGATTGCCGTTGGTGTCGCCTGGGACGACGTTCGGATTGCCGGTATAGAACAGCAGCTTTTTGCCGTCGCCGCTCAACGACGGGGTTTGCGAATCGCCGTTAATTTCCTGGCCGCTGCTCGTCAGGCTGGCGCGAGTGACGATTCCTGTGGTCAAGTCTTTGAGAAACACGTCCTGCGACTCATTCGTGTCGCCGGCCACAAGATTGGTCGCCTTGCTTGCGAAGGCCACAAACCGGCCGTCGTCGCTCAGCGAGGGGTTAAAGGAAGCGCCATCTTCGAGCGCTGCCGAGCTCGTGGTGCTGACCAGACGAATCGTGCCGGTTGCGAGGTCCTTCCAATAAACGTCGGACAGAGCGTTGGTGTCGGTGGCGATCAGACTGGCCGTTGTGCTGAAGGCCACGTAGCGCCCATTACGGGAGATGACTGGAAAATTGATGTCGGCCGAGGAGGGGTTGCCGTCGGTGTCGGTGCTGACGAGCATCACGGCGCCGGTGAGCAAATTCTTCATGAAGAGATTTTGCTTGCCCTGCGTATCGTCGCTGACCAGATTCGTGGCCGAGCTTCTGAAAAACACTAAGCGCCCGTCGCCGGTGATCACGGGGAGATCGGAGGCTCCATTCGCCTGGGCGCCGCCGCTGGTGGTGCTGATGCGGCTGATGGCCCCGGTGTGCAAATCCTTCAGAAACACGTCGTTCAGGTTGTTAGTGTCGCCGCTGACCAGATCGGCCTCATTGGTGGCGAAGACGACAAACCGATCGTCATCGCTGATCGCTGGCACGGAATAAAAATTCGAGCCGACGCGCTGCTGCCCGGTGCTGTCGGTGCTGATACGAGTAATCGCGCCCGTTTGCAGGTCCTTGGCGAACAGATCGGGGAAACCGTTCGTGTCGCCGCTCACGAGGTTGGTCGCCGAGCTCATGAATACCACGAACCGGCCGTCGCGGCTGATCGAGGGCGCGACCGAAGAGGCATTGCCTTGCGTGCCGCCCGCGTTGGTGCTGACGAGTTTGGTAATGCCGGTCTGCAGATCCCGGACAAAGATATCGGATTTGCCGTTGGCGTCGCCGGCCACAAGATTGTTTGCGCCGCTGCTGAAGACGACGTAGCGGCCGTCTGAGGAGAATGAATTCACGCCGTCATAGACGAGGCTATTACCGTCGCCGCTGAGAGTGCCGTCGGCAGCGACAGAAATGGCCTGGATGGCAGGGGCCAGACGGAGCTCGAGCGACTCGAATTGCAGGCGGAGAGTTTTGCGGCGAAATTTCACGCCGCGGCTGGCTCGTTGATTGTGGAGAGCTCCTGGGGTTGTGGTGAGCTCTGTGCGGGACCGAGCCTTTCCTGCACCGAATAAACGCCTGAACAGGCTCTTAAAGGACGCAGCCATGCCGCACCAATCGCACCCGATTTCGAAGAAATAGCCACTAAAGTGCGGTGTCGGAGCGTGAAAGTCAAGTAATGACCTACGTTTTTAATTTTTGGTCTAACCGCGGCGCTTTCTCGCAGCTTGGGCAGCCAAGTCCGCGGCGATGAGAGCGAGCACGGTGGATAGGTCGTCGGCAGGGCTAGTTGGTGACGACGGCCGCGACATACTTTCCCCTTCGCCACCAGGCTGGCGGCCGGCATTGATGTAATTGATGACATCGATCACGTCCATGGCGACGACGTTGTTGTCACCATCGACATCGACATACGGCTTTTGATTCTTCGCGTTATCGGGCACGAGGCCCGAGCCTTTGGAGTTGATGTAGTTGATGACCTCCACTACGTCGTCGGCGGCGACAAACGTGTCATCGTTCACGTCCCACCGCAGGCGGCCGCGGTTTTGCCAGGGGCTGACGATTGTGGCCTGCGCGGAAAACTCGGACGTGTTCGCCGGCGTAATCTGATCGGCGAGCGAATCGGTGGCCGTGGCGACAATTTTGTCGAACACTTTGATCGGCGCGGCGGCAACAAACGTCACCGTTCTCGTGCCGGCGTTGAAATCGGCTTCGGTGAACGCGTCGAAGCCCAAATAAGTCTTGCCCTGGCCGTTGGCATCGGCCAGGAAGAATTCGACGCGGATTGGATAGGTCGAATTCGCCGGAGCCGACGGCACGCTATAGATCACTTTGAGCTTGCCGGCCTCGCGGGTGGCATAGGCGATTTCCGGGAAACTTTGGAGGTTGTTGGGGCCAGTGTCAGAGTCGTCGGCATCGTTGTTCGTTCGGCCATTGTTGCCAATGTCGATTCCCAGGCCGCCATTGCTGTAAATCACGTTGGACAGAACCGCGTTGGCGGAGGAGGCTGACCCAGAAGACGCTACGACGCTGACACCATTGCCTGTGTTGAAGGCGATTACATTGCTCGCCCCGACCGCTAAGCCGCCAACGGTGTTGCCTGATCCCGAGTCGATGAGCACACCGCCTCTGTTTCCTGCCGCGGTGGCCCCCGCGGCGTCCGTGCCAATAATATTGCCTTCAATGTGGTTTCGCTGGCCGCCGTCTGTGATTGATATGCCCGGCCCGGTGAAATTGTCTATCACCAAACCCTTCACCGTGCTGTCGCTCGTGCTGATCGTTAGACCGCTGATACCAAACGCCGCGTCGGTTCCGCTCAAGTTAATAAGCAATTTCGCATTGCTCGACAAACCTGATGCATCAGTATTCGGGCTGGCCCCTGGTTGCGTATAGCCATCAATCGTCACAGGGTCACTGATCGTCGGCAGGCCGGTGAAAGGTGTTATGGTATGAACGCCGCTGCCTGGAATATTGAAGCTAATCGTATCGGGATCAGCAACGTTATCTCCATTGCGATCAATATTCGGCACCACGTTCGCGCAATACATCGCCTGAACAAGTCCGCCTGGGAGGCCATTTAGGCCCTGCGGGTCGCTGACGACGAAGCTCGTAACCGGATAGGCCAAGGAAAACTCGGATGTACTGCCCGTCACGGCATCGGTGGCCGTCATCGTTATGAATTGGCCGCGAAGATCAGCAAGGGCCGTGAAGTTGAAGCCAATGCGGGCCGGCAAAGGATCGGTATCGTTTTGGTCACCGTCCTTCACCGTTACGGCGCCGAGAAACGTTTGGCCCTGACCGAAGCACTGCGTGTCGGCGAAGGCATTGGCGAAGAATTCGATACGGAACGTGTCTCCAACCGTGCTGTCCAATGTGCCTTTGACGCTGGTGCTCGCCGCCGCCGCATTGATGGCCGTCAAGGCGGGATAGTTTTGCAAGTCATTCGGACCCGTATCGATGTCCCCGCGATCATTTGTTGTAGGGCCATCATTGCCAAGTGCAAGCTTTCCAGCACATTGGGATCCTAAGCTTAGAATTCCACGTGGACAAGTTGT
>JADMIO010932564.1_pt1 | contig 114221 bp, 115 predicted proteins | sample 8958161 | NCBI WGS metagenome assembly JADMIO01 (sample SAMN16585339, study PRJNA669376) | soil metagenome | isolation source: Crop rotation soil | place: USA: Cullars Rotation, Alabama | collected 2011
GCCGCGACTTCAAGTCACGTGAATTCCAAGCTTCGGATCCCACTGTGCTGGAAAGTGGAGCTCAGTGCCCTGCTGCTGGAACACCTTGTCACGATCGCTGAGCTGGGCCTGCAGTTCCTTGATGCGGGCCTCGTATTCCGTTTTCTGGGTGGCGATGGTCGACTTTAACTCGCGATCCTTCGCGTCAAGCTGTTGTTCGCGCGCGTTCTGGCCCTGCACCAGCAGTTCTTCCAGCAGATGCACCTGATCGAGCAGGTCCTTTTCCTTGTTCTGCTGGGTTTCCGCTGCTTCCTTCCGTACAGCCTCGATCTTCTCTTCGAGTTGCCGTACCTTGGCCTCGTGCTCCTGGTGTTTTTCGGTGACAGTTTTGTCTTTCTCGGCGAGTACGGCGCGATGCTCCTCGTCTCGTTTCTGCAGCGCTTGCTCCATCTCGGCGCGCAGCTTCGCCAGTTGCCCTTCCAGTTCACCGAGCTGCTTCTTCAGCTCCGCCTCGCGGTTCTGGAGTTCTTTGACCTCGTCCTGGCTGAGTTCCAACAGCTGTTCAAGATCCTGGGTCTGCTTGGTGAGCCGGTCCGATTCAAGCCGCAGCGCATTTTCCAATTCCGTCACGCGGCCGCGAAGTTCAGCTTCCGTCTGCTGCGCCTGCTGCTGGAAATTGCTGTTCTGGGTCTTGAACTCGCCGAGCTGCTTTTCGAGGGATTCGACCAGTTGTTGCTTGGCGGAGATCTCGTTGCGCGTTTGGGTCAACTGCGCTTCCAGCGAATGCGCCTGCTCCGAGCGCTGCTGGAGTTGTTGTTCGATCCCTTGCAGCTTGCGCGAGTCTTCCTCGAGCAAGGGGCGCAGGCGCTCACTGACCTCGTTGCGCAACTGTTCCGCTTGTTGCAACAGGACCTGGGCTACCACTTCATCAATCGACTCGCGAATTTTTTCAATACTGGTCACGTAGAGTTCCCGTTCCGCAGGAGCAGAAATAGACGTAAATTGGCGACTTCGCAGGAGTTCTGCTGTTCGGGATTATTGGGTGGCGTGCTACAGGTGTCAATGTATCGGAGGTAACTGACTGGGCAACTGAATACCGTGACCATAAGGACACCTCCTTTGGTTCAAAGTCACCCCCCAGACCCCTGCGACGTCAGGGATCCCATGGGCCGCGGTTATCGTAGGTTCTCCTTGTATTCGTCCGGGAGCGGCTCCGGGAGGGCATTTGCCAAAGCCACATCAAAGGCGTCATACTCAACGTTTCCCGTCGTGAGCCTGTCTCCGACATGTACATACAACGGAAGTAGCACTTTTCCTTGGCAAAAGATTGAATCGGTGAGGGAATGGAGACCATCCAACCCAAAGTAGATCAGCCAATCAGCGAAGAGCTGATGCTGGTAAATGCCGCCAGGGGCGGCGATGTCGGTGCGTTCGAGCAGCTAGTTCGGAAGTACGATCGCAACGTCTTCCGCATCGCCAACCACATCACGCAGAACCGCGAGGATGCGGAAGATGTGGTGCAGGACGCGTTCCTGAAAGCATTCCAGAACCTGGAGCAGTTCCAGGGGCAATCAAAGTTTTATACGTGGCTGGTTCGCATTGCGGTCAACGAGGCCCTGATGCGGTTGCGGCGACGCCGTCCGGAACGGATGGTTTCGCTGGATGAAGACATCAACACGGGCGAGGACACCATTCCCCGCGAAGTCGCGGACTGGTCTCCCAACCCCGAGCAGTTGTACAACCAGTCGGAGTTGCGGGAGATTTTGCAGAAGACGATTCAGGGTCTGCCCCCAAGCTTCCGAACGGTGTTCGTGCTGCGTGACGTCGAAGGTCTTTCGACGGAAGAAACCGCGGACGCGCTGGGGTTGAGTATTCCAGCCGTGAAGTCGCGGTTATTGCGCGCGCGTTTGCAACTTCGAGAGCGTTTGACGAAGTACTTTAAAAAGCAGCGTGGTGGAGATGGACAACAGTGAAGTGCTCTGAGTTTCTGAAAGAGCTGACCGATTACCTGGACGACCGCATCGACGCTCCCACAAAGGCGGAGCTCGAAGAGCACCTTCACTGGTGCCATAACTGCTATGTCGTCTGCAACACCACGAAAATGACCATCGAGATCTATCGCGATTCGCACCTTTACGAACTGCCGGACGACTTGAGATCCCGGCTTCGCAGTGCGATCGTCAGCAAGTGCGAGAAGAGTAAGCATCCCGAAGCCGCGGATGCCAGTGTTCCGGATCCGTCAAAAGAAAATTCGTAAAATTTACATTCCCTTTTTCGCACCTGGCCCACGATTTCGCGTGCAAATGACGCTTTCGTGGGTCGAACCTTTTAGCAGGAACTCGAATCTAATTAGCTGAACGAAGTCACAGGCTGGAGGCAGTTCGGACCCTCGTCCATGCCGAAAGGAGTCCTCGATGATTTCGAACCTGATCGACAGCCTGTTCGGCTGCTCGCACAAGCGTATAACCTTCCCCATTACCATCAAGCACAGCCACGCGCACCATAAAAGCGCCCGTGAGACTTATGTTGTGTGTCTCGATTGCGGCGGAGAGTTCGATTACGACTGGAAGCTGATGAAAGTACTCGGACGCAGGGACCACGAGGTCGTGATGGATACGACGCCCGTGGTTAAGGCTGCATAGCGCGTAACTCGGCTACGGATACACCGGCAAATCCCGCAAGCGAGCGGCTGCCGATTCTGAACTCACAGGCGAGAAATACACCTCTTTGAGGGTGTAGGACTGTGGCTTGTTGGGCAGGATCGGCAGGATCTCGATGTGCCAGTGATAATCCTCATCGATCGTCTTCCAGTAGCCGAGCACCTCAGAACGATGCTGCGTATTCGGACCGCTGTGCAGTACCAGATGAAAAGCGTCTGCCACGGTCCGGATGCGTGTCAGCGTCCGCCGGATCAAGGCCGCTAACTCCCGAAGATGCGGGTTCCTCCCAAGAGCAAAGCGCTCGAAGAAGGCTTCGTGTGTCTTAGGGGTGATCCATGTCTCGTATGGTGCCCGGGGCGCATAGGGACACCCGGCGACGAAGTCTCCGCGCACCTCGATAATGCGCTTCCCTGCCTGCAATTCCTGGTTGAGGATGTCGCAGAAGACGCAGCGCTCTTTGTGCATCCAGTAATCACGAGCGGCACGCAGCTCGTAGAGAACCCGCCGAGGAACGAATGGTGTGGCCACGATCTGCGAGGTGGGATGGTCGAACTCCTGGCCCGCACTGGATCCGTTGTTCTTGAAGAGGCTGATGTACTTGAAGCGCCGATCCCCCTTCAGGTCCTGCATTCTCTGGGCCGAGAGCAGCAGAAACTGCTCAATCTCCCCGTCGTCTGCGTTCCACAACTGACGATCATGACGGGGGTTCTCGACGAGCACCTCGTGGGCACCGATGGTACGCATCGCGTCGTAGAGGCCCTCGCCACGACGACCTGGATCTCCTTCCACCCGGTAGAGGGGCATGGGATGGACCACCGCGCGAGGCGACCAGTGGCCCGGATTCACCGATGAAACGGTGGTGATTAACTGCGCCTGCTTCGGCGACTCGGGGCAAAACGGGCAAAAAGCATTGTGGTCAAACGGATGTTCAGGCTCGTCACCGGTGATAACCCAGGAACGGGTAATCGGGTCCTTGCGGAGTTCCATGAAGACTACTAAAACACATTCGGTAGTCCGATTCCAAGCATCCATGGGTCAGCGCCTACCCGCTCGTAACTCCTGCACGGCCCGGAAGGATGCTGAAACCGAAGGTGAAGCCCTGACACGAGCTGTGCTATGCCGTAGAATCAACCATCCTCGAATCGCAAGCGAAGCCGGATGAGTGACCCGACAACGCCGTTGATGAAACAGTGGTCCCAAGTGAAACGGGACCATCCCAACGCCCTGCTCTTTTTTCGCCTCGGCGACTTCTACGAACTCTTCTTCGATGACGCCGTCATCGCCGCTCGCGAGTTGCAGATCACTCTCACCTCACGGAACAAGGAAAAAGGCGCGAATGTGCCGATGTGCGGGGTGCCCTACCACGCCGCCGAGAACTACATCGCCAAACTGATCCGGCGCGGATTCAAAGTCGCCGTTTGCGACCAGATGGAGGACCCGAAGGTCGCTAAGAAGCTCGTAAAGCGAGAAGTGACCCGGGTAATGACTCCCGGCACCACCGCCGATGCGCAACTCGGATCGGAAGAAAATAACTTCCTCGCAGCGGTTGCAACTCACGGCGAGTGCGTTGGCTTTGCCGCGCTGGACTTGTCGACGGGAGAATTCCGCGCCACCGAGTTCAAGGGCACAGACGCGCGACGCCGTATTCAGGAAGAGTTACTGACGCTCCGGCCACGGGAAGTACTCTATGCCTCATCGCTGCCGCTGTTTGAGCATGTCCGCAGCAACGCATCGCTGGTTCCCGCCGTTAGTGGCGCGTTGCCCAAGCTGGCGACGATCGAGAACGCAACCTGGGCGGAAACGCCAATCGAGGACTGGGTTTTCGCACCGGACTATGCCATCCCACTGGTGGAAAACCAGTTTGGCGTGCTTTCGCTGGAAGGTTTTGGTTTGGCGAACAAAGCGTCGGCGGCCTCGGCGGCCGGCGCCATCTTGCACTACGTCCGGCAAACACAGCGCGGTACCCTGCACCACGTCGATCGCATCGGCTTTTACGAGCGCCAGAACTGTCTGGTGCTGGATGCGGTCACCGTACGCAATCTCGAACTGGTTGAGCCGCTCTTTACGAACAGCGGCGAAGGAGTAACGCTTTTTCGTGCGCTGGACGCGACCATGACGCCCATGGGCAAGCGCCTGCTGCGTGCGTGGATGTTGCGGCCCTCCATCGACCGCGACGAGATTCATGCGCGCCTCGATGCCATCACCCTCCAGGTGGCCGACACCCTCGGACGCGAAGAGCTTCGGCGAGCTATGGAAGGCATCCTCGACATCGAGCGCCTGCTCAGCCGGGTGACGCTTGAGACGGCGAACCCGCGCGATCTGCTCGCCCTTGCGCAGTGCTTCGCCCGTCTGCCCAGAGTTCGGGAGTCGCTTTCACGATGTAAAGCGGATCGCCTGACGGCGCTGCATACGAGCCTCGATGACCTTTCGGACCTGCGTGACAAGATCTACACAACGCTTGTGGACGAGCCGCCCATCACGCTGAATGATGGAGGAGTGATCCGCCAAGGGCTTGATGCGGCGCTCGACGAGCTTCGAGACCTGAGTCACAATAGCAAGCAATACATTGCGCAGATCGAAGAACGCGAGCGGAAGCGAACTGGAATCGGCTCCCTAAAGATCAAGTTCAATTCCGTTTTCGGGTACTACCTGGAAATCTCTAAGGCAAACCTGCATTCGGCTCCGGCCGATTACGAGCGCAAGCAGACGCTCGTGAATGCCGAACGTTTCACGACGCCGGAGCTGAAGGAGTACGAAGCCAAAGTACTCGACGCGCAGGAGAAGATCGTCGAAATTGAGCGGCGTATTTTTGCCGACCTTCGGGCCACCATCGCCGCCGAAGCGCGTCGTGTTCGCCAGACCGGCCTTGCGCTCGCGGAGGTCGATGTACTCGCGAACTTCGCCCATTTGGCAGCAACCCGCAATTACTGCCGCCCCAAGTTTGACGACAGCGGTGAATTCGAGCTGATGGAAGCGCGTCACCCCGTCATCGAGCTCCAGGAACTCACCGGGAGCACCGATCGCTTTGTACCCAATGATCTTTACTTGAACGCCAGTACGCATGCGGTGATCGTGCTGACCGGGCCGAACATGGGTGGTAAGTCTACCTATCTTCGACAGGCCGCTCTCATTGCGATCATGGCGCAGATGGGTAGCTTCGTCCCGGCGCGATCCGCACGTCTTAGTGTGGTCGATCGCGTCTTCACTCGCATTGGCGCGGCGGATAACCTGGCGCGCGGCCGTTCGACCTTCATGGTGGAGATGACCGAGACGGCGGCGATTCTCAACACCGCGACGGATCGCTCCCTCATTCTGCTCGACGAAGTGGGCCGCGGCACCTCGACTTACGACGGACTCGCCATCGCCTGGGCCTGTGTCGAATACCTGCACGCCCGAACGCGCGCCAAGGCACTGTTTGCCACGCATTACCACGAACTCACCGTGCTCGCCGACGAATTGACAGGCGTGAAAAACTATCACGTGTCTGTGAAAGAGAGCGGCGGGAACGTCGTGTTCCTGCGGAAAGTGGAACCCGGTGCGGCGGACAAGAGTTACGGGATCGAAGTCGCCAAACTCGCAGGTTTGCCACAAGAGGTGATCGACCGCGCTCGCACAGTTCTGAAGGAACACGAGACCGTGGAGCGCCAGGCGACGTCGCATCTCGCCAGCGACGACAAATCTGCGGCCGGGCCGATGCAGCTCACGATCTTCACGCCGCTTTCGCAAAAGATCGTCGACCAATTGAAAGAAACCGACCTTAACCGCCTCACCCCACTCGAGGCCCTCAACCTGCTTCACGAACTCAAGAAACAATTGGATTAGAGCGCGATGGCCCCCAGCAAACTGCAAGCGCTTCAGCACCAAGTTGGACAACTGATGATTGTCGGGTTCGACGGGGTCGAACTGTCGGCACGCGTGCGCACGCTGCTGGAGACAATTCAGCCGGCGGGCACCATCTTCTTCAAGCGCAATGTCGCCACAGCGGTACAGACCCACAAGCTGAACCTTGATTGCCAATCCGCGGTCGCTGCGCCGCTCTTTCGTTGCGTCGATCTCGAAGGTGGCACAGTCGACCGCCTGCGCGATGCGATTACGCGTTCCCCCGCGCTGGGCGATGTTGCCGCTGCCCGATCCGCGAAGGTGATGCGCCGCTTTGCGCGTCTGCTCGCGGCGGAAGCGCGTGCATTGGGTTTCAACACGGACTTCGCTCCCGTATTCGATCTTCGGACGCCTGCCTCTGCCAGGGTTCTCACCTCACGCACGATCTCCGAAGATCCACTCACCGTCATCGAAATGGCACGCGAGTTCTTCAAAGGCTTTGGCGATGAGAACGTACTCGGCTGCGGCAAACATTTTCCAGGACTGGGTGCAGGCGCCGTGGACTCCCATTACGAGTTGCCGACCATTCACAAACCATGGAAGGAACTCTGGGAAGAAGACCTTCTTCCCTATCGCAAGCTGAAAGACGACTTCCCCTTCGCCATGGTCGCGCATTGCGTTTACCCAAACGCAACCAAAGACAGGCGTCCCGCCTCGATCTCCCGATTCTGGATGACTGAAATCCTTCGTAAGAAGATCGGCTACAAGGGGCTCGTCTGCTCCGACGATATGGAGATGAAAGGCGTGCAGAAAGCCGTGCCCATCGAGGAAGCGGTCATCGAGTGCATCCGCGCGGGAGCAGATCTGTTCCTTGTCTGCAATAACGAATCTCTGGTTTGGCGAACCCACTACGCGGTTTTGCGTGAAGCGGAACGCGATCGCAGTTTCGCAAAACAGGTGGCCGCAGCTGCGCGCCGGGTGACGGCCTTTAAGAGCCGATCCAAAGCAGTGAAGCAGAAGATTGCAAGCGCCCCCACGCTTCGCACCGTAGATCAACTCCGACGCAAGATATGGGAACTTTCGGAAGAAGTGCGCATTAGCGCCATGGTGGAACGCGCGCGATGATCGTGGCCGGCGTCATGAGCGGTACGAGTGCTGATGGCATCAACGTTGCCCTCGTGCAGTGCGTAGGCCGGGGCTTCAACGCCCGACTCAAGCTCCTGGCCCACGAGGAGTACGCCTACCCGGCAAGCGTCCGCGACGCCATACTGACCCACATGAATGCGCAAGACGTAGCCGTCGCCGATCTCGCGCGCTTGAACTTCCTGCTGGGCGAACTCTACGCGCGCGCCGTCCTTGCCACCCTCAAGAAGCACAGTTCTCGCTGCGACCTCATCGGCATCCACGGGCAGACGCTCTATCACCAGGGAGACGCGCAGTCTTTTCTCGGACGCAAAGTAGTGGCCACGTGGCAGACCGGAGAATCTTCGATCGTCGCGGCACGCACGGGCGTCCCGGTAGTCAGTGATTTTCGCCCTGCTGACATGGTCGCCGGCGGCAAGGGAGCGCCGCTTGTTCCTTTTCTCGACTTCCTTCTTTATCGGCGTGCCCGGTACGGGCGCATTGTGCAGAATATCGGCGGCATCGGCAATCTCTCTGCTATCCCGCCGCGGGCGGATTCGTCGCAGGTGATGGCTTTCGACACGGGTCCCGGCAACATGGTCATCGACGCGCTCATGCAACGCGCGTACGACCGCCCGTTCGACAAGAATGGAGCCACCGCCGCTGATGGCACCCCTGATCTGGAAGTCGTTCGGGCTGTGCTGCGGCAACCGTTTTTCCGGCGTAAGCCGCCGAAGACGGCAGGTCGTGAAGAGTTCGGCCGCGAGTTCGTCTCTCACTTCCTCAAGCTTTGCGGCCGCATGCCGAAACACGATCTGATCGCCACGGCGACGTTTCTCACCGCGATGTCCATCCGCCGTGCCATTGAGAACTTTGTTCCCAAGGGGGAGAGTTATCGCGAGATTCTTGTCAGCGGAGGTGGTGCGAAAAATCCGACGCTCATGCGCATGCTGGTGGAAGAGCTTCAGCCGCTCAGTATCAAAGTGCGGACCACCGCGGAGTTCGGTATGCCTACCGAGGCCAAGGAAGCTGCCGCCTTTGCGCTGCTCGCCTACCAGACGTGGCGCCGCCAGCCTTCCAACGTCCCCAGCGCAACGGGCGCCTCCCGTCCGGCAATCCTCGGCAAGATTACCTATGCCTAGGCCGCGTCTTCTCCTGCTTGCGCTCATCTCGTGTTTACTCTTGCAACTTTCCTGCTCGCGCAACCCGGATCGCGACACCCTGGTCATGATCATCGAGAGCAGCCCGACGAATCTCGATCCCCGTGTCGGTCTCGACGCACAATCGGAACGAATCGACGAGCTCATCTTCGATGCCCTCGTCCGACGCGACGAGCACTACAATCTCCAGCCCTCCTTGGCGGAGAAGTGGGAGATCCCTGACCCGCTGACCTACGTCTTTCATTTGCGTCACGGTGTCGAGTTCCACAACGGCGAACCTCTCACCGCACGCGATGTGAAGTGGACGCTGGATTCCCTGCTCTCCGGGAAACTCATCAGCCCGAAGGCAAGCACCTACAACAGTGTCAAGTCGATTGAGACACCCGATGAGTGGACGGTTGTGCTGCACCTGAGTACTCCGTACGCTTCGCTGCTCTGGAATCTATCCGATGGCGCATTTGGTGTTGTTCCTTACGGGAGCACTGGCAGCTTTTCGCAGCAGCCCATCGGCTCCGGACCTTTTAAATTCGTTTCCGCGCGCCAGGACCGCGACCTCCTAATCGAGCGCAACGACTTCTATTGGGGAGAGAAGCCGAAAGTGAAGCGGGTGCGCTTCATCGTCGTGCCGGATGACACCACCCGCGCTTTGGAGCTGCGCAAAGGGAGCGGCGATGTGCTCACCAACGCCTTGCCGGCGGACACCGTCCGGGCTGTGCAGCGTGAACCAGAACTCAAAACCGAGATCACTCCGGGCAGCAACTACGCTTATCTCGCCCTGAATACGCGTGACCCGATCCTGAAAGACGTACGGGTGCGCCAGGCCATCGCCTATGCGATTGATCGCAAGACGATCATCCATTACCTCATGGGAGACATGGCCCATGAAGCGAATAGCGTCCTGCCTCCACAAAGTTGGGCCTACAACGCAAACGCGAAGGACTACGCCTTCGATCCCGAACGCGCCAACCTGATTCTTGATCAGGCTGGGTATCCGAAGAAAAGCGGCTACCGCTTTCAGCTCACCATGAAGACCTCGACCGACGGGACCACTCGCGTGCTAGCCGCAGTTCTGCAGCAGCAATTGCGGGCCATCGGAATTGATTTGCAGATTCGCACGTTTGAGTTCGCAACGTTCTATTCCGACGTGAGCAAGGGGGCCTACCAGATCCATTCCCTGCGCTGGATCGGCGGCAACCAGGATCCTGATATCTTTGAAAGCATCTTTGCGACTGCGAGCTTTGCCCCAAAGCGCCAGAACCGCACCTATTACTCGAATCCGCAAGTCGATGCCCTCATCCAGCAAGGGCGCAGCACCGTTGAGCAGAAACAGCGGCAACAAGCCTACGTCACGCTGCAGGAAATCCTCGACCACGATGTTCCGTACATAAACCTCTGGTACTTCGATAACGTGGTAGTGCACACACGACGCGTGCGAAACCTGCAGGTGTCGCCGGCGGGCAACTATGATTTCCTGCGAACCGCCGAACTCGTGCCGTAACCACGTGATAGTCTGGAGAGTTTTCGGATCCCTTCCGGAGTTCCCCGCTTGCGCATTCTCTTCGTTGGTGACATCTTTGGCAGACCAGGACGAACCATCGTCCACGAACGCGTGCCCGACCTCATTCGCGAACGAAACATCGATCTCGCGATTGCGAATGCGGAGAATGCCGCCGGAGGCTTCGGCCTGACCCCACAGATTGCCGAGGAACTCTTCGAACTCGGCTTCGACGCGCTAACGACCGGGAATCACATCTGGGACAAGCGCGAGATCATCGAATACTTCCACGCTGCGGAAAAGAATCCAGGCACGCTCGCCCGCAAGATTGTGCGTCCCGCCAATTATCCAGCGGGCACTCCGGGCTTCGGGTGGTACGAGGGCCGGACCCGCGGTGGACGCGAGTTCAGTGGTGTCCCCTTCGCGGTCATCAACCTCCAGGGCCGGGTGTTCATGGCCAATAACGACGACCCTTTCCGAGTCGCAGACGACATTCTGAAAAAACTGGAAGCCCGCGTTGTCCTCGTCGATATCCATGCGGAAGCAACCAGCGAGAAAGTTGCACTCGCCTGGTATCTCGACGGTCGCGCGACCGCCGTGCTCGGCACCCATACGCACGTTCCCACCGCCGACGAGCGCGTGCTGCCCAACGGAACCGCGGCGCAGACGGACGTCGGCATGAGTGGCCCGTATGCCAGCGTCATCGGCGTGCAGAAAGACCTGATCGTGCAGCGCTTCCTCAGCAACATGCCCTCTCGCTTCGAACCGGCTACGGACGACGTCCGTCTCTGCGGCGCAATCATCGAGTGCGATGCCGAAACCGGGCACGCCTCTTCCATCGAACGCATCATGATCCGCGAGAACGACTGAACTCTCCTCGGCATGACCACTCCCGACGAAATCTGGATGGAAGAAGCCTTACGGGAAGCCGCTCGGGCGCAAGCCAGCGGCGAAGTCCCAATTGGCGCGGTAGTGGTGCGCGACGGCGTGGTCATTGGCCGGGGATGGAATCGTCCCGCGTTCGAGTGCGACCCCACAGCCCATGCCGAAATCATCGCGCTACGGGAAGCCGGGCGGGAGATCGGCAATTACCGGCTGACCGACTGCGACCTTTTCGTGACGTTGGAACCTTGCGCCATGTGCGCCGGGGCCATTACGCACGCTCGCATCCGCCGCCTGGTCTATGCTGCTGACGACCCGAAGGCCGGCGCGGTGCGCTCGGTGCTTGAGGTGATCAATCATCCTGCGGTGAACCACCGCGTCGAGATCAAGAATGGCGTGCTCGCGGGGCGAGCCATGGAAATGCTGCAGGCATTCTTCCGCGACCGGCGAAAGTAGCCGCATGACCGGCTAATCGACATTTGTTAAACTGAATGGACCGGCATCAGGCCGGGTGCAACCGCGCGCGGAGAGGTGCGTGAGTGGTTGAAACGAGCCGCCTCGAAAGCGGCCATACCTGAAAGGGTATCGGGGGTTCAAATCCCTCCCTCTCCGCCATTACTTCCCGAACGACCGGAACACCTTTTTCATCTTCCCTCGCAGGCGCATAGCGTCCAACGCACTCGCCACGATACCTGTGACCCAGTGAAAGGTGACGTGTGCCCACACGATCGCCAAAAAGCGGGTCCGGCGCGGGAAGTAGTAGACATTCGCGCACAACACGCTGCTGGTGGCAATCGACTCCTTGTAATGCGCCTCCCCCGGCCCCAGATCCAAAAGGGAGAATTGGCCTTCGGCAGCAAGGTGTCGTAAAACGTGGTAGCGAAGGACCGCCCCGGGAGAGAGTTTTGCAAAACGGTCGTCGTACCCACACATGTCCCCGGTAAGGTTTTCTCCGAAGACGCGGCAGAGATCGAAGGCCACGGGTTGCCCTTGCAAGAAGAGGATGTAGGCGCGAATCTCGCCCTTCGCGGCGAGCGCAAGCAGTTCTTCGCGAAATTCCTCGGTATCCGGAAATCCCTCCCCTAAGCGCCGCTGATAGGTGTGCTGCGCGATTGCGCGAGCAAGAGTGTGAAACGTGTGCAATTCATCCGGTGTGCGGTATTCGCGGAAGTAGGGTGACCCCTGGTTTTCGTCTTCGAATTTCCTCAGCGCACGTCTCAACGTTTTGCGCGTGCTCGCACCACGACGCTCGTAGCACTGTGGTACATCGCGGCGTAGATCGATGTAGTAGCGGGGATACTGCGTGGAGACATATCGAAATACCGACTCCCCGTAGCTCAGTCGCGGGACAGCACTCGCAATGGGCTGCGCCGCACAGAACAACACACCCTCCCGGACGACCATCACCGAAGAAGGCGGATCCAACGCCGAAGGTTCTGCGGTGAACCTCGCGCGGTGGGCCTCGCCTTTCAGCGGAAGGGAAAAAAGGGTTCGCCCCGCCAAGCGAAATTTTAAATGGACCGTCCCGTTGGGAACTACTGCGGGGTCGGGTCTGAGGAATGGTTGCTCAAGCGCGCACATCGTATCCCAGCGGGCGGAGTAGCTAAGGATTCGCGCGCAGCTCTCCGCTCATCGCAATCAATTGGCTGGATGAAAGAATGACATTGGATGGGGTGGTGTCGTTGTAAACGTTTTGTGACCTTGTTTGTTCGTGACAAAGTCTCAAAGACGATCAGTGTTCCGCCTGTCGTGCAAACCGCAGTGGCTGGTCGCTTCCTTGCCCGTAGACCAACAGTTGGTCACCTTGCTGATCGAAGCGTTCGGCGGATTGCAATGCATCCAGGTAAGACTTCGCCAGATGCATGCGATCCCCCGCGAGCACGGCGGCCGCGCTGAACAGCAATATCAGAGCGAGCATCCATGCGCTTTTCAATCCCGTGTCCAGACCTCGCACGAATTGTAAGAGAGTTTCGGCAGCGCCGAACGAGGAAAATCCCCGTCCGGCGTCCGTACGAATTACTTGCCGTTGTCGGCATTTACCACGGCCGATACATTGGCGGTTCCGATCTTCAGTCCACCTTGGAACGCTGACACGTTGAAGACCATGTTCAGGGCCTTGGCCGCCCCTGCATTCAAGGTAACGCCAACCCCCTTCAACGTGAGGACGTCACCACTTGGTTTCAGCGGTAGTTTAAGTCCGCTGGGAAGCTGCAGGTTAAACAGTGGAATACGTCCCAGGATCACGCCGTTTACCGTCACGATCCCGGTGATCACCGGACTAACGCCGGTGGTATCGATGATGTAGCTTTGCAAGCGCACGCGCTTTGCGGAATTCGCAAGAGTCAAGCCGCCGGAGTGGAGGATTTCGCCTTTGGCATTGTTGAGATCAAGCGCGCCGGCAACTACGGGAAATCCCGCGACGCCGCCAGAAATCTTGGTCGGCCCGATGGTGCCCGGTGTGACACGCAGGCTTTGTAAAGCCGACACAAATCCGGCGCTGAGCGTTACAGAGGTCTTGCCGGACTCCATGGTGTAGGTTTGCGCTTGCGCGGCGGTGGTCGCCCAAGCGAGCGCGTAAACGAGGACAAAGCTAGTTGCAATGGACTTGAGTCGCATCGATCATCTCCTGATAGCAGCGCATCCCGGAGTTGTTTCTCTCGCTGCGACCCAATGGATGCTGATGATTTCTACCTGGAATGGCGCCGAATCACGGGAGTTGCATATTGCTGTCCCGCAGGGAAAATTGTGGACCACGAATGTTGCAAAGTAGAAAAAAACGGGATGGAGTGAGGTCGATCAGTCTGCAGAGGCGCTCTGCACCGCCCCATGCTGCAGAGCCCATGCTGTAAATTCTGCAGGCGCGTTTTTGATTCCGAAGATATTTGCCCTTTTCACGCTTTTGATAGACTTCCAGTCGACTTGGTCAACGTCCGCCTCGCGCAAGTCTGCGTCATCAAGCACTGCGTTCGAAAGATTGCTTCCCTTAAGCGAAGCCCCCTTCAAATCGACGTCGTCGAGGTTGGCGCTCTGCAGGGAAACGTGCTGCAACCGGGCGCCCCTGAGATTTGCCGATTGCAAATCCGCGTAGTTCAGGTCGCTATCATCGAAGACGCCATCCCGCGCATCGGCAGCATTGAGGTTGGCACGCGAGAGTTCCGCTTTTTCCAAGCGTACCCCTACGAGGAACGCATGCGAGAGATCAACCCCGGTCAATGAAATATGGTCGTGGTTCAGTTGCTGCAGAGCTTCGATTCGTCCACCACTCCCGCCCTTCCCTTGCGCGGTATTGATCACCTGCCACGCCTGGTAGTGCTTCTGCTGGAGACGCGCGGGCGCCTCTTTGAAATAGAAAATCACGGCCACGAGCACGGTAAAACGACCCAAGTGGTCGAGGACTTCGAGAAAGCTCCAGCTTCCCAGTAAGAAAGCGATCCACTCGCCGATCCAGTTGAGCGCGATGACGGGCGTCAGTACGGCGTGTGGACTTCGGGCGCATTGGTCACGCCAGTTCAGCGGCCGCTGACGCTTCTGCGTCTCCATGGAGTGGTGCGGTGTCATGGCTGCGCATCATCGCATGTTCGCGCCGCAAAAAGAAATCCCGGCGCCCCGGCCGGGATTCAACATGCGGAAACCATCTTCATCGGCCGTTAGACGTTTCACCCGCGATCAGCTGTGTCACGCTCAACTGGTGCTGCTGCGGCTGAGCGACCGGTGCCGGTGCCCTCATTTGCGGCTGGTGAACTGCGTTTGTGGGGCGCAGCAATGGTTCAGAAAGATAAGGCGCCGGCGCTTGCCATGCACCATGCAGATCCAAAGACGGCTGATATGCCGCCGGCTGTACCGCTTCGACCTGGTGCGCGACAGGCTGGCTTGCGACGGGTTGATAGACGCTGTGGTTGACCGGCTCCTGGGCGAATCCGGCAGCAACAAGAGAGAAACTACCTAGCAAAAGAATCGCGGATTTCAAGGCTAATAACCTCCGCATGGTTACCTTGGTACTCTTTGATACATCCAGAGTGTCTGCTGTTGCAAGCAGAGTTTCAGAAGAATTCGGGACATTAATGAAATGCTAAATAGCCAAACTGGGCGGAAATTTGCAAATCGGTAATCATCCCGGCAGCTAAACGCGTAGCGCTGAGCTTCTCTATACTTTTCCCCATGAAAAAGAGTTGGAAAACCAAACTCATTCACAGCGACGGCAAGGTTCCTGAGGGCTTCCGGTCGCTGGTGGCCCCGGTCTACCGGGGATCGACCGTCCTTTTTTCCGACGCCAGAACGGTTAACGATCACTGGGACCAGGAGAAGGTGGGATACACCTATGGCCTTTACGGCACTCCCACTGTGCTCGAGTTGGCCGCGCGCGTCTGCGAACTCGAAGGAGGCGCCTACACGTTTCTCACGCCGGGCGGGCAAGGAGCGATCACCTTGATCCAGCTCTCGCTGCTGAGCGCTGGGGACCACGTTCTCCTTCCGGAAAATATCTACGGTCCCAACCGCAAGCTTGCGTATTCGGTGCTGCGACGCTTCGGCGTCGACGTCACGCTCTACCCGCCCCTGATTGGCGAGCGCATCGCCGATCTATTTCGGGACAACACAAAGCTCGTGTGGTGCGAAAGCCCGGGCTCGCTGACGATGGAAGTGGAAGACGTCCCGGCGATTGCCAAGGTCGCGCACGCGCGAGGCGCCAAGGTCGTTCTCGACAACACCTGGTCGGCGGGAGTGTTCTTCGACGCATTCGCGCATGGCGTTGACGTGGAAATGCAGGCCCTGACCAAATACATTGGCGGGCACAGCGATCTGCTGCTGGGCGCGGTAACGGTACGGGATCGCGATCTGTATGAGCGGCTCGGCAACACATACCAGGTACTGGGCTATTCACCGTCTCCCGATGATTGCTCGCTCGCACTGCGTGGCATGAAGACCCTCGCCGTGCGCCTGGCGCAAATCGAACAATCGGCGCTCAAAGTTTCGAAATGGCTGAGTACGCGCCCGGAGATCGAATCCGTACTGCACCCGGCACTTCCCTCCTGCCCCGGTCATGAATTTTGGAAGCGGGATTTCACGGGCTCTGCCGGGCTATTCGCGATTGTGTTCAAGCCCGGTCCGACGAAGGAACAGGTTCAAGCATTCGTCGACGAACTCGAACTATTCGAGATTGGCTACAGCTGGGGCGGCGTAGCCAGCCTCGCTGTGGCCTACGATCTTTCGCACGCCAAGAACCGCCCGGGGTACGGACATCGGATCGTTCGCCTCTACATCGGCCTGGAAGAGCCGGAGGAGTTGATCGCCGACCTCGAACAGGCACTCGGGAGGATTCGGAGGTAATCGCGACAAGCAGACCGCCACTGGGTCTACCCCCCGGGGTGGCACCTCATTTGTTTTGATATAGTTATGCAGTGAAAGGCTCGCAAAATATTCAATCCAAAGAATTTACTGGCAAAATATTCAAAACAAGCGACTTACTGAGTACTTGAAGTACTTCATAAAAAGGAAAAGGGAGACAGGATTTCTGTCCCCCTATTTCCAGAATAGCAACCGAAGTGGGGTAAACCGGACACTTTTGCGAAGTTTCTATTTCCCGTGCTTTGTGGAACTTCGCGCGAAATCGTGCAGATGAAGCTCTTGACACGATTTTCCGCAGTGGCGGTCTTAGTTGATCTCGATATCGCCGGAGCCGGTGTGAACCTCCACTTTAGGACCGCCATTGCCAACCTTGCCGTGGATCTCGTGCTTGGAAAGCTTGCCCTGCAGCGTAACCGGCTTGGCAAAATGCAGGTCACCGGAACCGGTAGAGGCTTCGACATCGAAGTTCGTGGCGTCGGCCAACTGGAGGGTCACTGCGCCGGAGCCGGTCTGTACGTACCAGCTGCTGGCCGGGGTACCGTTGGCGCGGACGTCGCCGCTCCCGGTTTTGGCCCGCAACGAGCCGTTTGCGTGTTCGACGCGGATCTGTCCCGATCCGGTGTGTACGTCGACATCGCCGGGTGAGTTCAACGCGATCTCCATGTCGCCGCTTCCGGTGGAACCTACAAACGGTGCGCCAACATTCTGCGCCGTGATGTGCCCGCTTCCGGTATGGGAGTGCACTTCGCCGGTGATATCACGCAGAGTCACATCGCCCGAGCCCGTATCGGCGTTCAAGCGTCCCTGGAATCCCTGGATATCGATCGCGCCGGAGCCGCTGTTGGCAGTGATGCGGGTTCCGGCCGGTGCGGAGATGTCGTAGCTGATAGAGACATGCCGGCGAAGCTCAGGATCGTCGATCTTGCCAATCTTAATCAGCGAGCCCATTTGCTGAACGGGCGGATTCTGCACGATGCGGTCCAATTTTTCCTGATCGTTGCTGCCCCAACTGGACACGTGCACCTTCCCCAGGATGTGCACGGTATTACCGGAGCCCGGACGAATATGGATATCGCCGGAGCCGGTGCCCACTTCCATGTCAACCGTGCCGCTGACGGTCAAATCTTTTTGAAATTGTCCGTCGCTGCTGGCGTAAGAGAGCTGGGTGGAGGACAGAGCACAGAGGATTACGAGGGAGGGCAATGCAATTCGCTTCATGGCTTCCTCACGCAAATGGGCAGAGACGGTGGCGTCTCTGCCCTTGAGTCTTTCGCTTCCACTACTGGAGAACCACCTGGTCCTTCTCTTTGAGGCCGGCCAGGACCTCAGTCTTGGCTCCGTTGGAGATGCCGATCTGGACCGGCACCTTGTGCTTCCCTTCTTTCGCCTTCGGGTCGGGTACCTCGACGGAGGCCTTCTTGTCACGATCGTAGATGATCGCGCCTTCCGGGATCATCAGCACGTTCTTGTGTTCTTCGAGGATGATCTCGGCATTGGCGGTCATGGCAGCTTTCAATTCACCACCCGGGTTATTGATGGAAACGCGCACTTCGAAGGTCGTTACGTTATCTTTCTCAACGCCCATGGGGGAAATCTTGGTGACTTTGCCGCTGAAGGTCTTGTCCTTGAAACTTTCAACCTTGATGCGAGCCGGTTCCCCGAGGTAGACCTTGGCTATATCGCTCTCGTCAACCTTTCCCTTCACGTAAACCTCGCTGGTATCGCCAAGTGTCATTACGAGGGTCGCGGAGGAGCCGAGGACAAGGATGGAGCTAACCGCGTCACCGACTTCGACGTCGCGGGAAAGCACGATTCCATCAATCGGGGCAATTATGGTGGTGTAGTTCAGTTGTTCTTCCAACTGTGCGAGGGTTGCCTTCGCCTTCTGCACGTCGGCATCCGCCTGCGCCATCTTGGCTTTGTTTACCGTTACTTGGGCGCGAGCGACACTCTGTTTATTTACCGCCAGCTCATAGGCGCGCTGAGAATCGTCGAGTTGCGACTGCGAGACCACGCCGTCATGCGCCATGCTCTTGGCGCGCTCGTAAGCGCGTTGCAAAGTGGGAATATCCACGCCCATGGCGTCGACTTTAGAGCGCTCGTAGTCGGCTTCCGCCGCGTGGAGATTCGACTCGGCGGACTCGAGCTGCGCTTTCTGCGAGCGTACCTGCGCGGTGATCTCGTCCTTATCGAGCTCAGCGAGCAGTTGGCCTCGCTTCACGTGGTCGCCGTACTCGACATAGAGCTTTTTCACGATGCCGCTGGCCTTGGACTTGATTTCGACCTTGGTGATGGGCTCGACTTTGCCGGTGGCAACAACACTCTTGGCGAGGTCTCCACGGTCTACTGTCGCGACCTTCGTCGGATCAATCTTGGTTCCACCGCTGGTTGCCATGAGCACACCGACCGCGACCAGTACGACCAGAACAACGATCACGCTGCCGATGATCCACTTCTTCTTCTTATTTTTGCCGTTCGCCACAGCAACCTCCAGGAAGATAACCGCGCGCTCGTCGAAGAGAGCTCGCGTTGCTCTGGAACTGTGTACGGGATAACCCGGGGGATAGTTCCAGAAATATCGCACGAATTGCAGACCGCATCGTTGCGGACTCGGGCGCGTAAGTAGAAAAGGTAGTAACAGCTTACAACGGCGCAGCCGGAAGAGGGAGTACCAGGTGTTAGAATCGCAACCACCCGGTGTCCGGAACGTCCGTTTTTGGACACTCGATTGTGGAGATCGATGGTCACGTACACGCTACTGCGCGTAATCGCAGTAGCTTTCCTGGTGGCGCTCAACGCATTCTTTGTAGCCGCAGAGTTTGCGCTGGTCAGCGTACGCAATACCAGGCTTCAACAGCTGATTGATTCCAACCGCATCGGTGCACGAACTGTGCAGCGATTGCACCGGCACTTGGATGAACTCCTCGCCGGGGTGCAACTTGGCGTGACAATCGCCAGCCTGGCGCTTGGCTGGGTGGGAGAAAGTGCGGTCGCGTCGCTGATCCAACCCTGGTTCGCACCGCTGCCGCATTCGGCTTACTACGCGCATGGCGCGGCGGCGGCGATTTCTTTCGTCCTCATAACATTTCTTGTCGTAACTCTGGGCGAGGTCGTACCGAAAACGATCGCGCTGCAACGCGCGGAACAAGTTGCGCTGGCCGTGGCCGGCCCGATGGAAGTCTTTATCACCGTCTCGCGCCCATTGCTGGCGGTGATGCGCAGTGGAAGCCGCTTGGCACTCCGGGTCTTCGGCATGCGCGAGTTGCGAGAAGGGGGCGTGCACTCGCCGGAAGAGCTGAAGCTGATGGTGACGGCCAGCCGCAAGTTCGGGCTCGTGCCTGCGTTGCAGGAAGAGATGATCATTCGCGCCATCGATCTCGACAACATCTCGGTGCGCGAAATCATGGTGCCGCGTCCCGACATCTTTTCCCTACCCGGCACGATGCCGCTGGATGAAGCGGTGCAGCGCGTCGTCGATGAGCAGCATTCGCGGATCCCGGTGTACGACCCGGAACAGGGGCCGGAACACATTATTGGTGTGCTCTATTCGAAGGACCTGATGCGGTGGATGCGATACCGGCTGGCGCGGCTGACGGCGAATCGTCCCGCGCGCATCGCTTCAAATCTCAAGGTACAGCACATCATGCGCGAAGTACTGGTAGTTCCGGAGACCAAACCTCTCACCGATCTGCTGGTGGAGTTCAAATCGCGGAAGCGCCATCTCGCAGTCGTTGTAGATGAATTTGGCTCTACCGCCGGAGTGGTAACGGTGGAGGATGTACTGGAACAACTCGTGGGTGAGATCGAGGACGAGTACGATGTGCCCGAGCAGTCCGCGTTGACTGAGGGCGGTACAAGCATGGTGCTCGACGGTGGGGTAAATATCCGCGACATGGAGTCGCAATACCAGATCCGGCTGCCGCGCGACGAGGGATTCGAGACCCTCGGCGGTTTCGTGATGTCGAAGCTACAACGCATTCCGCACGAGGGCGACAGCTTTGAACACAACGGGTATCGCTATACGGTGCTGGAGATGGAAGGGCGGCGGATCGATTCGGTGCGGCTGGACCTGCTGGAACAGCCGGAGCCGACGGAGCAGGCGACCTGATGCTCCGTTTCCTTGGACAGCGCCTGGCATATACCGTGCCCGTGGTGTGGCTGGTGGTGTCGGTCGTGTTCCTACTGATCCATCTGGTTCCGGGCGATCCCATCCAGCAAATGCTCGGTGAAGGTGCGGCGGTCAGCGATTTACAAGCCGCCCGGCATGCTTACGGCCTCGACGTGCCGATCGGCCAGCAGTACCTCAATTATTGGAGTGGCGTACTTCACGGAGACCTGGGACAGTCTGTGCGCCTTAACCAGAAGGTCTCGAAGACGATCGTCCAGGCGTATCCGCCGACGATCGCTCTGACGTTTGCGGCCCTCATCGTGGCGCTGCTGTTATCTATTCCTGCAGGAGTACACTCCGCACTACATCGAAACCAGTGGAGCGATCGCCTGCTCAGCTTCGTGACGCTGCTCGGACTGTCGTTCCCGAACTTTGCGCTGGGCCCGATTCTCATCTTGTTTTTCGCAATTCGCCTGGGGTGGCTGCCTGTATCGGGCACGGGAACGCTGGCGCATTTGGTGCTTCCGGCGATCACGATGGGAGGGGCGCTGGCGGCAATCCTGGCACGCATGGTGCGCACCTCGATGTTGGAAGAGCTGAGCCAGGATTACATTCGCACAGCGCGGGCCAAGGGACTGCCGGAACGCGTGGTGGTGTACCGGCATGCGCTACGCAACGCATTGATCCCGGTTTTGACGGTTGTGGGATTGCAGTTCGGCGCGCTACTCGCAGGTGCGATCGTGACGGAAACCATCTTCTCCTGGCCGGGAATCGGGCGGCTCACCATCACCGCCATCAACAACCGTGACTACTTCCTGGTGGAGGGCTGCATCCTGGCGATCGGATTAACGTACGTAGCGGTGAATTTCTTGACGGACCTGCTCTATTCCGCGGTGAATCCAAGGATCCGGGCTTAGTGCTTTGCCGGGGCGGCTGAGACTTCGAAGGCGTTGGTCGCGGCGAACACCGAGGGATCGATGTTTACTTTCTCCAACGACTCGACATTCGCGCCGATGCGGATGATGCGCATATTGCCGTCGTCATCGGAGATGCGGGCTATACCGTCGTAGGCGAGTGGCAGGCCGCCGGCCAGTGTCGAAACCTGGCGAAACAGGCTCTCCGCCACGTGCTCCTGGCGCAGGCGGTACTGGAACATCATCCAGGTCATGAGGTCAGGATCGGCCACGTCATTAGCGACCCAGATCTCGTGGGTCATGGCACCCTTCAAAATCCCGCCGCTGACGTAGTAATCAAAGCTCGAAGTGAAGACGTAATGCGTAGTGGGATGGCCGAGAACTTTTGGGCCGGGCTCCTGCGTGGTCTTGGTGGTGACCAGGTTCTCAATGTGGATGGGCGCACGGTCGTCGTGCCGAGGCAGTTCCAGGTGGCTGGCGCGATGAGCCGAATCCACGGAGTAGGCGTTTGCACCGTATCGATCGGCATCGATCTCATATTCCGGAGTGAAGTCTTCCGCAAAGAGAAGCTTCGCCTGCGAGCCCTGAATCCACGCATTTTGGATGATCTCGCTGTGCTTCCCGCCCTCGTCCGTCTGCAGGTGCAAGGTGTAGCGCACTCCGGCATGGACGGGAGCGGAGCAAGCGAACAGGAACAGCAGCGGCAGAACACACTTCATCGGGACGTGTGCGACGGGACTTTTTGAAGCTGTCGCTCAGCAGGAAATCTAACACGCGTTGGTACAACTCTTGACGGTACCCTGGGACTAGTCCTTCCGAGGGTGTCGCCGCCTCGGGCCGAATTCCGGTTCGGGTTCGATGAGCCCCTCAGACATCTCCTCCAACTGGCGATGCCAATCGAGTTGTTCGACGAAATGGCGGGAGTCGCGCCAGCCCGCTTTGACCTTTACAAATAGTTCAAGGAATACTTTAGTATTCAGGATTTTCTCCAGCTCCCGGCGGGAATTTGAGCCGATGCGCTTGAGCATTTCCCCACCCCGGCCGATGACGATCGCTTTCTGACCATCGCGCTCGACGAAGATGGCGGCTGCGATCCGGGTGAGCTTGGGCTTTTCCTCCCACTGCTCGACCATCACGGTGGCGGCGTAGGGAACCTCCTGGTGCGAGCAGATCAGCACTTGCTCACGAATGATCTCGGCGGCGAGAAAGCGCTCCGGTTGATCGGTGATCTGATCGTCGGGGAAGTAATGCGGCCCAGCGGGAAGGTTCTGGAGAACCTTTTGAAGCAGGATATCGACGCCGCTTCCCTTCGCGGCGGATATGGGGATGATCTCCTTGAAGTCATGCAATTGGGAGAACTGGGCAATGATGGCGAGCAGCTTCTCCTTGGCAATGAGGTCAATCTTGTTCAACAGCAGCATGACCGGTTGCTTCGTCCTCTTCACGAGCTCGAGGGTGTACTGATCATCCGCACCGAATTTCTGGGTAACGTCGTGCATGAGCAGGAGCAAGTCGCAGCCTTCGAGAGCGTCGTGCACCTCCTGCATCATGCGTTTGTTCAAGGTCTTCTCAGGCTTGTGGATGCCAGGCGTGTCGATGAAGACGATCTGGCCCTTCTTGGGAATGGTGACGATGCCTTGAATGCGGTTGCGCGTGGTTTGCGGCTTGTGAGTGACGATGGCGATCTTCTCACCGACAAGCGCATTCAGCAACGTGCTCTTGCCGGCATTCGGGCGCCCGATGATCGAAACAAATCCGGAGCGAAAAGGCATCAGGCTTGTACCTGATCGGCCGTGTGAGTGGCTTCACTGATGCGGAGGCGCTCTATGCGCCGGTCTGTGGAGGCAAGGATTTCGAATCGCAACCCACTGCTCTCGACAATTTCACCTGGATGAGGAATGCGCCCCGCGATCTCGCTGACGAGGCCAGCTACCGTGGCAGCCTCATGCTCCTCCTCGATACGCACGCCAAAAAGCTCGTTGAGGCGATCGACATCCATGCTGCCGGGCACAACGTAGGTGTGCTCCCCTTCACGCACGATGTCGGTTTCATCCTCATCGCGCAATTCCCCGACAATTTCTTCGATCAGGTCTTCAATGGTGACCAGGCCGGCGACACCGCCGTACTCGTCAATCACGACCGCCATACGGAAGTTGTCGCGTTGCATCTCTCTTAGCAATTCGCTGCCGCGCTTGGTCTCGGGAACAAAGAGAAGTTCGTCGCGAACGAGGTCTCCGACTTTTCGGGTACGCGCTTCCACATCGGCGATCTGAAGCAGATCGTGGGAGAAGATGATGCCGACGATGTTGTCGATGGAATTACGGAATACGGGGATGCGGGAGTAGGAATGTTCGCGCAGTGCGTCGGTCAACTGCTCGACCGTCCAGTCCGTAGGTATCGCGAAGATCTCCGGACGCGGGGTCATGACCTCGCGCACGGTCTTGTCGCCAAACTCGACGACGGATTGAATCAGGTGGCGGTCGCTTTCTTCCAAAATGCCTTCTTCCGTTCCAGCCTCGATCAGGGCATCCACGGCTTCTGAAGGATGCTCCGGCGCTTCTTCCGTGTGTTCCTTGGTGAGCGAGGCGACTGAAATTGTGAATCCGAGCATGAGGGTCACCGGGATTGCAACCCAGATCATAATTCGCAAGAGCCACACAAAGCCGCTCAGCCACTCGCCACGAGTACGGGCAAAGAGGAGGTATGGCACAAGCCGGTTGCAGATGACGATCACGAAAATCAGCGTGACCGCGGCCTGGAAGAGTTCGACCCAGGTCCAGGCCGGGTGCTCGAAGACGGTGTAAGCAAGAAGGAATGCGACGGTGCCCAGCAAAATCTGTGGCAAAACCGCCATGGCGAGCGCAGCGCGTTGCGGACTGACTCCTAGGCGGGGCTCTATGTGGTGCTCAAAATAGTCGATGTTCTCCTGGAACTCGCGGGAGAGGAAGCGCCCTGCCTCCTTGAAGACGCGATCCACGTACGCGGTGAGGATCAGCAATCCGAGCAGGATGAGAAGGAGAACGAGATGGGCGAAGGTGATCATCGCTTGCTCACTCTTGCCCGCTTGGCAGTAGGCTTCAGTGTGCGTTCAATCAACGAAGACGGCAGTTTCAAACGGTCGCGCAGCTCGGATTCCAGAGCTTCCATTTCGCCGTTGTCCGCTTCGTGATCGTGCCCGGCGAGGTGCAGGATGCCATGGAGGATGAGGATGCGAAGCTCTTCCTCGAGGGAATGGCCGAGCAAATACGCATTTTCACTTGCGATGTCGGCAGAGATGGCGATATCACCCGCCTCCCCGTCGACAATTCCCGGAAACGAAAGGACGTCGGTGGGCTTGTCCTTGCGGCGGAAACGCTTGTTCAGTTCGCGCAGCTCCTCGCTCGAGGTGATCAGGACCTGGACTTGGCCCTTCACTCCGGCGGCTTTGCGCGCACGGACGGCGAATGTCTGAAGCGATCGTTCGCTCACGCCGGCCAATTTTTTCCTCAGAATGATCAAGTCTAAAAGTAAAACGGGAGGGCGCAAAAGCCCTCCCGCACTATGGTATCAACTTTACTCGCGAACGGTCGTGGTTCCACCAGCGTCCGTCGGAGGCATATCAGGAGCAATCGTCTGTTCGCCCTCCTTCGGGCGATCGGCAGGCATGCCCTGCTTGGTCTCCAGGGCAAGGTCCAACTGCTCGACGGCAGCCTTCTTCTTGTCCTCGTACGCACGGATGATGCGCTGGACGAGGTGATGGCGCACCACGTCTCCCTCGTTGAAGTAAGTGAACTGGATGCCCTCGACGTTCTTGAGAACCTCGGTTGCCTCCACCAAACCGCTTCGCGCAGCATTCGGCAAGTCGATCTGGGTGATATCACCGGTGATGACCGCCTTGGAGTTGAAGCCGAGACGAGTAAGGAACATCTTCATCTGTTCGCTCGTCGTGTTCTGGGCCTCGTCGAGGATGACGAACGAGTCGTTCAGCGTTCGCCCACGCATAAACGCAATCGGAGCGATCTCGATGACGTTCTTCTCGAGGTAGCGATCGACCTTTTCCGGATCGAGCATGTCGTAGAGAGCGTCGTACAACGGGCGGAGATAAGGATCGACCTTCTCCTGCAAGGTTCCCGGCAGGAAGCCAAGTTTCTCTCCCGCTTCCACTGCTGGACGCGCGAGGATGATGCGACTCACCCGCTTACTGATCAGCGCGGAGATGCCCATTGCCACAGCCAGGTAGGTTTTGCCCGTGCCGGCAGGGCCGATTCCAAAGACCATGTCGTGCTTTTCGATGGCTTCAAGATAGCGCCTCTGATTGATGCTCTTCGGCTGCACCGTGCGCTTCCCAAACGAACGCTGACGTCCCGCCTCGGCCAACCCACGCAGAGTGGCTGACTGATCGTGGGTCAGCACCCGCAGCATGTCGCCGAGATCGCCATTCTGAAAGACGTGCCCGCTGCGCTGGAGATGTTCGTAATCGCTGAACACCTTTTCCGCACGGTTCACGTTTTCCAGCTCGCCTTCGATCTCAATGGAATCCGACAACAGATCGATACGGACATTCAGACCGGTTTCCAACACGTGGAGATTTTCGTCGCGCGTGCCGAACAGCGTCTCGATATTTGGGCTGATCTCGATATTCTTCTTCATTGAATCTGGGTATCACCCTCCCTGGTTAGACACGAGGAATCGTTCGCCCGGTTGGGCGCACAAGACATTTCGGTTGGTGGGGATGGATCGAACGGGATGGACGGGCCGGTCGAATTCGCGAACAACGGGTTGGAATTGCCTCCAATGTGGGCGAGAGTATCCCGGGTCGCTTTGCGAGTCAACCTGTTCTTTCCGTTACCCCGGGTACCTGACTGGACTCCCCGAGACCGCTTCGCTTGGTTCTTTGTGTGGGTCGAATGGGTTGTTAGCGACTCTTCGTTCGCTTTGCCGGGGTGGATTCGCGATGTTCTACCGCAAATGCCGGAAACCAGAGTAACCACTCGTTACCTCGTGCCCACTTGATTAGATGACGAAAATAAGCAAAGGAAGCTCCGCCCTAAGCAGAAGCTGAAGGAAATTCCGAGGGATACGTTACTGGCAGGTGAATTTCAGGAGTCGGTTTTCCTTTGTTGATGGCGTAATTTGGCGATAACCAGGTGAACTTCGCCAAGGGTAACCTCCGCGGGCAAAGCCTCCTTGACTGGCCGCAGTCGCGCTGTGCCCAGCCGGGCACAAACGGCTTCGATAGCCTCTCGGCGGTCTTGAGGGACCCAACTGGGGTTGAATTCAATCTCTCCCTGCTCGACCATGTTGGCCACGGCCGCGATGACGGTCCCTAGCTGCCGTCCTCGGAGATTGGCGATTTCTGCGAAGCTGTGACCTTTGGCAAGAAGCTCACGGGTCTCCTGCGATGGTTTGTTGAGCGACTCCGGCATCGCGACCTGTTGCTTGGGTCGGCTGCCCCGGTTGTACTCCTCGAAAGCTTCCAGAATGCTGGGGCCGAAATCGGCAGTCTTCAGGTCACCAAATCCGGAGACACCGCGTAGCTGGGCGAGACTCTTCGGCCGGACGCGGCAGAGATCTTCTAAGGAACTGTCGTGCATGACGACATAAGCCGGCACTCCGCGGCGCTTGGCTTCATCTTTGCGCCACAAGCGGAAGTACGCGAGCAGTTCCTCGTCGACCGGCTGGGCGGATGGGGAGCGCAGCTTGGTGCGCGGCTTAGGCTCGGTCGGAGCAAGGATCGCGTCTCCCGAGCCGAGCCAAGAGAGCCTTACCCCGCATACATCGCACGCGCCGCAGTTTTCCCACACCTTCTTCTCCCCAAAATGTTCACATATCTGCTGGTGACGGCATTGGCGCGATTTCGCAAATTCCGTAATATCCCGGTAGCGCTCCCAGGCACGAGATTTCTCCGCCGGATCGGTGATCTGTTCGGTGAAATAAGCAAGCAGTCCAGCATCTTTCTTTTGCCATAGCAGGACGCAGTCGGCGGGATCGCCATCGCGCCCGGCGCGACCGGCTTCCTGGTAGTAGTGCTCCAGCGACTTAGGCAAAGCCAGGTGAAGGACCGCGCGCACCGCGGGCTTGTTGATTCCGAGGCCAAAGGCGATCGTTCCGACAAGGACACGCACCTCGTCGGTCATCCAACGCTCCTGGTTGCGCGTGCGAGTCTCGGCATCCATTTTGCCGTGGTAGGCGACCGCAGCAATTTCCTTCTCCTGGAGGAAGTCGACGGTGGACTCAACGAGATTGATGGTGGGCGCGTAGATGATGACGTTCTGATCCTTGTAGTGACGAAGCGCTTTGAGAAGCAAGGAGCGCTGAGAGTGCGCATCGGTTTCGCGCACGATATAGCGCAGATTCGGGCGATGGAAGCTGGCAATGTACTTGTCGGAGTTTCTCAGCGCGAGTTGGTGAACGATGTCGTGACGGACGCGTTGCGTAGCGCTGGCGGTGAAAGCCGCGATGGGGACATCGGGGAAGTTTTGCCGAAGCAAGCTCAATTGGCGGTACTCGGGACGAAACTCGTGGCCCCACTCGGAGATGCAGTGTGCTTCATCGATGGCAAACATGCCCAACGGGACAGACCGCAGCCAGGCGACCGTGTCTTCGCGCACCAGTCGTTCGGGAGAGAGATAGAGCAGGCGAAAGTCGCCGGCCTTGGCTTTGCGTAGGACTTGCGATTGCTCTGGGCCCGAAAGAGTGGAATTCAAAAGTGCGGCGGAAATCCCCATCTGCCCTAATTGCACAACCTGATCTTTCATCAGCGCGATAAGCGGGGAGATCACGACGACCGTCTTATCGGAGATGGCAGCGGGCAGCTGATAGCAAAGCGATTTTCCACCCCCGGTTGGCATGATCACGCATACGTCGCGATTCGCCATGACGCTGCGGATAATACGCTCCTGCAAGGGGCGGAAAGCGTCGTAGCCGAAGTAGTGCTTGAGCGCCGAGGAGAGCTGCGGAGTGAGGGAGTCCATCGAGTCGTGAGCCTGACGTTAGAGTAACTCACGTCCGATCCAGCCAAGATCACACTCCTGTGGACTTAGAATAGACGGATGCGCCGTTCTGGTACCGCCGATCTTCCTCTCCATGGCGGACGCGTGCCTGCCTGGCTTGCGGAGCGCATGGTCAAGCTGGGAACCGCGGTTACCGAGCATGTCATCCTCAGCTACGGGCGTTCGGAACTTCTGACCCGCCTCAGCGATCCCTTCTGGTTCCAGGCATTCGGGGCGGTCGTGGGAATGGATTGGCACTCATCGGGGATCACGACCTCGGTGATGGGTGCCTTGAAACGCGGCATAAACGCACGGGCTTCGGAACTCGGGATCTACGTTTGCGGAGGGCGAGGGAGACATTCCCGACGTACGCCTGAAGAGTTGCGGGCGTTCGGCGAGCGCACGGGGCTGAACGGTGACACCCTCGCGCGCACCAGCAGGCTTACGGCGCGGATCGACAATAACGCCGTAGCCGATGGCTTCCAGCTTTATCTGCACTCGTTTGTCATCAGCAGCGACGGAGAATGGGCTGTCATTCAACAAGGGATGAACGCAGAAAGTCACCTGGCTCGGCGTTATCACTGGCATTCGCCGACGGTGCGGGATTTCGTCTCCGATCCGCACACAGCGATTCTTGGACATCCACAGGGCGAGATCATGAACCTGGTTGATGCGCGAGCGGCCAACGCACAGAGCGCGATCCTGACGATCGCGGATCAGCCGGTGCAGTCGTCATTGCAAGAACTGCGCAAGCTGACGATACCCGCACATCACGACGTGCGGGCAGAAGATGTCGATCTGAAGCGTTTGGGTGCGGTGTTAGCGGTAGCCCATGAGCAGAAGCTGCGTGATTTTGCTTCCCTCCTCCTGGTGGAAGGACTCGGGCCGCGCACGCTGCAATCTCTGGCATTGATTGCGGAGGTTGTCCACGGTGCGCCGACGCGTTTTGCCGATCCGGCGCGCTTCTCGTTTGCTCATGGAGGAAAGGACGGTCATCCCTTCCCCGTACCGCTGAAGACCTACGATGAGTCCATTTCCGTCTTGCGGCGCGCGCTTGATGCAGCGAAAGTTGGCAACACCGAGAAGGTGGACGCGTTTAAACGGTTGGATCGTATTACCCGCGCGGTGGAAGAAAACCGACAGCCGCTGGCAGACTTTACAGCAGCCGTCGCGCGCGAGCGGCAAATGTCGGCATCTCTGGGGGGACGCACAGTGCTGGATGATCGCAAGTCTCGCCAAAGACGGAAGAACCAACCTCCGCAACTCGATCTCTTTCCAGAATAGACTTCACGTGCTTCATTCAACGCATCCTGCGGTGGGCTTTGTCATCCAATGCGCTTTGGAGGTAGCTCATGCCTAAAGTTGTTCGATTTCATGATCTCGGTGGGCCACAATCGTTGAAATTCGAGGAGATGGCTTCGCCGCAGCCAAAGGAGCGTGAAGTTCGACTCAAGGTTCACGCCGTGGGGTTGAACCGTGCCGAGGCGCTCTTCACCCGCGGGCAATATCTTGAGCAGCCGCAACTCCCTTCCGGCCTGGGTTATGAGGCCGCGGGCGTAGTCGATGCGGTGGGTCCAGGTGTGGACCAGAGTTGGGTCGGAAAGAAAGTGGCAACCGTCCCGGCGTTCTCGATGTCGAAATATCCGATGTTGGGAGAGGAGGTGCTCGTTCCCGTGCATGCGTTGGGAGAGTATCCGCCCGAGCTGTCGTTCGAAGAAGCGTCGGCGATCTGGATGCAGTACCTCACGGCGTACGGAGCGCTGATCGACATCGCGCATCTGGGCAAAGGCGACTTCGTTGTGATTCCCGCCGCCTCGAGCAGCGTCGGACTTGCAGCGATCGAGATCGCCAAAGCCGAAGGCGCGATCTCGATTGCGACAACAAGGAAAAGCGCAAAGAAACAGGAATTGCAGTCGCTGGGTGCGGACCACGTGATTGCGACCGAAGAAGAGGATTTCGTCGCCCGCGTGCAGGAAATCACGGGCGGCAAAGGCGCGCGGGTTACGTTCGATCCGGTGGCCGGCAGATCTCTGGAGAAATTGGCGCAGGCAGCAGCACCGTTCGGGATCCTGGTGGAATACGGTTCGCTCTCAATGCAGGGGACGCCTTTCCCTCTTGCCACCGCCTTGACGAAGAACCTGACTTTCCGCGGTTATGTTTTGTTTTCGCTGACGCAGGACCAAGAGCGGCTGAAGAAAGCCAAGCAGTACATCTACGACCGGCTCGCGGATGGGCGCTTCAAACCGAAGATCGCAAAGACGTTTCCTTTTTCGCAGACGATTCAGGCTTACGAATACCTGGAATCGAATGCACAGGTGGGAAAAGTGGTGATCACAGTCCCGTAACGACGCCTACTCCGGTTTGACGGTCAGGGCTAAATCCCGTAGAATGAATCTTTCGGCATACGTCGAGATTCTTTTCTGAGGATAACTGGAAGTTCATGGCAAATCACTTTTCGGCGCTCAAGCGCGCACGTCAGACTGAAACCCGTACCACGCGCAACCGCGCCAACAAGTCCCGTCTCCGCACCCAACTCCGCGCGCTGCGCGAAGCCATGACGGCGGGCGATGGCAATGCCATTAAGAGCACGTTCAGCGGCACTGTTTCCTTGCTCGACAAGGCCGTGCAAAAGGGCGTGATCCACAAGAATACCGCCAGCCGTTACAAGGCGCGCCTGAGCGCCCGCGTAAAAGCCAAGGCTGCGAAGTAGCTCTCCCTCATTGACGAAACGGCAGGCCGCGTGCCTGCCGTTTTTGTTTGCGCGCTTTACATCTCGATACAAAAGACGACTATTGGTGGATTGATGCACTCTGGGTCCACCTTTAGCCAAAAGCTCTCGTGATGGCGGTCTACACTTCTCTGGTATGCACGTGATGATGCTGGAGAACCCGAAATCAGTTCAGGAGCGCCCGCTTCTACCGCGCGAGATCCCGAGACCGGAGCCAGGCGCCGGAGAGCTTCGTCTTAAAATCGAGTATTGCGGAGTGTGTCACACCGATCTCCACATCGTGGAGGGCGAGTTGTATCTGCCCAAGCTCCCCCTGGTTCCGGGACACCAGGTGATTGCCAGAGTCGACGCACTCGGGAAAGGGGTGCGCACGTTCCGTGACGGCGACTCTGTAGGTGTGCCATGGCTGTATGCAACGGATAACACTTGTCACTTCTGCCTGAGCGGTCGTGAGAATCTCTGCGACGCTATTCGCTTTACTGGTTTGCACGCCAATGGCGGATATGCCGAATACATGGTCATCCGGGAAGATTTCGCCGTGCCGCTACCCTTGAACTTTCACTCCGAACGCGGAGCACCTCTCTTGTGCGCAGGAATTGTCGGGTATCGCTCGTTCAAACTGAGCGATCCTCCTCCGGGCGGCCGGTTGGGCCTTTTTGGTTTTGGAGCGGCTGCGCATATTGTTCTGCAAGTCGCCCGCTATTTGCAGCACGAGGTGTATGTGTTCACGCGGACGGAGTCGCATCGCGCGTTGGCGCGACAACTTGGCGCCGCGTGGGCGGGCGATGCCAGCGAAAAACCGCCCGCGTTGGTCGATTCCGCGATCATCTTTGCTCCCGCGGGAGGCCTCGTGCCTTTGGCTCTCCGGGTGCTGCGTAAAGGGGGAACGCTCGCGTTGGGCGGCATCCATATGTCCGACATCCCTTCCTTCCCTTACGCCGATCTGTACCAGGAGCGAACCGTGCGAAGCGTAGCCAACAGCACCCGTCAGGATGCCAGGGAGTTTCTGGAGTTGGCATCGGCCGCCAAAGTAGAGAGCACGGTCCAGTTATACCCACTATCGCAAGCCAACGAGGCTCTACTCGCGCTGAAGGAGAGCCGAATCGACGGTGCGGCTGTGCTGCAGATCTCGGGGTAATCGCTTACCACGCAGAGGGGATACGCCGGACTTCCGGGTGATTCCGGAAAATGTGGTTGCGACCTATTCTCTGGTCATCGATGCGGGGCGCCTGGTGTGTGTATGACCAGGAACCTGAGAAGTTCGAGCCCTACTCTTGGTTATTCCAGTGGCCGAGTGGCGGGAAGTTAGCGAGAGTCGTTCTATCCTTCCGGCGCAAGTTGCCGGTCCCTACAGCCTCGGTATCCGAGGCTTTTTTCATTGGGCCAACAAAAGAGCCCCAGCTCGCGCCAGGGCTTTTTTGATCAGGAGGTTGTAACGAAGTTCAGCTAGCCTTGTTCATCTTGCACGTGTCGCCGCAGCAGTGCTTGCCTGCTTTGGCCATCTCGCACTTGCCATCCTTACAGCAGGACTTCCCTTTTGCCATGTCCTTACAGCAATCCTTGGTGCAGGCCATTTTTCCATCTTTCATGTCACAGCATTTGCCGTCCTTGCAGCAGTCCGCGTCCTTGGCATCGGCGGTCGTCTGATTGCAACAGGCACATGCAGCCTTTTTGCCGGTGGGAGTAGAGTTGGGATTCGGTGCGGTCTGCGCTATCAAACCAAGCGCAAACAGCATGACAACAAACATCACAAAAATCGCGTACTTCGGTCTCATAGTAATCCTCTTCGATGGTGAAAACGCGTGGGTGACATGCGCTCCCAGGGCGACAAGGCCTAAAGGAGCACAGCGTTACGCGACTGGCCTTCCGGGAAGGCGGTTGAGAGGACTAGATACGCAGGTCGGTCTTGAGATCGAGGATCGGGCGGGAATGAGGCAGAGCGGCTTGTTCCCAAGTCGCACCAGAGAGTTCAGCAGCAGCCCCTATCAGGAGGTTGGTGGCATGGGCGGTGGCGCAGGCTCGCGCCTGTCCATCGTCATGATATTTCGCGGTTCCGCTAATCGCCTCGTCGCCGTGCATGGTCATGCAACGGGTCATGGTGCTGCATTCGCCATCGCCATGCATGCGATAACAGACGAGCACAATCATCTTCTCCGGCGCGCAACAGCTATGCGTCCGGGGGTGCTCGATCACCATGGTCCGGTAAGCCATCCGCGGGCAACCGGAGCCCGACACTATCGGGACGGGAGCGCAGAGTGCGCTCATGCTCCAGGTCAACAACGCAAGGAGCACAACCAGCGAAATGGATTTGCGGAACTGCATCGTGGACATTCTCGCGCCGCCGCGAACAATACTCTGTGACTCATATCACATCACGCGAAAATATACGCGGAAACGTGAAGAGCCGTTCCACAAAAAAAAGGCGCCGGTCAGGCGCCTTTCTCCCATTCCAGCCGGTTACCAGCCGTGACCTTCATCCTCGCCGTGCACCCGCTGCGGCACGTATACAGACCCCCCAAGATCCGCATCCGTGAAGCCAAACACGAAGTACTGGTTCGGATTGCTGTTGGGAACGTTGTTGAAGTCCTGCAGGAAATCGTTATCGTTCGCTACCCACAAGGTGTGCAGCTTCTTGCCTTTCATCTCCACATCGGGGCCGAAGGTGATTCCCTCCAGCTTGGCTGGAATCTGATCGGATGTGATCCCATTGTGGTTGAGGACCTGCACGATATCGAGGAAGAGAGTCTTCGCAACGGCATATTGAACAGCGGTAGTGCCGTCCATCCCGGTGATATCGGTTGCGCCCTTCAGGTCGATTTTGAAGATCTGCTTCACAGCGGCGACCGAGCCATCTCCCAGTCCATTGCCGTCCCGCTCGTCGACGAGGAATTCATGATCGTTGAGTGCGCTAATGTCGCTGACGCCCGACCCGGTGGTGAGTGCGTAGGCATACTCGTGCACCGTCTTGCCTTGCGCAATGTCGATCACCGCGATACGCAGAAGCTTCTTGGCCGCTTTACCAAGGTTCGCGTCCTGAATGGTCGCGGCTTGCAGGATGCCGACCAGCGTCCGGCCATCCGGCGTGATCGCTAATCCCTCCATGCCCTTGTTAGGAACGCGACCGCTGACATTCTCGCCCTGCTCGGTGGTCGTAGTTGTGTCCGGATGGGCGACGTAGAACTCGTCAGGGAGGCGGAAGCTGCGTAACCGCTCCCCCGTCTGGCGGGAGAACTGATAGACGTATGGACCGTATTCGTCGGAAATGAACACGGTGTGACCGTCGTTGGAGACGCGAATACTCTCAGCATCGAGGCGGGCGTCCAATGGATCCGCGCTGCTCTGGTCAGGGTTGAAATTGTCGGAACGTCCGGTGAAGTAGTGACGGAAAAAAGTGTTGAGCGGCGGCACTCCCGAGGGAACTCCGAACGGCGTTCCTGATCCGTAGCTCAGCGGCAGCAATGCATGAAGCAGGGTGGTATCCACGAGTCTTGGTTCGATCGTGAAAGGCAAGCTGCCTTTGTTCGGCTGCAACTTCATCTCGATGGTGTGAAAGCGCTCGATGTAGGAAACGGTGTCGTCGATCAGCGAGTTGTAGCTGACCGCGTTGGGTCCGCGGTCGGGGACGGCGAGGAAAGTATTGCCGGAGACATAGGTCAACCCGGAGCCGAGGCCGCCGAGCAGGTTCGCCGGGACGCCGTTCTCGAGGGTGTAATTCAATCCAGAAAGGTCTTTGTAGTAGCCAGCGCGGGAAGAGGTCAAGGTTCCACGGGCAATCAAGGTGGGTTGGGCGTGCATCTGCAGCACAGACACCGTGCAGCAGGCAAACGCAAACAAAGTTGAGCGGACGATCGAATTGCTCACGACAGGCTTCTCCGTACAGAAAGGTTCGTGAATCCCTCGAAGTCTAAAGAGAAGAGCTGCCGCGGATCATGAATGGAGTTTGAATTTCGCTGGCCCTTACATTTGTTTACCGCCAGATTTCACTGAAGTTTGACGTTGCGATAGCAATTACGCCCTACTTTTTCGGATTGAGAGAATTCGGATGCGAACCCGGTACCCCGATTGCAGCTTGACACGACACATCTCGCCGCTATTATGTTTCAAACATTTTGCACGCAGAATGTTTTGAACATAAATGGACGATCGTTTCACATCCCGGCAAGTGATCGAGTTCACGGGCATTACCGCCCGCCAACTACAGTGGTGGGATGAACGCGGCATCGTCGTACCCGAGCACGAAGGACACCGGCGGCTCTACTCCCTCGACGACGTCGCGGAAGTTGCCGTGATCTGTGAGCTGCGCGAACGAGGATTTTCCCTACAGCGGGTTCGAAAGGTAATCCGTTTCCTGCAGCGAGAACTAGGTAAACGGTTGGTAGAAACTGTGAGCGAGGGCAATGAATTTCATCTGCTCACCGACGGTCGCAATCTCTACCTCGAAGACTCGGCACACGCAGTCATCAACATCCTGAAGAATTCGCGGCAACCGATCTTGTCGGTATGTCTCACTGACACGGTGCAGCGGTTGCAGTCACGCATTGGCAAGAAGCACGTGCAATCCATGAAAACAGGTCGCCGCGTCTCTCTTTCTGGAATACGGCGACGGAGCGCTTCTTAAACCGTTTCACCAAGGGAGAATCGATGATCGCGGAACTCAGCATCCTGAATGAATGGATCCCGGAACAGATGGAGCCGGGAACCATTTTTGTTCTCGAGAATGCCGGCGAGGTAGGCGACAGCCACGATCCTTACTGGGCGGTGCTATCCTGCCCCACCTGCGGCACCTTGGGACTGATCACCCGCAAACAGATTGCAGGTCTGCTGCCGGTAATCTGCGGCTCGCCGCTGTGCTCAGCACATTTTTTCATCCACGACGAACAGATCGTTCCTCGAAAGCCGTTCTAAGAGAGAGACGGCGAAAATTTCCGATCCGCCAGGTTGCTGCCTCCTCCCGCTCGCGATGGGGTCAATCAGCCACCCTGTGCCTTGGCAGCACCGGTAAGCTTCCGTTTCCGCTTTAGGTCTTAGGCGTGGTGTCTGGCGCTCGCTTATCGAATTTGCTGTCGAGCGACAAAGGACCGCTTCCAACCAAAGCAAGGAAGATCGTTCCCAGCAACATGCAGAAATCTGTGCGTGCTTCGTGGGCCGTGGTCCAGAAACCCGACTTGGCCAGCAGCGGAAGCTTTGTCGTGAGAATCGCAACCGAGATCACGCTGAGCAACGGAATGCTCGCCAGTCGAGTGAATAGGCCGAGGATGACGAGCACCCCGCAGGCAATCTCGATGGTCCCGACGAAAGGGGCCAACAGATGCGGGGCCGGAATCCCGATCTTCGCGAAGCGTCCCGTGCCGAGTGCCTGCGAGAAAAGGAACTTCTGAATGCCCTCGCTGAGGAAGACACACCCGACCATAAGTCGCACGAGAACCGTAGCGCGTGGCGCGTTGGGACGAACAATCGCTTGGATGTTCATGGCTTGGGAGGAGCAGGCGGAGTGAATTGTGCGAGATCAGAGAAGCCGTAGGCGGCTTCGATCTGGTCCATCGTTTGCTCTGCGTCATCAAAGCCGTCTTTGCCAAAAGTCTTGCGTTCAATCTCCTCGAACTGATCACCGAGTTCGTCTAGCTGCTTGTTGGTATAGTTCGTCTTCCACGCGGGAAAGACGATCGTATCCTCGCGCGCGGCATGGTTCTGGTACATGAGAGTAAATCTCTCGAAGATCTCCGCTAAAACATCGCCGTGTTGTTTTCCTATCTTCCCCTTGGTCACGGCGAGTATGTACTCGGTGATCTCGCGGCCGCGTTGATGCTGGGCTGTCAGCACCTCGGCATAGTGGGTCAACTCCGGCTTCTTCATCTTCCGGATCGCTGGAAAAATGTGTCCCTCTTCGAGTTGGCGTTCATGATAGTTCTCGCCAAATGTGCGAAAGAGCTCTGCGGCCTTGTGTAAAGGTGCAGGATCAACCGATCCAGGATCGCTCCGCAATTTCGGCACAAGTTCTGCGTACACCAGCAGCGCGCGGCGAATCACCCCATGCTCGCGCATTAGATCTTCGGTCGCGGTAACCTCGGGTTCTTCTTGCTGCCCTTTCTTCTCCTGCGCAACAAGACTCGGCGCCCCGGTTATTGCAATCAGTACGCCAGTGGATTTGCTGATCAGCTCGCGACGCGAGATAACACTCATTTCCAGCCTCCGAAATGAGTATAGGCAAATTCAGATGTGAGGAGATGCACCTTCGCGCTATGCAAACGTCTGCACGACCATTTCAATGGTCGGGATGGTATTTCGTCGACGATGCGCTTTCGGCCTACGGACGAGTGCGCGGAAGTTGGTAAAAGCCGAGGGAAGGATAGCGGTCCGCCGCGCGGACCGCTTGAAATTTAGTGGCGGTCGTGGTCGCGATCATGATCACGATCATGGTCGTGATCGCCGTGATTGTGGCGCCACTTCCAATAATCGTGCTGCTCTCTGTGCCTTAACTGTTCGTAGTCACGATGCGGACGATCACGATATCGTTCCGTATACCACTGGTTGTAATACACCGTCTCGCTTGGACCCCATTGGTCGTTGTAGCCGTTGTGATAACGGTGTTCCGCGCATCCGGTGGCCAGAAGACCGAACGATAGAATAAGCGTGGAGAGGGTTGTGCGTTTCCAGTTCATGGCAGCTTAGATGGGGTGGCCCAAAGGGGGTGCTGTCCTGGATGCGTAAAGAATCCTATACAGGATCGCCGAATCCGCGATCAGAGCGTGGAATTTGCTCTGTCCCGTGGGCAACCTTTTGCGCCGCTTGGTAAAGCTGATGGACCGCATCCAGCGCAAGGTGGACAGCATGCCCCGACGCCTGGGGTACACCCTCGACCTCGAGAAGAACCTCTTCTTTGCGAAGCGAACTGAGGTTTGAGACCGCCCGGCCTTGCACGAGATGACATATTGCCGATCCACAGGCCATCGCAGGAACACAGCCCTTGGACTTGAAGCGGATCTCGCGCACGATGTCGTCCTGCACGTTGGCCGCGAGTTCAAGAATGTCGCCACATGCAGGATTTTCCACCCGTACCCGGACGTTCGCCTGCGGTAAATCTCCGGCACAGCGCGGGTGTTCGAAATGGTCCAGCAGGCGTGCGGAGTACATATCGTCATATTCTATGTCCGCGCTTCCGCTTCTGTATGCTGGATGGGCATGACAGACTACTCCCCCAAGCGCGTTGCGTCTTTACAGCCGAGCGCCACCGTAACCCTGGATCGACTGGGGATGCTCGATCGTCTGGTCGCCTGCACCAAGTACTGCGTCGACGTTGCTCCCGCGGTGAAGGACAGTGGGGCGCAGATCATTCACGATTCCTGGACGGCGAAAGCCGAGGAGATCCTGAGATCCCGTCCTGACCTCGTCCTGGCGTCCGTTCCCTATCAACTGGAAGCGGTCGCGGAGATTCTCAAAGCCGGCATCTGTTTTCTCGGCTTCGCGCCGCACTCCCTGAATGATATCTACCGTGATATTTCAATGATTGCCGGGGTAATGAATGTGGCCGAACGCGGTGAGCAACTCATTCGCGCCATGCAGAAAGAAATCGCCAGCGCGGCAGAGCAGACGCACTCCCTGCCAAAGCGCAGGGTCTTCGCCGAAGAATGGGGCAAGCCCCTCATTTGTTCGCAAAGGTGGGTGGCCGAGTTGATCGAGGCGGCCGGAGGAGAGTTTATCGGGATGCCCGGATCCCACACAGACGCCGAGACAATTCGCATGGCCAGCCCTGACGTGGTGCTGGCCGCCTGGTGTGGGGCCGGAGATCGCGTTCCGCTGGAAAAGATCGTCCGCGACCGCCGCTGGCACGAAATGGTGGCTGTGCGTGAGCAACGCGTGTACTGCGTCAATGACGAACTGTTCAATACGCCTGGACCCACTCTGATCGGGGGCCTGCATGCCCTCCTTTGGGCTTTGCATCCGGAGCATTTTCCGCAACCTTCAGGCATCCGGCGTATCGCAGGCCAACTCTGATGGTGTGGTTAAATAAATCTATGGCTACCACCGCAACGCGCGAACAACTCTCAGCCGATCTGAAGAAACTGGCGGACAGCGCTCTCAGCGTCGAAGACTTGATGACGGACATCGTCGGCCGACTTCAGCAGTATGTTCCGCATTACAACTGGGTCGGCTTCTACATGATCGAGAAGAGCGCGTTACCTGGGGTTGACCCCGTACTCGTGCTCGGGCCTTACGTCGGTGCACCGACCAGCCATACACGTATTCCGCTCAACGAAGGGATTTGTGGCGCTGCCGTGACCAGCGGGAACACGGTTGTCGTTGACGACGTGAATGCGGACCCGCGTTATTTGGCCTGCTCGCTGGAAACGAAATCGGAGATCGTAGTTCCCATTCGTATGCGAGGAGAGATCATAGGGGAACTCGACATTGACAGCCACGAACCCGCCGCATTCACCGAGGAAGATCGTCGCTTCTGCGAATATTGCGCGCGCCTCGTAGGTGAATACCTGGAACGTACCGCTTAAATGAGCAATCCCGTACCGGCGCCGAAAGTGAAGCGGGTGGTGGCCGGCATTCTCGCTCGCGGCGATGAAATCCTTTGCTGCCAGAGGCCGAAACACGATCCTTTCCCCTTCAAATGGGAGTTCCCAGGCGGCAAGATCGAACCAGGCGAGACGCCGCAACAGGCCTTGGTGCGCGAACTGGAAGAAGAACTCGCCGTGAAAGCTGAAATCGGATCGCTTGTGCGCACTGTGCGTCACGCTTACACGTCCGGAGTCGTCGTCGAATTACACTTCTTTCGGGTGACGCGGTGGACCGGAGAAATCCAGAACATTGTTTTCCACGACGTGCGCTGGGTCCCGCGACAAGAGATGGCCACCATGGATTTCCTGGAGGCAGACCGGCCGTTAGTCGCTGAACTATCCTCCGGAACCGCTTAGTGCCTTAAGCTGGTGAACCACGCGGCGGTCAGGCCGATCATGATCACCGTGGTGATCCAGGCAATGGCATTGAAGAAGCGCCCGTTCACATATTTGCCCATCAGCTCGGTCTTGTTCGCGAGAAGCACCATGAATATCAGCACGAACGGCAACACCGCGCCGTTCACAACCTGGGACAGGATGCTGATCTTCACCAGCGGAATGTCGGGAATGAGGATGACAGCTGCGCCTAACGCGATCAGGATGGTATATAGCCAGTAGAAGAACGGGGCCTCTCCGAAGGATTTGTCCACGCCAGACTCAAATCCAAGTCCCTCGCAAACGGTGTAGGCGGTCGACAGCGGCAGGATCGACGCCGCAAACAGCGAGGCGTTGAACAATCCTACGGCAAAGAGAATGAAGGCATACTGCCCGGCAAGCGGTGCGAGCGCCTTTGCGGCATCGGCGGCATCGTTCATTTGGTGGAAACCGTGAACGAACAGCGTCGCGGCGCAAGCCACGATGATGAACCACGCAACAATGTCGGTGAAGAGGCAGCCGACGATCACGTCCCATCGGGAGGTCTTGTATTGCTTGGGCGTGATTCCCTTCTCCACGATCGAAGCCTGCAGGTAGAACTGCATCCACGGAGCGATCGTGGTCCCCACCAGGCCGATGACCATGTAGATGTAATCCTGGTTGCGGAAATCGATATTGCCCGAGGGTTTTACGGTGGCGACTAATGCCTCTTTCCACGAAGGTCCCGCCCACCAGCCCGCGATGATGTAGGCGAAATACACGAACGACGCGGCGAGAAAGACCTTTTCAACGTTCTTGTAATTCCCTTTTACAATCAGGAACCACACCACCAACGCGCAGACCGGGACACTGACGTATTTCGGAACATTGAAGAGTTGCAGGCTGCTGGCGATCCCGGCGAACTCGGCAACCACGTTGCCGAAGTTACAGATCACCAGGCCGAGCATCATCAATGTGGTGATCCGGAGGCCATATTCTTCGCGGATGAGATCGGAAAGACCTTTGCCGGTAACCGCGCCCAGCCGTGCGGCCATCTCTTGCACGACGATCAGCGCTATCGTTGTAGGAAGAATGGTCCAAAGCAGGCCATAGCCGAATTGCGCCCCGGCGGCGGAATATTGAAATATGCCGCCGGCGTCGTTATCGACGTTTGCCGTGATGAAGCCCGGACCGATCGCCGCAGCAATCAGCAGCAGCCGGGTCTTCCAATGCCTGGTCCATTTCATTCCTGCTCTTTTTGGAGACGTTAAGAGTGATAACGCGAACCCAGAATAAATGAGATGGCAGGAAAAACAAATCGCTGAACCACACAGGACACTTCGATCGGGCACAGCAACGTGCCGCTGTCAGTCCCCTTGTCTGATTTGATGAACGGGAGGTTAAAGTTTGCTGCGCAGCAGACTGATCACGTCGTCTGCGGTAATCACACCGGTGAGAATGCCGTCGTCATCCACGACCGGCAACGTCAGCAGGTTGTACTTGTCAAACAGTTCGGCAACTTCGCGCTCGTCGGCGTCAGGATGACAGGAAATATGGCTGCCTTCGCTCAACTCCGACAGCGGGGTCGAAGGATTCGCCAAAACCATCTTTGCCAAGGGCACGGCCCCGACCAGTTTCTCGTCTTTGTCCACCAAGTAGATGGTGCTCATGCTCTCGAGAGGACCATCAAAGTGCCGCAGCATCTCGATCGCATAGGCGACACGCGCGGTGGGCAGCAGAGCCATGTAGTCCGTGGTCATACGGCCTGCAGCCGTATCCTCCTCGAACTCCATCAACTCCTCGACCTCCTGCCGCTCCTCCGGCTGCATTTCCGTGAGGATCTCTTCCGAATGCTCTTCGGGCAGCTCGGAAAGCAGGTCGGCGGCGGCATCGGGATCCATTTCCTCCACGATGTCGGCGGCATGCTCCGTATCGAGGGAACTCAGAATTGAGACCTGCAGTTTGGGGTCGATCTCCTCCAGGGCTTGCGCAGCCACATCCTCATCGAGCGTCTGGAAGAGCGCCTCGCGCTCGGCTGGCGCCAGTTCTTCGATGATGTCGGCCAAGTCCGCCGGATGGAGCGTCGCCAGCTTATCGCCGGAGATCTTCAGCCTGACCCGTCGCGCGGGGTCCGTCTCGATCAGGTCCACGTAATCCCAGGGAATGAGCTTCGAAGAAAGCTTGCCAAGGAAAGCGTTCAGCGCCGGACGCGGCACCAATCCCTTAAGCAGCCGCCGTGCGGCTCCGCGAGCGCCGATATCAACCCCGCTCACCTTCAGGGTGAATGCTTCCGTGCCCTCCCCCGTCAACTCGACGTCATTCACCCGCACAACTTTCCGGCCATTGGTGTCGATGATTTGCTGGTCGAGCAGGTCCCGACCCAGCATCAGCATGCCCTCAGATCCGGCGAAGTCCGTCAGCTCGATCGATTTTTCCCGGGCTTTGATCCCGCCGTTAATCCCCGCGATCTGCTGGGTCCCCATCAGCCGCATGCCCTCTTTCGTCTTGAGAACCAAGGCGGCAATCCGGTTGGCATCCTGTTGGGGAACGATGGCCAATTCACGCACACGTCCAGCCTGTGCGCCGGAGGCATCGTAGACCAGGGCGCCGATGAGGTCGGAAAGTGGGTAGTTCGCCATCGAGAGAGACTCTCTTTGCAGAATAACCCTAAGAAGGTTCTTCTGCGTCCCGGAAATTACGAAAGGGAGGACTTTTCGTGCGTTGCGGAAACTATTTCTGCACGATCACAAGTTTTCCGTTCTCCACCCGCAAATCGGCCACGAAATCCGGCAGCTTCAGGCGTTCTCGCTGCGCCGGCTCGGCCAGCCGCTCCTGCAATCGAGGGTTGATCAAGGACACCGGAACGGAGAGGTTGCCGATCTTTGCGCTGGTGAGCTCAAGGTTCGCGTACCCGTCCTTTGCCGTGAGATGTCCGCTCATCGTGACGTATACATCCTTGCCATAGCGGTTCACAATGAACTGTCCGACCGCTTCATTGCCGAGGAAATTCACGCCCACAATGCGCACATTGGCGTCGTCCGCGGACGCCGAACCTGCCGACTGGTGCGCCGTGGCGGACATGTCCTGAAGCCCGGCGTTGACCTCTTCGGCGCTAAACTGCTCTGCCTCGCCGGACTGTCCGGACGCCTTCGCTTGTTCGAGGTTTTCGAGCTTTTGTTCAAATTGCTTCGAGAGCTGTGGACGGATCTCTGCCGGAAGCGGGGCAGACGGTTGGCGTGGCTTACTGATCATCAATCCGAAAACCAGCAGTAGTGTGCCAAGGAAGATCCACCGTCCGATTCCCCAAAAGTTTTTCATCTCACTCCTCAACACGACCATCAATCGATTTCGAGACTTTGACCCTCTGCGCCTTTCGTATTGCGCGTCGCCGTAATTCCAGAGCAGCGCGAATTTAAGACATCCGCAGCGCGGATCAGAGTCTCTAACTTAGCGCCGTCCCCTCGCGGTCTGCGGGACCCCGTCTGTAACTTGGCGGGTCGAGGACGGACTTCCACTCCCTACAGAGGTCCCATGCCGCATTTTGTGAACGACGTTGAAGAAATCCGCAGGCGTGCCGCACAGAAAATCGAAGACGGAGCCGTAACCGACAGTTACGGCGGCGATGTCGAAAAGACGATCGAAATCCTGAACGAAGCGCTTGCCACAGAAATTGTTTGTGTTCTCCGCTACATGCACCACTACTTTATGGCGACCGGCGTCCACGGCAAAGCCGTTTCCGAAGAGTTTAAGGAACATGCCGACGAGGAGCGCGAACACGCCGACGAGATTGCCGAGCGAATTCAGCAGTTAGGCGGTAAGCCTGACTACAATCCGAAGACTTTGCTCCAGCGTTCCGTCTCTCACTATGTCGAAGGCGAGACGCTGGCCGACATGATCAAGGAAGATCTGATTGCCGAGCGCGTCGTTATCGACGTGTACCAGCGCATGATCGAATACTTTGGCGAGAAGGACCCGACCACCCGGCGCCTGATCGAACACATCAAAGCCGAAGAAGAAGAGCACGCCAGCGACCTCTCAGACTTGCTGTTCGTGGTGGATCCACGTACCGGCAAGGATGAGGGCGAGGATCCGGGTGCCAACCCGCTTGGCAAACAGCGCGGCACCGGCCCGGTCGACGCTCAGCGCAACCAGCAAACCAAGGAAGAACGGGAGGGCAAGAGCCTCTCTGCGAAAGACTCCCCATCGAATCGCCCGGGGAGCAAGGCCGCGCCAGAGCCGATCTCGGGTCAAAGGCTGGAACCGGAACACCAGCCCGGCACCACGGGACGCCCCATGAATCGTCGCGGTAATAACCAGGAACTGGAAGAAGAACCGGCTGCGCGTGAGAACTCTGGCGCTTCCAGCGGCTCTTCACGTTCCGCGAAGATCGTTAACAAGAACCGGAAACGTATCGCTTAACAACCGCTTTCTGTGGATAGGACGGGCAGCCGGAATGGCTGCCCTTTCTAGCTACGAAGACCCGCTAACAATCCCTCGATTTCCTCGCGTGTTTCTGCGCTGACCGGCAAGAGCGGCAATCTCGGGGTTCCTCCGTAGTAGCCATTGAAGTCCATTCCGTACTTCACCCCCGGAATACCGAGCTGCGAGGCGATCCGGGTCGCCGGCTGCGCGATCTTGTCTTGTGCTTCTTTGGCGCGTGTCAGGTCTCCTTGCCGAAAGGCCGTGTGAATGTCGGCACACGCAGTAGGGGCGGCCGAAGCAAAGGCAAGCACGCCTCCCGCTGCCCCCGCCTGCAAGGAGGGCAACAGCTTCTGGGCAGCACCCGCGAGAATCTGGAACCCGACGTCCTGGCTCTTCTCTTCAACGGCAGTAGCACTTCCCGCGAGACTCGCGACGGAAACAAGATCCGCTCGTCCTTTCGCCCGACGCAACGCTATCGGTCGTAACCGCCGAATGTGCGCCGTCTCTTCCGACATCTGCTTGATTTTCTCTACCGAACCACTCGATTCCTTAATGCCGAGAATGTTGGGGTGCTCAGCAAGTTCGCGTACGACCTCCGTCGGAATGTCGTACCCGGTGAAGGGCGGCACGCTATAAATCAACACCGGCAACGGCGAACGATCAGCCACGGTGCGGTAGAAATTCAGCATCACTGCCGGCGTCATCTGACTTTTGTAGTAGTGCGGGGTTCGGACCAGCGCAGCGTCGTACTGCAAATCCGCGGCCTTCTCGGTCATTTCGAGCGTATTGCGAACACTCTCAGCTCCCGTCCCGGCGATCATGACCTTATCCGAACCGGCCGCCTCGATGGCCGCTTCCAGCACTTCGCGTTTTTCCGCATCCGACAGCATGACGACCTCGCCTGTCGATCCGAGAACGACGAAGCCCGCAATCGGCGTCAACGAATACTTCTCTACGTTGTGCTGAAGCTTGCGGAAGTAAATGCGTCCGTCGGGATAGAACGGAGTTGTGATCGCAGGAAACACACCTTGCAGCAACATACCGACCTCTCAGAACGTAAGCTTCAGGAGCGCGTAGCTACGCAGACCGCGTGACAACGCACCTGAATCATCAGGCCAACCGCTTCTTTGGGAACACCAGCGACAACACCACCGCGGTCGCGAGCACCCCTATGACGATGCCCAATGACAACACGATAGGGATCTCGAAGAAGTGCGCGCCCAGCATCTTCACCCCGATGAATACCAGCACCACCGACAATCCATAGTGCAGCAGGTGGAAGATCTCCATCAAACCAGACAGCGCGAAATACATGGACCGCAGGCCAAGGATGGCAAATACGTTCGAAGTAAACACGATGAACGCATCGCGCGAAATTGCGAGCACCGCCGGAATGGAGTCGACCGCAAAGAGCACGTCGGTCGTCTCCACCATGAGCAGCACCACCGCCAGGGGCGTGGCATACCGGACACCTTTTTTCACGGTAAAGAACTTGTGCCCATCAAGTTCCGATGTGACCGGCACCATCTTTCGGAACATCCGTATGATGATGTTCTCCTTCGGCGTCTCCTCCCCTGAGCTGAACACCAGCTTGATGCCGGCATAGATGAGGAAAACGCCAAAGATGTAGCTGATCCACTCGAAGCGCTTCAGGAGGGCGACGCCCGCGAATATGAACACCGCGCGCATCAACAACGCCCCGATGATCCCCCACGTGAGCACCCGGCGCTGCAGCTCTCCCGGGATGTGGAAGAAGCGGAAGAGCACGAGAAACACGAACAGATTGTCCACGCTGAGCGAGAGTTCAATGACGTAGCCGGTTATGAACTGGAGCGAGAGTTCACTGTTGCTCAGGACACTGTCGGCGGCCATCTTCTGGCCGAAGTGATAGAGCAGGATGGCAAACAAAGACGCCAGTGACATCCATACCAGCGTCCAGCCGATCGCCTCGCGAAAGCGGACCACGTGGCTCTTGCGCTGAAACAGGCCCAGGTCGAGCGCCAGCATCACCAGCACGAAAACGTTGAAACCAATCCAGAAAACGAGGTTGGTAGGCATTCCGGTCTGCAAGCATTGTACGCAACCGGAGCTTCTAGGAGTGCCCTTGCGGCGCCGGACGGCTCGCCGGCGGTACGATCCCATTCATGCGCAGGTACTCGACGAGCTGCCCATAGTGATCGGCCACATGCCACGCGGCGAGAACCACCATTCCCATGCGCGTATTGGGACCGCCGTAGGGCCCGTCCACTGGCTGCATCGCATTCTTTTCATCGATGCCGTTGAACTGCTCCGTCAGCATGGCGAAAGAATCGCGCAGGTATTTCATGATCTCGGCTTTGGACTTGGCCGGATTCGGCCCTCCCGACTCGCAGCGCTCCGGCGCCGGCTCACCGCGCATCTCCTTCGCGAAACCCTCGTTGGCACCAGCGACGTGTTTCACCATCTTGGCAAAGGTACGCACATCCTTGAATTCACCGTGCGCAGGCTTGAAGCTCCACTTCCCGTCCGGCATCGCATCGGCGAGGGACATGAAGTCGCGCTGCTCATCCATCCAAGTAACGTTGATGGCATCGACCAGCGTCTTCGGCCGCTCTTCGGCTGGGACGTCCTTCTCTTTCACTGCCGGGGCGCTGTTCACCGCGGTGGGCGCCTGTGCCGCCGTTCCCTGTTCCGAAGGCTTAGAGGCATCTTGAGATTGCAAAAGCGTCGGGATAACGAGGCAGCACAAGCCCAGCGCGAACAAACCTGCAAGCTTCATCGGCTACTCCTGCAATGAACGCCACATCATGCCACAACCCAGCACTCCAGCGGGATCGTACAAATCGGCTATTCGTCGATCAGGCTCGGCGCGAAACGGTTCGCGGTGTTAGCCGAACATCAACTGCTGAGCGTATCCCACCCACGGCGATTCAGATCCCAGAACAAGAACCACAAGCAAAAAGCAGCAATTGCCAGTAGCACGAGTCCCTGCCACACCGGGCCAAAAATCAGGCGTCCCAGGCCGAACAATGAGCAATAAATCATGCCGCAGCCCATCGCCCAATCCACCGCCGACCAAAGCAGGCTCTGCCGCGAGTTCTCTCCCTCCATCGCGGCGATTCGGCCCCAACCAAACGCCGAAGGCTGAACCTTACGGTAGAAAGCCCGCAGCTTCTCTTCCGGTTCGGGCGGCGTGAGCATGGTTACCACCAGCCAACTGACCGTCGTAAAGGCGGTAGTCAGGATCATGACCCACGCAAAGCCGTGTGGGGTGCCGCTATCCAGCGGTCCGGAGGGAAGTTTGGGATCGAAACGGCGAAACACTTCCACCAATCCCGTCGCCGCGCGCGATTGCAGGAACAGCGACGAACAGGCCGCCGCCGACATCGCTCCCACTTCCGACCACGCATTGATGCGCCACCAGAACCAACGCAGCATGAACACCAGTCCTGCACCCGCACCAATCGAGATCAGGAATTTCCACGCACCCTCGATCGAATGCATGTAGTAGCTGGCCACCGCCGAGAGAACCGTCACAAAAATCGTTGCCACTCGCGATGCCCGCACATAGTGCTTTTCATCGGCATCTGTCTTCAGGAACCGTCTATAAAAGTCGTTGATCAGGTACGACGCTCCCAGGTTGATGTGGGTACCGATCGTGGACATGTAGGCAGCCGCAAAGCCCGCCAGCATCAGTCCTCGCAAGCTGGGCGGCAGGTACGCGATCATCACTTTGATATAGCCCGTCTCAGGATCCTTGATGTGTGGGAACATCACGACGGCGACGAGCGCGGCTAAAATCCACGGCCATGGCCGCAATGCGTAGTGGGCGAAGTTGAACCACAACGTCGCACCCAAAGAATTCTTTTCGTCTTTCGCGGAGAAGATGCGCTGCGCAATATACCCTCCCCCACCTGGCTCCGCACCCGGATACCAACTGGCCCACCAGTTGATGCTCAAGTACACGAGGAACATCACCATCCAGCCCGATGCCCAGTCTGGCGCAAACCGTAGGTAGGAATCTCCGTTGAGCGGATGTTGCGTCGAAAGTGCGGTAGTCAGCGCATGCATGCCGCCAACTGCTCTTACAGCGAAGACGGCGAGAGCGACGACCATGCTCATCTTCAGGATGAATTGCAGCAGGTCCGTCCAGAGCACCGCCCACAAGCCGGAGATTGCCGCGTAGAGCAATGTCATCGCTAAACAGAACATCACCGCATTCATCTTGTGAATGCCCAGCGTGAGTTCCAGGACCTTCGCCATTGCAAGGTTGACCCACCCCATGATGATCGTGTTCACCGGCAGCGCCAGATAGAGAGCGCGGAAGCCGCGGAGAAACGCCGCAGGTTTGCCGGCATAGCGAAGCTCGGCAAATTCCATGTCAGTGAGAACGCCCGAGCGTCGCCAGAGACGCGCGAAAAAGAAGACCGTGAGCATCCCGCTGAGGGCCAGGTTCCACCACAACCAGTTCCCTGCGATGCCGTAGCGGAAGATGATTCCCGTCACCACCAGCGGAGTGTCGGCGCCGAAGGTCGTTGCCACCATCGAGGTGCCGGCGAGCCACCAGGAAACTTCCCGGCCCGATATGAAGAATTCGTCGACCGAGCTGCCGGCTTTGCGGGCGTAGTAAAAACCGATCAGCAGGTTGACGCCGAAGTATGCGACGATGACGATCCAGTCGATGGTGGTTAATTGCATCCGGGAGCTCGCCTTCCGCAGCTATATAGCTGTGCGGTATTTATAGCGGAATCAGCGCGAAAGCGGAAGTCAAATCCCTCTCCTTACGTTCGTGGAACGAAATTATCTCCCGCCAGCCACGCATCCGGCTCTGGTGGGCCATCCCTTGCGGCAAATCGACAATCCATGTCAGCAACGGCCGTCTAGGAGAACCCATGCGCTCTCGCGCCAACATAGCCTCTCATCCCATCCACCCCATGCTGGTCGCACTACCCATCGGACTCTGGATCGGTGCATTCGTCTTCAGCCTTATCAGCGCGTTCGCGCATAACGGGGCTCTCGCGGCCGCCGCGTTCTATGCCACCATCGCGGGATGTGTCGGTGCCGTCCTGGCGGCGATTGCCGGCGTCATCGACCTTTTCGGAAGCGTGCCCAATCGCTCCAGCGCCCGCCAGCGCGGATACATTCATGGCAGCGTGAATACCCTCGCCCTGATCATCTTCATCTACGCCGCATGGAGACAAGGAAGTCCTGCTGCCCTGCCCGACAACATCACTGTGCTCGCCGAGTTCCTGGGTGTGATTGCCATCGGCTACTCCGGATGGCTGGGCGGGACCTTGGTTTATCGCAACCAGATCGGCGTAGAACGTCTGTACGCGAACGCCGGGAGGCTAAAGGAGCGCACCTTGGATGGCTTCGACCGCCCGGTGTGCAACCAGGGTGAATTGGGCGATGGGCAGGTCATGCTCGTACGCATCGGAACGGAACGAATTGCAGTCGCGCGTTGCTCGGAAGGTGTCGTAGCTTTCAGTGACTCATGCACCCATAAAGGAGGCCCGCTCTCGGACGGTGCCATCGTCGGGTGCGCTGTGCAATGTCCGTGGCACGGCTCGCAATTCGACATCCGCACCGGACGCGTCATCGCGGGTCCAGCCGAACAACATTTGAAGACCTACGAGGTGGAGATCCGCTCCGGCGAGGTGTACGTCAAACGCGAAGCTCCAACCCCGCGTCAGCAAGCTGCGTAAAAAAACGGACTGCGTTCGCTTCTGTCGCTACGACCTACCCTGCAAGCGTCTCTATGGATTTCTGTAGAGGAACTAACGGCGCGCGGGCATCGGTGCAGCGCGAAAATGTGCAGAATCAAAGCACCTACGTGCCAGAAACGGACCGAGTACCCTCATTCCCCGCGAAACCCGAATCGCCGGGTGCGCCCTGAATCAAGAGCAGAGTTTCTGCCTAAGATTTCCCGTAGTTTGCTCCCACCAACCCTACAGAAATCCATAAATCTCAGGGACGTCGCGCACAAGAATTGAAGCTAACTCTCGACTTTCCGCCACATCTCCAACGTTCTTCTTAGGACAAACAATTGCTATACAGCTCAACGGGTCGGGGTGGTTGTCGTTCTCACTAAAGCGCCGATCCACTCACAACTGAATAACAGGAGGCTGTATGAGCAAGACTTGGAGGCAGGTCCTCGTCTTGGTTTTGACCCTCACTCTCTTCACGACGGGATTGCTGTTCTCCCAGTCCACCGTCTCCACTGGCAGTCTTCAAGGCACGATCACGGATTCCTCGGGTGCTGCCGTCCCCAACGCGAAAGTCACCGTCACCAATATTTCTACCGGCTCTCCAAAATCGGTAACCACGAACGGTAGCGGCTTCTACAACACTGGTTCGCTTCCCCCGGGCAGTTACAGGGTTCGGATTGAAGCCGGCGGCTTCGAGGCGGTAGAGACCACCGTCGTCGTGCAGGTCGGGAACACGGCTGGCTATAACGCAAAGCTGCAAGTCGGTTCCGAGCAGCAGACCATCAGCGTGGAAGCCACCACGATTGGCGTCAACACCGAACAGTCCTCGGTACAGGGCGTGCTCTCCGCGGAGCAGATCGATCAACTCCCCGTCAACGGTCGCAACTTCCTCGATCTTGCTCAGCTTGAGCCGGGCGTGCAAATTCAGGACGGCACCAACTTCGATCCCACCAAGGTCGGCTATCAATCCATTTCCATTGGCGGCCGCTTCGGTCGTACCGCGCGCATCCAGGTTGACGGCGTCGACATCTCCGACGAAACCGTAGGCACAACCACAGGGGATATTCCTTCCAGCGCCATTCAGGAATTCCAGCTCGCGCAATCGACCATGGACCTCAGCAATGACCTGAGCTCCTCTGGCGTGGTCAACGTCACTACCCGGTCTGGCTCGAATCAGCTCCACGGCGAAGGCTTCGGCCTCTTCCGCGACAGCAGCGAAGGTGCGGAGCTACCCCATCCGGAAGGCTTAGACGCCAAGTATCAGCGCAGTCAGTTTGGCGGACGCCTCGGCGGCGCCATTATCAAAGACAAGTTGTTCTTTTTTGGCGATGGCGAGCGCACTCTGCAGCATTCCTTCATTCCCGTGCAGTACGCGGCTCCCTTTACCGGCTTCTCCGGTGGATACCAGTCCCCCTTCAAGACGGGTGATGCGATTGGGAAACTCGACTACAAAGGTCCCAAAGGCATGAACCTGTTTTACCGCTACAGCTTTTCGCAGATCAAAGCGGAAGGGACGTACTTTTCCGACGCGCTGAACCCGTACGTCAGCAAGAACTACACCCGGCAACACGTGATCGGCGCCGATTTCACCACCGGCAGCTTCAGCCACAGCCTTCGCTACTCCTACATGAAGTTCCAAAACGAGGTAGGCGACGCGAGTATCGGCAGCGGCCTTCCACTGTCCCAGGCTTTCGGACCTGGCCTCTATGCCAGCATCGATATCAACGGTGGTCCTTTCACTGGTCCTAACTACCTCGCGCCTCAAAGCACACCGCAACAGAACAACCAGATCAAATACGACGGATCGAAGACCTGGGGCCGTCACATTGTCCGTTTCGGGGCTTCCTACAACCACATCCAGGGCGGCGGGTTTGCCTCCTTCTTCGGATTGGCTCCGTTGATCGAAGGCAACTTCGTGCCCGGCGATGACGCCATTGCCGCAACCGGACCGTTTCCCGGTGGCGCCTCCAATCCCCTCAACTATCCCATCGATGCCGTGATCATCTCCAATGGTCAGGGATACTCGACGACCCAAGCCGCTCTCGGATTCCCGGCCGGCGGTCTCGGTCCCGATAACCGCATCGGCCTCTACATCGCCGACACCTGGAAGGTTCGTTCGAACTTCACCATCAACCTGGGCGTTCGCTACGACCGCGACACGGGACGAACGGACAGCGATTTGGGCACCATTCCCGAACTCAACAACATCGTTCCCGATTTCCCGAACCTCGGCGCGCCCGTACCGAATCCCAACAAGAACTTCGCCCCGACCTTCGGCATCGCCTGGGACCCGTGGAACGACCACAAAACCGCGATCCGCGCGGGAATCGGCCTCTATTACGAGAACGTGATCTTCAACAACGTTCTCTTTGACCGTCCATTGCGTTTGAAGAATGGCGCATTCCTGCAGACGGCTTTGATCTGCAACAACGGTTCTGCGGTTCCGATCCCCGGCTACAGCTTCGGCGCTACCGATGCCGAGTGCTCTGCCCCGATCGGCAGCTCCGCCGCCGCTTTGGCAGCCATTGAGCAGGAATTTGAAGCCGCCGTTCCGTTTAGCACCACTTCACCGAACGGCAACTACATCGGCAGCTACGTCGGCAACGCCAGCTCCGGAGGCGCAAATTTCAACTCCTCCGGACCGGGTACCGCGGAAGGTCTGTTCGCCCCCAACTATCGCTCCCCGCGAGCGCTGGAGATGAACATTGGCGTGCAACGTGAACTCGGCCCCGGCACGGTGCTGAGTGTGGACTACGTTCGCAACGTCACCACCCAGCTGCTGCTCGGCATCGACCTCAACCATTCCGGCGATGTGAAGTACTTCAACAAAGCGGCAGCGCAAACCGCCATCGCCACGGTCGCTGGCTCGGTCGGTTGCGCCGGGGGCTTCAGCTCCGCCGCTATCGATTGCGTGAATGCCTACTACGCCGCGAATCCTTCCGCCGGCACGGCAGGCCAGGCATTTGCGAGCGCCGGCCTTGACTCCGCCAGCGATCTCGGCGGCGCTTACGCTTGTGCCGCCGGCGGTTGTGCCTTCCCGGGTCTGAACCCACAACAGGGCGTCGTCAACATGTCGGTCCCAGGCGGACGCTCCATCTACAACGCCCTCGACATCAAGCTGACCCACCAGATCCGGCATCCACTCCCTGGATTCTCCGGGTTCAATGGAACCTTCTCGTACAGCTTGTCGTCGTTCAAAAATTGCGGCGGAGCGTCTCCCTCGACGCCCGGCGCTTCCGATCAAGATTTCGTGATCGCGGCTATCGACAACAATCACCCGTGCCAGTTCACCGGCGACTCGATCCTGGATCGCAGAAACCAGTTCTCGTTCGGCTTCATCGCCGATACCAAGGGTGGTTTCCGCCTCAGCATGATCAGCCACTTCTATTCGCCGCTCTCCACCTCGCTCGTAACCACCAGCTCTGCGGGTACCGGTCCCGGCGCGATCTTCCAGACCGACTTCACCGGCGATGGCACCACGCAGGATCTCGTGCCCGGAACCAACGTCGGCGCCTTCGGTCGTAGCGTCGATGCCAGCAACATCAACACGGTACTGACCAACTACAACAACAACGTCGCTGGACAGGCTACGCCCGCCGGCAACGTGCTGATCAACCAGGGGCTATTTACCCTCGCTCAGTTACAGGCTGCCGGTATGGTCGCCGAACCACTGACACTGGCGCCCAGCGGACAGGTCAACAATGATTGGCTGCGGGTGTTTGACCTGAAGCTGAGCTGGGTGGGACGCAAAAGCTTCGGCGATCACATCATCGAGATCGAGCCGAGCTTCGGTGTCTACAATCTGTTCAACTTCGCGAACTTCGACTTGCCCCCGAACACGCTTTCCGGGCTGCTGACGGGCTCCACGGGCTCCATCAATGGCACCACCTATAACGATCAAGCCTCGGTGCGCGTTGGGGCGGGCACCGGCGTCTTCTCCGAAGGCGCTCCGCGCACGATCGAATGGGGGTTGCGCATCGGCTTCTAATTTTGGGAGACAGGCGCAAGCTTGCTTCTCTTTCTCACGCCACTCGCTTCGGCGAGTGGCTTTTTTGTTGGGGGCGAAGAACGCGGTCAGATCAGAGTTCGCAACATAACCAGACGGAAACATGCAGTGCCGCGGCGCAGCCCACGCGGCTGCTCCCCCATTCTGCAAGGGCGCAACACTCTATTGCTGGTTCAACAGCCGGATGGTTTCCAGCACCGTATCGCCCACGATCTGCAGGCTCTTGGGACTTTCCTTGTCGAGGGTGTCTTCCACCGAGTGATGGAAAACATTGTTGTATCCGTAATTGATATCGATGATGTCGACTACCGGCACACCAATTCGCATAAATGGAAGGTGATCATCCTCAACCGCATTCGGACGCACGAAAAAATGCGACTGATATCCCAGATCCGTCGCCGCCTGGTACACGGTTTTCTTCAACTCCGGCGTGGAGTTCATATCCTCGTCGATGTCGAGGTCTGCGTCGCCGATCATGTCGAGAAGAAGGAATGCCTTGATCTTCGCGGCTGTACCGTCCTGCTTCCATTTCGCCGCGAGGTGTTTTGTGCCGTAAAGACTGTCCTCGGCGCTCCAGGTCTTAAATGCCTCTTCGGCATCGGTCCACACCAGCCAAACGCTGTAACCGTTGTTCGGCTTTCCTCGTAGCACGTCCGCAATTTCCAGCGGGAGCGCCGTAGACGAACCGCCGTCGTTTGCCCCTACGAACTGCTTCGGCAACGGATAGTTTGTGTCGTAATGCCCCGCGATCACGATGATGCCGTCTTTCTTCCCCGGGAACTTCGCGATGTAATTCCGCCCGGTAAATTTCCCCGCCGGCGAATCGATGGGAAACTCGTCAATCTCAAGGTTATCTTTCTTCAGCTTCGCCTTGAGATACTCCTCAAGTTTCCTGTGCCCTTCGCTGCTCACCGGACGCGATCCAAACGCCACCACTTCTTTGTTGTATTGGAAGGCTCGATCGCCGTTCACATGCAGTGCGTCTGGCGGAACCGGTTTGGCTACGATGCCCTGCTTGTCGATCGGCTGCGGCTCTGCCGCCTGCGACTGCGGCGGCGCGGCGCTTGCCACCGACTCCTTCGATGGTTGATTACACCCAAGGCACAAGCAGGTCGCCAGAACGATGGAAGAGAAGTTACCGGTCCACTTCACTCGGCTATCCCTGTTGTTCTCTAGCTTCCCGACGCTTCCTGCGATTCGCGGGATGGACGAGGAAGGCTACGCCAATTGAGACCAGGTATAGAAGGATCATCGGTGCGGCGAACACGCACATATTCATGATGTCGGTCGTTGGAGTGATGATCGCGGCGATCACGAAGATGATCAGAATCGAATAACGCAGGTTCTTCCACATCCATTTCGCGCTCACAATTCCCATCAGGGACAGGAAGAACACCAGGATCGGCATCTCGAAAATAATGCCCAACCCCACGATGATCGTCAGGAATAAATCGGTGTACTCGCTGATCGTGATCATCGGCGCGAACTGGTGACTGTACCCGATCAGGAAGTCGAGTGCGCCCGGGTACACGAGTTTGTACCCGAAATATCCGCCGGCGATGAAAAGCCCAACCGTGCTCACCATGAACGGCATCACGTAGCGCCGCTCGTGCCGGTACAGCCCGGGCGAGATAAATAGCCACACCTGGTACAACACAAACGGCGACGCCACGAAAATGCCCGCGATCAGCGCCACCTTTAAATACATGTTGAAAGGTTCGGTCGGGTTTAAATAGACCAGTTGCTGCGCGAGTCCATGGTTCTTCAGCGCGAACATGATCGGCTTCTGCATCAGGCCGTAAATCTGTTCGTGCCAGTACCAGCAGATGCCAAACCCCGCCGCGATCGAAACAATGCTCCAGATGATGCGGCGGCGCAGCTCCTCGAGGTGCTCGAGGAAGCTCATGCCCTTCAGGGTTTCTGGGGACAGCCGCGCCCGTACCGCGGGATCCAGGTCTTTCAGGCTAGGCATTCGGCTCCGTCTGATGCTCCGATTCCAGCAATCGCGGCTGCTCCTCCGGGAACGACGACCGCGGCGTGTGTTCCGTGTTCACGATCGTGCCCTCGGGCGGCAAAATCTTTGGAAAGTCCTCGGAAGCGACTTCCATCGCGCCTTCCGGATTGGCTGCTCCACTCGACTCTGGGTCAGACGTTTGCACGCCAGCGTCGGAAGTTCCCGCCGGACTCTCGAACAACTCTCCCTGCCCCTGCGCCTCTAACCGCTTCTGTTCCGCCTCGTGCATGGCGGCTTCCCGCCTCTCAGCGTCCTTCTTGATTTGTTCCTCGAGTTCCAGGTTCTGGATTTCGGTCTCGATCTGGTTGCGGAAGTCGTTACCGGCCCGCTTGAACTCGGCCATGAACTTTCCCACTTCCCGGGCGATCTCCGGCAGCTTCCGCGGCCCAAAAATGAGGAGCGCCAGGATAAAGATGAAGATCATCTCTGACATGCCGAGATTCATGCCTCCCATCATAACGGCAACTTGAGCTTGTCGCCAATTGGACTACGGTGGGGGCATCTGCTTGGATTTCCTGTCCCGCCAATCGCTTACAAATCCTTCACCAGAGCGTCTGATGACTGGGGTGGAGCGCGATTTCCGGAACCCTGTATACCTTTCGAGGCATCTCAAAGAGTGCGGATGAGTGACCTTGGTTGGGTGACTTTCCAGCGTCACTTGCACCCTTCTGGGTAGGCAGTTCCGGGGTGACTCGGTGCTATACTCCGACTAAATCAAGCGGATGCATCACAATCCGGGGTCCCGACAGCTGCCGCTGGCGGGATGATTGTTTTGCAACGCTCCCTGCAGAGCTCGCGGGGTAAGAAACGTTTGAAGGACGGCCGATGCGTAGTTCACGTCGCACCACTCTCCTCGTAGTCCTCATTCTTTTGTCCTGTGGCTGCCTGGGTCTTCTCTTCGGGCAAAAGCTAACCGGCGCCAGCGACAGCGACATTCGCGACGATCTGCGCACCTTTTCCAACGTCTATGACGTTGTTGAGCAGAATTACGCCGAGTCCGTCAGCCCCGACAAGGCGATCTACAACGGCGCCATCCCCGGCATGCTGCGTGTGCTCGACCCGCACTCCAACTTCTTCGATCCCAAGCAGTATGCTCTGCTCCGTGAAGAGCAGCGCGGCAAGTACTACGGCGTGGGCATGCAGGTCGGCCCGCGGAATAACAAGGTCATTGTCATCGCGCCCTTTGCCGGCGCTCCGGCCTACCGCGCGGGCATCCGCCCCGGCGACGTCATCATCGCCGTTGACGGCAAGCCCACCGACAACATGAGCACCAGCGATGTCGCTGACCTGCTCAAAGGCCCCAAAGGTACGACGGTCCGCATCGCGGTCCTGCGTGAAGGCACTGACAAGCCGCTCGAGTTCTCCGTCATTCGCGACGAGATTCCTCGCTACAGCGTCGACGTTCACTTCATGATTCGTCCGGGCATCGGCTACATGCACGTCTCCGGTTTCCAGGAGACCACCGAACACGAAGTTCAGGAAGCTCTCGATGAAATGGGCGATCTGAAGGGGCTCATCCTCGATCTTCGCCAGAACCCCGGCGGCCTTTTGAGTGAAGGCGTCGGCGTCGCCGACAAGTTCCTCAAGAAGGGACAGGTGATCGTTTCGCACCACGGTCGCTCCAGCCCGGAAAAAATCTACCGCGCCGCCCATGGCAATGGCGGTCGGGATTATCCTCTCGTCGTTCTCGTAAACCGCGGTACTGCTTCGGCGGCCGAGATTGTCTCCGGCGCCATCCAGGATCACGATCGCGGGTTGATCGCGGGCGAGACGACGTTCGGCAAGGGTCTTGTACAGACCGTCTATCCGCTCTCCGAAAACACCGGATTGGCCTTGACCACGGCGCACTACTACACACCCAGCGGGCGTTTGATTCAGCGCGAATACAGCGGCGTTTCGCTCTACGACTACTATTACAACCCTGAGCAGAACGACAACAACGCCAATAAGGAAGTGAAGCTCACCGACAGCGGACGTACCGTCTACGGTGGCGGCGGCATCACTCCTGATGTCAAGATTCCGCCGATCAAAAGCAACAAGTTCGAAGACGAAATGCTGATCAAGTATGTCTTCTTCAACTTTTCCAAGCACTACATGGCCGCGCATCACAATGTTGACAAAAATTTCAATGTTGACGATCAGACCATGCAGGAGTTCCGCAAATTCCTCGACGACCAGAAGATCGCCTTCACTGAAGCCGATCTCAAGGACAACGATGAATGGATTCGCGCCAACATCAAGGCCGAACTCTTCGTGAACCAGTACGGCGCCCAGGAAGGCTTGCGCGTCCACGCCGAGACCGACCCGATGGTTCTCAAGGGACTCGACCTGCTCCCGCAAGCCAAGCAGTTGGCCGAGAACGCCAAGAAAGTCCTGGCCCAGAAGTCTGCCACTCCGCCTGCCTCAGCGAAAATGGCCGCTTCCCAGAACCAATAACCTGCAATCGATCTACAGCAAGAGAGCCCGCCAGTCGGCGGGCTTTCTCTTTTGAGCATCACCGTCTCGTGATTCCCCTCACGCTTCCTCGTAACAGCCCTCACTGCGAGTCACTTTCCCAATCGCATAACGTTCAACGTGGGACATTCCCAGGCGCGAACATTCGTTCTTTGAAAAAACACGATCCGGACAGCGGATGGCTAACTCCATGTTCCTCAATATTTTGCCTGTAACTCCTTATTGTGGAATATTTTGCGCGACGTACGTTCACGAACTCTCATACTTTCAATATTTTGCAATTCTCAAGGGGGTGGGGGTACTCGCGGATGCATTCGATCCACATTCAACCGATCCCAGCTACGTCCATCCCTCGTACCCGCTGGTGCATGCCTAGCGTAACTACCACTTGAATAATGGCGCGTCGTACATTGACTCAGACCTCCGGGCCATAACTTTTGCTTCGCGTTGGGAGATCCTCCGCATGTCTCGCGACAGAGACGTTGTTGAGAAGGTAATTGCCTCTCTCAGAAACATCGGGCAGTTCGAAGTCTCGCCTCTGCGAGAGGACGAAAGTGGCGGCTGCTACAAGGCCTTCGACGCCGTGCGTCGGATCACCATAACCATTCGAACCCTATGGCCCCACAGTCGCCCCGACGGCGATCTCTACGCCCAAAAATTGCTCGCGCAAGCACGCGCCTCGCAGAATGTTGACGCGCCAAACGTCGCCAAGATCATCGGCTCCGGAGAACTCGAGGGCGCCTTCTTTTTCGTCAGCACCTTCATCGACGGTCACACTCTCCGTGAAAATCTGAGGAGCGGTGAACGCCTCGGCACCTCGGACTTGATCGACTTCGCACGCCAGGCATGTGACGGCGTCGAATCCGCACATTCACGCGGCCTGGTGCACCACGCCCTGCACCCGGAAAACATCGCCATCGAATTCGATGGCTCTACCAAGATTCTCGACCTCGCGCTTTATCGTGCGCATGACCCGGCAGCCGATGCCTTCCATCCCGCTGCGATTTACCTCGCGCCTGAGCAGTTGGAGGGGCACGACACCGATCGTTATACGAACTTCTACAGCATCGCCACTATGCTGTATGAGATCGCCTGCGGAAAGAGTCCTTTCACCGGCAACAGTTGGGAATCGCTGGCGGAGAGCATGCGCGGCGAACTCATCGAGCCTGTCAAGATCAACCCCAGCGTTCCCCCGGGAATCAACGCAGCCATCGTCAAGGCTCTTGCTCGCGATCGCGCGCAGCGCTTCAGCAATGGACCTGAACTGGTTCGCGCCCTGGAAGACTACCGGTCCTTCGGAAAGCCGAAAGTCACTGCCGCACCACCTGTTCCTGTCATTGCTCCGCTGATAGCAAAGCCCCTGGAAAAGCCGCAGGGTTCGCTGGCAACGGCAAGCCTCACTTTTGCAGACACACCTCCAGCGCCCCCTGCTGCCGATGGGCCACGCCTCGCGGTGGAATCCGTCATGATAGCGGTGCAGGGACAGGCGATGGCCGCTCGCGCCGGTGCCGGCGCCGATGTCGCCCCGGTTTCGCCGGACATGATCACTCACTTCTCGGCGCCCAGCGTTCCATTTAAGCGGACGCCGCCGCCGATTGCTCCGGCACTATCGCCGGAAGAGTTAGTCCCGGTGAAGCCGAAAGGCCCAAGCAAGCTCACCCTCGCGAAGAACGCCGCCCTGGAATTCAGCCAGCGCATGCTCGCCGAGGGAATCCGCAAGTTCAAGCAGATCGACCCCTGGGTGATCGCCCTCACTTGCGTGATCGTTGTTCTTGCAGGCTTCATTCTCCGTACGGTCGCGCTCTCGTTCTGGGCAACGCCGCATGCTGCCGAATACGGGGCCGATGCCGCGGCAACGCCCGCTCCACAGCCAACGACAGCAGCCCCAGTGAAGGCTATCGTCGCTGCCGCCGCGGTGAACGACGCACCTCTCGTTCCCGACACCACCACCATCCTGGTGCCTCAGTCGAAGACGTTGCCGGTGGCGCCGAAAGGTTCAGCGAAAACACGGAACGCATCGAAAAAGGCGCAGGTCACCCTCGTGCAACCTCTGCCTGCGCCCGCCGTGAGCACGCCGTTCCTTGGCAGTGTCGTGGTGACCTCCAATCCGGATGGCGCCCACGTGATTGTGGACGGCAAGACCAGCCAGACATTCACCACGCCGCAGACCATCGCAATGCTCTCCCCTGGTACGCACACCTTAACGATCTCGAAGGATGGTTACACCTCGGCAACACGCACGGTTTCCATCACCGCGGGGGCGCAATCGAACCTTGCCGTGCAGCTCGCGCTTCCGACGGCATCCCTGAACGTGCTTAGCAGTCCGACCACGGCTTATATCCTGATCGATGGGGTTAGCACCGGTCGCGTCACGCCCTCGCAGGTCCAGGTGCCACCCGGAACGCATACGCTCACCCTTCGCAAGCTTGGCTACCTCGAAGCAAGCGATACGATCACGCTCACCGCGGGCGAGCAGCAATCGAAAACAATTGCCCTCCTTGAGGCGGGTAGCACTCCCGACATCCGGGTTGCGCAAACCGGCAAGGTCAAAAAGTTGTTCGGCGGCAAGATCAGCGGGGTCAAAGTAAGTGTCCGCACCGAGCCAGCCGGGGCTACGGTGGTTATCAATGGCCAAACCGTCACCAAGGGCACGCCGGTGGAATTTGGTCTGAATCCCGGCAATTATGTGATCGAGCTACAGCTCAACGGGTACCAAACGCTGCGAAAGACGATTACCGTACAGGACGGCACCCCTCTCGCTTTGAACGAGATGTTGCACCCCTAACCTCCTGCATTCGCACCACCTACTGGCTAGTTGTGCAGCTCTGACCAACACTCCTGCTGAAATCGACATCCTAGTAAACTTAGGTTTATCGATGTTGAAAGCGCTCACACTCACAGCTCTCATTGCCCTTTGTGCGGCCGGACTTGGCTGCTCGTCGAAAACCGGTCCTAAGGCCGATTTCAACCAGACGCTTCGCCAGAATTTCCAGGTGCCGTCGAACGCCCCCTCGCTTCTCGCGGCTTACCAGCCGTGGTTCGGACGTCCGGGACACATCAACGTGGGCTACAACAGCCAGGATCCGGCCCTGCAGCAAAAGCAGATCATCCAGGCCAAGGCCCTCGGCATCGAGGCATTCGTGGTGAACTGGTATGGCGCTCATCACCAGTTCGAAGACCGCGCCTATGCGACCCTGCAGCAGAGCGCAGCGGAAAACAGCTTCCAGACGGCGATTATGTATGACGAGGACACGCAGGATCCGGAGAACTCTACCGGCATCGTGATCGACGACCTGCAGTACGCCTACGACCACTACATCGGACCGAAAGCGCCCACGCGCAGCGCCTATCTGCGCTTCAATGGCCATCCGATGATCTTCGTCTTCCCGAAAGGCACATTCACGGATTGGAACCGCGTACGGCAGGCAGTAAATTCGTGGGATGAACAGCCGCTCTTGATCTACAAGGACATCAATAAGCGTTGGGCAAACGCCTTTGACGGCTTCTACGCATGGGTCAATCCCGGAAAGCCGGGATGGCAGGGCAACGGCTCCAATTGGGGCGAAGACTACCTCAAGACGTTTTATCTGCGGATGAACAATGAATTTCCCAACAAGCTCGCCATCGGTGCCGCTTGGCCTGGCTTCAACGACTCGCGGGCTTCCTGGAGCCGCAACCGCAAGATGGATCCCCGGTGCGGCAGAACCTTCGATGAGTCACTGCGCGTCTTCCGGCGCTACTACACGCCGGATCACCCGCTTCCCTTCCTGATGATCGATACCTGGAACGACTACGAGGAAGGAACCGCCATCGAACCTGGGATCGCGAACTGCCGGGGAGACAGCTCGCAGCTTGCCAACGCCAAGTAGCTATGAGGCGGCTGCCTGGGGCCTCAGCCTCGGCAGCACGATATCCAGAAACCACGCGATGATCACGGCGATGGCGCTGCCCGCGAGAACAGCGCTGGTACGCAGCAGCGCCTCGTCCAGACCGAGACGCTGATTGTGCTGAAGCACCCCCGGCATCATCACGATGATGGTGCTGATCGGGCCGATGCGCCATCCGGTGGGCGCATCCATCACCCAGATGCAGAACAAGACGCACACCACCATTGCCGACAGGATGGACCACATCGACGGTCCGGCCAGCCACATGAACAACACTCCGAACCCGCAGCCGATGACCGTATTCGTAATCCGCCAGCGAAAGGCTAGTACTGCTAAACGTACTTCCGGCTCGGACACCATGACGACGGAGATGATCGCCCACAAAGGGTCGTGATGACCGACCGAGTTTAGTGCCAGCCACGCAACCACCGAGCCAAGAAGAATCCGTAGCGCGTATTGCGCTCCCGTCTTCTTGCGATCCTCGGTCAAGTGCACGATGTCGCTGATCATGCGCTTTATTGCAGATGAACGTCTTCGCAGCCGAGTTGCTGGTTGATCAGGCGCGACATGAGCTTCTTCAGCCCCTCGCCTGTCTTCGCGAGGACAAAATCATGGGTTGATTCCGACCAGTCGAGCTTAAAACTGGTGGAGAGGGCGGAGATCCAAACCTGCCGCACGGCGCTGTTTGGAGAGACCACAAACCGCGCCGGGGGATCTTCGAAATTCACCTGCAACGCCCCGCCCGACTCTTCGACTTCGAGTGCATTGTCAGCTTCAGCGTCGTACAGAGCGTGCTTGAGCGAATCCAGAGCAGCTTCGCTCTCCTTCTGAAATTCCTGGTCTGTCATGCTGATTTCTCGACTGGTGCGAGCACCTGTTTCAGGTGATCGGCGATCTGCTTCCCGTGGAAGCGTCCGTTCTCGATGAAGATCTCGTTGGTCCGCATACCGGCGACGATCACGCCCGCGAGATAAACGCCTTTGACATTGCTCTCCAACGTCTGCGGATCGGACACGGGTCGATGATCCTTGCCTGAAAATTCAACTCCGATGGCCTCGAGAAACGCGAAGTCCGGATGGTAACCGGTTAAGGCGAACACATAATCATTGTGAAGACGCAGCGGGCCCTCCGGAGTGTGCAGGTGAACTTCCTCCGGTGTGATCTCTGTAATTGTCGTGTTGAAATAGGCCTTCACTTCCCCGGCTTTGATGCGGTTCTCAATGTCGGGCTTGATCCAGTACTTCACATGGTTGTGAATGCCCGGTCCACGATGCACGAGGGTCACTCGCGCTCCGTGGCGCCACAACTCCAGCGCGGCGATGGCCGCCGAATTTTTGGCTCCCACCACGACCACATCGAGATCGTAAAACGGGTGAGGTTCGCGGTAATAGTGGAAGACCTTCGGCAGATCTTCTCCTTTTACCTGCATTAGATTCGGCAAGTCGTAGTAACCCGTGGCCAGGATCAACTTCTTCGTGGTGTATTCGAAAAACTTCCCGTGCAAGTTCTTGGTTTTGACCGTGAAATGGCCGTCCCTACCAAGGATCTCCTCCACCCGCTCGTACTGCCGGATATCCAACTGGTAGTGCTCCGTGACTTTCCGGTAGTACTCCAGCGCCTCGTGCCGAGTGGGTTTCTGATTGGCGCTGGGGAAGGGCATGTCGCCGATCTCCAGCAGCTCCGGGGTTGTGAAGAATGTCATATTCGCCGGATAGTGAAAGAGCGAATTAACAAGGCAGCCCTTGTCGATATTCGCGACGCGAAATCCCGCACGCACCGCTTCGATGCCGCACGCCAAGCCTGTAGGGCCTGCGCCGATCACCACCACGTCAAAGGAGTAGTTCTGTGCGCCCATGTTTAGGAATTTAGCTTAACAGGACGACGGCAGGCTTGCGGAAGCGCAGCACTGCGTTTTCACGACATGATTTCCTCCGCCAGCTATCTGGCAGATCAGGAATGCTGCCGGATGCGCTGAGGTTCCCCGAATTTCGTGTGAAAGTGCAGCTGGATCTCGCCGCAGGTGCCCTGCTCGTCGGAGTACACCACGCAGGAATCAAACGGCCGCGAATAGATATGCAGGCTCACCGCTCGCTGGTTGAACTCACGCGGATTGCCCACCGAGTGCACAGGATGCTCGGGGTTTACGCCAAGGGGGTTCCCGGCATTCATTTCCACGGAGTTGGTTGGGACGATCTCGCAACGGTGCTCTTCCACATTTTCGAAAATGACGCGATAGTTCTGCACTACCAGGCGCCCAACCGGGACCGACATCCAGCAGTTCTGTCCTTTGTGGTTGTGAATGGAACTCGACTGACCCACCTCCCAGCAGATCGCCATCAGGTCGTAGAGGTCGGTGTGGTCGATGAGATTACGGGTATAGTGTTGGCGGTCCCAAACGAGATAACGGTCAAGGGTGGCGGCATCTACTGCGTGCTGGCGCGTCCATTGTTCGAGGGCGGGAACATCATCAAACGCCTCGCGTGGAAGGTGGCGCAGCAACTGAACATAATTTTCGATCGAGATTGTGGAAACGCTGCTTGCCTTGGCCATCTCTCATGCCTCCACCCAAACCGTTTGCATTCTACGCCATAACGATTGCGCAGACATCACGCGACGACGCTCCGGTTAACCGCATCCTTGTAATAAGGGAGAAATCATGGAGACTCGGCAGGAAAAGGATTCCCTCGGCTACAAAGAAGTTCCCATCGGTGCGTATTACGGCATCCAGACGGCGAGGGCGGTAGAAAACTACCCGATCAGCGGTATGCGCGCACATCCCGCGCTCATTCGAGCGATCGCCATGGAAAAACAGGCCGCCGCGGAAGCGAACAAGGAACTCGGGACGCTGGAACCGCACATCGCTGATGCGATCGTCGCCGCCGGCAAAGAAGTCGAGGCGGGCCGATGGAATGATCAGTTTGTGGTGGATGTATTTCAGGCCGGCGCCGGTGTCAGCTTTCACATGAACAGCAACGAGGTGATCGCGAATCGTGCAGAGGAACTGCTGGGCGGCAAAAAGGGCGAGTACAAAAAGGTCCATCCCAACGATCACGTTAATTACGGCCAGTCGACCAACGATGTTTTTCCTACTGCGATGCGTCTGGCCACGCTGCTGGAACTGGAAAAGCTGTATCCCGTCCTCCGCGATCTCACTACCACGCTAGAAAACAAAGGCAAAGAGTTCCATGACATCCTGAAGTCCGGTCGCACCCACATGCAGGATGCAGTCCCCATTCGCCTGGGACAGGAATTCACGGCTTACGCCGGGGCCGTGCGTCGCGCCGAAGAGCAAATTCGATCCCAGGCAGAGCTCCTGCGGGAACTGGGTTTGGGAGGCTCGGCCGTGGGTACGGGTATCAATACCCATCCCGAGTATCGGGAAAAAGCGATTGCAAACCTGGCGCGCATCTCCGGACAGCAGCTCAGCCCTGCAGATGACCTTCGTTATGCCATGCAATCGAACCTTGCCATGAGCGCTGTGAGCTCTGCCCTCCGCAACCTGGCCTTGGAGATCATCCGCCTCAGCAACGACTTCAGACTGCTCTCCTCCGGCCCGAATACCGGGTTCGGCGAGATCAATTTACCGGCCTTGCAGCCGGGATCGTCGATCATGCCCGGGAAAATTAACCCCGTGCTGCCCGAGCTGGCGGCTATGGTCTCCTTCCAGGTGATCGGCAATGACTTAGCAGTTGCTATGGCGGTACAAGCCGGGCAACTGGAACTGAACGTCATGATGCCCACCATGGCTTATAACGTTTTACATTCCATTACAATCCTGCGAAACATGCTGCAAATGTTTGCGCAGCGCTGCGTCGTCGGGATTACCGCCAATGCCAAGCGCAATGAGTTCTATGCGCAGAGTACGGTCTCGTTGGCAACTGCTCTGAATCCCTACATTGGATATGCAAAAGCGGCCGAAATCGCGAAGGAATCGGTCGCTACGGGAAAGACCATCATCGAGATCGCGCGGGAAAAGAAGTACCTCACGGATGAGCAAATCCGCGAGGTCCTCGACCCGGCAAGGATGACCGAACCTCGTGCCCCGATGGACGCTGCTTTAAATCGGGAAAAGATAAAGTCGCGTTAACCAAACTTTAGTAATGGAGCCAAAGTAGTTGTGGCAAGCTAGTATCACCAACGAAGCATCTACTCTGGCTATGGCGCACTTCACGGTTCTACCCGCTGCGATCGTCCTCGGTTTACCGGCCACGCTATTCGTTTCCACACTAGTGATCCGGCGTAATCGGCCTAAATCCACATTTCCCGTGACCGTGGAAGCTCTGGTTGCCCAAGGCGCTATGAAAGCAATTGCGCGTGCGCGCAGCCGCTACGGACTGATTCTTGACTACACTCCCGAATCGGTTCGCAAAGTAGAAATCATGCTTTCGAATGTTTACCAGGCCTATCGGGAAGATCCGCGACTGGTGGACATCGACTCTATGGCCTTCGTCCTGGGCTCCTATATCGGTGAAACTATCCGGAAAGGCAAATCGGGCGCGCGCTGGGAACACTCCATCGCTGGCGACAACTGCTACGCCTTGCGGCGCGGCTCCGAAGTCTGCTTCCCCATGCAATGGTGCATGGAGCGACTCACGGCTGGAGAGTCGGCGAACGTCTGGACCAAGTACCGCATGTTCCTCCACGAGCAAGTGGAAGAGGTAACGGCTCCGGTTCGCCTGAAGAGCCTTTCCGCTTCGGCCGGCGGCTACAAGTTCTAGGATTTAGCGAAACAGCAGTGGTGCAAGTGTGGTCAGGTTACGGCGCCAGACCTGCCAGGTGTGTGCGCCATCTGTTTCTACATCCGTAAACGGAATTCCCTTCGACGTAAGCCAGCTCTTGAATTCACGGTTGTTCTTCAGAAGACCATCCTCTTTCCCGCACGCAATCCAAAGCAGTTTGATGTTCTTCTTCGCGACTTCCGCATTCAGGTTCGGAAACGTCTTCGCCGGATCGTCGAAGACGGCGGAACTCATAGCGCCCATCCAGGCGAAGGTCTCTGGGTGGTTTAAGCCCGTGAATAGCGTTTCTCCGCCCCCCATCGATAGCCCCGAAATCGCGCGAGACTTGCGATCTTTAATCACCGGATAGCCTTGCTCCACCTGCGGAATGATCTCCTGGAGAAGCGTGTCGGCGAACTTTTCGACGTTCTGTTGCCAGAGTTCGTTGTGCTCGAGTTTCTGCCAGCCATGCTCGAGCAGCTTGGGCGCGCCATATCCCAGCGGCATGACGACAATCATCGGCTTGGCTTTTCCCTCCGCAATCAGGTTATCCAGGATGAAGTTGGCATGGCCCATCACCGTCCAGGCGTTGGCGTAATCGCTGTAGCCGTGCAACAGGTAGAGCACGGGATACTTCGTCTTGCTCTTGCGATCGAAACCGGGCGGCGTGTAGACGAAGAAATCGCGTTGATCCCCGACGATCTTCGAAACGTAGAGATGATGGTGCACCACGCCATGCGGTACCTGGGTCTCTTCCCAACTCTCTGCCGGAGATCCCGGGACGGTGAAAATGCCTCCCTGGTCGAAGTGGTTGGGAACGAACTCGCGAACCTGCGGATCGACGATTTTCATCCCATCGACCAAGTAGCTATAGCTGTAAATGTCGGGAGGCATCACCGGTGACGTAATGGACCAGAGACCCTCCGCGTCCTTTGTCATATCGCTTTTGGAATCGCCCGACATCGTTTCCAGTTCGAGTTCCACCTTCTGTGCGGAAGGAGCTTGCAAACGGAAGGTTACGCTGCGATCCGGATGAACTTCCGGCGAGACGATATTGCTCTGAGCTGCTGCTGTCAGAACGCACAGAAAAAGGAAAAAAAACGTAAAAGTCGCTGGACAAACGCGGACCCAATGAGGCATTTTCATGAGCACCATACTAAAGGCGGAAACGAGATTTGTGCGTCCTCATTCCTGACGGCCGCATCCTGTATTTCGCCGGACTAATCACTGGAACAAACCTCGTGTTGTAGTGGGCATCCAACTTCTCTGGAGCAACGATTGCATATCACGATCGCGACATCACCTGCCGAGATCGAGCACATGCGGCCTCTCTGGGGGAGGCTCTATCAGCCCGCGCAACAAACCGCATTCCAAAGCTTCGAGTTGAACCACCTGGCGGCATCGCACTTCGCGGAACGTGAAACGCCTTACGTCGTTGCCGTAGAGACGGACTCATCGGCTGCCCTCATCCCCGCAGCCATCCGGCAAAGCACAGGAGAAATCACCCTGCTCGGAGAGGCACTTTTTGACTATCGGGATGTCTTGCATGCCGGATCGCGCGAAGCCCTCGAAGCGGCATGGAACGAATTGGCAAAGCTGGAGCGGCCCTTCTCGCTGGTCGGGCTGCGTCCGGATTCCCGTCCTCACTGGGAGATGATCCCCACCTCCGATTTTGCCAACGCACCGTGCGTCCGCCACACCGATTTAGATTGCCACGAGTTCCGCGCCGAACATAACCGTCTCGGGATGTACTACCGCCGTCTGATCAAACGTGGAGTACAGTGCCATAAGCATACCGGCAGAGATCAGGCGCTCGTTCGCAAGATTTACGATCTCAAAGCTACGCAGTTTGCGCACGAGCACAACAACATCTTCCTCGACCCCCATCGCCGCGAATTCATGGCACTCGCGTGCCGGGCAATGGGAGATGGTTGCGAAATCTTCACTCTCGAGCACGGCACCCACCTGGTGGCTGCACTGGTGACGCTCCGCGATCCCGAAGCTCGGCGTCTGTACACGATCTACTTCGATCCTGCGTGGTCGAAGTTTTCGCCGGGCGTTGTCCTCATTTACGAAGTCACCGCGCGCACTCTCGCTGAGGAGCTCGACTGCGATTTCATGACCGGCGAGTACGGCTACAAGAACCGACTCGCGACGGCCATGGTGCCACTCTTGCGCGTGCAAGCCACCGCCGAACAACTTGCCCAGGTCAGCTCGCGCGAACGCGCAGCGTAACTGCCACTCCGTACTCACACGGCAAACAGACTCGCGGAAAACCTGGTGGCTTTCCTATAATCCGCAGTATGACTCTTCGTGGGCTCGCGTCGCTCTTGATTTTCTCGGCGCTCGCCGCCGCGCAGCAACCGGCGACCAACCCTCGGCCCCGCGCCTCTGACCTCGGTATCAAGGTTGGTGTGCTCCCGCGCGGGACATTGAATGCGATCACCGATGTGAACGGCGTGCTCGTCGGAGAAACGACCCTTGTACGTGGCAACAACATTCGCACCGGCGTGACCGCCATCCTTCCTCACTCCGGCAATCTTTATCGCGACAAGGTGCCTGGTGCAATCTTCGTTGGGAACGGTTACGGCAAACTCACCGGGTCGACTCAGATCGAGGAGTTGGGGGAAATTGAGAGTCCAGTGCTACTGACAAACACCACCAGTGTGCCGCAAGTGGCCGACGCACTGACCGCTTACATGCTCGGGCTACCCGGAAACGAAGAGGTACTCTCTTTCAACCCCGTCGTCGGCGAGACCAACGACGGCTTTCTCAATGACATTCGCGGCCGCCATATCACGCCGGACGACGTCGTCGCGGCCATCCGGAGCGCAAAAGGCGGCCCTGTCGACGAAGGCGCCGTCGGTGCTGGCAGCGGAACGGTGGCATTCGGCTGGAAAGGTGGCATCGGCACCGCCTCGCGCAGGCTTCCGGCAAGCCTCGGCGGCTACACTGTTGGCGTCCTCGTGCAAAGCAACTTCGGCGGTGTGCTTACGATTGCGGGCGCTCCCGTCGGACAGGAGCTTGGGCAGTATTACTTGCGCAAAGAGCTTCAGCAGGCGGGCCAAGGCTCCGGTCGCGCCGACGGATCCTGCATGATCGTGATCGCCACCGACGCGCCACTCGACGGGCACGAATTAAAGCGCTTGGCGGCACGTGCTCTGCTGGGAATGGCGCGCACCGGCAGCGCCGCGTCAAACGGCAGCGGTGATTATGCAATCGCGTTCTCCACCGCGCCGCAGAACCGTATCCACACCGCCGACAAGGCTTTGACCCGGCACGTCGAAATTCTGACGAACGATGCACTCTCCCCGATGTTCGAAGCGGCCATCGAAGCCACCGAAGAAGCGATTTACAACTCCATCTTGCGGGCGAACACCGTCACTGGCAATGGACACACCGTGGAAGCTCTGCCCATCGATAGGACAGTAGAGATCCTGAAGAAATACAAGAGCATTCCCTAGTCGCATCCAACTCTTTCATCATCCTGCGACCCACGTTCCCTTGTAAGCCTCCGTCACTCGCCGCCTCCCGTCAGCCGCTCACCGATTGCAAATGGAGTGGTCGATCTCGCCGTGTTCGAATCGATACAAAGGGGAGGCAAAAATGGCGAACGCAAATCTTTCTTTCGAGCACCCTGCGCCCCCATGGCTCAAGGTGGGATTGTGGTTCTGCCTCATCGTCGCTGCCGCGGTCGTCGTGCGCAGGCTTGTCGCCTTGGCCCATCCTTCGACCTCTGGCCCACCGCAAATGGTGTCACTGGACCGCTACTTTTCCGCCCACGCGCTTCTGACACGTGCCCACATCATCCCTGCTCTGCTCTTTGTCCTACTCGTTCCGATGGTCCTCTTCGGTTGGAGCAAGTCGGCTTGGCCGCAAAGAGGTCTATACGTGCTCGGCACAATGACCGGGATCACCGCGTACGCAATGAGTTCTCACGCCGTAGGCGGCTGGATCGAGCGATCGGCGGTATTGGTCTTTGATTCATGGTTCCTGATTTCCTTGGGAACCGCTTTGCGCTATCGGCTACGTGAAGATGCAATCGCGGAGCGGCGGTGGCTAGTGCGCGCCATCGTCGTACTCCTGGGAATCGCAACTACCAGACCAGTGATGGGCATCTTCTTCGCCACCAGCCGCCTCACGCATCTCCAGCCGAAGCAGTTCTTCGGCATCGCCTTCTGGATTGGCTTCTCTATCAACGCTCTGGTGGTGGAGTGGTGGCTGCGACGACCGCGCCACGCCGCAGTTCCCTCGCAACGCATGGTGGCGTGAAGGCCCCTGGGGTGCTCGGCTTATCGCAATTCCACCACGATGGGTGTGTGATCCGACGGCTTCTGCAACTCGCGCGGGCTTTTGTCGATATAGCTCGCCTGGAGCCGTCCCGCCAGTGCAGGCGAGAGCAGGAAATGATCGATGCGAATGCCGCGGTTGAACTGGTACGCTTGCCGAAAATAGTCCCAGTAGGTGAAGTGACCACCTTCGTTGGGGTGCAGTGAGCGGAAGGCGTCGGTATATCCCATCGCGAGGAGCTTGCGGTATCGTTCCCGCGGCTCCGGCTGAAATAACGCGTCGCGCATCCACGAGGTCGGCTTATGGCAGTCAATATCCTCGGGAATTACATTCATGTCGCCGCCAACCAGCGTAGGAGTGTCCTCCTGTAACCAGCGCTCCATCCGGATAGCCAACCGGTCCATCCAGGCGAGCTTGTAGCGAAAGTTCTCGCTGCCAATGGGGTTCCCGTTCGGCGCATAGACGTTCACCACCCGCATTCCGTGAATCCGTGTCTCCAGGTAGCGGGCGTGCAGGTCGGCGTCGTCGCCGGCGAGGGCGGTCGAAATGACCTCGATCGGCGAGTTCGAGAGAATTGCGACGCCGTTGTAAGCCTTCTGCGGCACATACGCACTCTCGTAGCCGATGGCGCGAAACACCTCGGCGGGAAATTCCGCACCCTTCAGTTCCTGCATCAGCAGGATGTCCGGCTGCTTTTCTTTCAGCCACGCGCTCACATGCTCGACACGCGCGCGAATGGAATTTACGTTCCAGCTTGCAATCTTGATAAAGGCCTCCCAACACTGAACGGAGTTTCCCGCCTCTCATTTCTATCACCGCCAAGAGCTCCAGGCAGAAATCAGCATCATCTTCGCCCGATATAATGCCCGCATGTACACGCCGCAAGCCGGAATTTTTGCGTTGGGAACGTCCTCGCACGCCTATCTCGAGTTCGACGTTCTCGACTCAACCAAACAACAGGAGTTCGCGAAAACTATATCTGCCATCCACGAACCACGTACAACGACCGGCGGCGTGAACTTCGTGATCGGCTTCCGGCCAGAGTTGTGGCGCAAACTCAGGCCCGAGGACACTCCTCCGGCACTGCGAGGTTTCGACCAGGAAATCCGAGGCGTCGAGGGATTCGTTATGCCGAGCACGCAGCGCGACGCCCTGGTGTGGCTCTCGGGCAGCGCCTACGACGTCCTGTTCGACATGGCACGCTCGGTGGTCCGCGACTTGGAAGGGCTTGCGTTGCTAAAAGAAGAAACTTCCAGCTGGCCTTACCAGCACGATCGCGACCTGACTGGCTTCATCGATGGATCGGAGAACCCCAGCCTGCTGGAAGCTCCTGCTTACGCGCTCATCCCCGAAAACGCGCCCGGCGCTGCGGGCTCGGTGCTATTGCTGCAAAAGTGGAAGCACAACGTGACCGGCTGGGAAGCCTTGTCCGTGGAGCAGCAGGAGCGCATCATGGGTCGCCGCAAGCTGGACAGTGTCGAACTGGAAAACAAGCCGGAAGATTCGCACGTCGCCCGCACCGATCAAGATGATTTCGGCCACATCTTTCGCCGCAATATGCCTTACGGAAACGTCAAGGACCACGGCACCATGTTCGTCGGATTTTGCGCCGAACAAGAACCGCTCGCGAAAATGCTGGACAGTATGGCCGGTCTTATCAACGGCAAACGCGATGCGCTCACCCGCTTCACAGAACCGCTGACCGGCTCGTATTACTTCGTGCCTTCTGTCGAAGGTCTGCTGCGCTTGCAATAGAGGCTCCGCAGTTCCATGCAAATGCGAAAGGCGCAGATCACTCTGCGCCTCTCTCATTCTAACCTGTGCGGCAGCGACTGCCAGCCTTACCAGCCGCGGGTCTGTAGCAGCTCTTTCTCTTCGATCGCCGCCACGGCCAGCCCCTTCATCGTCCCGGTCACTCGCTCACTCACTTCGGCAAGCACCTTCGCATCGTTGAAGTGCGTAGTCGCCTCGACAATCGCGGTAGCGCGGGTCACGGCCTCTTCCCGCTCTTTCGGGTTCTTCAGGTCGAGCGGAGTAGCGCGTTCCTTCATGAAGATCCCGGAGCCGACAAACACGGCCTCGGCGCCAAGCTGCATCATCAGCGCGGCATCCGCGGGCGTCGCAATGCCACCCGCCGAGAAGTTCGGGACCGGCAGCTTCCCTGCCTTCGCCACCATCCGAACCAGCTCGTATGGGGCCTGATGGTTCTTGGCTGCGGCATAAAGCTCTTCTTCACCCAATACCGTTAATTGCTTCATTTCCTTGGTGATCTGTCGCATATGCTTTACAGCATGAATCACGTCGCCGGTACCCGCCTCGCCCTTGGTGCGGATCATCGCCGCTCCTTCGGCAATTCGCCGCAGAGCTTCTCCGAGGTTCCGGGCGCCGCAAACGAACGGCGTCTTGAAGGCGTGCTTGTCGACATGGTGCTCTTCGTCGGCGGGAGTGAGCACTTCGCTCTCGTCGATGTAATCGACTCCGAGTTCCTGCAGGATTTGTGCCTCGGCAAAATGACCGATCCGGCACTTCGCCATCACCGGGATGTCGACCGTGCGCATGATCTCTTTGATCACCTTCGGATTGGCCATGCGGGCCACGCCACCCTCGGCGCGCAGCATCGCGGGAACTTTCTCCAGCGCCATCACCGACGTCGCGCCGGACTGTTGGGCGATCTCCGCCTGCGCGGCGTCCATCACATCCATGATCACGCCGCCTTTGAGCATCTCGGCAAGACCCGTCTTCAGGCGCAAACCATAGTGTCCGTTGCTGTTGTTGTCTGCCATAAATCCTTCTCTCGATCCCGGGGACACGACCCGCAGCCTCTTACCCCAGATCACTCCCTGTGCTGGAACTCTTTATTTTACTGCTTTCCGCACAGAAGCGGAATGGCTGCTGCCCGGAACATTTGCGTTGCGCACCTACCAGAGAGTTGTTTACCCTTCCCGAACTCTGGACCGCCCGCAAGGAGTGACGATGTCCGCTCGATTTGGCTGCAAGTTCGCGTTCCTGTGGCTCTTGTTTTCTTCCCTGTCGCCCGCTCAAATGCCCAATCCTTACGGCCCGCCTGTAACGCTGGAGACTGCCAGGAAGGTTGCCGCTCCCGCCCTCGCGGAAGCGACCAAGAACGGTTGGACCATGGCTGTCGCGGTCGTCGATCCGAGTGGCACCCTCATCTACTTCGAACGCATGGATAATACTCAGGTCGCCAGTTCGCAACTCGCCATCGAAAAAGCACGGACGTCGGCCACCCTGAAACGGCCTACCAAGGCTCTCCAGGACGCCATTGCCAGCGGCGGCGAAGGTCTGCGGGTACTCGGATTGCACAGCGCTACTCCGCTCGAAGGCGGTATTCCGCTTGTCGTAGATGGAAAGATTGTCGGGGCTGTCGGCGTCTCCGGGGGCGCGAGCGCCCAGGATGGACAGTGCGCGAAGGCCGCTGCCGATTCGCTCAAATAGCTACTTCTTGCGCACGTACAACGTCTTTTCGACTTCCGCTACTACCTCCCCCGATTCGTTGAGCACGTTGATCGGGTAGACCGGTTCGAACGTCTCTTCACTCTCAAGCCTATGCCGGATTTCGTCGATCTGTGCCTCCGAGAGGCGGAACTGCGCCGTCACCCGACCACGGCCTGGTTTGCGAAAGCGAATTCGGGCAGCCTTGTCCCACACGATGTAGGCGGGACCCAGGTTGTGGATCAGCATCAGCATGTAGAAAGGGTCGGTCATCGAGTACAGCGAACCGCCATAATGCGTGCCCACATAGTTGGAATTCCAGAAGTGCAGCCGCAGCTCAACGTCAATTTCGCGAAAGTCGGGGCTGATGCGAAGCACGCGAATGCCGGCCGCCCAGAGCGGCGGATAGAAGCGCAGGAATGCACGGAGATTTCGGCGAAAAAAGCGTCGCATCAGTCTTTGAAGTTCTTTCCGACGCGCTTCAGCATGCGCTCAAGATGTTTGCCGAATTTCTGCATCGGGTCAATGGCGATGAATAGCCCTTTGCTCCGCGCCAGGACGACGCCTTCCGGATTGCGGATTTCGGCAACCGTCCAATACCGGCGACCGCGGTGGGATTTAGGCCTTCCTTCGGCGACGAGCGTCTGGTGTAGCGGGACCGGTTTGAGAAATTGCACTTCCATGCGCGAAGTGAGCGCGACCACGTCGTGGATCTTCATCACCTTGCCCATCGCTTCGTCGAGAACCGTCGCAATCACGCCACCGTGCGCGTGGCCGGGAGGTCCCATGAACCGCGAACGCAAGCGGATTCGCGCCACCATGGCGTTTCGGTCGCGGTCGTAGACAAACTTGAGGCGCATGCCCTCTTTGTTGTCCGCGCCACAGCCGTAACAGTAATTTCGCGGAATTCGGTGGTGATGCCCTTTGCCGTGCAGTTGCGGTGCCATTGCCACCTGATTATCGGTGGCGACCGGCGAGCGCGCAACTAGGCTGCTGCTTTCGAGCTCTTGGCTTGTTCGTAGCCGCGGACTGCGTAGAACACCGCGCGGTCGAAGAAACCATCCAGCAACTGCATGAACTCGAGCTCGTTAAAGAGGTCAAGAGCACGATCAGCAATGGCTTCGCGACGCAGATATCCCCACAAGGTTTCCTTCGAGAGAATGATCCCCCAGACCACATCGTCGAGAGGTACGTTCTGCGTGAGCCGGCGCTTTCCCACATTCGTGAAGCGGTTCTCGATGTCGTCTTCGGTCTTGCTTAGCAGCCATTCGCCAAGATTGCGATACAGATCGCGGGTGGAATGAACCAGCTCTTCGCGCGGAATCACCAGGAACCCTGCCGTTCGCGAGGAGCGATGCAAACGCTCGGCCAGAACCTTTGCCAGGTCGTCACAGTGACCCTCAATGAGATTCACAAGTTTGCGCGTAATCATTCCCCCACCTCCCCACCTTTATTAAGACGTCGCACGCGGCGATTTTGATGCGTCATTTTTTGTAGCCGCGCCGGCATATATATCGTATTACGAGTATCTTACCGCAGAAGTTGAACGGGATATACGGCTTTCCGCGGGGGCGAGGGTACTTTGGGCCGGACGAGATCCACCCTGCCGCATTACGGCAGGGTGGTACCTCCTTAGGCCAAGTCGAAGAGGAGGAACTCGGCTTTCTCCGAGTTGCCGATCAATGTCACCGCAGTCTCGTCCGAAATCGCGGCGCCATCGCCGGAACCCAGGTTTTTGCCGTTTACCGTGACATCGCCGTTGATTACCTGTACCCAGGCGTGGCGACCCGGCCGCAGAGTCAAGCTGACCTCTTTCCCCTTCGCCAGTGCAGCATCGTAGAGGTCCACGTCCTGGTTGATGATGAGCGAACCCTCTTTTCCATCCGTCGACGCCAGCAGCCGCAGCCGGTTGACCTTCTCCTGCTCATCGAAGTGACGGTCCTGGTAATCCGGCGCCAGTCCCCTTCGCTCCGGGAAGATCCAGATCTGCAACAGCCGCAGCCCTTCTTTTTGCGAGTGGTTGAACTCGCTGTGGATAACGCCGCGTCCGGCGGTCATATGTTGCACGTCGCCCGGCTTCAGCACCGCTCCATGCCCCATGCTGTCCTGGTGCTCGAGTTCCCCTTCCACCATGTAGGTGATGATCTCCATGTCGCGATGCGGGTGCGCCCCAAAGCCGCCGCCGCCGGCGATGCGGTCATCATTGATCACCCGTAGCGCACGGAACCCCATGTGCCGGGGATCGTGGTAGTCGGCAAAGGAAAACGTGTGATAGCTGTCGAGCCAGCCGTGATTCGCGTGGCCGCGTTCTTCCGCAGGTCGGATCGTGATCATTCTTCTAAACCTCGCAACAATAGATGTTGCAACAGGTATTATAGATTCAGAATCCGCGACCCTGCCCGGGTCTGCACATTCCGCGATGCCGCACCCATGCCGGCGGAATGAATCTTAAAGGTTTGCTTTAACTGGCAGCTTGGGCGTAAGGGGCGGGATCCGTCTCGAACACCTCTTCGCACTCCGGCGAGCAGAAATAGAACGTTTTTCCCATGTACTCCACGCGGTTCATGGACTTTTCGTCTTCCACGGGCTTCCCGCATACCGGGTCGGTTGTCATCAAATCCTCCGTCGCTACAAGAAGATGCAGACTCGCAGGGAACGAGAGTGGCGGAACGGACTTTTATCTCCGGCGCGGCATCCAACCTAGGCACGTTGAGGAGGAAAAGTATGGAGGAACGGAGCAAGAAGCCCGGCGCGCCCCAGGTGACGCCACACGAACCAGAACACCACGGGAGCCGTCGTGATCCAGAGGAGCGGCCCGTTGAACATGACGCAGAGGAAGAACGACGCGAGAAGATGCACGACAAGACCCTCGCGGATTCCTTCCCTACCAGCGATCCCCCTTCCAGTATTCCTGATCCGTCCGAGGACGATTCGCTTCAGGATAAGAAGGCCTCTTAGGGGCACTTTTCGGGATGTCGAGGCTCCGCCTTTACATCCCGAAAACGCCACTCTTTACAGGACGTTTACACCGTGCTGATAACGATCACTGAAAAGAATGTTCCAATAGACATAGCGGGTTCGGAGAATTCCTTGGCGAGTGCAGGTAGTTCCGATGTCATGGCTGTTCCGGAGAAACTGGTAGGCGACTCGGGGGGAGAACCATCTTTCCCGGAGGTGGCACGAGGCGGCAACGTGTACTACTCCGCCGGCGACCAGGTACCCGCGCCAGGAAGCTATTGGGTCTGGCACAAAAATCACCGCGAGCCGCATGCCGGGAAAGTGCGCTTCACAACGTTCCCAGCCTGTGCGCAGTGCGGCCACAGCGTGCGTTATCTGCCGATGGCCAAGAACGATTCCGCTACAAAATGGGTGCGACGCGATCCCGATTTTCGGCACGCTCTTGCCCGTCGCGGTCCTCGCGATCTCCCTCGTTAACTTAGCTTGTCCTGCCGATCGGGGAACCCACGTCCCCTTCTCCAGCACCACGTGCGACCTGCCGAGTTGTGCGGCGTATACTGACGAGTTTGGCTTTCATGCCAGTGTCTGCTCGTGAAGGAGTGCTATTTCATGTCCTCTACTGCTGTGAGTTACGCACGCGAAAATCAGCCGCGGTTTCTCGAAGAGCTTAAAAACTTTCTTCGTATTCCCAGTGTCAGCACTGCGGAAGAACACAAGGACGACGTCCGCCGCGCAGCTGAATTCGTGGCGGAAGAGCTGAAGCGCGTCGGCTTCGAAAACGTCGACATCATCCAGACCAAGGGTCATCCCCTCGTTTACGGTGATTGGCTTCACGCCGAAGGCAAGCCCACCGCGCTTTGTTATGCGCACTATGACGTGCAGCCTGCCGAGCCCCTCGAGGAATGGATCTCTCCGCCCTTCGAGCCCACGGAGCGCAACCAGAATCTCTACGCGCGCGGCGCGGTCGACGACAAAGGCCAGCTCTGGATGCAGATGAAGGCCTTTGAGTCTCTCTTCAAAACTGGCGGCGGCAAGCTCCCCGTCAACGTAAAAGTAATACTTGAAGGAGAAGAGGAAGTCGGTGGTGAGTCCATCGAAGAGTACGTCCACACTCACGGCGACAAGCTGAAGGCCGACTTCGCGCTTGTCTGCGACACCGAGTTGTTTGCTCCCGATCTTCCTACCCTGTGTGTCGGTCTGCGCGGACTGGTCTATACCGAGATCGAGGCGCAGGGTGCCTCGACTGATTTGCACTCCGGCATGTATGGCGGCGCGGCTCCGAATCCGCTCTTCGCCTTGGTCGAGATCATCAGCAAGTTGAAGGACTCGAAAGGCAAGATCCTGATCCCCGGCTTCTACGAGCACGTGAAGAAGCCTTCCGCCGCCGAGCTAAAGGCCTGGAAGTCGCTCCCCTTCGATGAAGAGGAGTATCGCAAGAAGGAAGTCGGTTCGAGCGTTCTGACCGGCGAAGACAAGTATCCGGTTCTCTATCGCACGTGGGCTCGACCCACCCTAGAGGTTCACGGCATGCCGGGCGGCTTTGTGGCCGCAGGCGCCAAGACGGTGATTCCGGCGAGGGCATCGGCCAAGGTCTCCATGCGTCTCGTGCCCGATCAGAACCCGGACGACATCCTCAAGAAGTACACCGATTTCGTCACGTCGCTCACGCCCCGCGGTATTCAGATCAAGATCAAGGTGCACAGCAAGGGACCGGCGATCGTGGTGGGCACCAATAACAAGTTTGTAAAGGCGTCTACTGAGGCGATGCATGAAGTCTTCGGAAAAGACACCGTGTACATACGCTCTGGCGGCTCGATACCGATCGTTGCCCAGTTTGCCAACGATCTGAAGATTCCATCCGTGATGATGGGGTTCGGTCTGCCGGATGACAACCTGCACGCGCCGAACGAAAAGTTCCATATCCCAAACTTCTATCGCGGCATCGATTCCCTGGTGCGGTTCTTCGAGATTCTCGGAAACGAGAAATAGGAAGAGCAGCTCTCGAATCTTGGGGCGCTCCACAGGGGCGCCCTTTTATAATGCCCCGACTCTTCACTGGTTCGAATCCCTAGGTCATAAGGCAAATCGCTGAGTGCGAAGGTTTTCAACATTCCCCGCCCGCGTCCGAAGTAGAATGGAAGCACCTCATTTCTTCGGGACAGCACCAATGGATAAGTTTGTCATTCGCGGCGGAACTCCGCTGCTCGGCACCATTCGCGTAAGTGGCGCAAAGAACGCAGCCCTGCCGGCCATGGCAGCGGCCCTGCTCACCGAAGAACCAGTGATCCTGGAAAACATTCCCCAGGTCCGCGACATCATCACCGAGCGCAACCTGCTTGCTGCCATGGGAGCCGAGGTAGAACTCGGATACGGTCGCGCGCAACACCGCACCACCCTGTGCTGCCGGAATCTGGTGAATCCGGAGGCATCTTACGAACTGGTCAAGACCATGCGCGCCTCCACGCTCGTACTTGGGCCGCTGGTCGCTCGCACCGGCATCGCCCGCGTCTCTCTGCCCGGTGGTTGCGCCATTGGTGCGCGCCCCATTGATCTGCATATCAAGGGATTGGAAAAGCTCGGCGCCGAGATCACGCAGGAACACGGCTACATCCAGGCCAAGGCCGACCGTCTCAAAGGCGGGCACATCATCTTTGAAAAAATCACGGTCACTGGGACCGAGGATCTCCTCATGGCTGCCACTCTTGCAGAGGGCGAAACCGTGATGGAGAACTGTGCCCGGGAGCCCGAGGTTACGGATCTCGCAAACCTGCTTGTGAAGATGGGTGCGAGGATTGAAGGCATCGGCACCTCGACGTTGAAGATTTTCGGTGTTGAGAAGCTCCATGGCGCTCGCCACCGCATCATTCCTGATCGCATCGAGGCGGGTACCTTCATCATCGCCGGCGCGCTTACCGGCGGAGATCTGATGGTGCAGGGCTGCGACCCGCATCATCTCGGCGCCCTGCTCGCGAAGCTGGAAGAAAACGGCGTAGCAACTCGCGTTACCGGCGACTCGGTTCGTGTGATGGGCGACGGCAATCTCAAAGCCAGCGACGTCAGCACCGAGGAATACCCCGGGTTCCCAACGGACATGCAGGCGCAGTACATGACGCTTGCCACGCAGGCGGACGGCGCTTCCGTTGTGGTCGAGAACATCTTCGAAAACCGCTTCATGCATGCCCAGGAGTTGGTGCGAATGGGCGCAAATATTAAGATCGAAGGCCGACGGGCAATCGTGCGCGGAAAAACAGCGCTCAGCGGCGCCGCGGTTCTGGCTAGCGATCTGCGCGCATCGGCTTCCCTCGTGATTGCGGCACTCGTTGCAGAGGGCGAGACGATTATCGATCGCGTCTACCACATCGATCGTGGGTACGAGAACATCGAAGAAAAGCTTCGCCATGTCGGCGCAGAAATTCGCCGTATCGGCGAGCTGTTCCCCAAGAAAGCCGCCCCGGTCGCAGTTTCCTGAAATTCCTTCGTGAAATGTGGGTGCCCCATCCTTCTCGCGCAAGCGAGAGGATGGGCCGCAATATTTTGTGCCCCTCCGTACACCAGCAACTCTCAGGTTGCCCACGTCGCTGCGTTATTCCGCTGCCTCCCCTCACAGCACTGGGATAGTAGTTCGCATCTATTCCGAAGCGCGCTACTTCCGTACCCCAGGGAGGAAGACGAGACATGAAGCACACCCATCTCTTTGCTTTTGCGTTGGCGGCCGCAATTACTGCGGTTCCCGCCTTCGCCCAGCAGCAGGACCAGGACAACAAAGCTCCTGCTGAGAAACACGAGAAGGCCAAACCGGCCGACAACCGCGGTACCGAGAATCGCCCCGCCGCGCACGAGAACAAGTCGCAGGAGCAGCATCGCACCGACGCCAATGATTCGAGGGATTCGAAGATCCCGCAATCGGATCACGAACCTGGAGTGCGCAATCCGGAAGCAGCCCGCCAGCAGGGCGACCGGCACGACGCCAACCGAATGCCGCAGTCAGATCAAGAACCTGCGGCCCGTCAGACCGACGACCGTCGTGAGAATCGCGACGCCAACCGTGGCGGCGATCGCGCCAGCCAACACGCGGAATATCACTTCCGCGGCGATGAGAAATCGCGCCTGCGAACCCGCTATCGCAACATCAACACCGTCAATCGCGGCCGGCGCGTGACCATCGTCCGCGAGCAAGTCATGCCTGTGGAAATCCGGACCGAAATTGAGCCTGTCCCGGCGGATGTCGTCAGCTATCTGCCTCCTCCGCCTCCGGGCTACCAGTTCGGCTTTGTCGACGGCTACTGCGTTGTCTACGATCCGACTACGTTCCTGATCATCGACGTGATTGACCTGCTCTCCTAGCAAGGGAGATTCGCAAACGCCCGGCTTCGGTCGGGCGTTTTGTTTTTGCGGAACCCTGATGACACTCCTGATGCATTTTCCCCGCCGTTTCAGCAGACAGGCTGTAGAATGCGCACGTGCATCTTTGAACCGAGTGCGACTCGGTCCGATCCCCGCAAAGTGCATCGGGGCCCAGGAGCTGAATGTCCGACAATTCGAATCTTGCGGTTCGTTGCCGCGCGTTATGGGCGGAGGTGCTCTGCGCGGTGGAATCTCGCGTCTGGTCCGTCAACAAATATTTGAAGAAGCCGCAAAGTCATCTCGAGTGCAAAATGCTCGACGGAGACTCCCTGCAGATTGACTATCCCTCCGTGCGGCGCCGCCTCGTCGCCTCCCTTGATCTCAAAGAGCACGCCATCGTCATCAAGGAATACGCCGACGAAACTCTTTCCATGCAGGGGAAGCTGCCGTTTTCCATGCTGGCCGACGCAGGGGTATACGCCACGCATGGCGTTGCTTTGTTGGGCGAACCCATGGCGGTGGCGCGCCAGTTGATCTCGATGCTGTTGAGCAACTCCGTGGATGCCGCGCCGGAGAATGTGGATCAGTTCCGTTCCTGGGCTTCCGCCTTGATCGCCGTCCGCGAACCGCGAACTCCGATCCAGTTGCCGATCGAGATCCAAACCGAAACCGCACTCTACCCCGCCGAAACCGTGGACATGAGCGCGGTGGGCGTCAAGGTCCAGTCGACTGCCGACCTCGACAGCGGCAACTACGTAACCGTCTTCCGCGGAACTCTCGGCTCTTTTTTCAAAGTCGTTTGGACGGAGCGAAACGATCAAGGCACCCGCGCCGGTCTCGTCTGTCTCAATCCTCCGCTGGAGTGGACCGAAGCAGCGGCCAAGTAACGGCTGATTCCGAAGATCAGGCCGCGCGCTTCTGCATGGCGCGCCGCTGACTCAACCGTAAAGGTCGCTCTTCTTCCGTGCTTTCGTCCTCACCATCTTCCTCGGTCTGGCTGCCGACGCTCGCCTCCCACGGCTCATCCACACCAAGCAGCGCGAGTCCCGCTCCGAACAGCGCCAGGTTTTTTCCAAAGTGCGCCATCGCATTCTGCTTCTGACCAGGATCTCCCTCGTTCCAGAAGTCGTGCAGCGTCGGCGTCACCCCGGCAAGAAACGTGAGGACCGCCAGCGATCCGATTTTCGGCTTGGCTCCCAGCAGGAGGCTCGCTCCTCCCACGGCCAGCAGTGCGCCAGTTCCCAGCACCGCTGCCTCCGCCATGGGAACGTTCTTCGCCTTCGCGTACTGCGCCAGTTGCTTATACTCCTGGAAGTGATGGATGCTGTTGTACAAGAAGAATCCGCCGAACATCATGCGGCCAAGGAGAAACGGTGCTTTCATTGCCAAGCCTCCGAACAGGTGGATTCGTACTTCTCGTCGCAGGTGGCCTCAAATTCACCCGTTCCCATCTCCGCCCGGTTGTAGCAACTTCCCTGCTCTGCTAACGTTTTCTTGTTCGCGACGGGAGGAAGCGGATGTTCCCTAGAACTCTTCTGCGCCTTGGTGTTTTGTTCGCTTGTGTTATCTCCGCCACTGCACAAGCTCCGGATCCCACGGCGAGGCCTCTGTCTCCCACCGCGCGTTTGACGGCGGCAAAAACCGCTTTCCTCAAGAATGCCGGCGGCAGTGCCATTCCTTTCGACGTAATCAGTGAAGCCGTCCAGGGCTGGGGACGCTATCAGATCGTCGCCGTTCCTGAAAAAGCCGACATCATCGTGGAGGTGACTTCTCCCGCCAGCGGCAGCGGCATCTCGGTTACCAGCACCACCTCCAGCGATCAGCAGACGGGCCGCCCCGTGGAATCGTCCACGACCACCCGCGAGCTTTCGGTCTCCCGCATCACCCTCATCGTGTACGACGCTAAGAGCAAAATGGCGCTGTGGTCCTCGTCCGAACAACCCAAAGGTGCCGTTCGCGACAAAGCGCGTAAGGACAACATCGTTCAGGCCGCCCAGCACCTTGTGACCAAGTTCCGCGAGCGCGTGGAACCCGAAGACCCCAAGTAAACGCCACCCCAACCCCAAACGTCATATACCCCAAGTGTGGGATGGATGGAACGCCTCCCGTCCCTCATCGTGTTAATCGTGGGTATGTTTCGCCAGGACAATTCAAAGACCAGTTGGTGGCCGATTGCCGTCCCCCTTGGGTTAGGTCTCGTCTTGACGGGGCTCGCCTTTCTCTGGATGCCCTGGGAACAAGTTCACCCCAATGACCCATCCCTCACCGAACCTCTCGGCTACGCGCCGTACTGGTCCCAGCATTTTAAGAATGTCATCGGCGCCCACATCGACTGGGGGGAGTTCACCGTGAATCTTCTCTCCGTGTGGGTTATCTGTGCCGCCGCTGCCTTCATGCTGCACGTCGCCAATCGCCGCGAGTAATTCGTCAAATCCTTCCCCTCCAATCCCACCGCCATGCCATGTTCTCAGCGGAACCCTCGCCCGACTCGTCCCTCCGAGCCTTCCACCATTTAAGATAAGTGCACCCATGAATATCAAGATCGCGACGACGGATCCTACCTCTCTCGACACCGAAGCGCTCGTAGTTCTCGCCATTGACGGCGGAGACAAGGACAACAATAAGCCTGAGTTCCAGGCAAAGGGCGACGCCGTCAACAAGGTGACGGCCGACCAGGTTGCGGCGCGCGAAATCACCGGCCGTCTCTTCGAAACCACTCTCCTCTACAAGCCCGAAGGATTCAAGAGCAAGCGACTGCTGGTGGTCGGATGCGGCAAGGCGAAGAATTTTTCTTCGCATGAACTTCGCAAAGTTGCTGGTGCCGCCGTCCGCGCTCTCAAGAAGAGCTGTAAATCCGTTGCCATTGTTGCGCCCGAATCCTGGGGCGGCACCGCCGATCCCAGCGCCCACAGCACGCTGGTCTTCGAACGCGGCGGCATGCCCGAAGTCGTTAAGGCAATCGCCGAAGGCGCCGTGGTCGCCAATCCCGATTACAACTACTACCACTCCGACCGCAAGCAATACGAGATCGACGAACTAACCATCCTCGTCCCCTCCACTGCCGACGCGAAAGCTCTCGAACAGGCAGCGCAACAGGGGAAGATCATCGGCGAATCGCAAAACTTCGCCCGCGACCTCGTAAACGAACCCGGCAATCGCATGACCCCGACGATCCTTGGCGAGCGTGCCAAGAAGATGGCTGCCGAAGTCGGCCTCAAGTGCGACGTCTACAGCACGGAGAAACTTCACGAATTAAAAATGGGGGCTTTTTGGAGCGTCTCCCAGGGCTCCGAAGAACCGCCTGCACTCATCGTCATGCGCTACGAACCGGAAGGCGCGCCGCAAAAGCCGGTGCTCGGCCTGGTCGGCAAAGGCATAACCTTCGACACCGGCGGCATCAGCATCAAGCCCGCCGACGGCATGGAAAAAATGAAATACGACATGGCCGGCGGCGCCGCCATGATCGGCGCCATGCGCGCCATCGCCCTGCTGAAACCAAAGGTTCGGGTGATCGGCATCGTCTGCGCGGCGGAGAACATGCCCAGCGGCAAGGCGCAAAAACCGGGCGACGTCCAGATCGCCATGAGCGGCAAATCCATCGAGATCATCAACACCGACGCCGAAGGCCGCCTGGTCCTCGCCGATGGCCTCCACTACGCGCGTCAACTCGGCGCAACCCATCTCATCGATGCCGCCACCCTCACCGGTGCCTGCGTCGTCGCCCTGGGTATGGTCAATGCCGGCATCTTCGCCAACGATGAAGAGTACTTCAACAAGTTCGCGCAGGCCCTGAAGAAGTCGGGCGAGAAAATGTGGCGTATGCCCGTGGACGAGGAATACAAGGAACAGATCAAGTCGCCCATCGCCGACATCAAGAACACCGGCGGTCGCTACGGTGGCGCTGTCACCGCCGCCATGTTCCTCAAGGAATTCGTCGAGGATACGCCCTGGATCCACCTCGACATCGCCGGCGTGGCCTGGCAGGAAGACGCCGCCCCCTGGATCGCCAAGGGCCCCTCTGGTATCGCCGTCCGCTCCCTGATCGAACTGGTCCGTTCCTTCGCCTAACAATCCCGTGGGTGCCCCACCCTTCCCAAAGGGAGGGTGGGCTGCCGGCAGGATCGCAGGCTATCCCAGACCTCGATCTTGCGTTGCGCTTTTCGCTTCGGCTATCTCAACCGCATGCTGGATGTTGCCTTCGTTTGCTGCGCGTTCCAGTGATCCGCGAATATTTTGGCAATCGTGTAGATGGTCTGCATTGGGTTCGCTCCGACAGAGGTTGGAAAAATGCTGCCGTCCACAACAAACAGATTCTCCGTGCCCCATGCGTGGAAATCTTGCGCCACGACACCGTCGCTCTCGCCAGCGCTCATCTTGTTCGTCCCTTGCATGTGAGCGGAGGTGACCATGGAGCGGTTGGCAAGAAACTTCAGGTTCTCCTCCACGATCGTCGCTTGCTCCGGAGACGTCAGCACCTGGGGCTGGAATGCCTCGCTCGATCCGGAATTTTTTCCCAGGATGTTTTCCGTGGTCGGAAGGTAAACCTCTTTTGCCCCTCCCTTGAACATTACGCGAATCGCTTCACCAATTCCTTCCGCTAAACGCTGTTTATCGTCGGCGGAGAGACCATAGTGTATCTCCGGATTACCCCTCTCATCCAGCGTCAGACGATTCTCGAGCTGCGGCGTATCTATGAGCATTACCCCGAACCCGGCGAGTTCTCGAAACGCACGTACCATTTCCAGCGAATGCAACGGCGGCCCCGGACTCATAATGGCGGCATACACTGGCTGGTCCGCCATCGATTCCATTGCATACCCTCGATCGATCAAATGATCGTCTACGTACACGGACGCCTCCGTTCCACGCAGCGCATCGATCGTGCGCTCAAAACGTCCCATGATCGGCATCGACGGATGCAACACGATCCCTCGCCCAATGTTGTCATTCTTCATTCCGCTGCGTAGGAGAATGGTTGGAGAACCCAAAGCTCCCGCCGAGAGAATCACGTTCTTCGCGTGAATGGTGAATACCTCCCCGGCTGAAAGGTTCAGTCCGTTCGGGTCTGCGATGGCACCTGCTTCCGGAATGGGCGCACGCGCCTGCACCTCGACTCCTACGGCCTTGTGTGTACCGTCCTCGAAAATTACGCGTCGCACTTCCGCGTCCGGCAGCATGCCCAGGGGATTGCCTTCGTCTTCCAGCGCCGCGATGAGCAGTTCGCTCTCCGCCGATCGTTTATCGGTTACCGGCGACGGCGATTGCCCGGGCGCCCATGTGTTCAGTGCATACAGCTTGGGATGTAGCCCGTAGGCTTTGGCTCCATCCCACAGAGCGTGATTATTGGCGTTGATCTCGTCTTCGGTTAGCGTTCGCGTCCCGACCGAGCGCTTCACCCATTGGTATTCGCGCTGTAACTCCTCCTGCGTGAATTGGTTGGGCCCTATACGCCCAACCTTCCTCCAGCCCTCGATTTTCGTGCGAATCGCATCCGAGGTCGGCGCAAAGCAGAGATCGACGTTTACCTGTGACCCTCCTCCCACCCCCATGCCATTCCGCACTCGAATGGTTCCATCCGTCGTCGTGCGGGTGTCGATCAGATCATCCACTAACCGGGTCTCCATCGACCCGGGGATCACGAACGATCCTCGTTCCACGAGCAGTACCCGCTGGCCGTTCTGTCGAAGCTCGTGCGCTAGGACGGAGCCCGCTGGGCCGCTACCCACGATCAGAACATCCACCACATGACCATCTTTCTCCGCCAGTTCGTGCCTGATGCTGTCATATACAAGGCGCGAGGGCGCGAGTTTTGGCATATGCGTTTTCAGGTAGTCTGGAGGCGCAAACAAATTGAGGTTCACCCCGGTCAGCGGGGTCTGCACCGCGGCATACCCTTTCACTACATAGAAGTTGCGTACTGTCGCGGCCAACCGGCTGTCGCGGTTAACCTCACAGCTCTGCATCTTGGATAAAACGCTGTCGCGCTTGCCCCGGGGAAGATCGGCGAAGGCCGTCTCCTTCGTCCCCGCCAGAGTGGAGTCGATGCCGCATTCCTTCCCGAAGGCGCGCAGGTCAGTGAAAGGTGCTAATAACTCGCGCAGCGCCGGCGCCGTCCTCACTCCTTCCCACATGCCGTCGCGCGCAGCCTTCAGCAGGGCCGTGGTTTTGGCATCCCTGGGCAAATCATCCACTGGCAGAAAAGCAGCGAACAATGCGTTATGGGCGGCATGCAGCGCCGCATCCGAAGGCGGTTCTTGGCAAATAGAGGTCAGCCCTGTGCAGATCAGAAGCGTTGCCCCGAGCAAACGCGAGAGACGATGCATCGCTGGTGAGTATAGCGGCCACTCCCTTCGTTGTCTCCGTAAGCGTTTGGCCCTAAATCACTCCCGTAACTCTTTACCGGATTTCCTCATTGTGTTTGATTAGGAACCTGTGTAGCACCGGGCGCTAACTATGGCACTCCCAATCACCCGATTGCAGAAGTTGCGTTCGCGTCTGCTGTCCTCTTCCTCGCCCTGTACTCCATGGATTTCAGGGCATCTGTGATCTTCAAGGATTGCGACCCGATCTGTTTCGTGACCGTACCTGCAAAGCAAGGCGTACCACTAGTCGTGTTGCATGCCCGGCCACCATAACTATGGAAAATAAATCTGCAACCTCCCTCCCCTTCTTGCGGTAAATGTGAGTAGAGCAGGAAGATGGAAACGGCGGTCCAACTCGCACCTTTGGTGCGTTTCGTAAGAGGAGACCTCGATGCCTTCGAAGCGCTTTTTCGCGACTCGCAAGCCGAGGTCTACCGCTGGATCGCTCGCATTGTCCGTGACCCCTCCGCTGCGGAAGAACTGACCATCGAAGCCTTCTGGCGCGCCTACCAGGCGCGGGCCCGCTTTGACCCGAATCGCAGCCTGGCACCCTGGTTACGCCGCATTGCCGTCAATCTGGCGATCGGTCATCTCAAACGAATGCGCCCGCAAACCATACCGCTTCCGGAGAATGCATCGGCAGCAGCGCCCATGGGCCTTGATCCTGGTGCACGTGAGCAGATATCGGCTGCCTTCCACTCCCTGCCCATCAAGCTTCGCGTGCCGGCGCAACTCGCACTCATCGAAGAACTGCCACAGCGCGAAATCGCCGAGGCACTTGGGATTTCTGAAGCAGCGGTGAAGGCCCGCGTATTCCGCGCCACGCAGCTGCTCCGTCAAAAACTCACCAGGATGGGGATTCAGCCATGACCGAGGAAAACCAACTGAAGCAATTACTGCAACAGGCACTGCCGCCGCAAACCGACACCCTCGAACAGGACCTCTGGCCGCGCATGCTGCGTCGTATCGACGCGGAACGCACCAGCGTCCCCTGGTTCGACTGGTTGCTGGCGGGCGCGCTGCTCCTGCTGCTCGCCGTTTCCCCCAATGCCATTCCCATCCTGCTTTATCACCTGTGATCGGAGGCACGTATGAAGCCGCATCCTTATCTTCGCGCCTACATGGCGGGCATTCTCATCCCCACCATCGTCATCATGTTCGTCGCCGTTGCCTATGCGCTAATCCGCTTCGGCCTTCATCTTCCGATCGCCATCGAACGCGGCATCGTCTTCCCTGTCGCCTTCGTCCCCAATCTCTGGGGTTTGTGGAACATCCTCTTTCTCAGGATTCACCGCGAACACGCATGGCCCATCGGCCCGCACGGCGCTCTCCTGCCGTTTCTGCTCGTGCCGCTCGGTTTGCTGGTAGGTACAGCTCTCGGATTAATCGAGTTACAGAAGACCTTTCTTGTCTACGTACAAGGAATTTCAGTCTCGTACAGCGCGATGCTCGTCGGCTTCTGCTGTGCCTTGATCCTTTACTACATCGTGTGGAAGTACTTGGTTGCCTACCTCAACCATGTGATCGAAGTCGCATAGAACGAGAGAGGAGGAACAGCTCGACGTCGCGAACTGGAAAGGCCGCGGGATGTAACCCCCCTGCGACATGGTTGGGGAAGTAGGGACTACACAAGAGTCCTACTTGGAGGGCAGCACTCGCAGTGGTATCTCAAAGTACTCTGTTCGAATTCAGAGCTGCCCGTTATCATCCCGACATGCGAAAGTTCGGTCTCGTCTGGTTCGCTTTGCTGCTATCGCCCGTGTGCTCGGCCCAGGTTCGGCAGACCTCTGTACCTTTGGGCTCCGCCCTCGAGAAAGCATTGGAGTCCTCCCTACTGACAGGATCGCAAGCGCAGCCCTTTCATCTTAAGGTTCATCTCTACGAGTCCACCAATCACGAATGTGGCTACTGTGCGGACATCGAAGAGTTCTGGCTCTCTCCTACCCAATGGAAACGCACCATCGTCTCACCCGAGTTCTCTCTGACCGATGTCGTGAATGGCGACAAGATAAGTGAACAGATGACCGGAGATTACTATCCGCTGTGGCTCCGGAGCTTTGTGATCGCGATAACCGAAATCGTTCCTTATCCGGAGGCTTGGGCGAAAACCGGCGCTTCCATCACCCAGATCACTCTCCCCGGCGGACAGAAGTCCGACGCCTGCTCCCGGCTGCAGTCCAAGATCGGATCCAGCACGGTCAAGAACGACGCCTTTTCCAATGTCTGTTTCTCCGGCGGCCTGCTCAGCTTTGTCGGCACTCCCGGCTACGGCATGGAATTTCACGACTACAAGAAATTCGGAAAACTCCAGGTAGCACAACACTACATCGATCATCCGGAGCCCGGAACGGAACTCGTGGCGGACATCACCACTCTGGAAGTTCTGAAGAACGCTGACCCCGCGCTCTTCGCGGTGGAGAATCCCGTGCCCGCGGGAAAACGAATCGTGAGTATCCCCGTTCCTCAGGATCTGATAGAGTCCGCCGCGGTAAGTGGACCGCCGATTAAGTGGCCGCAAGTCCATAGCGGCAACACCAGCGGCAAACTAAGCATGTACATCTCAGTGGATCGAGCGGGCCACGTGCGCGAGGCCTATCCTCTGAACTCGGACAATGCCGGATTGCAGGATGCCGCGCGTGATCAGCTTTTGAAGTGGAAATTGAAGCCTTTCGTTGCTAAAGGGGACGCGATCCAGGTCGAAGCGGCTATGTCTTTTCAGTTCGACACTACCACTGAATCAAAATGATCTGCTGGCACAAAAATGCCTCAGAGGACGCGTTATCCGCCGAGGCCAAAGGGTGGAGCATACTTCGCCACAAAGCTTATTCCTGAGAACCTGCCACAACCAGCCCAAAAGGTGGTGCCATCGAAATCACCTGCTCCCGTGTCGGCCATCACCGACTCTTCCCCTGCGCCCCAGTATTCTGCGCATGTGGGGCGATCTCCTCAAAGCCATTACCGATCTTTGTTAATTGATAAACATTGCCGCAAAGTTGCGAGGACGACAAAACGCAAAAAACGCATCTAAGTGCTTTGTCGGGAAGATTTTACCTCTAAGTACCTTGGCGCAGAAGATTTTGCGAGTTTTCCACAGCGTAAGTTGCTGATTCGCAACAAGGCAGGGGGGAGGGGATCCCCAGTATCAATTGATTAATACTCCAGATCAGATCCCCGAAGCAATCTCGGTGTATTCGGGATCGAATGGCCGTTGCGTGAAGCGGTACTGATCGCGCTCCGTGTCTTCCTCCGCCAGCGTGCGCACGGCTTGCAGGTGTTTGGAAGTCGCGTCCGCTGGGACCGGGACCGCCTCTCCGATTCCAAGACGCTCCTTGATCTCCCGCACCTCCCCCGCCAGCGCAATGATCACGTCGGAGAGCGGATCTTTCACGTCTTTGGGATCCGTGATCAGCACCCGTTTGCCGTCCTGGTAGATGATGTGCGCCGGCACACCGACGACGGTGGAGTTCGGCGGCACGTCCCGCAATACGACGGAACCTGCACCCACCCGCGAGTTCTCGCCGATGGTGATGTTGCCCAGGACATTGGCATTGTTGCCGACGAACACGCCGGCACGAACCGTGGGGTGGCGCTTCCCTTTTTCCTTCCCCGTCCCCCCCAGCGTGACGCCCTGGTAGAGCGTAACGTCGTCACCAACAAACGCGGTTTCGCCGATCACCACGCCCATGCCGTGGTCGATGAAAACGCGCCTCCCAAGCACCGCACCGGGATGGATCTCAATGCCGGTAAACAATCGCACCACCTGCGAGAGCCAGCGCGCCAGCAGGCGCCAGCGCTTGATCCACAGCCAGTGGGTCACGCGATGCAGGATGCGGGCATGGAGTCCGGGATAGCAAAGCAGGACCGCGAGCATGGACGTCGCCGCCGGGTCACGCTCGAAGATCGCCTGGATGTCTTCCCGAACTCCCTCGAAAAAGCCCATCGATGTTAGACCGCAACCTCCACCGGTTGCTGCGCTGCAACCTCATCGCGCAGGTTCTGGAAGAGAATACTGCTAAGGTAGCGTTCGCCGTAACTCGGCAGCACCACGACGATCAACTTACCCGCGTTCTCCGGACGGCTGCCGACCCGCACCGCCGCCACCACCGCTGCCCCCGACGAGATGCCCACCAGCAACCCTTCTTCCTTGGCCAGACGGCGCGCCATGGCGATCGACTCTTCGCTGTTCACCTGCACCACTTCATCGATGTACTTGGTCTGCAGGATCTCCGGGATGAATCCGGCGCCAAGCCCCTGGATCTTGTGCGGCCCCGGACTGCCTCCGGAAAGCACCGCGCTCTCGGTCGGCTCCACGGCGATCGCCTTGAAGTCGGGCTTCTTCGGCTTGATGTACTCGGAGACACCCGTAATCGTGCCGCCGGTGCCCACGCCGGAAATGAGGATATCGACTTTGCCGTCGGTATCGCTCCAGATCTCGGGGCCCGTCGTCTCGAAGTGGATCTTGGGGTTGGCGGGGTTGCGGAATTGCTGAAGGATGAAGCCGCCGGTCGTCTCACGCGCCAACTCTTCGGCCTTGGCGATTGCGCCTTTCATGCCCTTCGTGCCCGGAGTAAGTACGAGTTCGGCACCGAAGGCGCGCAGCAGAACCCGGCGCTCCTGGCTCATCGTCTCCGGCATGGTGATGATCAGCCGATAGCCCTTCACGGCGGCGACGAACGCAAGCCCGATTCCCGTGTTGCCGCTGGTCGGTTCGATCAGGACGGTGTGTCCCGGGCGGATCTTTCCTGCCTTCTCCGCCTCTTCGATCATGCTCACGCCGATGCGGTCTTTCACGCTGGCACACGGGTTAAAACCTTCCAGTTTGGCCGCGATCATGGCCTGGCTGCCGTCAGCCACCTTGTGGAGATACACGAGGGGGGTATGGCCGATCAGCTCGGTGACATCATTTGCGATTTTCATGAAATGCTCCTTGGTACACGATGCGAAAAGACCGTGTTACGAATCTTCATTTTTCCGAGGAAAGCTTTAGCTCAGAGGCCAGCAGACGGGCCTGGTGCGGGTCAACAACAACAGCAACAACAACAGCGGTTGGAGCGGGGGCGAGTCACGCGTCAAATTTAGCAAGCTGCCCGATCGATTGCAAGCTGGCTGGACAGCTAGGAGGCGCCAAGACGCGGAAATTCTACCGCCGTATACGGGGAAATCCGGCCTTCCGCGAAGATTCGCGTGATGAAGTGCACCAGGCGTAGCTTGTCCATAAGAGTCGCGCCACGACCTAGTTCCACGTGGCTGATGGCAGGGCTGATCAGCACGGCTCGCAAGCTCTTAGGGGGCAAGTCCTTAGCCAGCCACATTGTTTCAGACGGTGGGATCACGTTGTCGCCGGCTCCATGTAACAGCAACACGGGCACGTGAATGCGGTAGAGCTGGGGATCGGGCGAGACTTCTTCCATTTCCGCGCGATGTTGATCCAGATGTTCGAGCAGCATCTTTTTCGCAAGGGCGTGGTCTTTGGAAAAGAGCATCTCCATCATGGAACGTCCGGAGGGCGACATGTGGCTGGCGATTGCTTTCGCCTTCGGAAGTTGCTCATACAACTGGGCGCGGATGGCGTCCCGCGCCGCACTCACGTCGGGTGGAGCGAAGTAATCTTCCGGGTGGGCGTAGATCGCCACGAGAGCGCCGTACTCATGCGAAGCCATGTGCTCACGGTGACCGTCGGGATAAACCGCCTCGTCGGTTGCGAAGAACCTGATCACGCGCGGCATGTCGTCATGCGAGCCGACGGCGACGACAAAACAAATGTGCCGCGCAGTCTCAGGATCACTTGCCGCCTGCAGGGCGAGGCCGCCGGCGAAGCTGAGACCGAGCACGCCGACGCATGGCGTACGGAGCCGCTGGGAAAGATCGTTCGCGGCGGCGGCTATTTCGTCAATCGACACCGGTTTGACTTCGTAATCCGCTAATTCGGGAAGCTGGGGGGTAGAGACGACCAACCCCGCGCCGGACATCGCCTTGGCAAAGCGGACGAGTCGGGGCTCGTCATATCCGAGATGATGCACTCCATGAGCGATCACCAATCCCGGGGCGCGATGAATGTCCGTCGGATAGTAGATGCGGGTTGGAAGCTTTCGTGAACCACTCTCGTAATCGGCATCTTGCGTCTTGATCGGGTGAATGCCACGGTCGGCGAAAAAGCCATGCGCGTCGGAAGATTGAATGCGGAGCAGTACGGCGACCGCGCGAAGATGGGAGTAAACGGGATACCACCCCAGGGCAAGCGCGGTAAACAGCAACACGGCCACGACGATCCAGCGCACTTTGCGCTGCATGGGTCGAGGAGAAGCGGTTGCCGGAAGAGGCGGCTCGAGCATAGCCGAACCGATGGTAGCGCCTGCCGAAAGCGGGGACTATGACAAGTTGGGGTCAACACCGCCGGAAACAGCCCGGTTCGTCATCGGTGACTGCTGCAGATCCAGCTGATGTTGCACCTGGCTGCGGAACTCGAGCGGGTGGGCAATGTTCGCGAAGGGATCGGGAGTCCCGCCGACCCCACGAAGGGTGATAGTCCCGTAATTGAGCATGCGCCCGGTGAGCGTCTGGTGAACCATGATGCTCTCAATGCGCGTCAGCATCATTTCTTCGGTGGCGCGGCTCATCAAGCCGACTTTTACCGTGACGCGCTTGTTCGTCACCGCCATTTCCACGGAGTTCCTGCGAACGAAGGACATGATGATCGAGAACAGCGCGAAGACGAGCAGGACCGCTCCGCCAATGCGGGCGTAGCGAAGCTGGTCAGGGTCGATCCCGGTGACTCCGGGGAGACCGGCCAGAAGATACGCTCCTCCGATTACAAACAGGAAAGCGAACAGAACATGCCAGAAGACGACGATCCAATGAAGACGAGTGCGATAGATGACCTGCTCACCCGGAATCAGGTTCTTATCGATATAGCTCATGGGACGCTCCTCAGATTTCCAGGATCACCGGCATGATCAGCGGACGCCGCTGGGTGCTTTTGGCGATGTAGCGCTTCAAGTCCTGCCGCACCTTCTCCTTGATGACGCCATAATCGGCAATTTCTTCAGGACTGGAAGCCGCGAGCGTCTGTAATGTCGTCTCGCGAGCTTTGTCCACAAAGCCATCTCCCTCAGAGCCTGGCGCGAAGCCGCGCATGACAATTTCCGGCACGGACTCGACCTTTCCGGTGAGCTTGTTGATGGCGATGATGGGGAGCACGAAACCGTCTTCGCTGAGGTGGCGGCGATCACGAATGACGAGATCTTCAACGACTTCGCCCATCGAGCCGGAGTCAATGCAGACCCGCCCGACGTTGACCTTCCCGGCCTTGCGGGCGCCGAGCTCATCGAACTCCAACACGTCGCCGCTCTCGATCATGAGAACCTGCCCCACCGCCCCACGCATGGCCTGCGCCAACTCCGCGTGAAGCTTCAACTGCCGGTATTCACCGTGAATCGGGATGAAATAGCGGGGACGAACGAGATTGATGATGAGCCGGAGCTCTTCCTGGCTGGCGTGACCGCTGACATGGACGGGCGGAGTAGAGCCATCGTCGTAAATGACATGCGCATTCCGGCGAAAGAGATGGTCGATGACCCGGTAGATGGATTTCTCATTGCCCGGAATGATACGAGAAGAGAGGACGACGGTATCGTTAGGCTCAATCTTCGCGTGCTTATGATTGTCCACCGCCGCACGGGAGAGCGCCGACATCGGTTCGCCCTGCGTCCCGCTAATGAGCACGCAGACTTTTTCCGGAGCATGATCGCGGATCTGACCTGGGGTGATGAAGGCGCCTTCGGGCATGTCGATGTATCCCAGATCCTGGGCGATATCTACGGACTCGTTCATGGAACGACCGACAAGAGCCACTTTTCGCCCGGAGTTGTAGGCGGCTTCTATTGCGAGATTGATACGGTGGATCGAAGACGAGAAGCAGGAGAGGAACAGCCGGCGGGGAGCCCGGTGAAAGATCTCCGCGAAACGCGCGCGCACCGCCCGCTCACTAGGCGTATAGCCGCGGCGCTCAACGTTAGTGGAATCCTGGAAAAGCGCGAGCACGTTCTCTTTGCCATATTCGGCAAACGCGTGCAGATCAAACAGGCGGTTATCCGTAGGGGTGGGGTCCACCTTGAAGTCGCCCGTGTGGATGATGACGCCAAGAGGGGTATGGACGGCGAGCGCGACGCAATCGACCAGCGAATGCGTCACCTGCATCGCATGAACAGTGAAAATCCCTACCTTGAAGCGCGTGCCGGGGCGAATCTCATTAAGAACAACATCCTCGAGCAAACCGTGCTCGTCAAGCTTGTTCTCGACGTAAGCCAGCGTGAACTCGGTGCCGTAAATTGGCACGTTGAGTTCGTTCAGCACCCACGGAAGAGCACCGATGTGGTCTTCGTGTCCGTGGGTAAGGATGATGGCGCGAACTTTCTCCCGATTTTCGGTGAGATAGCTGATATCGGGGACAACGATATCTACCCCGAGAAGTTCCGCCTCTGGAAACATCATGCCGGCGTCGATGACGATAATGTCGTCTTCGTAGCGCACGGCCATGCAATTCATGCCGAATTCGCCAAGACCACCGAGTGGGATTATCTGTAGTTTTCCAGAGGGCATAGAGAAGAAATGATGCTAGCACACAGCCCACAAGCATCGTGCCCGCGGGAGCTGCAATCTAAATCAAAGGACGCCTATACTAAAGGACACATGGCAGACGCGGAGAAAAAAGGCTGGCTGGCGCGCCGCATCCAGAGCGGCATACAAAGGGGTTTGACGCGAGCCTATTCGACTTTCGCAGTGGATCCGAACGACTATCTCACCCATCTGCGCGCCGCTCACAATCTGCCGGTGGTCAGCTATCACGGGCTCTATTCCGTCCCGATCGAGCAACTCGACGACGTGGCCAATGACACGCTTCGGGGTCACATGAAGCTCGCTGCCGCAGAAGGAGCCGGATTTGGACTGGGCGGCCTGCTTACGATGATCCCCGACTTGAGCATCCTTGCCGGGATCACGATGCGGATGATCCAGAAGCTGAGCCTGATTTATGGATTTGAATACAACACCGATAACGAGATGGCCGAGCTCTGGATCGCGGCGGCCAGCGCGGCGGGTGTGGACATCAGCCGTGAACTGGTGGAACGCGAGGTGGTGCAGCGTTTCATCCCTAAGGTTATCCAGAGAATTGCGGCGCGGGCGAGCGTGGAAGTCGTGGAGAAGTGGAGTGCCCGCATTATCCCTGTGGCGAGTTCGGTGATTGGTGGCGGACTGAATTATTACTTCGTAAGAGCGTGGGGCGAACGGGCCTCGGGACACTTTCGTGAAAAGCACTTGCAACGACGAGCCCAAATGCGTCTGCAAGATCAAGAGAACGTGCAGCCGATCTTGTTACCCCCTTCCGGCCTATAAAGCGTCTTTCACGCCGTTACCGATCGAGATAGGCTCAGCAGAGGCAAGCTCTCCTTCCCACTTCGCGACGACTACGGTGGCGATGCAATTCCCGATGACGTTGACGGTCGTTCGACCCATATCCATCAATTGATCGATTCCGAGGAGAACGAACACAGGCTCTACCGGAAGGCCGAAAGAGCCGACGGTGGCGAGAAGGATCACCATTGCCGCCCGCGACACCCCGGCAACCCCCTTGCTTGTGAGCATGAGTGTCAGCATGAGGAGCAGCTGACGCCCGAGCGACAGATGGATGCCGCTTGCCTGAGCTACGAAGATTGCGGCAAGTGAGAGGTAGAGGGTGCTTCCGGTGAGGTTGAAACTGTACCCCGTCGGCATGACAAAGGCGACGACCTTGCGAGGCACACCGAAAGCTTCCATGCACTCCATGGCGCTGGGTAGCGCCGCTTCGGAGCTCGCGGTGCCGAAGGCGATGGTCGCAGGCTCGGCAAGGACGCGAAGAAACGGCCGCAGTGGCACCTTGATAAGAATAAGGACCGGCAAGAGCACGAGGACCAGGAACGCGAGGAGCGCGACATACAAGGCCAAGATCAGCTTTGCCAGGTTCACCAGGACGCCGAGTCCCGTGTGACCGACGGTATACGCGATCGCAGCACCTACGCCGATGGGAGCGAGAAGCATCACGATATTGGTGAACTTGAACATCACCTCTGCCAGCGCTTCGCAGAAGACCAGCATGGGTCGACGGCGCTCTTCCCTCACCTGTGCGAGAGCAATGGCAAAGATCACGCTGAAGACTACGACCTGTAACACTTGTCCTTCGGCGATGGACTTGGCAATGTTCTCGGGAAATACGTGCAGAATCGTGTCTGATGCGTTCAGTTTCTGAGCGGCAAGATCCGCGGCCGTGGTCGTGGTGGGAATCTGGGCGCCGACTCCCGCTTTGCTGACATTGATCGCGAACAAACCGATGACGAGGGCTAGGGTGGTTACGATCTCGAAGAAGACGATCGACTTCACGCCCATGCGTCCGACACTTTTCAGATCGCTATGGCCGGCAATGCCGACCACGAGAGTGGCGAAGATGAGCGGTGCAATGACGGTTTTGATGAGGCGAAGAAAGATCAGCGCGAGAATGCGGACGTTGATGTGCCGATCATCGGCAAGTTGCGGAAAATCGTACCCGGCGACGGCTCCTACGATCATGGCAACGAAAATCCACGTCGTCAGCGATCGGCGAGCGAAACCATGCACTAGCAGCGCGCTTACCATGATCCATCGTGCGGCAAGCAAAAGCGCCGGAGACAAGTCGGCAAAACGGCCCCAAACGGTGAGGGCTGCGGCGAGGGTGAAAGCTGCGATTGCGATGTAGAGAGTCTTGTGTCTCATGAGCCCTGGGCTAACGCAACAGGTCTTCCAGTTCTATTCCCTTGTCGGTCTTTTGATCGCGGTACTTGACGATCACGGGAGCGTACAACGAGAGTCCCCATTCCTGCGCTTTGCCGCGGGAGATGGCACGAGAACCGGGAACAACGACCGCTCCGGCTGGTACTTCGAGAGGCTGATCTGCGGATGCGCGATGAATCTCTTCGCGGACAATATCGAAGAGAGGGGTCGAGCGCGTCAGAATGGTGCCTGCACCTAACACCGCGCGTTCGTGCACGATGGTTCCTTCGTACACCCCGCAGTTGCCTCCAACGAGAACATCATCTTCGATGACGACGGGGGTGGCGTTAATGGGTTCAAGAACGCCGCCGATTTGCGCTGCTGCGCTGATGTGCACGCGCTTGCCGATCTGAGCGCAAGAACCTACCAGGGCATGCGAATCGATCATTGTGCCCTCGTCGACGTAGGCGCCGACGTTCACGTACATAGGCGGCATGCAGACAACGGAGGCTGCAAGATAGGCTCCTTCCCGCACTGTGGAGCCTCCAGGAACGATGCGAACGCGCTGTTCCGGCGCAAATTGCCGGACGGGATAGGTGTCCTTGTCGATGAAGGAGAAAGAGCCGCAGGACTCGAGACGGACCATTTCGCCGAGACGAAAGCCGAGCAAAATTCCCTGTTTCACCCAAGCATTGATTTGCCAACGGCCATCGCGTTTTTCCGCGGAGCGGACATCTCCCCGTGACAAAGCTTCGCGAAAGCGGACGAAGGTCTCGCGCGCGTTCGGCTCACTCGCCGCTTGAGGTCCGAGATCGTACAGCCGCTGAATCTCTGTTTGCAGTGGATGCACGTGGGCGAGTATACCTGCGGGACTCTCCCCTGAAAAACGGTGTTAGGCAAGGCGTGCAGTGGAACTTTCGAATGCGGGACTGGTCACCTGCTCAACGTGGTGTTCGAGATGGGTCAAGTAGTCGCGAATGAGCTGATCGAGGCGAATCGGACCATCGGCTCCGATCCTGCACATGGCATCCAGATCTTCCTGGGGAATGTTGGTGATGGTTTCTGCCATCCATGTATTGCGCGAACGCCACTGATCGAGGATTGCCGCCCAGGGAGTAGCTGCGTAACCTTGAAGATCGACACACGCCGTTTGATTGTAAGTAGGGCCGTCATAGCTTCCTGCGGTGGCGGCGAGCAGGATACGGGCGTGGTTGAAACACGCAGAGTCGACAAGGTGCCCGAGAATCTGTTTGCGCGTCCAGCCGTCCTTACGGAAGGGCTTGCGCGCGAAATCCTCCGTGACCAACGAGAGTTTCTGTTCGGCCGCTTCCATGCGGGACCAAAACTCGCGCGCGAGATCGTTCATCGTGGAGCCCCCAAGTCGTTACTAAAGTATATGACGAGCAACCCGGACCAGCTACACCGAGTCCAATGGTGCGATGCAAGGGCCAGGCAATTCCACGGGTGTAGGTTCTGTTCCGCCATCAAGGGCCGAGTCGGCGTTCCGCGACGTGTGTACCTGCCTGTTCCAGGCGATCCTTTACCACAACGCTTCAGGGCAAAAGCGGCTGGAGATTCACGATCGACCAGATCGTTTCGAGGTGTACCAGGAAGGATTGATCTTCCCTTCGCTGCGCTTGACCCTGGACTCTCGCAAGGAAGAAATTCGCTATTTCCATCCTGCCCGATCACCGAAGGAGTCGACGGTTGAGGGTGCCATCGTGCCGGGGCCTCGCGAACATTTGCTGGTAATCGACGGGGCCGGGATTGCCCATCGAATTGGGTGCGATGACCTGGCACGCTATCTCCTGCGGCCTGCGCTTACGGATCGGTAACCGGATCACGACCGATCGGAAACCAGAGGGTCACGACCTACGCCGGCTTCAACTCCATGAAAGTCATTGAGTTGCACATCTCAGGACCGAGTTTCGAATATGAGCCGGGACTCTTGCCTATCGAAACAGTGTGCTGAAAAACCCGGCGTTTGAAGCACGTTCAAAATATGTGCGAACGCTCCCGTTTTCGGCGTGGCACGCCTTTCCTGCGTTCTTTCGCGGCTTAAGTGTGGTATAACTCCGTTCCCTCTAGGGGAGCTCAAAGTAATGAACTCTCCAGCTCGGGCAACTGCGCCTTCGTCCAGCAGTTCCTAAATCTAAACAATTTGTCGGACTACAGGTGACCTATGGAATCTCTCAAGCGAAACTCGGCCCGGCTTTTCACCGCAATGCTGCTGGTAACTTTGTTGTTCGGAAGCCAGGCATTTGCACAGAAGAAAACCAAGGACAAAGCCGCAGCAGCTCAGACAGAAACAACGACGACGGTTGATCTGAACACAGCATCGGACAAAGAGCTCAACGCTCTACCGGGCGTCGGTGCGGCAACGTCCAAGAAGATTATCGACAATCGCCCGTACGCTTCCGTTGACGATCTCAAGAAGGCCGGGCTCTCGGCCAAGCAAATCGAAAAAATTCGTCCCAACGTAACCGTATCGGGAGCTCCCGCCGCGACTGCCGCTGCGAAACCTTCAGCCGGTAAAACGAAAGAGAGAGCCACCGCCGAGCCGGCGCCAGCAGCGACCGGTCCCGTGGACCTCAATACCGCATCGGAAAAGGAGCTCAACGATCTTCCCGGAGTCGGCCCAGCAACGTCGAAGAAGATCATTGGTGGCCGTCCTTATGCCTCAATTGACGACCTAAAGAAAGCCGGACTCTCGGCGAAGCAGATCGACAAGATCCGTCCCAACGCCACGGTGTCGGCAAGTGCCGCCGCCGCAGCTCCAGCGGCTCCGGCGAAATCAGCGACGACAAGCACAAGTTCGTCGACGACAGCGGCAACGCAGCCGGCTGCTCCTTCGCCATCGCGCAGCGAAAGCCGGGCTTCGGCTTCGGGTATGCCACAGCATGATGCCGGAACAACCACTCCTCCGCCGGCCGGAAGCGGCATGGTGTGGGTGAACCTCGATACGAAGGTTTATCATCGCGAGGGCGATCGCTGGTACGGCAAGACGAAGAACGGGAAATACATGTCGGAATCCGACGCCCAGGCTGCAGGCTACAGAGCATCGAAACAGAAATAGGAGGCGACGGTGGGCTTTCTGGATAATTTGATTTCAGCGGCAGGACAACACTCCGGAATCGATCCTCAGCAACACTCCAGCCTGGCGCAGGCCGCGCTGGAGATGTTGGGTAATCGCTCCGGCATCACCCACATGCAAAATCAAGCGAGTTCGCAGGGCATCGGCGACATCGTACAGTCCTGGATCGGTACCGGGCAGAACCAGCCCATCGCTCCGGACCAGGTACAAGGGGTGGTTGGGCAGGACATGTTGAACCAACTGGCGAGCCGAGTGGGCATCCCACCGGCCATTGCCAGCGCTGCCCTCTCGCACATCCTTCCGATGTTGGTGGACAAGCTGACGCCCAATGGAGAAATTCCGAAAGCGGCGTGATACGTCTCGCATACGAGGGCGACCTTCGGGTCGCCTTTTTTATTTGTGAGAAGAGAAGGCAGTCTCGTAAGCGGCGATGAGCCGTTGTCGCTGGAGTGCGGGAGAATAGTCGGAGGCGGCTACCAATGCATTCTCGCGCAGGTGGTTGCGAAGGCTGTCATCGCTTTTCACCCGTTCCATGGCAACTGACAAGGCCTGAGGGTCGGCAGGGGCTGCGAGAAGCCCGTTCTGTGCATCCTTGATCAGATCTGGAACCCCTCCGACGGCGGTCGCGACCACCGGAACTTTCAGGCACATGGCCTCCAGGACCGCGTTGGGAGTGCCTTCGGTGAGCGACGGTTGAACCAGGCAATCCATCAAGCCCATCCACTCGCCCGGGCTGCCCTGAAATCCCGCGAAGATGACCCGTTGCGTGATCCCAAGTTGTGCGGCCTGCGCCTCAAGGGGCGCTTGCTCGCGTCCGTCACCCACTACGATGAGGTGCACTGGCCGAATTCCGTTCGTGCGGGTGCAAAGCTCGTGAAAGGCCGACAGCATAAATCGGTGCCCTTTTTCCGGGCTCAGCCGACCTACCGAGCCAAATACGAAGGCGTCTTGCGAAATGCCCAGTGCCTCGCGAGTGATCGGCTTGTCGTTCTTGCGAGCGTAAGGCGGAAGCATCGCGTTGGGGACGACAAACGGGGCGACCCGCCTTCCCCGCAGGCGTGCGATCTGTTCTGCTTGTTTGCGCGATACGCACACGACCCACTGTGCGCGCTTCAAAGCCTGGCGCTCCAGTACTTCGTAGAATTTGACTCGCAGATTCTCGGCTGTAAATCCGCGCAGAAACGCCATGTGCCGGGTTCTGGTCTTCTTCGCCGCGAGATACCCTACAACATTCGATTTGAAACCGTGGGTACAAAGCAACATCCCGGGCCGCTGGCGCAGAACGTTGGACAGCTCCTTCACAAGGCCGAAATGAACACCGCCAGAAAGACAAACCGTCCCGAGGCCGCTTTGTTCGGCAACCACGAGCACTTCAGGGCGTTCTGAGAGATCGTGAAAGGAACCAATCTCAATTTCGTAATCGGAGCCTTTCAGGTCGATGGCGTGGTGCAGGATTTGTTTCTCAGGACCACCAACCAGGTTGCTGCCGATCAAATGCAAGACCTTACGCTTCATGCTTCTGTGTTCTCCATGGTTGGCGCAGGCGAGCTTTGAGCGCAGCCCAGTTTTCACGATTGATTCGGCTTTCTGGCTTTAGGCCCGTTTCGATCAGCGCAGGTTCCTGCGAGGGCAAGTCCTTGTACGCCGAACGAAAGAGCTCCTTTGAACTACGCGACCGCCATGCCGCTGGAAATAATGCCAGGGTCGGCTCAACGATCGGACGCACTGCTTTGGCTGGCCAGTTTCCGGTTAGTGCGAAGTAAGCAGCACCGGGCAAATCCTGTTCTCTACTGGGAGCGAGATGGCAAGTCTGAGTCAATCGAGCATTCAACTCGATCAGGTACGGCACCTCAGTCCGCTGCTCGACGATGAAATCGAGGCCGCCAAAACCGGAGAGGCCAAGCCGACGCACCAATCGTTCCGTCGCGCCTAGCAGGGCGGAGTCGCGCGAAAGCCTGATGAAAGCAGCGGGGCCTTTGTCTGCGGTCACGGATAGTACTTCCGCACCAATGCTGGCTAGAACCTCCCCTTTCCACGCGAAAAAAGCAGTGTTCGCTTCCCGTCCGCAAACGACCGGCTGAATGCTCACGTTTCTTCGTTCGCGGGTGAGCCATGGACGTACAGAATTGTGATCGTGATCTACCAGGCTGCGCTTGAGAACTACGGGAAAGGACACCGGCGACTGGAGCTGACGGAAGGCTCGGATGGCTTCTTCTCGCGTCGAAACGATCTGCACACCCTCGCCCCCGGAAGTTCCATCCGCTTTCAACACGGCGGGGAACTTGTGTGCGGCAAGCCATCGCTCAACTTGTTCCTCCGAACTTACAAGAGCCGTTTCGGGAACCGCAATTCCCTCCTCTTTCGCGACATCCAAGAGAGCCTTTCTCGAACTGACCGCCGAGAAGTACTGCGGCGCACCCAGCGATTTTGTGACAAGGTCACGGAGAATGGAGGCGCCAGAATCCGCAGGCAGGCTGTCGTAGTGGCTTCGAAGGTAGTGTGCCGCAAGTTCATCGCAGGGCACGACGAGATCAGGAGACGCCGCTTCCAGCGCTCTGATGATAGAGCGGCCCGAATCAAGAGGCCGAAACGGGTATGTGATAGAGAAAACGCTGGTCTTCAGAAGCGGGTGCCGCGGCGGACACACGGCCTGTACCTCGCAACCCACCCCATGTAATGCCATACCAATACGTGCCGCAGTGAGCCATCGGCAAGTCGTGGCAAGCAACACCTTCGGCTGGTTGTTTTCGTTCAATGGGATTGCCGTTGGAAGCCGCTATGATAACGCAGGTCCGAGCCTGGTTGTGTACACCAAAGTCACTTCCAAAAGGTCGTGACACAGCGTTGTTCCTGTTGTCGCGGGGTGCGACCACGGTTAACATGTTTCGCAACTCCCTCGCGTGTTGTGCGGCCTTCCCGCGCCGCGTATTCAAAAACAGTTGTCGGAGAAAGAATGAATTCGACACTCGATGTCGCAATTGTGGGCGCCGGTCCCTATGGATTATCGCTGGGCGCGCATCTGCAGTCTTGCAATCTTTCGGTGCAGGTTTTTGGTCCTGTATTGCAAAGCTGGCGGCGCAACATGCCGCAGGGAATGCTCTTGAAGTCGGATGGGTTTGCATCCAATTTGTCCGATCCACGGCAGGAGTTGACGCTGGAAAAGTTCTGCCAGCAGAATGGGCGGCCGTATGACCACACGCGCATTCCTGTACCGCTCGACACATTCGTAAATTACGGTTTGGAGTTTCAGAAGCGCTTTCTGCCCAAGCAGGATTCGCGACAAGTCGTGCATGTTGCATACGACGGGCAATGTTTCCGACTGAAGCTCGAAGATGGCTATCGATTCAGCGCTCGTCGCCTCGTACTGGCAGTAGGAATCACGCATTTCGCTTATATCCCTGACGAATTCAGAGATCTACCGCAAGAGCTTGTGTCGCACAGCTCAGCACATCGCGACATGGAAGCTCTGCGCGGGAAAAAAGTGTTTGTAGTCGGGGGCGGTGCATCGGCCGTGGACATCGCAGCTTTGCTGCACGAGGCCGGCTGCGAGGTGTCTTTGATCGCGCGCCGTGCGGCGATCACCTTTAATGAGGGTCCCGGACTGCGGCGGCGAAGCTTATGGGAGCGGATACGACGTCCGTCTTCCGGCTTGGGATCGTCATGGTCGTCCTGGTTCTTCTGCAACGCGCCACACATTTTCCGGCGGCTTCCGGAAAGCACTCGCTTGCAGATCGTGAAAACGTATCTTGGCCCCGCGCCGGGTTGGCCGATGCGTGAACGGGTGATGGGCAAAGTGCCGATGTTCCTGGGCACACGAGAGCTTAAGATCGCCAACCAAGGCGGCAAAGCGGTTCTGAGCTTCCAGAACAGCGCCGGTTTGAAGGTGGAAGAAACTGCGGATCATGTCATCCTGGCGACCGGGTACAGAGCTGACGTCCGCAGGCTCCGGTTCTTAGACGACTCGCTTCTGACACAGCTGCACACGGTGGAGAACACCCCCGTTCTCAGCGGCAACTTCGAGTCGAGTGTTCCAGGGATGTACTTCATTGGCTTGGCGGCGGCGAACACCTTTGGTCCGATGTTGCGATTCGCGTTCGGCGCAGACTTTACGGCCCGCCACCTTGCTGCGCATCTTCTGCATGCGTCGCGCGAGCATGTACGTGACGCCCTGGCAGTCGAGCCTCTTAAGCAGACCGCTGCGCGAGGATAAACAACGAGGGTTGCGCCGCGATCTAGCTGCGACGCAACCCTGCTTTCACCTCGATCGACTTCTCAGAATCCTGGAGCCTTCTCCAACGTTGGATCGCACGTGCCGGTTGTCGGCTGCACCGGCAACGGCGGCGGTGTGGGAATCTGCGGCGCAGAGAAATCGAAGAACTCTTCCATGTCGTCTTGCGCAGCGTCTCTGGCGGTGAGGGCCGGCAGATTGAACCGGGTCTCCAGGAGCTTGAGAATCGCAGTGTAATCGCGATTCACGTGCGAGACATACTTCGGTTTGGCCCAGGGCGAGATCACGATGACGGGAACGCGAAAACCCGAACTGGTGAAGTCGCCAGGTTTATCTCCCGAGGTGAGCATGGGAGGAATATTGTCGGGGGCAGGCTCGGTGAAGGGTGGAACGTGATCGTAAAGACCGCCGCCATCGTCATAGGTGAGGATAAAAGCGGAGGTTGCGTACGCCGGACTCTGCAAAAATGCGTTGATGATGTTCTGGACATCTTCAGCGCCCTTTTGGATATTGTTCCCCGGATGTTCATCCAGCCGGGCACGGCCAGCGCGTTCGATGAATACGACTTGCGGGAACGTGCTGGCGTTCTGGATATCGTTGTAATAGTTGCTGATGTTGTAAACGCTGCCCTGGTAATTAGCCCAATCCGTGAAGCTGGACAGAAAGACCGAGTTGTCCTGGTAGTAGTAGCGCCACGAAATGTGGTTCTGAGACAGGATGCGGAAGATGGTCGGCTGAGGCCACCCACCGCTCGGCGGCACGTCTTGCGGACGAATGTGCCCGAACGATGTACCGGTGAAGAGGTACATCCGGTTCGGGAGCGTGTCCGAGAGCACCGGCGTGAACCATGTATCGCTGGTGGCGTATTGCGAGGCTAGTTCGTAGTAATACGGTATATCCGTCTGATCGTAATAGCCGATCATGCGCGTGCCTTCGGGATCGTTCGTCGTCGGCGTGGATCCCTCGGTCTTAAGGAAATAGTCCATCTTGCCGTTGTGCAGCGCGTAATGGCTCTCGTTCCATGCGGGGCTGATCGTGTCAGTGCACACGGTCTGTTCGTGGAAAGGACTAACGTTGGCACCCCCGCTGTAGTCGGGCAAGGACGCATTCAAGGGCAGGCCGTTGAAGGTCCCAGTCCATCCTCCTGCCTGCTTATAGGCGCCTAACATGCCGAAGTAGGTGTCCAGCGATCGATTTTCCTGAACGAAGAAGATGATGTGCTTGAGCTGGGTGAGACCGGTCGTCGACGGGCCGACGGTGACCTGCGCTGTGGCGGTCGAAGTAGTGCCATCGGAGGCGTTTGCCGTCGCCGTGTAGGTGGTGGTTGCTGTTGGAGAGACAGTAGCGGTGCCGCTGGTAGGCAGCGAAGAACCGACGTTGTTGTCGATACTCACGGACGTGGCACCGGTCGAGGTCCACGTAAGCGTAGTGGATTGTCCGGCAGTGATGTTCGTGGGCGATGCCGTCAGGGTGATGGTGGAAGTGGGAGCTGTAACAGTCACGGTCGCGGTCTTGGTGACCGTTCCACCTGGACCTGTCGCGGTAGCGGTGTAGGTCGTGGTTGCGGTGACGGTCACGACTTGCGATCCGGAGGTCGCCAAGGTGCTTTGCGAAACAGAGGGGGAGATCGTAAGCGATGTGGCGTTGGTGGTCGCCCACGTAAGAGTGGAGTTTTGTCCAGAAGCAACACTGTTGGGGCTAGCGCTAAAGGTCAACGTCGGCGCGGGCTGGGCCGGCGGTTGGGACGAGGAGGACGACCCGCCACTGCAACCCACGAAGGCGAGGATCGACAGCAGCGACGCGAGCAACACACAAGCGCGGATAAAGCTTGAAACACGAATTGCCACGGCAAACTCCAAAATGTAGGCCTTTTGATTGGTTCTTGGATTCGCTGAGCCCAGCGAGAGTTGGTCGCCAGCTGCTTATAAGCAGCCGATTTGGAAGGACAGAAACGAAGGTGCCTTCCGAGCTCCCCGAAACGTTGTAGTTCCCGTTGGAGTGACGTTGTGAGCTGCACCGATAGCCGTGGTGATGACTCATGTTCGAAAACACTGCAAAACCAACAAATTCCGCATCCTGCTGGAGATGGCGTCATCCAAAAGCCTGGTATTAACAGATTTTTGCCCCCATCGAGTGTGAGTAAAAGCGGTATCCAAGTGACCTAATGCTGAGTTGCTGTCGTTCTCGAGATGAAGACGGCCTGCCTGTTTATCAGGAACTCCCCGCGTCCGGCTGGATACAGGAAGGCGCAGTAATGGAAGGAACCCGAACCGCATACGCCACCAAGTCGGATTTTAGCCGCGTACTGACAGCGGAGATGGATCGCCTCTACCTGCTGGCCTTTCTGCTGACAGCTGACCACGCGCTCGCGGAACAGAGTTTTACAACCGTTGCGGAGAATGCATTCTCGGCGAAGCCGGTGTTCAAGGGCTGGGTGCACTCGTGGCTGCGGCGGGAGGTAGCGAAGACGGCACTCGAGCTCCTCGCCAACAAGAGCGCTGAGAAGACTGCGGACCATTGGTTTGGGAATGACAAGAAAGATTTCGCGATCCGTATGGTCACTCAGCTCGACCCCCCGTTGCGGTCCGTGTTCGTGCTGAGTGTCCTGGAAGGTTATTCGATCAAGGAATGCGCGCTGTTACTGGACGCGAGTACCTCGTCCGTTCTGGAAGTGAAGAATCGTGCTCTGGCGGCCATACCGGCGGAGATGAAGAGCTATATCACCGAGAAGCAGCCGTCCCTGCAAGCATCGGCTTAGCATGCAATCAATTGGTTCCGTAAAGGAATGGTGGAGCTAGTGAGAGTCGAACTCACGACCTCTGCAGTGCGATTGCAGCGCTCTCCCAACTGAGCTATAGCCCCACTCCGAGGCGACGATTTGCTCGGGCAAACCGGTGTCTGGATTGTAACAAGCTCGTCTTTTTTCTGCCAACTCTGGCCTGCGTTTTGCTTCCTTTCGTTCGCTCGCGCATCCATGACTTAGGACGCTGCTCCGGTTTGTGAGGGGCGTCACGTCAGGAATCCAGAATGGCGGCTTATAATTTGGCGGTGACGCAACCGCATATCACTAAGTTGGCCGAGGCCGATTTCCCCACGCGGTGGGGCCACTTTCGCATTTTCGGCTTCGAAGGCAGCTTCGAAGAACCTTCGGCGGGGGCGGATGACGAGCTCGCCCGGCAGGGCGTGATCGAGAGACGCAAGGAATCGGCAGTGGCGCTCGTCATGGGAGACATTCACTCTGCTCCGCCCCTTGTACGCATTCATTCTCAATGCCTAACCGGGGATGTTTTCGGTTCGCAACGGTGCGATTGCCGGCAACAACTCGAACTGGCGTTGCAAATGATTTCCGACGCCGGGCGTGGCGTACTGATCTACGAAGAGCAGGAAGGCCGGGGCATTGGCCTTATGGCGAAACTCCAGGCGTACGAATTGCAAGACAAGGGCTATGACACCGTCGAAGCCAACGAACACCTGGGCCTGAAGGCCGATTATCGCCAGTATTCGCTACCCGTTGAGATCATGAAAGCGTTGGGGATCACGCGCTTGCGCCTGTTGTCCAACAATCCGGACAAGGTGAAAGCGGTGGAGGACGCGGGGATTGAAGTAGTTGAACGGGTCTCAGCGGAAGTGGAAGCGTATCCCACTTCGGAAGCGTATTTGAAGACGAAGAAAGAAAAGATGGGTCACATGTTCGGCTGAGGTCAGCCCCTGGCCGAGGTAAGACTCTGCTGCGCGGGCTCGCCAATCGCCGCGCGAATTTCGTCCGATTTCCCGACTGGCAGGTATTCTAACGCCGCTCTTACCAGCCCAACGTACGCCTCTCGCTGCGTCGGGTCCAGCGCCGCGAGATGTTTCTTCACTACTTCCACATCACCACGTACGAAGGGGCCCGTAAAGGCACCCTCGCCCCCGAGCTTGAAGTAATTGTCAACAGTCTGGGTGACGATGCGCTGCATGGCGGAGCGAATCATCTTCTGCGGAACGCCGGCTTGCGTACCTATGTGTTCCGCCGTCGTAAGCGTGGTAAGAAGCAGGGGTGCCAGGAAGCTTCCGAATGCGTGATAAAGGACTTTGTTTTCCTTCGCGATCACAAACTCGCTGCCGTGAACTGCGCTAACGAGCCGGCGTGCGGCTTCGACGGCCTTGTGATCGCCCTCGAGCGCGAAAACAACTCCGGCAAGCTGAGTTGTGGCTTCGCTTGCGAACGTCATCATCGGGTGAACGGATGCGACAGAGGCGCCTTTATCGCGCAGCGGTTGCAATTCATCGCTACTCATGGCGCCGCTGGAATGGAGCACAATTTTGCCTCGCCACTCACGCCGTTGCGCAAGAGTCTTAGCGACTGACACTAATGCGGCATCGGGAACGCATAGCCAGGTGACCGTTTGGTCAAACTCCGCGGAGTCAAACTCTTTCGCTACGGCGTCCACCTTCTCTGCGAGCGCAATCGCTTTTGCGATACTCGAATGCCGTGCAACGATCGTATCCACACAGTCGTAGGTCCGCTGCAGCTGGGTAGCGAGAGCGCTACCGAGGCGGCCAGGACCCACGATGCATAAATCCAGTGCGTGTTCCATCTGTTCGCGAGGATACCAGAGCACTCGTCGTTTTCCCAACTGAGACGCCCTGCAAATCCGCCCGGAGTTCCCGGTGCGAGATTCACCTTGGTACCGTTTCGACCCCTTTCTTTTCCTCCGCAAACCCACGAGAATATGGGCTATCCATGGCGACCCTTGCCCAAAGCCGAGGTCCAGCAGAAGAGCGAGCCGCGCATCCTGTGCCGGAGGCCATCGAGCGCTATTTCCAGATCTCGTTGTTTTTGCTGATCATCACGGGCTTCATCACCTTGGCCAGTACGGGCAAGCTTGATCTCTTTTCCGTCATTTTTGTACTGGGCGCGCTCACCGTACGGGCCATCCATCTGACTCGGAACCAGCAGGTTGTCATCCCCGAGCGTTGGACGACGGTGTTCACGTTGTTGTACGTGCTGGTATACGCGGTGGATTACTTTTTTATTTCGCGCGACTTCGTGAGCGCGACCGTCCATCTCGTTCTTTTCGGCATGGTGGTAAAGGTCTTCTCCATTCACCGCGATCGCGATCTGCTATACCTGGGCGTGCTTTCCTTCTTGATGATTCTTGCCGCCTCCGTTCTCACGGTCAATACGGTCTTTTTGGCGGGATTTGCGCTGTTTCTGTTGGTGGCGATCGCAACCTTCATCAGCTTCGAGATGCGGCGTTCCGCAAAAGCGGCCGATGCGGTACAGGAGATTTCGGAGCAACGATCAAGGTTTCGTTCCCGTGTTCCGGGAGTCAACACTTCCCTGTCGCGAACTGCTCTCGGGCTGTCGCTCACTATCCTGGTCGCATCGACTATCTTCTTTTTCGCCTTGCCTCGGATTACCGGCGGATATCTCGGCGCATTGACCCGCGGCTCCGATCCGGTAAGCGGTCTCCGCGACACCATCCAATTGGGGCAAATTGGGGTCATCCAGCAATCCTCTCAGGTGGTCATGCACCTGCAAATCGAAGGGGACCACTCGGCGTTCGACGGCAAATTGCGTGGCTCGATACTCACGCGCTTCGATGGGAAAACGTGGACGGACACCCCGCGCTACATGAACGTCCTGCACTCGCAAACCGGTCGCTTCGACGTCTCGAACGAAACCATCGTAGCGGACCCGTACCTGGAAAATATTGGACGAAAGATTCCGGTAATGCCTTATCGCGTGATGATGGAGCCCACTCTGAGCACGGTGTTGTTCCTCGCGAAAGGCACGGTGGAAATTGACGGCAACTTTCGACAGATTGCATTCGACAGCGCACAGTCGTATCTGAATCTGGACGGCGCTCATCCCACAAACACCTATTGGGCTGTGGCCAACGTGACTCCCGCGGATCCGAATGAACTGCGCACGTCTGGATCGGAGTATCCGGCTCGCGTGGTAAGCCGTTACTTACAGCTTCCGAAGGTGGATCCCCGCATCATCGAGTTGGCGCGCAATGTTACCGCCAACGCGCCTACGCCCTACGACAAGGCCCGGGCCATTGAAAACTATCTGCAGAGCAACTATGCGTACACACTGGAACTTCCGAAGACGGTGCCTGCCGATCCACTGGCGAATTTTCTCTTCGAGCGCCGGCAGGGACACTGCGAATACTTCGCAAGCGCCATGGCGATCATGCTGCGGACTCTTGGAATACCAACCCGCGTGGCCACAGGATTTCGAGTGGGGGAATTCAATGATCTCACGGGCAGTTACATCGTTCGAGCGCGCGACGCACACGCCTGGGTTGAGGTGTTCTTCCCCAACCAGGGCTGGACGACCTTTGATCCCACAGCTTATGCCGTTGTCGCGAACACCTCGGTATTGAGCCGCCTGCGCATGTACGCAGATGCGATGAACCAATTTTGGCATGAATGGGTGGTGAACTACGACTTCGCGCACCAGCGAACGCTGACCGCCTCACTTACCAACCAAACCATGCAGACCGAAGCGAGCCTTCGCGAGCGATTCTCGAATCTGTATCAAACATTGTTGCAGCGGGTGCGTACTGCACAAGAAGATTTCAGGCATTCGCCACGACGGCAATCACAGTGGGCAATTTCTGTTCTCGTGCTCTTGTTGGTGGGCGCATTGGCGCCGCAGCTCTACCGCACGATCCAGGCCTACCGGGTTGCCGCGAACCCGCAGCGCGCGCCGGAAGCGGCTGCTTCCGTGTGGTTCGCTCGGGCGACGCGGCATCTCGCGCGCTTTGGCTGGACTAAGTTGCCAGCGCAAACTCCGATAGAGTTTGTCCGCAGTATCGATGACGCCCGTACCCGGGCGATATTCGAGGAGTTCGTCACCGAATACGAACAGGCCCGTTTTGGCCATTCTGCGATGAGTGCCGCTCGACTCGGGGAGCTATTCTCCCAGCTCAAGGTGCAGGAGCGCCCACGCGAGAGCAGCACCGCCGAAATGTTAAAATAGGCAGATTGCATGCCTGATTCCAAGCTCTCCGTGAGCACCCCAGACCAGCCGACCAAGGTCGGATTCGTATCCCTGGGCTGCCCGAAAAACCTCGTCGACTCTGAAGTAATGATGGGTCTGTTGGCGACCAATGGCGCCGAGATCACCGCTCGCGCAGAAGACGCCGACGTCATCGTCGTAAACACCTGCTCATTCATTGATACTGCGAAGCAGGAATCGGTCGATACCATCCTGGAAATGGCAGGGCACAAGACTAACGGGCGCGCCAAAAAGCTGATCGTCGCCGGATGCCTCGTCGAGCGTTATCGCAGCGAGATTCAGAAGAATATCCCTGAAGTAGATGCGGTGGTTGGGACCGGAGAACTCGAGGCCATTCTGGCGGCCAGCGGAATTCGAGCGCACACTTTCCAGCACATTGGGATCCTAAGCTTAGAATTCCACGTGGACAAGTTGTCG